>Ga0181554_1000947_pt1 | contig 28431 bp, 18 predicted proteins | sample 011ome_16_FD_145602 | JGI IMG/M metagenome (GOLD analysis project Ga0181554, IMG submission 145602) | Coastal salt marsh microbial communities from the Groves Creek Marsh, Skidaway Island, Georgia - 011503CT metaG (spades assembly) | ecosystem: Environmental > Aquatic > Marine > Intertidal zone... | reverse complement strand
GTGATGTGTTGCTTAAAAAAAAACGAAAGGAACACAAGAGAGAGAGAAAAAAAACAGGAGAGTGAAAAAAAAAAGAAATTTGATACCCTAAATAAAAAAATGGTGTCGAGATTTCTCTGCCGTGAGTTTTGTTTTGATCAGCGTTTGTTTGGGAAGATTTTTACATATCTTTCGTTCTATCCTGTTTCCTAAAACGTCACTGTGAGAATTCAACAACGACGCGCGCGCAACAGACAACACGCATTTATTATTATTATTTATATACCACTATTGAGAGAGAGAGAGAGAAGACCTGTAAGTATATATACAGTGTCTCGTGTAAGGCTGCTGTTTGCGCGTAGTATTTATTGTGGTGTCGTACGCGCGAGTAAAATTATATCTCTTCGTATTGAAGAGAGAAGAAAGAAAAATGAGATATCACGCGGAGGACGAGGACGCGAGAACAAAAACGATGCAGACGACGACGAGCAGTGGCATCGGCGAAAGCAGAGGACGACGACCGCCGTCTTTTTCCTCCTCGTCGTCGAGAAGAAGAGAAGGAAACAAAAACGACACCAAGGAGAAAAAAGATGTTCCGAAAATCACCGAGTTTTCTCTCACCGAGGAAGAAATGGCCAGACGAAACCACCAGCCGGTGCGCGTGTCCATGGACGAATCCAAAAGAGATGTCGTCCGAACGACGAAAGCTTTAATCGGCTCGCTCACGATAAAGTACTCGGTCGTGTGCCAAGAGGGGTGTTATCCGGATAAGAAGAAACACGCGAATCAAGACGCGTTTTGCGCGAGCGCGATGCACGGCGGGGAGAGTTTGTTGCTGGGCGTGTTCGACGGACACGGGCAAGAGGGGGAGTCGTGCGCGCAGATCGCGTCGAATATTTTCCCGCAGATTTTGACGCAGTTGAGCAGAGAAAAAGCGGAGAAGGTGAAGATGGAAATGACGACGATGAGAGGCGACGAGGAGGATGATGGTGATGGAGAAAACGAATCGGAGTCGGCGCAAACGGAGGAGGAACGGTTGATGAGATTATCTTCTTCCGGATCGGAAGCGAATACGAAACGAACGAATACGACGGCGAAGAAACGCGATCGATACAAGTTTTTAACGGAGACAGATTTGGAGGTGAAAAATCACTGCGATTCGCCGCAATCGAATTTGAATTCGCTCGCAGACCGAACGAAACGTGGTGGTTTACTATTCTCGGGAGGTTTAGGATTAGGAGGAGGAGGAGGGTCGTCTTCAAATTCGAACTCGTCCAGAGAAAGATCGGAAGAAGACTCGCATCGCGGCGAAGAAGGAAGCAGCGGCGCGGATATGGACATCAACCCTACGAATTTGGTCGTTAAGGACAATGACATCAGTAGCCCAAGCTCGGGCAGAGCGAGTTACACCAGCGAAGACTACGACGATGATAATAATGATAATAATAATACCAAGACGACGAAAAAAGCTGGAACGAGAACGACAACACATTTTGACGAACACATCTACTCCAACGCGTTTCGAACGGCCAATTCAATCGTCGTCAAAACGTTAGGGACCAAATGCTACGCCAGTGGAACTACTGCTGTGACGGCTTTGTTCGGAAAGGATAATATCGTCCGTTTTGGTAACGTCGGCGATTCGAGAATTATATGCGCGATGTCGGATTCTGACGTGATGACCCGGAACAAAAACTGGAAAGCTGTGCAATTGACTCGAGATCAGACGTGTTTTCGCCGAGATGAGCGCGATCGCATGCGCAAAGAATCGAGTAAAGAGCTCTCGTTTGCGTCTATTGGGATGGTTTTGGGAGAGTGCGAGTTTCACGAAGATTTTGAGGAGACGCAAGATTTGCAAACCGGCGTAGCCGGCGAACGATGCGATGATCCTCCGAGAGTCTTTTTAGGCGGTCACAAATTTCCAGGTTGCGCGTTTACGAGATCGCTTGGCGATTCCATCGCCAAAGAATTGGGTGTCTCCGCGGAACCGGAGTTGACGCACCACGATCTCAACGATGGGAAAACGAAATGTATCATCATCGCCTCGGACGGCGTCTTTGAGTTTGTTTCGAACGAGGAAGTCGTTGGCATTTGCGAAGAGTTCTATCCGGATTGCGACAGAGCATCGAAAGAGATTGTAAAATTGAGCTATAATAAATGGGCAATCGAAGATGAACGCGCGGACGATGTTACGGTAATCGTTGCATACGTCAGCTCTACCAACGATGTGGATATGCTCGCGCGCGACGAAGACGAGAGTAGCGACGATGACGACGATGACGACGGCGACGATGAGTATCTTTCCTCCTCTTCGTCTTTGGACGACGGTGGTGATTACGACAACGGTGCAGACGAAATCGACGAGAACTCTTCTCCTTCTTCCGCCGTAACGATTCGAGAGCGTCTCCAAAGCGTCAATATCTTTGGAAGAAGATGATAATAATATCAACAAAAAGTATACTAATATTAATACGACGAAAACGATCGATGACGTTACGCGTATCATGATGTAAATTAAGAAAAATGTAAAACAGAAAGTTCAGTGTAAAAACGACGAATTTTGCGCGTATGTAGTGATGAGTGAGGCCAAGCGAGTGTTCGATCGATGAACGCGTTTAAAACAAATCCACTCACTGTGTAATGTTGTTGTAATAATTTTTATTTAAAAACTGCAATAATGAATTTTACCGCGCTCTAGTTTTCTCCGCCTCGACGATTTGTTCCGCCGCGGAAATAGATACCGCCGCGTCTTCTAACTTTCCGCTTTGCGTCCCGTTGCTCCCACCGGCGTGTGGATCCCCACTCGCGACGTCGATATCGTCCAACTCGTCCAAGGATTTGTACACCGGCAGCGACTCCTTCGTCGACGCCGTATATTCTCCATTCATCTCCTCGCCGCCGTGTTTATTTCTTCGCTTTAATTTTACGTGTAAACCGGTGGTCGTGTGAATGGTTGCCCCGGTGGTCATGCCACACTCGCCGTCCGGGTGAAACTTCGGGTCCAACTCGAAATCGAAGCGTCGCATGATCATGGCTAAAGTAACGATGGATTCAAAAATCGCAAACTGGTCTCCGATGCATTTTCTTTGCCCGCCGCCGAAAGGTAAATAGGCGAAATCCTCCGTGTACTCGTCCGGCGCTTTCCCGTCGACTGGGAATCGTTCCGGAATAAACTCCTCCGGCTTGTCCCACAACCTCGGGTTTCGGTGTAAATTCCAAACGGAGATGAAAAAATCCGTCCCTTCGGCGATGTCGTAGCCTCCCAATTTCACCGGTTCGATCGCTCGGCGAATCAACACCGGTGGCTGCGGATACAATCTCATGGACTCGTTGATCACTCTCGACGTGTACTTCAACTCCCTCATATCAGCCACCGTCGGTAATCGATCGCCGCACACTCGATCGACTTCCTCGAAGACTTTCTCCTTCACCTCTGGGTGTTTCGCCAATAAAAACGTCGTCCACGTCAACACCGCCGCGGTGGTTTCGTGTCCGGCGATTAACAAAGTCATCAAATCGTCTCTCAACTGTTTCGAGGTCACGTCGTCTCCAGACGCGATTAAAAAGTGCAAAATCGACGGGTCCTCCTTGTTCATGTATTCTTCGACGAACTCGTCGTCGGATTCCTCGACGATTTTCTTGCACCGTTCAATCAACACGTTCAAAGTATCGTTCACGACGACCAAGGCTTCTTGACACGCGCGTTGCCTCGGCACCAAATACGACAAAGGAGGCACCTTCCAATACGGAATAAACGTCACTGACCTGTATTCAGCCTCTCTCAACACCGTATACACGGCTTTAATCACGGGATCGTCCGTTTTCAACGAATCGAAATCGTAATTAAACACCGCCTTCCCGATGATATCCAACGCTAACCGCGAATAAAAGTTTTCCATCTCCACGGACGTCCCGTCAATCTCCGCCCTCGCCAACTGCGCGCTTCCTTTCAACCCACAATCGCCAAACATATCCACCATGCTCGCGACGTATTTTCGGTGCAACGCCGGGACGATAATCTTTCTGCGAATCTTCCACACCTCGCCGTTGGCCGGGATTAACCCTTGTCCCATGACGAAATCCAAAATCTCGGAAAGTAAACCTTTCGAGAACGATTTCGCCTGGTGCAACAGAATTTCCTTCGCGACTTTGTTATCGGAAACCACGACGAACTTTTTCGGCCCGATGGCCAAAACGAACTGTTCCCCGTACGCCAAGAAGAGTTTATACAGCGGCACGAACACCGGCTGCCCGGCAATCTCTCGAATATCGCCCGAAGCGACTGGCATTTGACTGTCCGCCTCTCGCTTCCATTTCTTTTGCGTTTTCGTCAGAGATAAAATCAAAGCCTTGATGATTGGACTTTCCGTCTCTTTAAACCCAGGCAAGGCGGATTTTATGGAATCCGCGACTTTGCGCAAAGGGCCGGTGGAGGCGTCTTTGGTGAACTCTCCCGAGGCGATGCGTTCTTCTAAAGTCATGTCATTTTTGTTCTTCTTTTTACTATTATTATTGTCGTCATCGTTCTCCGACATCGATTGAATCGTCGTTGCTTTTCTCGTCGTCGTTCTCGTAAACGTCGTCGTTCGTCTAAACGCGCGTCGTTGGTGTTGTTGTTGTTGTCTCGATGATTTTGATGATGATTTCCCCAACAACGCAATCGATCGACTGCTCGCCGTCGTCGTCGTCGTCGTCGGGCTGCTGCAACAACACGCAGAGGACGCGCGCATGATGATAATAACGAGATGATTTACTCGAAGTTTTTATATAGTATAAAGAAACTTCTTTTGTTGCGCTCTCTCTCTCTCGTGTATGTGTGTGTATGTCTTTGTGTGAACAGATAACAACCGAGTTCTATGGATAAAGTTCTCTCGTTTAGGGCAAAAAATTGAGATCCTCGTTTTTGTTCTCGCTTTCCCGCCGCCCGCGGCGGGGAACCGCTTGGGACGAAGCTGCTCTTGGTGTTTTAGTGCTGCTCTTTCATGTCTTCGACAAAGGCAGCGTATACTTCCTCCGTTGGTACTGGAGACCCTTTTTCGAGCAAGTAGTTTTCGCAGTCGGGGTGTTCGTAATACCGAGCGAAAGCGATGTATTTCCAGTGGTGAAGAGGCACTTTCGCCTCTTCGACTAAGTAGTTGATGCAATCGAGGCGGCCATACGCTGCAGCGTTGCACATGCATGCACGCTTTACCTCGTCAGGTATCTTTCTTTCTTCAACGAAATACTTCAAGATCTCCACGTGACCACCGCATGCTGCTTGTCCTGCCGCTTCTTTTTCCGTATCTCGCGAAGGTTTCAGTTTGTCGAAAAGAAATCGAAGACAGTCGAGGTGTCCTTTACCAGCAGCTAGTTTACACGACACTTCTTCATCATACGGGCAACCATTCGAGAAGCAGTACTTCAACATCTCGAGATTACCTTTAGCTGTTGCCGCATTAATCGCCCACTCATCCCACTCGCACTGTTTCACTTCTCTCGCCCACTTGAGGAACTCGAGTTTGTTCGTACAAGCAACTCCCTTGCAAAACAAGGCTTGATCTCTCACCGTTCCATCTTCAAATTTCTCTCCCCAGGGCATGTGATTCCACACCAATTCCAGCGTCGAAATGGATGAACATTCGTGAACAGCCCAATCTAATCCCGATACGTTTACCCCGGCGTACTCAAGCACAACCCGACTCTCTTTATTCACCTTCGAAAAGAAAAACCGATCTGTCGTATTCAATTTCGGAATCACATGCGTGACAAACACATCCTTGTGATGCAACACCAATCCCGTCCACAGCTTGCTCGGCCCAAGCTTTAAACGCTCCATTTCCGCGGCGAGATCTTCTTTCTCTCTCTTCTTCTTCCTCTTCTGCGCACCGGAGAGTTGTTTCTTCTTCTTCTCACCGCCTTTCTTTTTTTTTTCCCGCAGATCTCAAAAAATGGCGTTTACAGAATTATTTGAGCTTTAGAGAGGACTGGATTTGAGTCATACGCGCGTAGAGGAGAGCGACTCGAAAGGAACATCATACGCACGTTTTTTAAACTAAAATAAAATGAATTCTCTTTCTTTGCACTCCTGTTTGCTATATATATCGTCATCAATCATTCTTGTTCGTCGAGAGAGTTTGTGAAGGAATCTAAAACCTGCATCGCGAACTCGTAAACGCCGAAGGTAATCGCGCTACTCGGCGCAGATTTACACAACGCCGGGACTAAACCTTTGTAGAAACCACGCACGCCTTCGGTTTTGAGAATGGAGAGAACGAGCGGAAACGCTTTGTTTGCGGTTTCGGCGGCGCCGTACGAGGCGGCGCGTTTGAGACCGACGACTTGTAATCGCTTTTTCATGACGTCCAGAGGGTGGATGGCCACGCGCGCGCACGAACCGGCGAGGAAACCTTTCGCGAAATGGTTCAACTCGAAACTACTACTATTGCTACTGCTACTTCTGCTACTACCACTACTACCACTACTATTATTAGTATTACTACTCTCTTTACCGATTGAGTTCAAGTACTCGTACACGCCGAATTGCACCGACGTCGCCGGAATAATCTCAATCAGAGTAATCCCCAACCCGGCGTACAATTTTCGTCGTCGCAACAAACCAAAGAACGCATCGAATACTCCGTTATACGTTTTCGGTATCCCTTGAGACGCTAACTGCGTTCGGATGATATCGAACGGGTACGTCGCAACCGTCGCCGTCGCTCCGGCGACTGCGCCAAACACAAAGTTATTGTTCAAAAAACTCGATGATGATGATGAAGAAGACAAAGAAGAAGAAGAATTCAACGCGTTCAACATTCCAAACTGAATCCCGGTGTACGGTATCCACAAGCACAGCGCCGGTATGGTTCCGGCCCACAGACCTTTCCTGATCCCTTCCTCTCTCGCAATCGTCGCCATCGCCGAGAACGCGCCTTTATATTTCGCATTCGTCAACGAATAGTTTTCTTTTTGTATTTGTAAACGGATTTTAATCACGTCTAAAGGTGCGACGAAAACTCTCGCCACCGCTCCGGCAAACGCGCCGGCGACGATTGGATTTACGTTGTTATTGTTGTTGTTATTCTTTTTGTTGTTGTTCGTTGAAGCTTCGCACTTTGATGGATACATTAAAATCAACGCCGTTGTTGCTGTTGTTGTTGTAATTACTGCTGCTGCTGTGACCAAAGATGATGATGATGATGATGGTAAGCGAACTGATGATGATGCGCTTCCTCTTTGATGACGATGATGATGATGTCTTTTATGATGATGTTTGTTGTTATTGTTATTGTTGTTGTTGACGTTGAAATTGGAAACGATGAAGTTGTGTGTGTTGTTCCAAATCATAGTATAGATATGTTGAGATGATGATGTCGACAACACAACAACGGGAACGCAAACAAAAAAGTGGAGGAAGAGATGAGAGAGGGAGACTTTGTTTGTTGCGCGTTGGTGTTTTAAGTGCGTGTGTTTACGTGTTTGTTGTGTAGAGTACTATGAGCAACACTGTGACGAATTTCAGCATGCACGGTTCTTTTTTTTTGTAAGACGACACTTTTTACACCCTAAAGCAGAATAAGAGTAAGTATCTTAAAAACGACTTCGGAGGGCACAGCGCACTGTCACTTGCGTCTTCTTTAACTCGTAAGAAATGCACGAATACACATGAAAGCAACTTCTAACTTTTTACGCAAAACCAGAGCTGGTTAGAGTGTGGGACTGTTAATCCCGAAGTCACCGGTTCGAATCCGGTAAGAAGAGCTTCTTCTTTTTTTTTGCACCCCTCTACTGCTGACTGGCTGATGCATTCGTGAAGGTGATGAAGATGGGATGATTCTTTCTAAATTGTTGTTTTTTTATCTTGTTTCAAGTGAAAAAATATCGGCTCTCCACAAAAGCCAGAGAGGATGAACAACACGACGACAAAATAACAAACGAGGAGACAGAAGACGACTTTTTATTAAACGGAGGACAAAGATGATGATGCCTTTGCTGCGATCATCTTTGCGCGTCGTCATCGCTTCTTCTTCTTCTTCTTTTAATTCTTCTGTCTCGTCATCAAAAACGCCTAAAATTCGTTTGATGACATCAGAAAAGACATTGGATACAAAAGAAGAAAAGATATTCACGACAAAAATCATCGTCCTCGGGACCAATCACACCTCGTCTTCCGACGCGGAAAAAGTCACCAGGATAATCGAAGACGAGAAACCAGACGTGGTCGTCGTCGAGTTGGATTTTGAGCGATTGAATTCCAATTCCGATTCATATAAAATAGGTGGAAAAGACTTTATGAACGCGGTCAAGTCCGGAATCGCGATAAAACAAGACCCAATCGTGCTGTTAGGGGACGTGAAAGCGAAGGAGATTCCGGAGATGTTGCTGAGCAAAGCGACGAGCGTTGAAAATGTTGTTCCCGAGAGAGTCTTCGGCGGCTTGGCGTACTTCCTCGAATCTTTTAAAGACACGTTTGGCGTCGCGCCGACGGCGAGCGTTTTGACGATTACGCTCGCGTGTGCGCTCGTGGATAATAATTTCGTCGAGTTGTTTGTGTTGCTCTATGGAGTGTCCGTGGTATCGGACGTGTTGTTGAAAGATCGAGACGTCGTATTAGCGGAGAACGTGTTAAAAGGCGTGGACATCGCGAAGCGGTTGCGAAAGAAAGAGTTGCTTTCGAAACAGTTTACGTTTTATTCTTCTCCTTCTTCGGATGATGCTTTTCTTGATGAAGAAAAAGATACCGCGATAGAAGAGTCGCAATTACCTGTATTTACGCTCAAACGTCCGTTTGAAAGCAGAGACGAGATTCGGCGACTGAATTTGTTCGAGCCGCGTTGGTTGCGAATGCTCGACGAGATTGCCAAACGCAACGAAGGATCGCTCGTCGGCGCCAAGCTCGGCGTCGTTCTCGCGCAAAACCGCTTGTACACGCCCGAAAATTTCAACGACGAAGACGATGACAACAAAAATGTTGACAACCAAACGGAGAAGAAGAGAGTCGCGAGAATTGTATTCGATCCGTTCGTCCAACGAGCGAAAGTCGTGGACGCGAAAGAGTCCACGCGACCGGTAACCGGCGCTCGGAAAGTTGAAGTATTCATAGCTTTGGATTCCGAAGCAAACGACGATTTCGTGGGCGAGTTTCGAGAAGCCCCCGGTCAGCGAGGATACATGCTCGCGTCCCCAAAGACGTTGGCGGATGAAAGCGTAGATGGCACGTCGTCATCGAAAACATCGAGCGAAGAAGAAAAAGAAGAAGAAGAAAGTAAAATCAAATGCGTGGTCGTTTGCGGGAAATTGCACGTGCGCGGCGTCGTCAGTCGATTGCAGCAGGGTGGTAATATGAATAACAGTAGAAGTGGTAGCAGTAGTAGTAGTAGTAGTAGTAGTAGTAGAGATAGCGATAGCGGCGTTGTAATAGTAACTATGTAAAACAAAATATTGTATTACAATCGCGCACGCGGAGAAAAAGAAGAAAAATATGAGCTGCGAGTGAAATGAGAGTGCGTTTACGTTCTTTATTGTTTGTGTTTCTCTCCGTTAAAATCTCCTTTATCACAAGCTTCCCTTTGTGATAATGATGTTGTTAATGTTGATGATGATTATTACTCTGATGTGCGCAGCTCTCCACCTTCGTAAGACCAGTCTTCTGGTAATGGACAGTCGTTGTCGAGGAGGTATTGTAAACACTCGGTTTGGTTGTTCTCGTGAGCGAATCGAACGGCCCAAAAGTTCCAAGGCGCTTTGGCGGTTTCGTGTAAGTACTTCAAACAGTCTAAGTGGCCGTTCTCGGCCGCCAACGCACACGCACCTGTGCTATATTGATCATACTTACGCTCAACAAGATATTCGAGTATGTGAAGATGACCATTTTGAGCCGCCCAATAGGCAGTTTTCCAACCCCAAGGCGCTTTGGCTTCTTCGCGTAAGTATTTGAGTACCTCGAGATGACCGTTTTCGGCAGCATTTTCACACGCTCTCTCATCGATAGGACACTCATTTGCAACGCAATACTTCACCATTTCCAGGTTACCTATGAATGCGGCCACTTCAATCGTACTTTTATTCCACTTACACTTTTTCTCCTCTTGCGCCCACTTGAGCAACTCGAGTTTATTCGTTCGAGCAACTTGAGAGCAGAAAAGTTCGTCTGCACTCCACCATCTCGGCCACAACGATTTATTCTCCCACGCAAACTCCAACGTCGATATCGACGACATCTCTTTCACTTTAAACCCCTTTTTCAAATCATCCGCGCGAGTTGATCTCTTCACCAACTTTCTCGTCTCACTATTCACCTCGTACAAGAATTTAAGATCGGTCCCATTCAATCTCGGAAGAATGTGTTGGAAACAAATATCATCGTCATTCACGACCAAACCCCACAAATCTCTCTCCCCCATTCGTCTTTTTTGCGCTCGCGTTGTTCTCGCTCCAGAAGACATGACGACGCGGTTGTCTTCTTCTTCTTCTTCTCCTTCTTCTTCTTTCTCTCTCGTCGTGTGTCTTTACGTGTGCTTTTTGTTTGTGGTGTTTTTCGTCCAAAACGAAAAATTGGCGTTTTGGCGGGAAAAGAGAAAAAAAAAGGAATTCCCAAAAACACCATTATCGAAGCATTGGGTGCCAGAGGAAGAAGCTCTCACAAAAGCTGGCTTTTCCCTTCTCGGAATCAAAATCGAGTCGTTGTTATTCGTGACGCGGAAGAGGTGGTGGTGCGCTTTTTGAGCGCAGAACGCGCAGTATCAGGTGTGCAGAGAGTACTAAAAACACATCATGACAGAGAACGACCCTCGACAGCCTCCTCGAAAAGGATCCGATGGAAAGAAAGAACAACAAGAAGAAGTGATCTACTCGGACCGATTCGTCCCGTCCCGAGACGCGCGCGCGGGCGCGAACAACAACAACCACTCGTTCGACGAGGACGAATTGAAAGCGTTCGAGGACGTAGACGACAGAGAGGATGTAGATAACGACGGCGAATTGGTGTACCCGAATTATCGCCACCGGTACGAGCAACAGTCGTTACGACGAGAAAGGAGGGAGACGAACGAGGACGATTTGGACGACGATTTCGACCGGGTTCCGGAGACGACGACCACTACGACGAACAATAATACTACGAATAATAATAACAACAACGTCCGAATGATTGTGGCGAACACGGAACGAGAAGATACCTCCGCGGCGTACCACGAATTGTTGAGAAGCGAATTGCAGTTACCGAATTATACCGCGAGCGGAGGAGGCGCGAGAGGACGAGGGGACGATAGCGGAGGTCGAGGAAACGGGACGAGCGGAGGAGGAGGAGGAGGAGGAAACGCATCGACTGGGGGAGGAGGAAGTCAAGGAAGTCAAGGAGGAAGTCAAGGAAATCATCAGGTTTTGTACGACGGGTCGCCGCTGAAAGAGACGCATAGGAATAAGAAAACGCTGAGGTTTAAGACGGATTCGCCGCCTTCGAGCGGGCCAAAGAAACGATATCAGCAGTATAATCCAGAGCAGGATGGGTATTACGGTCAAGGAGGGAATGGGTTGGGAGCGCAAGGGTCTCGTGGCATGAGCGAGAACAACGAAGAAAACGCGGCTGGAGTGAGCTATTACGAACACCACTCGAACTCTACTTCGCCGTATTCGTTATCGCCGATTGGTCGAACCGGTCCTTTAGGAACGGCGTTAGCCGCGCCGCGCAGAATGCCGCGCAAAATCGCTCGGTCGCCGTTTAAAGTATTGGACGCGCCGGCGTTACAAGACGATTTCTACTTAAACTTGGTCGATTGGTCGGCGCATAACGTTTTAGCGGTTGGTTTGGGGTCGTGCGTGTACTTATGGTCCGCGTGCACGTCGCGCGTAACGAAACTGTGCGATTTAGCACCTTCGGATTCCGTATGTTCCGTCGCGTGGACGCAACGGGGTACGTTTTTAGCCGTCGGTACGAACACCGGCGATGTCCAAATCTGGGACGCGCACAAGTGTAAGTTGATTCGAACGATGACTGGCCATCGCTCGCGAGTCGGAACCTTAGCGTGGTCCTCGAACATGCTCTCCTCGGGATCGCGCGACCGGTCCATCATGCAAAGAGACGTCCGTTCACCGGAACAGTTCACCGGGAAACTCTTGGGCCACAAATCAGAGGTGTGCGGTTTGAAGTGGTCCTACGACGATCGCGAACTCGCGAGTGGTGGGAACGATAATCAACTCTTGATTTGGTCCGCCTCCGCCTCCAGCGGCGGCCCGGCGCTGCGCCTGCCTCAACACCAAGCCGCCGTCAAAGCCATCTCTTGGTCTCCGCATCAACACGGCCTTCTCGCCTCTGGTGGCGGTACTGCCGATCGATGCATCCGCTTTTGGAACACCACCACCAACACTCCGTTGCAATGCGTCGATACCGGCTCTCAAGTTTGCAACCTCGCCTGGTCGAAAAACGTCAACGAAATCGTCTCCACGCACGGCTACTCCCAAAACCAAATCGTCGTCTGGCGGTACCCAACCATGAGCAAACTCGCCACCTTAACCGGTCACACGTTGAGAGTGCTCTATTTGGCGGTTTCTCCGGACGGACAAACCATCGTCACCGGAGCCGGCGACGAAACGCTTCGGTTCTGGAACGTCTTTCCCGGCCAAAGGAGTCAAGGCGGCGTGCAAGAAAACTCCGTGTGGAACTTGAATCGAACGCAAATTCGATGAATAATATAGCAAACGTAAATGCATGTAAAGATAGTAGAATTGTAGAAATAGAGAGATATACATTGACTCGTAAACGGAATTTTCCTCACAAGAACACCAACGAACGAACTCTCGTGAAGAGAATATGTCATCTTTCGCCTCTTCCTCGGGTGAGGCGAGCAAAGAGAACAAAAACCAGCCGTCGATTTCTCAGCAGATTAAAATAATCACGCCGTCCACTTCCTCTCCCTGGGGTACCATCGGTCGCACGTTCGTCCTTTCCGCGGTCGCGTTGTTCAGCAAAGCGCTTCTCGGGATGTTCAATTCGACGACGGTGAGCAATCACGAGACGTTTTTACGCGCGGTCACGAGGGAAGATCGAGGCGTTGATGAGAACGATGACGATACGAAGAAGAAGCGTAAAAAACCGGGTTTGATTACCGTGGCGAATCATCACTCGACGTTCGACGACCCGGGCGTGTTAGCGTACATGACGCCGTTCAAGTTTTTCTTAACGGAAATGTTCCACCAAAACAACCGATGGACGCTGTGCACGGCGGAAGTGGCGACGGCGAACAGACTGGTGGAATCGTTCATTTTGAGCGGGAAAGGCGTGCCGATATACCGAGGTGGAGGTATCGATCAACCGTGCATGAAAGTTATGGCCGAGCTCGTCGCCTCCGGTCGATGGTTACAAATCTTCCCGGAAGGTAAAGTGAACCGAGAACCGCGAGGTCAAACGCCTTTGGACCAAAGATTGAAGTGGGGGTTAGGAAAGATTCTGTGCGACGTCGAGGAGATGGGTGGAGAACAACCGATGATTTTACCGTTTTGGCACTCTGGAATGGACGAGGTGAAACCGTACGAAGGGTGTAAAACGATCTTTCGGTGGGGGAAACGCGTCCACGTGACGGTCGGCGAACCGATCGACATGAAACAGTTTCGAGGCCGGTGCGGGAAGTGTAAAAACGAGGAAGAGAAAGGAGCGCTGTACGCGGAGATGATGACTGTGGTGAGAGAAAAGATGAACGAGGTGAGGAAGAAGAACGTGGTGGAAAGAGAAGAGATGGGCATAAAGGTGAGCGAAGAGGAGAAGAAGAAGGATTAAGAAGGTGTGATACTACTTTATTAAAATTCTAAAAAATTTCAAGCGCGTTTGTTCGTCGTCGAGCGTAATGAGTGCGTTTCATTTTTATCGACGAGTTTATACAGTGTAGCGTTGTTACCGCCCCGTGTTGTTGTTGTAATATATATATATATATGAGAGTATTATCCCGAATGATGATGAGAAAGTGCCCGGCGTTGGTGACGTTTTGTTGCAATCTCTCGTTTTGCGCTTTTTTTCCTTCAGAAGTCCCACAGAAAAAAACGCACACGAAGAACACAAAGGCGTTTACAATAGAGTAGTAGAGAAAAAATGGGTCACACGATTTGGATTCGCGCCAATTCCCTCTTCACCTTCGCGTCCACCGCGCTCGCCTTGGTCGCGATACTCGCTTCCATCACGGACATTTGGCACACTGCGGAACCGGACGTGTTTTTGCGCGTCAAATCCGTCGAACGTTTTCGCCCGGTTTCCCCGAACGCACACAGAAAGAAAGCGTCTTCGAACAACAACGAAGTAAACGACGAAGCGTCGCTTAATTTCCAACTCAGGCTCGACTTGCGACCGCTCTTTTCGTGGAACACGAAGCAAATCTTCGTCTCCATCGACGCGGATTACGAAACGGAAAGGAATAAGCGCAACACGATTTCGCTCTGGGATTCGATCGTGACACAAAAAACCAACGCTCTGTTGAATTATCAAAACGTGAGGAACAAATATCGATTCATAGACCAAGGGACGCATTTAAGAGGCAGAGAAGTGAATTATACCGTGCGGTGGGAAGTGATGCCAGTGGCGGGGAAGTTATACGGAGGAAAGAAGTTGGTCGAGAGGGTGAAGATGCCGGATGAATACGTGAACTAAAACGCTCGCGGCGCGATGTAGAGCAGTAGAATGCGGTAGAGTAAAGAGTAATTTGATAATAGATTTTGCTTAAAGGTACACACAAAAACACGTATAACTTAACGTACACACGAATCTGCTGCTGCTTTGTTTTTATTGATGCTATTACAAGTCGAGGAGAGAGATGGCTGGAGGCGCGGGGTTCGACGGTGTCGGCGCCGATGTGGGAGAGGACGCGCCGAGAACGATGTCGTCGAAGAAATCGATGAGATTGTTCGTCGTTTCGTCCATAATGGCGTCGTTGTTGTTTTGTTGTCTCTTTGCCGCACGCTCGGATGCACGCTTGATCTCATTCGCTCGGTTCTTTGCTGAGGTAGTGGTCGCATCGTCGTCGTCGGATTCGTCTTCATCGTCTTCCGAAGAAGATGCCAGCGCTCCTGTCGTTGATGTCGTTGTTGATGATGGTATTGACGACATCGTCGTCGTCTTATCTATGCGCTTCCACTCTAAATCTCCTCCTTCTGCTGTATTTGCTACTTCTAACGATTCTGAACTCAAATTCTTCATGCGTTGTCTTCTCTCTTTGAACGCATCTAGGCTGGTGGAAAATTTTTCCTTGACTAACTTGGCTCCTTTTCTCATGCCTATGGCAGATATTTTCGCTATGCGTTGCGTTTCTATGGCAGATATTTTCGCTATGCGTTGCGTTTCTATGGCGGATATTTTCGCTATGCGTTGTGTCTCGCGGTACACGTGTTTTGCTTCCTTTTGAAACTCAGAACCAAACGCGGCTAATGCGCTTTCCTCGTCCAAATCTTCATCTTTCACGTCTGAACCGAATTGCGCTTTCCCGCTTCTCGCCGCGATGGCGCACGCGCGGAGACGATCTCGGACGAATACTTCGTACATTTGCGTGTGTCTGAGAGAGACACGAAACAAACGCGTTCGATGGTTTGGCGCGCCTTCTACGAACGCGTCTTGGTCGAGCCACAAACCATCGTTCGATATCGCTTCCGGGGGTGGTCTTTCTAAAGCTACGGATTTCACGAATCGAGGGTAAGATCCAATCGCGCTGGACAGAAAGGTTCGAAACGCTTTCGATATAACCTCTTCCATTGTCGTCGTCGTTGTTGCTGATGATGTTGCTGCGGATAACGTCACCATGGGTTGTGGTTCTTCCAGTAGCGGAAGATTCTGAAGATGTCGCCGCCGACGACGACGGTGCTCCCGTCTTCCTAACTCTCTCTCGCTCTCTAAAGTCTTTTGCAACTTATTCGCTATGCGTTTCGGCACGAGCTCGAAATCCTCCTCAAAGTACGTGTACGACCCGTCGTCTAAATTCAACAGGAACACTTCCTCTTTCGGGACTTTTTCATACGCGCTCATGAGTTGCAGCGGTAAACCAACCACAAAAGGCATCGGCGCGGTGAGATAATCCATCAATCCCGCCGGTACCAACGGAAGAAACACGTGTTGCCATTTTAACGGAAAGACCATTCTGTTTGCCGCGTGTGTCGCGCGAGACAGTTTTGATAACGACTTTGACGTCAAAACAATGCGTCTTTCAAACAATAACGCCACGAATAGCGCCACGATAGCATCGGAAGGTACGACGTTCCGCTTGCCGTATTTCTTATCGTTTAAGCGCGCTTCTTCTTCTTCTTTTTCGGCGGCGTTGGATGTACCCACGGCGTTGATGTTGTTGTCTTTGTCGCTGTCGATTTTTATCCTATTTTTGCCATACTTTTCATCGTCCATATATTCCTCGTCGTCATCGCTACTTCCGTACAGAAACGCATCGAAACAGGCCAAATCTTCCTGCTCCTCCTTCCTCGGCACGCGCAATCGCAAACTCGGCTCCGCGTTCGGCGACGGCACCACGAGCACGTCCTCTTCTTCCCCTCTTCCTCCTTCTGAGTGCTTCCCGTTCGAAACAGACGCACCCAGCGTCGCTCGAAGAAACGCACCTAACTCCGAAGACTCGAGCGCGAAACTCTCCGCGTCTAACTCCTCCTCATCATCATCATCCCACAACGCCTTCGCGCTCGGCAACGCCGCTCGCAATATCTCTTCGAACAAACCGTAAAACCGTCTCGAGCTCAGCACGCACATCGCTACCTCCTTTTCTCCTACGTCTCCTCCCTCTGACCCCGCTTTTTTGTTGTTTTCTTCTTCTGATGTCTTCTTCTCCTTCTTCCGTCTACGATATCGCAACACGAACCCAAAGTACCTCTTCCCGTCTTGGTCGGTCAAACCGAACGTGTAATACTCAGACGACGACGACGACGACGAAGAAGAATCAATGCCCTTCTCCTCTGGAAAACAAAAGTTTCCTTTACACGCGATTTCGACGAATCTCTTTTGCTCCTCTTGCTGCTGCTGCTGACGATGCCGTTCTTTGTCTTCTTTGTCTTCTTCTCCATCTCCGTTCGTGAAAAGCATCATCCGTAACGGCACGGATATGTTTTTCTTTTGCACGAAAAATGCGCTCGCAATCGTACCATCATCGTCAAAGTCCGAAGAAGAAGAAGGAGGAGAGGAGGAGAGAGGCGGAGGGGACATCTGCCCGAGAGATGATGGGCAGCGAGGCGCCTCTTGTTTTGTAAATAGTGCGCGCTAAAATGAAGATTTTCTCTTTATATTCCAACTACCTTTTTCCTCAGAATAAGGTGGTTGTTGTTTCCGAGAGCGAAAGGAAGAGAGAGAGATATATAAAAGAGAGCGGAGCGATGTCGACTGGAGCGAGGACGCGAGGGCAGAAAAGACAGAGAGGGGCGAGAGATTTGTGGGAGGTGATCGTGAAGTGCGACGATATTTGTTTCCAACATATTCTTCCGAGATTGCATTCGAACGATGTGAAATTCTTGCACGGAGTGAATACGGAGACGAGAAAGTTGGTGAGGAGATCATCTCGCGCGGGGGATTTGAAAAAGGGGTTTAAAATAGAAGAGATGTCATCGATATCGACTTTGGAAGTTGCGTGGGAGAATAAATCGTTGTGGACGATAGCCTGGCGCGAAGCAACTTTCTGCCGTGACGAATCATGGTTCTGCTATCGAGTTGCTCAAACGAATAAACTCGAGTTGCTCAAGTGGGCGCGAGAGGAGAAAAAGTGTGAGTGGGATGGAGCGACGATTAGAACGGCCGCAGAAAAAGGTAATCTGGAAATGATAAAGTATTGCGTGGCAAAGAAGTGTCCTATTAATAGGTGGGCGTGTGCAGAAGCTGCCGTAAACGGTCATCTCGAGTGCCTCAAATACTTACGTGAAGAAGCCAAAGCGCCTTGGGATTATGATACTGCCGAATGGGCGGCTAAAAATGGTCACCTTCATATACTCGAATATCTTGTCGAGCGTAAGTATGATAAATTCGGGTATGCGTGTTGGTATGCAGCCGAGCACGGCCACTTAGACTGTTTGAAGTACTTGCACGAAACCGCCAAAGCGCCTTGGAGCGGTCACACCGTACGAAAAGCGCACGAGAAAAACCACCCAGAATGTGTACAATACCTCCTCGACAACGACTGTCCTCTCCCACCTGGTTGGCGATACGAACATGGAGAGTTGCACACGTCCGAATCATCATCATAATAATACTAATACTTCACGCGCGCGAATATGCTTTAAAGCGCTTGTAATAACATACACGCAAAGAGAGAGAGAGAGACATCAACACTCCGCGCGCGCTTCTTTCAAATTCATTTTAGGGGATTCCCCCAACTGGGGGAATCCCAAGACATACGCGAAACGAGAATTTTTCGCGGCACTCCATATTCGCGCGCACTTACTCTCATTAAAACGTGCGCGCAAAAGACAGAGAGTAATATCAGTGCTGATAAGAAGCGCATGCATTGCGAACAACGAGTGCGATAATGTCGGAAGGAGAATAAACTCTCGAAAAGCTTTCCTCATCCCTGGTCTCTTGTCTTTGTGTTTGCGTTTCGTTTTTCCCCGCTAAAGCAACATGGAACAAGACTTCGGGTGGGAGAGATATAGCGAAGACGAAGAAGAATGCGAAACCTGCGATGGAGACTACGTAGAAGAAGAGAGTGGGATAGAGGAAATGCTCGAGACGACTTTTGGTGGGAGCGGAGGAGGTGATGATAAGAGTAATGGTTGCAAAAAGCGTTCGAGAGAATCACCTAAAGAGAAGGACTACATAAAGCTGGATGACGCGGAGGAAGACGAGGACGACGACGAAGACGACGATATGGACTATTATCGTCAAGAGCTGAAGAAAAACGGAAAAGCGAGAAGGACGAAACAGCGGCAACGTAATGCGGCGCAACAGATGAGGAAACCTGCGAATAGGACATTCGCCGCCGGGAACGAGTATTTCGTACGGAGCGTGTTGCGATGGGAAGCGAAGACGCTAAGGAAAGGAGAAGACGTTGGTAGTAGTTCGGGGAAGGGATGTGGGAGTAGTAAAACATCGATGCAGCAACATTTGTTACCGCTGGAAGAGGCCCCTGTGAGGTATGCGAATATGGATGAGTTCTTTCACGCGCAAATCGAGGTTGCGTTTGCCGAGGCGAAGGCGATAATCAGGCAAGGATTGAAAAAAGACTCGACGAAGAGGGAAACGTGCAATGTAAAGGCACGAGAGAAGTACCCTGGAGATATTAATAGCGTTTGCTTGAAGCTGGAGATAATTGGCCGTCGTCACAATGGGGTTACTACGAGTAGCAGTAGCAAAGAAGACGATTGGAGAAAGAGCGGAAGCGTGGTTTTACTCCAACCTAAAAAGAAAGATTCGAGAGAAAACGAGGGCGCTCTCGGGATTGTCGTGGATGTATCGAACATCAAAGGCGAAGATATTTCTAGTGCTAGGAACAAGTACGTGCACGTGCAAACGAATATTAAAACGGAGAACGTAGAAGATCAAGTGATTGTGACTCCCCTCGGGAACGTCCTTACGCAAAAAAGAATAGTCGCGGTTGCGGTTTCGCGACCAAAGATTTCGTTCGAGGCGCAAGTTTTAGGCACGAAGAACGCGACGTATACTCGTTTCAGCGACAGTGACGATGATTGCGATGGTGACATTAAGAGCAGCACAACTTTGGTTGAAAGAAGTCAGAGAAAAAGTGCAGCAGCAAAGGAAGAAGTGAACGATGGATTGAACGAATCGCAAAGATTCGCGTTGGAGAGATTTATGAACGACAGGGGTCCCGGATCTCGACTGAAAATGGTCCAAGGACCTCCTGGAACGGGAAAGACGCACTTCTGCGCAAAGCTTCTACACGAATTGACCTTTGAAACGCGAAATCAACGTCAGCGCCTCTTGGTATGTGCTCCTACAAACAAAGCTGTAATCGTTTGCTTGGAAACATTTCTTCGGAACATTCCAAGAACGGAGGACCGAGATAAAATCGGAAAGAGCATCGCTTTGTACGGCGTCGAAGACGCGCTAGAGAGTGCGGCGAAAGACGTAAACATAATAGACGAGTATTACGTTTACCGTCGACTCGATTCGTTGTGTGCCAAGTTGAAGAACCTTTCATCTGACGGTACCGCTCGCAAGAATGGCGGCAAACGAAGCAAAGCGGATGTTATGGCGGACTTGAAAAATACGCGCGAGGAAATGAAGCGCATCGCCAAGTTTCTTTTGGAAATGGGATCATACGTTTCTGAACTATTGTTGAACCCGTGCGATCGAAAGAATGTATCACAGAATATGGAGGTCGAATCTACAGTAAAAGACTTTATCGAGCGCATCGAAGGGAAAACGAAGGCTGACAATTTGAGAAATCGAGACGTCCTCGCGAAAGCGGTGCTTTCAAACGCGCGCCTTTGTTTTTGTACTTTGGGTTCGTGCGGTGGTTTGTACCATTCTGGTGCCGCCGATTGCGACGTGTTGATTGTCGACGAAGCTGCAAATTGTTTGGAAGGAGAAATTTTGTTAGCGTTTGCGAGGAATCCGAAGCGATGTTTACTCATTGGAGATCCGCAACAATTGCCGGCGATGTGCTTCAGCCGAGATGTACAAAGATTGGGATACAATAAAAGTCTGATGGAACGCTTGTTCGCGTGCTACGGGGGTGATCAGAACGAAGCGATGTGTACTATGCTTAAGACGCAGTATCGGATGCACCCAGAAATTTGCGCGTGGCCTTCCGAGCGTTTCTACGGCGGTAAACTACAAAATGCCGAGTGCGTTGAAAATTCCAACAACACTATGCCGTATTCCATCGTGAATGTGCACTCCGGGAAACACCGCGTTTCGAGCAGTTCGAGCATAAGTAACGATCGCGAGGCTGAAATCGCCGTCGATTTGGTCTTAAAGCTCCGCAAGAAAGCGTTGAAAATTGGAATCATAACATTTTACACGGCTCAAGTAAGATTAATTGCGAATTTAATGCGCGCGAAAAATGTTGTTCCCGCCGGTTCCGACGACGACGTGTTCGCAAGCACGGTCGATTCATTTCAAGGAAGCGAAGCAGATGTTATTATTTTGAGTTGTGTTCGCACGAGTAAAACTTCCGCGGGTTTCTTGAGTGACAGTCGCAGACTCAACGTCAGTCTCACGCGAGCGAAGAAGAAGCTCATAGTTTTGTGCAACGCCGACGCGCTCGCCGGAGGCGGCGAGACGCTCGAAATGCTCGATTTGAAGTCGCTCATTGAAAACGCGAAAACGCGAAACGTGTTGTTTTCCGAGTCCGAGCCAAAGATATTAGACATGGTAGCAGCCTTATAGTTCAATTAGAATAGTACATAAAATTCAAAGATACCCCTCCGCTTTCAACCTCTGCAACCATAAATGCACCGGCGACAGCATCGCGCTCGGGTGTTCCATCGTTACCGCCGCTCCAACTTTTTCCATATCCACCCACGAAGTTATCGTCTTATCCATCACGCTATTCATGTGCAAACTATCGTTATACCACGGCGACTCCGACCCGGCTAAAATCAACGTCCTACACTTTAACGAATGCGCGATGTGCGTGTTATCCAACCGATTCACCGTGGCGTCGTAATACGCCAAAAGCGCATCTACCCGCATATCTTGCATCTCATTCCTCGTCGTCAACGCCAAATCGCTGGAAAACTTCCCCGCGAACCCGTCCGACCCGTACTTACTAAATAGTCTCCCCATCAAATGATTCGCTCCGGACTCGGACACTCTTTTCCTCGCCCTCACGCACTTCACCCGAAACCACTTCGCGTACATCCACTCCGCGTAATTCGCCTGCCTCGACATCGGCGACACTAAAATCATGCCAACGATTGGATTTGCAAACCGATTCGCGTATATGGAAAGAACCGTCGCCCCGGATCCAACCCCAATCGCAAACACCTCCGTGTTGTTCGTCTTCGTCCCTCCTCTCGTCCATCCGAAAAAATCGCTCACGTCTTCCAACTGCTGCGCTAATTTGTCCAAAGTCACCTCTCCTTCAAACTCCTCGGGAACGCCTTCCACGGACCCGTCTTGCATCCCCGGCGCGTCCACGTGGTACGCGCAAAACTTTTTGTTCATCTCGTGCTCTTTCCCCAAGCAAGAAAAGAACGAGGAGAAACACGTCCGGTGATTCGTTCCGCAATCGTGGTAGGTAATCAACGGTTTCCTCTTCGGCCGCTTTCCAATATTCGTCTCATCGGGAGTGCATTCCGCGTGGTGCGATTGGTCGTACGACACGGAGAGGTTGCCGTACCTGGTGGAAATTTGCACGGTCATTAAATCATACGTTTCGTACCATACGTGAGACATTTTGTTGTTGTTGTGTGTGTGTGAAACTTAAAGTGGATTTGGTGTGTGGTTTTTGGCTTTAAAATACGAGCAAAGCGAAGAAAATCGAACGGCGCGGATCCCATCTCACACCTCTCCTATTACAAACTTATCACCTTCGAGATCTTCGATCGAGATTTCTTTACTCGCGAGCATCCGCATTCGCTCTCGCATCTCTTCGACCAAGATTTTACTTTCCATCGATAAGTCTTCGTACGGTTTCTTTTTACAACCTTCGTCGGCGTCGACCATGTCTTTTAAGATTTCGTGAGGGAGTTTTCGATGCGCGTGATCGTCTTCGAAGATAGATTCCCAGACGATGTCTTTGTCTTTTCGGAGACAAAAGTAGAGCTCGTCGGTGTCCTGTTTTGTTTGGTTCGTACACGAGAGAGAAGGAAGAACATTAGCGTAAAGAACACATTTGAGATCATCAGAAGGGAAAAAAACGCTCGAAAAACACCATCGAGACTTACCCTCGTCCAACTGCTCTCATCCAACTTAATCGTCCTAAAGAGCACACCACCGCAAACATCCGCTCGGCTCCCCCACGCGTGTCCTTTCAATCTCACCCCAAGCGTTGACGTCGTCAATTTAACCTCAAAGTCGCCGTTCTTTTCCGAGCTGTTCGTTGGAATTCGAATGAATATTTCCACGTCCGTCGTGCTTTGCTGCCAGCGAACGAGATCTTTCCTCGGATCGAGCGCGAGGTACTTTTGCTTCTCTGCGTTGGTTATTCGGGAGCGTTCGTCGAGCGAGGAGGAATCGAACGCGATTTTGATCTCGTCGTTTCTTTTCGTCGCATCATCGGAGGCGTCTGATGATGTTGACATTTTTATTTGTGGAGTCTTTCCCACTTGCGCGTATTTTTTTCCTCATTCTTTCTCCCGCGCGGAGCGAAGTAAACGCGCTCGAAAGAAGACAAAAACAAGAACTCGATCGAGAGAGATGGGACGCGACGACGACGGTTCGAACGAGGATGCGACGGAAACGTTTTTCCCATCCGTCCCTGGTCTGAGATACATTCCGAACGTGCTCGATGCGGAAACCCACGACGTACTCGTCCAATTTATCCACTCGCAACTCGCACTCGGTCGCTCCGGAAAACTGGAAAAGAAAGCGACGTACACTCCAATTCCACCGAAATGGGATAAACGTTTACAAGGGAGAGAGATGCTGCAATACGGGACGTACACGCACTCGAATCGAGTGTACACCGACCACGAGGTTGAAGTCGAACCAATGCCGGAGATTTTGCGAGAGCTGGTGGTGGAAAGACTCGTGGAGCGAGGCGTGTTCGGAGAAGAGAAGAACGAGGAAGATGCGAGAAAGAATCTCTCATCCGGTGGTGGTGGTGGTGGTGGTGGTGCGAATGACACTTCTCGTCGACGCTTCTTGCCGGACAGTTGCACGGTGAACGTGTACCGCAAAGGCCAATGGTTGCCGCCGCACGTGGACAATCCAAATTTTAAGAGGCCTTTTTGTACGGTGAGTTTGTTAGCGGACGAGATGTGCATTTTCGGGAGAGGTATCGTCTGGCACCCTGGTTTAGACGAGAGTAGTACTAGTGGTAGTGGTAGTAGTAATAGTAGTAGTAATAGCGCGGTGTTGCCGGAGGAAAGTTGGTACGACGTGACGAACGCGCTCGACGGCGAGGAGTGTCGAGTGGTGTGCGAGAAAAATTCAGCGATAATTTTAGACGGAGAGAGCGGGGACGTGTACGAACACGCGATATTGCCAGTACGAGCGGAAGACGGGAGGATTTCGTTGACGTTTCGAAAGAGAGATTGGGATGAAGACGCGGTAAATAAAAGAACGGAAGAGACGGAGAAGTGGAGAGCGGAGTACAGGGAGAAGAGGAAAACGGCGTACGAGGCGACGAAGGAAGAGGTGGTGCGCGTGGAAACGGAGAGGGCGAGGATCGCGCGCGAACGTTTAGAGAGAAAGAAAGCAAAGGAGGCGAGAAAACTAGAGACTTTGGCCAGAAAACAACGCGAATTAGAAATAGTCGAGGAACGACGAAAGGAAAAGGAAGAAAAGAAGAAGACGAAGGAACCGAAATCGAAAACGCACAAGGAATGTTTGCCGGTTCCGGAAGGTTTGTTGAAGAATGATGGAGACGACAACAACGACAAAAAGAAAAACGACGACAACGACGACGATAAAAACATCAGCGATGTGAACAGAATGCCAGAAGTTGAACGCGAATACGTGCAAAAAGTCTACGACGTCGTCGCGAAGCAATGGCACGGCACGCGATACCGGTCGTGGCCGGCGATTGAAAAGTTCGTCGCGAACCAACCTAAAAATGGCTTCGTGGCCGATATCGGATGCGGGAATGGTAAAAACATGCACGACGTCGTCAAAGGAGGCGGTACTGTAATAGGCATGGACTTCTCGCACGGTTTGATTGAAATTTGCGCCGAGCAAGGCTTCGAAGTCCAAGTCGCTGACGCTTTAATGGTTCCGTACCGCTCGCGCGTGTTTGACTACGCGCTCAACATTGCCGTTTTGCACCACATTTCCAGCGAAGAACGCAGAATTCGCATGTGCGAAGAAACTCTTCGCGTGGTTAAAGTCGGCGGCGTCGCGTTATTCTGTGCCTGGGCGTACGAGCAAGACAAAGGCGGCGTTTCCGGCCACGACTTTCTCGCGCAAGACGTCCTCGTCCCGTTCCACAAAAGACCAATCGCCAAAGGCATGCGACCGGCCGAGCAAAAAGAATTGGACGACGCGATGGTCAGAGAAGGCAAAGCGCCGTCTCACGGAGAAATCAACCAAGAAAAACACACGGTCGTGTACCAAAGATATTGTCACGTGTACAAAGAAGGCGAACTCGAAAAGTTATTCGAGAAAATACCGGGGTGCAAAGTCGAAGCTGCGTACTTTGATTTCGGCAACTGGTGCGTCGAAGTCCGCGTGACGAGAGAACTGAAATGAAACAAGAGAGAGAGAGAGTAGAACAAGACAGCTAGACTTTTGACGCGTTCGCATAGACAGAAACCATAACTAGCGTAGGTTGGGTAGCGATGTATTGATGGCGATGATTCATCATCATCGATGGATGATTAGACCCCTTTTAGAGAACTGAACTTTGAACTTTTTCTTTCTTTTTGGATGCTTCGCCCACACAAAAATTCTCCCCCAACGCTCTTTGAAAAAGGATCATCACACGGAGGATCCTACGAATGTCAGCGCCACGCGGACGAGAGAAGCGCGGACGCGAAAAGACCGCGAGAACGATGCGAACAATTACATTCGTCTCGCACTTGTTTTTCGTGATTCTTGTCTTCTATTTCTCCGCGTCCGGAGGAGGAGTGTCCGGACAAGAAGATGATGGAGAGGATAACAACGACGACGACGGAACGAATACGTTCTGGAACACCGGCCCGTCCGGCATCGACGAAACACTCCTACCACCGCTAAACCCGACGAATTACCCGTGTCCGACGGACAGATATTTACTCCTCGGTCCGCGAACGTATACCGGAGGATTTAACAACATGTTCATGACGTTTCAAAGCGCGATTTTGTTGGCTCGATACACGAACAGAACGTTCGTGATACCGGCGGCGAGGAACGATCGGTACACGGATTTTAGGTTTTCGCAAGCGATCGATTACGAGGTACGACGGCGAGATCACGTTTTCTTTCTTTCTTCCGTTTCGTTTCTTCTTCTCGCTCTGTGTGTGTGTGTCTGTGCTTTTTCCATGTTGCGTCGCGCGATGGCATACAATATCTGACTTTCAACGTTCTCTCGCTTTTGCTCTTTCTCCGGGTACGTTTTTGATAAAATACACAGGCTATGCGACCGGTGTGGCCGTGCTTTCACGACACTAACGTGCCGTGGGGCGAAGGCGAAGTGCCGCAAGCGTACGTATCCGTGGAGAAAAGAAGGAAACTCGCGATGGTGGACGCGAGATCTGAGGAGGATAGAATGAATACTAAAGATGATTTTAGCACTAGCGCGTTGTTGGTTAGAGAGTTTGATGAGTTGGACGCGAATCGGATGGTGCACGCAGACGATGACAACGAAGAAGAAAAACAAAACGAAGAGGACAAGAACAACCAGGTGATTGCTGGGCGAACAAACGAAAGAAAGTTGCTCGGCAAAGGAAAGAAGTTGAAAACGTCCGACATGTTCGACGATTTCAAGCCGAAACCGAATTCAGTCGCCGCCATGCGTCCCGCGCGCGTTCGCGGTCCGGATAATACCGGTCGTCAAATTTCTGAGATTGCTTCTGATTTCACGTCAGATGCCGAAGTGCACGGGCATCCCGTCATTATGATTTCCGGAAGTGCCTGGGGTGGACTCATGACTGCGTGCATGAAACCCCACGAAGACGGTTTGTTTTTTAAACACGTTCAACCGGCTGAACACATTCGCCAAGAGGTGGAAATGTACAAACAAATGAGAGGTTTAGTCGACGGTGAATACGTCGGGGTACACCTGAGGTATTTAGAAGGTAAGTGCCCGCACCGCGCGAGGGCGTATTACATGCCGAAAGTCGAAAAACAAATCGCCGCGATGTGTCACAACACGTTTCCGCACACGCAGAGAGTTTTGCAAGACCACGGTATTGATTTGAAGTCGGGCACAAAAATTTACTTAGCATCAGATCGACAGCGCCCGGATGCGGATAAATCGTTTGAGAAAGCAGGATCGATTAGCTATGATAAAGGGAACAAGAAAGACAAATACTTCGGCGACGGCACGCAGTTCGTGAAAGGGTACATCGGCAAGAAGGTCTTTGAACCGGCGGTTGACATGTTCATCTTAGCTGGTGCAAAAATCTTTGTCGGAAACATGCTCTCGACCTTTAGCACGAACACGGCGAACATTCGATACGGTTGGGGTGCGAGAAGATCCGTTTTAGCGTGGCCAGAACCGCCAATCATGAAGGAGCGCTCGTTTTGGGAATGCGAGCGCGCGGCCTTTTGGTGTGGAACGATCACGAAAGAGTGGAGTTCTGAAGGTCACACAAAAGCGAAAGGGAACTGTTAGTAGTAGTATTTTTATAAATCATTGCATCAAAACTGTCTTTGAACCTAAGGGTATTATTATTATTCGTCGTTATATTTACTCGGTCGCGGGGACTACACTCGTTTTCTCTCAATTTTTATACTGTTGTTACTCTTTCTAATGCTTTCCTTGGGTGACTTTCTCCTCGGCTAAATTCAACAACAACGAATCCGCGTTCAACATCACGCGGTTATTCGATCTCGCCATCGTTTCCGCAATCTCTCTCGCGGCTTCGATTCTCCTCAGCGTCAAAAACGCCGGATTCGTACTAATAGCCTCCCCGATCAACTTCGCCGATCTCGCCTCACCATCCGCTCTAATCACCGCAGACTTCTTATCCTGCCTTGCCCTCTCCACGATAAACTTCGCCCTCTCCGCGTCTTGCTGCGCCACCTGCTTGGCCTCGATCGCCGCCGTGTACTCTCTCCCAAACGTCAACGCCGTGATCGAAACGTCGTCCAATATCATGTGAAAAGTCTTCGCGCGTTGAATCAACATGTTCCTAATCTGCAACGACACGTTTTCTCTTTTCGTGATTAACTCCGACGCGTTGTGTTGCGCCACCACCGATTTCAACGTGTCGTGTATTAAACTCGGTAACACTCGTTCGTTAAAATCCGTCCCCAACTCTCGGTAAATTTGCGGCAATTTGTTCGAATCCGGCCTCGTTAACACTCGTATGCTTAAATTCACCATCTGCAAATCTTTACTCCCACTGGTCGAGCTCACTTGGTGCGCTCGCGAACGCACGTCGTATATTATCGGCCGTTCTATCCACGGGATCATCATGTGCGTCCCTTCCGTGTACGAGGTTTCTTTGATACCGACCGCGCGATTGTAGACAATCGCCCGGTGGCCGCCTTCCACGTTGAACAAGGAGTGGTACAGGCCGTAGGAGACTGCGCCGAGACCGAGAACGCCTTGGATGGCGCCGGTGGCCGCGGCGACGTTCACTTTGCTCGCCGCGTTTTGCATCGTCGTTTATCTGTGTGTGTATTCACTTATATATATATTACTTATACGTGTTAAAAGAAAGAGAAAGGTTGACGTGTGTTCGCGTCGATTGGGTTTATTCGCGTGACGTTTCTTCCCAAGAAAGAAAGAAGAAACGAAGGAAGAC
>Ga0181554_1000938_pt1:0-27500 | contig 28578 bp, 16 predicted proteins | sample 011ome_16_FD_145602 | JGI IMG/M metagenome (GOLD analysis project Ga0181554, IMG submission 145602) | Coastal salt marsh microbial communities from the Groves Creek Marsh, Skidaway Island, Georgia - 011503CT metaG (spades assembly) | ecosystem: Environmental > Aquatic > Marine >... | reverse complement strand
CGCTTCGCAAGTCGCAACGTCTCACGGAACCGACGCGCGCTATGCGCGCTTTTTTTGCGGCGGCGAGCGAGAGGAACGCAATCTCCCGGCCGCCGCCCTTCCCAATCACACCGCGCCGCACATCGTCCGCACGATGGCTCGCGGCGGTAAACCCAGCAGCACGCGCCCGTCGTCCGCGGGCGCGAAGAAGAAGCGCCAGGGCGGGCACGAGGAGTGGATGGACGACGAGGTGGACGCGCATCATCGCGGCCGCGACAAGATTTCGCTCGATCCCGACGACGACGATGAGGACAGCGAGGACGACTTCGACGACGCCGCGGACGCGGTCATGGACCTCGACGACGACAGCGACGACGAGGAAGACAGCGACGACAGCGACGACGACGACGACGACGAGGATGAGGAGGAGAAGGACGACGAAGACGCCGCCGCCGACGACGGCGACGCGTACGATTCGCAGGAGGACGAGGAGGACGCGGCGCTCATCCGCGCGATGAAGGCGCAGCAGAAAAAGCTCAACGCCTCCGGGATCACGCGGGCGAAGAAGGACGACGACGAGTCCGAGTCCGAGTCCGAGTCCGAGAGCGACGGCCCGGGCATCAGGGGGAAGAAGAAGTCCGACTTCTACGGCGACGACCGCGAGGTGGACCACGAGGGGCTCGAGGACGAGGAGGACCGCGAAGAGGAAGAGAAGGAAGCGCGGCGGATGCAGCGATCGCTCGCCGAGGGGATGGACGCAGCGGACTACGGTTTATCCGAGTCCGAGTCCGAGTCCGAGTCCGCGTCCGAGGAGAAGACGCTGGGCGCGAAAGCGGAGAAGCTCGCGTCGTCCGGGAAGAAGACCAAGACGGGCGAGGCCGCCGCGAAGGATGACAAGAAGAGGGCGAAGAGGGCGAAGAAAAAGCCGAAGAGCGACGGGAAAGACGCCGACGCCGCCGCCGCCGTGATCGAAGCCCTGGGCGAGGACGACGCCCACGGCGCTGGCGCGGCCGCGACGGACGCGGTGACGGCGGACGCGCCGGAGATCATGGCCCTGCAGAGAGAGCTCGCGAAGAACTTGGAAGAGGTCAAGAACGTCGTCGAGCCGGCGCTCCAGGTGGCGAAAAAAGGCGGCTACGCCACGGAGCTCGGGATATCGTACTTGGAAACGAAGCACATGCTCATGCTGTCGTACTGCGTCAACATCGTGATGTACCTCTTGTTGAAGTCGGAAGGGGTCGCCGTGAAGGACCACCCCGTCGTCGTGAGGCTCGTGGAGATTCGAACGTACTTGGAAAAGCTGCGACCGATCGATCGGAAGCTCAAGTACCAGATCGAGAAGCTTCTGAAGCTCGCGAGCGAACAGAACGAGAGGGAAGAGCTCGGCGACGGCGACGGCGGCGGCGGCGGCGACGCCGGCGAGGACCCGCTCGCGTTCAGGCCCAACCCGGACGCGCTCGTGAGCAAAGTTGAGGAGGACGCCGCGGACGGCGACGGCGACGGCGGCGTGTACCGCCCGCCGAAGATGCTCCCGACGTCCATGGAGGACTTCGAAGAGGGCGGGAAGAGCAACAAGGAGAAGAGGAAGGAGAAGGAAGCGCGGCGACGCGCGAGTCGAAGCGCGCTCATCAAGGTACGCGAGGGTTTCGTGGTTTCTTTCAGCCGGTCGGGTTGCGTTTTTTTTCGCGTCGTCGTCGTCGTTCGTCGCATCAATCTATCGAAGCGGCGGTGGCCTCTCTGTGGTCAATCGTCGTCATTCTTGGTGCTAGAGCAAACGTACTAAATCTTGGGCAGGGTACCGCTCAAATGCCATGAGCGGAGTTTTCCCAATCAAGCGTTGGACATCTCGTTCTCCGCCGCCTCGCCTCGCTTTTTCCTTTTTCCCCCTCGAGTCTCGACCGACGCGCTGAATCTCTCTCCCTCCCTCGCGTCTCTCTCTCTCTCTCTCCACCACCCACCACAGGAACTCGCGCAAGAGCTCGGGGAAGCCCCCGAAGAGCTCGGCGGCGGCGAGGGCGACATGTCCAGCGCCTTCGCGAAGCGCGAGTTTGCGCGAATGGAAGCCCGCGCGAAGATTGAAGAGGACCTCTTCACGCGCGTGCCGTTGTCCAAGACTGAACGGCGTCGACAAAAAGCGACGACGAGGTCCGTCAACTCGCTGTCCCAGGTTGGCGACTTCGGCGACGACGTCGCGGACCTCGTCGAGGTCGCGGAGCAGGCGGACGGACGCAAACGACAGCGGCTCGTGGACGCCGTGTCCATGGGCGCGCCGGCGATTCAAAAGCGGCCGAAGCCAGTCGGCGGCGACGCTCTGGAGCCGACGAGAGACACCCTCGGCGACCGCAGGAGCAAGTACGAGAAGGGCGTCAACCGGAAGATCGCCGAGCGCGAGGCGGCGAAGAACGAGGGCATGTACGAGGACGACACCCCGAAGCAGCACGTCGAGGACGACGACGCGTACGTCGACGCCGCGGCGACGAGGGACGCGAAGCGGCGGGCGAAGGAGGACAAGTACCGCCGCCGAGCCGGGATCATCGCCGTGCCGGAGCGAGAGATGGAGGACGACGACGCGAAGAGGGACGTCGGGAAGAAGATCATGGCGAACCGTGGGCTCACGCCGCACCGGAACAAGGACCACAAGAACCCGCGGAAGCGTCTGCGCGACAAGTTCGCCAAGGCGGTGGTTCGGAGGAAGGGGCAAGTGCGGAGCATGCGCGACGACGGCGGCGCGTACGGAGGGGAACAAACGGGGATCAAAACCTCCGTCACCAAGTCGCGGAAGTTTGGAAAGTGAGGAAGGAGGACGCAGTACGCGCACGCGTACAGTACACGTACGCGCGCGAATGTTTCTTAGACGCGGCGACGACGACGGCGACGACGACGGCGACGACGTGCGCGATTTATACGTTGTCGTGTCACATCGACGAACCTATAGACCAACAAGAAGCCTCGCCTCGCCTCGTCGAGGGCGGTCGCTCTCGCGCTCGCGCTCACGCGACGATCTTCTGTGACTTCACCAGGAGGGTGTCCACCACCTTGTCCATGTTCGCGATCGTGTCCAACGTCGCGCGGTACATCGTCACCGGCGTCCCGTCGTCGTACACGATGAGGCACCCCGCGCCTTGGTCCAAGATGCCCTCGAACTTCCCGTCCAAAATCATCTGCGACAGCTTCGACTCCACGACGCTCAGCGGCAGTTCGATCAGACTCGCGACGTGCGCGATCTCAACCTGCGAGAACGGCTCGATCACGCGCATCAGGTTCTGCTCCATCAACGAGTCCTGCAGCGCGCCGAGGTGCGCGGCGATGATCGGATCTTCGCTCAGCTGCGCCTGGTACGTCGCCAACACGCGCTGCATGTCTTTCAAGGACCGGTCCTTGTACGCCTGCGCCACGGCTTTCATCGCGTCCAACGCCTCGCCTTGGTGCTTTAACCCACCCTTGGACGAGATCAACGCGTTCACGTCGTCCGCGGCGCCGCACATGACTTTGCACATGAGCATGTACTTCAGCGCGTTCACGGCTTTCGCGTCGTCGTCCAGGTTGTTCAGCTGCTCGAACGCCTCGAAAAAATACGAAAAGGCGGTTTTGTAGTCTTTTTCCTCCGCGTGTAAGATGCCAGACTGGGAGTCGATCATGCACTGCACCGAGGGGGGGACGTAGATCGCGTTCGAGTTCGTCCTCGCCGCGGTGAGCGCGGCTTTAGCCTACGGTCGGTCAGGAGAAGGAGAGGGTCAGGAGAGGTGCGACGGTGCGATCGAGGGGAACGAGGAGCCGAGCGGGTTTGGGTTCTTCGCGGGGTTCGTTAAATCGAACGAACGATCCATCGGCGCTCTCGCGCACCTTCGGCATGTTCCTCAGCGCGTAGTGGATCCTACTCTCGAGCAAGTGGATGTCCACGAGCAGGAGCTTGTCGTCTAACTTCTTCACCTCGAACGCGAGCGCGCCGATCAGCTTCAGCGCGTCTTGGAACGCCTTCTTCTCCAAGTAGAGCGTGCTCAGGCGCAACTCCACGCGATGCCTCAGGAACGTCCGCTTCTCTTCCTTCGCCCACGCGACCTGCTCTTTGCACAGCTCCACCTGGAGGTCGTCGGACCCCGGGACGGTCGCGAAGACATCGATGACGTTGCGCACGATCTTCGCCGTCTTCGCCTTCGGGACGACCGCGAAGAGCGGGCGGAGCTCCGTGAGCAGAAGTTTCAGCGCGGGCGCGTCCTGGAGCTTCGCGAGGAGCTTCGAGAGCGCGTCGATGCCCTGCTCCTTGACCTTGACGCTCTCCGTGTCCGCGCCGTTCGGGCAGAACACGACCGCGCGGTAGGCTTTGACCGCCTCCGCGGGGTTCGTTCCCGCGAGCTCGACCGCGGCGGCCATCTGCGTCTTGAGCGCCTCCGCGTTCGAAGCGCCCGGGGTGGCCATCTTCAAACGAATCCGCTCTTCTTCCCCGCGCCCGCTCAGATCTGGCGAGATGATCCCTTCCCGTCCGCCTCACGCTTCGGCGCGATCGATCGATCGCTCCGTCGCCGCGGATCTCGCGATGCGTCCCTCGCGCGCGTCCGCCGAGCTCGTCCTCGTCCCTCGCGGCGACGACGGCGCGACCCGCTTGTGACCGCGCGAGGAGGCGTCGCGTCGTTTTCGACCGGGAAGCGGAAGCCGACCAACGACGACTCATGCCGCCCGGGCGCGGTCGGTCATTTTCCAGCCAGGGGAACAAGATTCGCGTCGCGCGCGCGCGGTCAGAACTGCACGCGCTCGGTCACGCCGCCCACGCGCGCTTCAAGCATGTCCGAAGAGACCCCACCAGACGTCCCCGCCGAGGTGCGCGCGCGAAATCGCGCGCGTCGTCGTCGTCGCGTCGTCGTCAACGCCCGAGCGTCGAAAAACGACAACATCCGAATCCCAAATCGAACAACGATCTTCGCCTTCGCGACGCCCCGCGCGTTCGCGACGACGCGCTCGCCGCGCGCGCTCTCTCCCGGCGCATCGTCGCGGCGTCGAGCCTCGCGGCATGATTCAAAAGCGTCTCAGCGTCTCGCGCGCGCCGCGACGTCCTCGAGCTGACCTCCGCGTCCCGTCGCCGTCCCCGTCCACCGCTCGCGTCGTCAGGAGGCGCCTCCCGCCGAGGAGGCCGCGCCCGCGGAAGAGGCCGCGCCCGCGGAGGAGGCCGCGCCCGCGGAGGAGGAGGCCCCCGCGGCGGAGGAAGCCCCCGCGGCGGAGGAAGCCCCCGCGGCGGCGGAGCCCGCGGCGCCCGTCGCCGCCGCGGCGGTTCCCGCGAGGAAAGGACCGCCGGTGCGTCAGTACCTCGACGAGACCGTCGTGCCGGTGTTGAGGCAAGGGTTGCGAGAGCTCGTGAAGGCGCGCCCGGCGGATCCTTTCGAATTCTTGGGCGATTACATCAAGAAAGCGAACCCGAACAGGAAGTAAACGGCGACCGGGGCGTCGGAAGCGAGTTGGGAGGGACGGCGGAGAGACGCGAAGCGCCGCCGACAGCCTGGTTGTAAAGTACAGTACTCTACACATCCGCGCTACGCTAGTCGCCTCGGGCGTTCGTCCCCTCCTTCAGCGTCTGCCGGTCCGGCAACCCCTCCTCGTCCCGCATCAGCTGATTAAAGTGACTTCGCTCGCCGGACTTGAACGCCGGGTACTTCCGCGGCCGCGCGTCGTTCACCACCGCGGCGCCGAAGTCTCCCGCGTCCACGACCGCGTCGTAGTTGGGCATGTGGAAGAAGATCAACGACAGGCGGTCGAGCGCTAATGTTTCGCGTCGCGCGACGACGCGGTGCCGCGTCGATTTCCACGCGTCGTTCGTCCAGAACCGCATGACGTCGCCGAGGTTGACGAGCAAACCGCCGGCGACGCTCGGGACGTCGATCCACTCGTCAACCTCGGCGCCGGCGTCGGACCCGGACGCGTCGCCGCCGTCGCTGCGACGGTCCGGAAGCACCTGTAACCCCCCCGCCTCGCCCGTTTCGAACGCGAGGATCGTCAGCGTCGTCGGGTCCGTGTGCGGCTTCACGCGCTCGACGATCGTCTCATCAGGGCCCTCGTCCGCGTCCGCGTCCGCGCGCGCGTCGAGGTCGAGGTCGAGGGGAGGATATCGTAACGCGACGAGGTTCGTGACGTGTTTGTCGATCCTCGTCTCGAAGTGATGCGCGTCCGCGCCCAGCGCCAGCGCGAACATTCGCATCAGCCGCGACGCGAGGGTCTCCATCGCGCGGTAGTACTCCTCCCACGCCTCGCGAAACCCGCTCGGGGACTCCGGCCAGCGATTCTGTTCGCCAAAGTACAACGCCGCGTCCGGCGACGCGGAGGCGTCGTAGTACGGACCCGAGACAGCATCCACGCCGTCGACGCGCGAGCAGCTGTACTTCTCGTGCATGTTGGTCGGCCTGACCGCGTTGTCGCACCCGCCGACGGGGATGTACCCTTTCTTCAGGCTCGCGATCTTCATCTTCTCCTCGAGCGGGCGCGCGAAGAACCCGCGCGCGGCGGCCATCGCGTCGCGCGCGCGCGCGTCGGACACGCCGTGGTTTATCACGACGAAGAAACCGACGCGCTCGCACGCCTCCTTGACGCGACGCACGACGTCGTCCGACGCGGTCGCGTCGGCGCCCTCGAACGCGGAGACGTCGATCGTCGGCACCGCGAACGCCGCCGGCGGCGGACGCCCGCGGCCGGCCATCCCGCGCGGGCGGACGGGACGGGACCGCGCGAGGCGCGAGTGACGCGATGTCGACGTCGTCGCGTTCTTTCTGTTTGATGACTGAGAGCTCTTCTCGTTCTCCTCTTACAAACATTACTAACCTTACGCGTAACCTCGTCGTCGCGGTCGGGTCGTTCGCCCGCCTCGTCTACCGGCGGTCCGTCTTCCCGATCCCTCTCTTCCCGCTGAACAGATGCTTCGGCATCTTCGTGATGATCTGGCGGTCCGCCTCGCCAATCTTCGCGCGTTTGTTCGCCTTCCTCTGCGCCTTGTCCGCCAGCTTTTGCGCGCGCATCCTCTCGTCGTCGTTCCGCAACCCGCTCCCCGGCGACTTGTCCGCGCGCGCCGTCCGCCGCGCGACGGAGACGCTGCGCGACTTGCTGCTGTGCGCGCGCTTCTTCTCGCCTTCCCCATCTTCCGCGTCCATGTCCTCCGCGTCGTCCATCGCCGCCGTCGACCGCTCGCGCTTTCTTCCGACGCGGGACGCGCTCCGCTCTCGCGCGCGTTTCACCGCGAGGCTGGCGTCGATGCCCATCTCGCCGAGCGATTGCTTCATCCGCGTCGTCGTCGCGCGCCTTTCCGGGTCCGCGGTCCTCGGCATGTTGGCCGCGTTGTTGCCCGCGGACTTTTTCCTTCGGTGCTCCGCGATCATCGTCGCCTTCTTGCTTCTCAGTTGCTTCAGGAGCTCCTTGTCGTCCTCGTCCATGTCGCTCTCCGCCTCCATCTCCTCCTCCGCCTTCTCCCGCTCCCACGCCGCCTCGAGCTCTTCCTCCTCGCGCTCGAGCTCCGCGAGCTTCTCTTCGATCTCCGGGTCGATGAAGTCGCTGACGTTCTTCCCGTTGTAAATCTCCGGAACGATGTCGTATTTCCAGTCGTCGTCGTCCAGGAGGTAGTTTTTACGAAGATCCGCGCTGTACACCCCGGCGCCGCCGTTCTCCTCCTGGAGCATCTTCTCGGTGATCATCGGCGGCAACTCGCCCGACGCCTTCTTCGCGCGGTTGATCGCGACGCTGTGCGGTATCACCACCGGGCGCGACCTCGAGTCGCGCGGCTTCGGCATCGCGACGTGCAGACGGTTGAGAACCTCCCCGGCTCTGCGCGACGCGAGCTTCTGCTCCACTCGCGCGGCGAGGAGCTTATCGCAGCACACGCGCTTCACGTCCATGACGCCCTCTTCGCTCAGCGTGGACATGCACGGGAGCTCTTCGTCGTCGCCGAGCTGCAACGCCGCGGGGCCTCGCGTCGCCGCGCGCATGCCTTCGACGAGCGCCGCGTCTTCCGGTTTCAAATCCTCCAACCGACGTTGATCCACCTTGTTGATCGCGATCACCAGCGGCTTGTTCGAGAAGAGCGGCTTGATCGAGTGGAACAGGTCCGCCTGCTGCTTGATCGTGAACCCGCACTGCTCGCTCGCGTCGACGATGTATAACACCACCGCGCGTAAGTGCGCCATCGCGGTGATCGACTGCATCTCGATCGTGTTCCGCTCCTCCAGCGGTCGGTCGAGAATACCCGGCGTGTCCAGCACCTGCCACCGCAAGTACTTGTAGTCCGTGTGCCCGACGTAGATGGACTTGGTCGTGAACGCGTACGGCTGCACTTCCACGTCCGCGCGCGTGACTTTGTTCATGAACGAGCTCTTCCCGACGTTCGGATAGCCGCACACCAAGATCGTCCGCGTGTTCGGGTCTATCGACGGCAGGCGCGACATGTGCTGCCTCACCTGCTCCAAGTACGCCAACGACGCCGCGTGCTTCTTCATGATCGTGCACATGCGCCCGAGCGCGGCGCGTTTGAGCTGCTTACACCGGTACAGAGAGTCGCCGTACTTGAGTAGCTTGACGTAGTCTTTCGCGATCTTGTCGATGATGTTCTTCGCCGTGTTCAACTGCCCGAGCGCGAGCTTGTAGTGGTCCTTGTCGTACAGGACGTTGAGGAGGTCGCTGTAGAAGGGGTGGATGTCGTCCACGCGCGGGAAGTCTTCCAAGATGCGCGTCAGCTTTTCGTTCCACGACGTCTGCGTGAATTTCACTTTTCGCATGTAGAAGGCGCGGATCCGCGTTATCGCGTACCCGCGGTGGACGACCGTGGGGGTTTGCCTCTGCGTGCGCGATAAAACGACGTCGATGAAGTCTTTCGCGGTCGGGACCTGAGGAGGGTGCGGCGGAGGGAAGCGGAGGTCAGCGAACGAAACGGACGGTTGGCGGAAACGCCGCCGCCGCCGAAAGACGGCCGCAAATTTCGCGGGCGGCGCGCGAGGCGAGGCGAGGCGACGCGACGCGCGCGCGGCGAGTCGCGCGGGGACGCACGTGTGTTATCTTCTTGAAGTTGTACTGCATGGCCGCCATGGTCGCGTCGTTCGCGGCGACTCGCGCGGCGTGTCCGTGCGCGGGCGCGACGCCGACAGTGACCCGAGCGCGGCCCGCCCAGTCTCGTTAAGGAGCGCGAGCGGGCGCCTTTCGTTCGCAGAGTGCGGTGTCTGGTCGACCGACCAAACACGCCGAAAAATGTGCCAGCCGCGCCGCGATCGACGCCTACGCTTCGCTCAACGGTACACCTCCTCAGACTAGTCTAAATAAACACGTATTTCCTATCTAATAAAACGAGCACACGCTCACGACGAGGACGCTCGACACGAGGACGACCAACGACGCCGCGTTGCATCGAATCGCCTCGCGCGGCGCGCCGTCCCACTCCCGCAAAAAAACGCTCCACAGCTGCGCGGTAAACACGGTGCTCGACATCACCACCGGCCACGCGAACACGGCGCCGGCGTCGCCCATCAACACCGCGGCGATGCCGTACGTGTGGATGTGGAACGGCATCCCCACCGCCATCGCGACGCACAGCGCGCTCGACTTCGCCGTCGTCTTTCGGTCGGCGCTCGCGAAGAGCCCCCACGCGTCGTTAGAGGTGAGCTCCGCGCAGCTGTACGCGAGGTGCCCGAACGCGTTCCCTAAGAAGCACAAGAGCCATATGGGCATCGCGGCGGCGACTTTAGAAACCCCCGCGTCCCTGGCGACGTCGACCAGACCGCCGCCGAAGACGAACGCGAACTGAAGCATGCTGGATAGCACGCCGCCGAGAAGGCACCACGCGATGTCCGCCGCGAAGATCCTCCGTCGCGTCGCCGCCGCGTCGGCCGTCGTCGTCGCCGCGCCCGACGTTACCTGCATCTCGCCGCCGGCGTGGACGCCAACTTCGGAGATGGAGACGCCGTCGTTCGCCGCTCCCGCGGGCGCGGGCGCGGCCGCCGCCGCGGCGTCTTCGACGTCTTCGACGCTAAGAATCTTCGCCTTCGCCTCCGCCTCGGCCTCGGCCTCCGCGGCGGCGCCGGCGTCGCGTATCAATCCCGCTTTCGCCCCGAGCGCGAAGCCGACGATGCCTAACGACGCGCCGACGCTCGTCCCGACCGCCTGCGCGGTCGTCAGGTTCTCCGCTTCCACGATCGCGGGCAGCGCCGTGCCTAACGCGATGATGACCGCCATGCAGATGCTCGTGCCCAACGCGATCCCGCATCGCTTCACCGCCTGCCCGAACCCGACGCCGCCGAAGCCCCACAGGAGCGAACTCGCGCATATCGCCCACAGCTCGCTGCTCTCCGCGTTGCCGTATATCGTCCCGAGCGTCTCCGCGCCGACGACGGCGACGACGAACGCGGTGTTGATGAACGGCAACATCGCGTTGAAGAGGAACCAGATGTTCTCCCACTTCCAGACCTCGCCGGCGTGAAGACAGCGCGGCGCCTGGGACTTCGTCGGGACGTTCCAGCTCCCGTTCGCGAGGCCGCTCGCGATCGCCGCGACGACGCCCGCGGCGGCGCTCATCGCGCGGAGGGAAGAAGCTTCGACGACGACACCGCGAAGCGAGGTGCGTCTCTCGTTGTGATGCGAAACGAGATGGCGGCTCCGAGACGCGCAGCGCGGTGTCAGGGTGAGTTTCACCTTCGTTCGATCTCCTACGACTCCTAGTAGCCCTAGTGTAATATAGCCTAGTTGTAGTGTATGCTTCCCCACTCTCAGGAATAACTTCACTCCTTCATACCCTTGATCCCCCGCCTCGCGAGCTCCGCGAGGAGTTGCCGCGTGCTCAGCTCCGCGGGCGTCGCCGCCGATTTGCTCGACTGCCTCCCGCCGCCGCCGTTTAGTTTCCCCGCCGCCGCGGCTTTCTTCTTCGCCGCCCCTCCTCCTCCGTTGTCGCACACCCTCGTCCACTTCCCGCGCGCGTCTCTCTTCAACTTGGATCGCTTCCCTTTCCCGCTCCCGTGCCCTCCGTGCGACGACGACGACGACGACTTCAACGCGGCGCCGGCGGTAAACTGCGACGGCGCGTCGAACGACACGGATGAAAAAATCCCATCCTCGTCGTCGTCCTCGCCGAACCCCGCCTCCTCGAGCTTCTCCTCCTCTCTCTGCACCGCCGCGATCGTCGCGTTCAGCCGCTTGCCGAGCCTAGAGTTGAACACGCTCAACCCGGCGCTCGGGCCATCCTTCCCCGGCCTCGCGACGTCGACGTCGCCGCCGCGCAAGTGTTCGTCGATCGCCGCCGCGCACATCTGCCGCATCGCCTGCGCGAGGTCGCGCTCCGGGAACACCTCGGGGCACCGCAACGAAAACCAGAGGTATAAATCGTACGCCGCGTGCGACTGCTCGTGCACGTCGAGTTCCGCGAGCGTCGCGGGCGCGCGCATGGGCGGCGAGTCGATGATCCGAACGGACACGCGACCGCGTTTGACGAACGCCTCGGCGAAAGTCACGAGGGCCCTCGCGCTCGGGGACGACGGATCCGCCACGCTCACGGGCGCGACCGCGAACATCCAGTGGTCTTCCAAGGACAGCGGCAAGTGCGCGACGAGCTTCGCGGCGTCGGTCATCTGCTCCGCGGCGTTCATGAAATAATGCGGCGACGTCTTCGCGTCGCTCGTGAACGCGGACAGCGCGGCGACCAAGCCGGCGTCCGGCTTCGCCTCGCAATACAACGCGATCTGATCCAGCGTCGGCGCGATGGAGCAGCGCGTCAAGTCCACGACGGGCGCCGCCAGCGCGGCTTTCATCAACGGCAGCGTGTCCGCGCTCATCGTCGTCGCGCCGCCTTCGGTGCTGCCCTTGCCGTACCTGCCCGCCCTGCCCGCGATCTGCTTCACCTCCGGCGGCTCGAGGTTGCGTAAGAATTCGCCGTCGAATTTCCGCATCGACGCGAAGATCACGCGTCGGATGCTCAGGTTCAGACCCATCCCGATCGCGTCCGAGGCGATCAACACGTCGTACCCGCTCTCCTCGCGGTTGTTGAAGAGTTCCGCTTGCTTCGAGCGCGCCTCGGGCGGGAGCGAGCCGTAGATGATGCACGCGCGTTTCCCCGCTTCGCGTTCAACCTGATCCTTCAACTGATGCACGGCTTTGCGCGAAAACGCGACCAAGCAGTCCCCGGCTTCGACGTCCTTCAAGCTCTTCAACGGCGTCTCTATCACGTTCAGCTCTTGAAGCCGATCGTAACGGTTGATCGTGAGCGTGTCACCGAGCTCGGCGACGATTTTCTCCACGAGCGGCACCATCGCGGGGTCGCCGCAGACGTGCAGCTCCTTCACGGGTAACCCGATGAGCGCCCTCGTGAACGCGTACCCGCGGTGAGCATCGCCCATCAAGTGCCCTTCGTCGATGACGCCAATCTCGCGCATCTTGTGCACGTCCGCCATCTCGACCGTGCACGCGACGTGCCGCGCGTTCTGCGCCCTCGACTTCTCCTGCCCGGTCACGAGGTCGCACGGGAGGTTGTCTTTTTTGTTCAGACCCTCCGCGACTTCCCACGCGAGCAAACGCAACGGCGAGCAGTACACGCCGCTCTCCGCCTCCTTCAGCCTCTGCAGCGCGTTCCACGTCTTCCCGCTGTTCGTCGGACCGACGTGGAGGTGCACGTTGCGTTTGATCGTCCGCGCGGTGGGGTACCACCGCCCCGGGTTCGTCATGTCCATGACGAGTTCGATCAACTCTTCGGGCGATTTCGCGCCTCCGCCGTGCTCTCGTCGCACGGCGTCGTCCGTCTTGAATTTCAGCTCGTCGTGCTCCGCGCGCGCGACGACATCGAGTTCGTCGTCCAGGCCATCGTCCAGTTCGTCGTCGTCGTCGTCGTCGTCGAGTTCGTCGTCGTCGAGTGCGTCGTCGTCGAGTGCGTCGTCGAGTGCGGCGTTCAACTTTTCAGAGAGCGTTTCAGAAAGCGACAACGACCAGAGCTTCTTCGCCAACGCCTTTTTCATTTTCCAACCCGCCGGTTTCCACACCTTGACCCGCCGCGGGAAACGTGGCTCGTTGGGCCGCGCACGCGCGTTGACGCGGCCTTTCGCATCCGACCGCCCCCGCGATTTTGACTTCAAGCCCAAACTGAACGCGCAGCTGTGCACTAAGCGCCGTTCGTACGCGTTGAATATAGAGGGAAACTCCACTTGCGATTGCCCAGAGTCCACGAAGTCCTCCAGGCGTCGCTTAATTTCAGTAAACGACGGCCGCTGGTACAGATCCTCCAACGATCGCGTCGGAGAGCCTATGCGCCTTGCCTCGTCGTTGTACGCGCGCACCGCATCCGTCGGGGTGTCGAACGTGCCCAAGTTTTTATGCGTAGTCGCGTCGACGCGGATGTGAATTTCGTACTTTCCCTCTGGCGTCGTAGTCAGCCCCTTCACGACTGCGACGCGCTTGCGACCGTACTTCTTCGCCGCGACCGCGTAGTTTTCCTCCTCGGAGGTATCCGGCGAAGGCAGGCTGAATCCGATCGCTTCTTCGTACGCCCGCATCAAGCCGTACTCGCCGGTGAAAGGTCCTAAAACGCACGGAACGCCCACCTCCGGTTTGAAGTTCAGAAGGAACTCCCCGTGCTCGTTCCGGGAGATGTCGTCCGCGACGCCCGCTGCTCTCAGCTTATCCATCGCTTTCGCGTTCACTCGATCCCACTTCGCCTTGGTCCCCACCCGTCGGTCGTTTAAATTTAATTTTAGCTCGCGCGAGTCCGGAGTCGCCGCGAGGAGCTCGTCGAACGCGTCCATCGCTTCCGTCGTCGTCGCGGTCTTCGCGGGCTTCCTTCCCTTCACGGACTGCGGCACCGTATCCTCGGGAACCTCCTGCAACGCCATGCCTAATTTCGCAGCCTCGACGTTGTACGCCTCGACAGCCTCCTCCAGCGTCGGGAACGTCCCGACGGTGCGCACCTTTTCCCCTGGCGGCTTGATCTGCGCGAACACCTTGCCGTTGTCGCGCCTCTTCATGTACTTGGGCATCTTCCGCGGCGCGGGCTCCCCGGGCTTCCCAGCCCTCGTCTCCGGCGGCGCCTCCCGAGACTCGACGCCGACTTTCGCAGCCTTGGCGTCGTGCGCGCGCTTCTTCGGCGGCTCCGGCGGCTCGATCGCGATCTCCGCGGGCATCCCCGCCGGCAACTGTTGCGACGCGATGCCTAGTTTTGCGGCCTCGACGTTGTACGCCTCCACCGCTTCCGTGATCGTCGGGAACGTTCCGACGTAACGCGCCTTCGCGTCCGGCGGCTTGATACTCACCTTCATCTTGCCGTTCCGCAGCAAGTACACGTATTTCAGCTGCTTCACCCACGCGACTTTCTCGACGTCCGTGGCGAGCCCGCGCCGCGGCGACGACCACGGACCGATCGACGGCGGGTTCGGACGCATCGCGCGCGATTCCCACGACGCGCGACCGAGTCGCGCGCCGGAGCCGGAGCCGGAGCCGGACGCGGTCGCGGACGCGAGCAGCGTCAAGATGCGACGACGCATGACGTCCGCCTCGTGCCGTCGCCCGCCCGAACCGTTCTCCCCGCGGCCGTCTCCTCGCGGCCGCGTTCCGTGAAATGTCGGAGCCGCCGCCGTCGCGAGAATTAAGAGATCGCGATGAAATCTGAATTTGAGCCCAGTTTGATCGATCGAAATTTTTGAAAGGAATAATTTCACCCCAAAACTTTACTTTGCCGATGAAGTGCGGTCGGCGAGCGCGGGAGAGAGTCCGTCGTCACTCGCGTCGGTTGAACAGTCGTGTTCAAATCATCATCAAATCGTGTCGCCTAAGGTGTTCGTCCGTTCCCGACGCCGCGTCAGCGCCGTCGAGGGCTACTAGTTAGTTATCTTCTACGTCCTCCTCCGTCCCCTCCAGTCGTCGCTCGTCTCCAGTCGGCGACGACCGAGTCAAGTCATAAAAATCCTTCGCCGGCGCCGCCCGCCGCCGTCGTCTTCTCGTCACGTCGATGATTCGATCGAATCGAATCGAATCGATCGACCAGTCATTCATTCATTCGTCCCATCGATCACATCCCACACACCGCGCGGATCTTCTGCCCCGCCCACTGCGCCGTCTCCTGCAGCTGCGCGTCCTGGTGCGAGTCCGAGCACTCCGCGAGAAGCTGCTGCCAAAACGGATGCTGCTGAAACACCGCGCCCATGCCGTCGATCATGTCCGCCATGTCCCCCAACACGCCAATCATCGCCCTCGTGACCGCCTCGTCCCTGTCCTCGTCCTTGTACACCTCCTCCACGAACGCGACGACGAAGGACGCGTGCTGCACGAGCTGCTGGACTTTGCTCTTGTCGTTTTTGAACCCTTGGAGCAAACCGGCGTACGCCTCGAAGATGCCGCTTCTGAGCATGTTGTTGTAGTCGATCATCTCTTCGTCCGTCTTCGGCGTCGAGATGGACAGCTGCGTCGCGGACTGAAGCATCGGGACGACGTACGGGAGGTACTTCTCGAACCCGACGCCGACGGCGAGCGCGATGTCGCCAAAGCACGACAGAATCGGCGGCTTCACGCTCCGGTGCAGCTGCGTGCTCTGCAAATCCTGCAACAACTGCGTCACGATGCCGTCGCAATACGGCAGCATCTTCTCCTCGAGCGCGCGGCATAAATCCCCGACGACGCCGACGGTGACGTTACACACCTCGTACTCCTCGTGGTTCTTCAACCCGACGTCGATGAACGGGTACAGCGCCGTCATGTACTTCTCGAACCCGGCGCCGCTGGCGTACGCCAACGCGCCGACGCACAACATCGCCTCCTCGTGCACCGTCGCGGACCGCGCGCCGATGACGCGCAGGAGGCACTGCATGATGTTGTCCGCGTACGTCAGCACGAGCTGCGTCGTCGCGGGTTCGCCGTCGGCGGACAGCTTCTGGACGATCGTCTGCAACGTCCCGCAGAGCAGCCCTTGAATCTCGCCGAGCTTCTCCGCCGCTTCGGCGGACACCCCGGGCTGCGCCATCTGATCGAGCGTCACCCCGAGCTTTTGCATCACCATCGGGATGAGCTGCTGCACGAGCGAGTACGTGTCGCGCGTCGACGCGCGGATGATCTCGTTCAGGCTCTCGTACGCCTCGATCCTGAGCGTTTGCTCCGCGTCCGCGCGCTCGCTCGCCGCGATGAGCGCCTGGACGATGCCTTGGAAATACGGCGCGAGCGCGGCGCGCATGGGGTCGTGGTCGTCCTCGCCGGCGCAGCACGCGAACAGCCGCTGCAACGCCCAGCAGCTCTTCCCCGCGACGTGCACGCGGTCTTGCAGCGACTCCACGATCGGCTTTAAGATTTGCTCCAGGTTCGCCGCGGACACCACCGGCGGGACGTTATCCGACACTTGTCCGACGTACTCAAAGACGCGGCCGACGGTCCACGCCGTCGTGTCCCTGACGTGAGCCATCTGGTCCTTCATCGCGTTCAAGAGAAACGGCAGCGCCTGCGACGCGACCGGCGCGAGCTTGTCCGGGTCCGGGCCCTCCAGGATGGACCCGAACGCGTACGTCGCCGCCTCTCTCAGGCGCCACTCCCCTTGCGAGATGTTCTGCTGGATGAACGGCATCACGTGATCCACGACGGCGTCTTGCACGCACGTCGCGACGAGGCGCAGGCACGTCCCGCCCGCCATGGCGACGTTCCACGCGTCGTCCCCGTCGTCCACCTGGTCCTCGTCCTGTTTCGTCAGCGTCTCCAGAAGCATCGGCACGAGCATCGGGAGCGCTTTTTCGATGAAGCGGTGGTACGCCACCGCCGCCGCCGCCTCCGCGGTGTTCGCGTCGTCAATCTCCTCCTGACGGTCAATCTCTTCCTCGCAGATCGCGGACCAGAACTCGATCGCCTGCAGCGCGACCGTCTCGTCGTCGCTCTTGGTCGCTTTGACGGATAAGTCAAAGATCGCGGTCATGTACGGCTGGAGGTGTTGGTAGTAATTCTCCGCGACGCCGACGAGCACCTCGTACGCGGCGACTCTGACTCTCACGTCGTCGCACACCGTCGCCTCGCACGTGACTTGCATGATGTAGTTCCTCTCGTTATCGTGTTCGAAGTTGTTCACCGCGAAATAAAGCGCGTTTCTGAGCGCGACGCACGCGGCGAGCCTGATCTCGACGTCCGGCTCTTCTTTTCGCATCCCTTGCACGATGGCGGTTAACATCGCGTTCACCTCCGCCTCCTCCAGGTGCTCCGCGTCGATCTCTTCGCACACGAACCCGAGCGCTTCGAGCGTCGCTTGCTTCAGACCCGGCGCGGTGCCGTTGCTGACGTTGTTCTGGAGGTTTTGCACGAGGTCCGGCCACTGCTTCGCCGGGATCTCCGCCCCCGCGATCTTCGCCACGACTTGCGCGCTCGTGTGCCGCACGGTTGGATCGCTCGACGACAGCGTGTTCCACACCGCGCCCTTGATCTGGTTCCTGATCGTCGGATCTTGCTGGAGCCACTTCTCGACGAGCTCCGCCTTCCTGTTCTCATCGCGCGCGTCCAGCGAGTTCTTCAGGAGCAAGCCCGCGAGCTGCCTGGTCGTCGGCGGCTTCTGCTCGTTCGCGATCTCGCCCGCGAGGGAGGTGAGGAAGCCCGGGAAGTTGCTCTCCTGCGCCGCCTTGAGCTGCGCTTCCGCGGCGACGCGCGCGTTCGCGTCGTGGCTCTGCGTCGCCTGGAGGATCGCGGTGATGTCCGCCATGGTAGCGCGTCACCGGCCGACCGGGGCGAGGCCGCGCGGGGATCCGATCGATCTTTCGCGCCGCGCGCGGGAAAGATTACTTAGAGGCTCTCCTCCTGTTTTCCGCGCGCGCCGTCCCCGCGGATGGATGCGCGTGAAGCGCGCGCGAACGGTCGCGGGTTTACGCGATCGCGCGCGGCGCGGAGTCGCTCGTGGTCCTTGCGAACGCGATGACGCGATCGGCCGACACGAGCGCGTGGCGAGTGGCGACGCGTTGTGGCGATCGCGAGCGCCCGCGCCGGCTCAAACTCGACGCCGCACAAGTTCCCCCGCGCGTGAGCTGGCGGCCCGCCGGCTGGTGGCGCGCGCTTCAAGTCTGTTCGCGCCCGACCGAGCCGAGTCGTTCGCTCCGAACCCGGCCGCGACAGCTGGGCAGAGATCCGGGCGCGCCGGCGGCATGCTGAGCTGCCTGCGCCCGGCGCTGAAGAAACGGAAGCGCGAGGACGACGGCGACGTCGCGGCGCCGCGCGCGAATGAAGCGGAACCGACGTCCGACGGCGGCGGCCGCGGCGGATGCGTCCCCGGGAGGCGGCCGCGAAAGCGCGTCGCCTTCGGCGATGCGTCCGCGATGCCGCTCGAGCGCACCGTCGGCGTCGCGGACGCGGACGTGGACCGCACGCCGATCGAGCTGCCGTACACGTGCGACGGGTGCGGGAACTACATCCTCACGACGCGCATGAGCTGCGGCGGGTGCGAGGATTTCGATCTCTGCGAGCCGTGCTTCCGCGCGTTCGAGCGCGGCGGCGTCGACGGCGACGCGAACGACGCGAAGAACGGCCGCGCGGCGGTCGAGGAGATTTCGAGGGCGGTGACACACGAGCATCCTCCGGGGTGCTTCACCGTCGAGGACGTCGTCCCAGTGGAGGGGGAGTCCGAGAAAGTCGACGACGGGGTTAACGGCGCGGAGGACGCGGGCGCGGTGGGGGATGGGGGCGACGTAGACGGCGACGGGGACGCGGCGACGGCGTCGTAGGCGTAGCTCTAGCTAGATTATGAACGTGTCCAGCGCGAACGAACTTTACCACGAAAGCGACGCGTCGACTCGCCATTCTCTGACGACGCCGCGCGATGTCGGGACGGGGTCGAGGTCGCGGCGGCGGCGACCGCGGCTTCGGCGGCGGCCGCGGCGGCGGCCGCCTGACCTCCGGGCAGCGCCCCGTGACCGAGGGCACGCGCATCAACATCGACCAGCAGCTCGCGCGGTTCAAGGCGTCGGACGAGGTCGAGATCGCGTTTCCGCCCGATCTGAACAACCACGACCGCGCGGTCGTGCACTCCGAGGCCAAGAAGCTCGGGCTGAAGTCGAAGTCGCACGGGAAAGGCGACGAGCGCCGCGTGCACGTCACGAAGCCGAAAGAGTTCAAGCCGGAGGACCACGAGGTGCGGGGCCGCGCGCGAACGCGAACGCGGTCGACGCCGCCCCGAGCGCGAAGACGATTGATTCGGCACCTCGCCGCCGAAACCTAATCACGATCGATCGTCGCCTCTGACGCGCCGCCGCCGCCCCCCACCCCCTCTCGATCGCAGGACATCCACGCGCTGAGCCTCCACCCCGCGTCCCTGACCGCGCTCGCGAGCCACTTCGCGGCGCACCCGCAGACGCGAAGAGAGCTCGAGATCGCCGCGAGCGGATCCCTGGACGCGGCGTGGGACGACGAAGACCGCGGCGCAGCGGGCGCGAGCGGCGGCCACGGCGGCAAACGCGCCAAGACCGCGCCGCCGCTGCTCATGCGCCCGCACGGCGCGGTGACGCCGGAGATGGCGACGGCGTGCGCGGCGGCGCTCGCGACGCGCGTCGCGACGGACCGCGATTTGGCGGAGATTCAGAGGAAGCGCGCGGCGTTGCCGGTGGACGCGTTCAAGGCTGAGATTTTGTCCGCGTGCGCGTCCCATCAAGTCGTGCTCATCGCCGGCGCGACGGGGTGCGGGAAGACGACGCAGGTGCCGCAGTATCTCATCGACGACGCGTGGCAGCGCGGCGTCGGCGCGGCGATCATGTGCACGCAGCCGAGACGCATATCCGCGATCACGGTGGCGGAACGCGTCGCCGCGGAGCGCGGGGAACAGATCGGGAAAGGGTCCGTGGGGTACCAAATCCGTCTGGAGAACAAGGCGTGCGCGGACACCGCGCTGTTGTTCTGCACGAACGGCGTGTTACTCCGACGGCTGACGTCGCCCGGGGCGGATAAGATGCTCGCTTCGCTGTCGCACATCGTCATCGACGAGCTGCACGAGCGCGATTTATTCGCGGACTTTCTCACGATCGTTTTGCGATCCGCGATGGCGCGGCACCCGCACCTTCGCCTGGTTTTAATGTCCGCGACGGTCAGGGAGAGCTTATTCAGCGAGTACTTCGGCGGGTGCCCGGTAATTCGCGTCCCCGGGTACACGCATCCGGTCGCGGACTACCACCTCGAGGACATCTTAGACCGCGTCGGGTACGGCGGCGCGAGCGGCGGCGGGCTGACGCGAACGGCCACCGCGGACCCGGACTCCCCCGAGGGCAAAGCGATGCAAGCCGCGGTGATGCACGCGTTTCTCGAAGGCAGCGACGACGCGTTCGACGCGCTCATGTGCACGATACGAGGCGTCGGCGGCGGCGGCGTCACCGTCGGCGAGACCGCGCTCGTGGGCGTCGCGCACGAGCAGACGGGCGCGACGGCGTTGATGGCGGCGGCGGGGAAAGGGAGGCACGTCGAAGTCGGGCAACTGCTCGGCTGCGGCGCGGACCCGACGCAGCGGTCGCGCGACGGAAGCAGCTCCGCGGACTGGGCGCGGCGGTTCGGACACGACGACATCGCGGCGACGCTGGACCAAGCGCAGGCGGAGCTCGAACGCCTCGCGCATTTTCAAGACTCCGCCATCGCGCTGTCGCGGTATCAGCTCGACGCGGACCCGGACGAGGTGGACTTACAGCTCGCGCAGGAGTTGATCCACTGGATCGTGCGGCGCAGAGCCGCGGACGTCGCCGCGGAGCAAGGCGGCGGCGGCCCCGATGGCGCGATCCTCGTCTTCCTCCCCGGGTGGTTCGAGATCTCGCAGCTGCGGGATAACCTCGCGGCGGATTCGCGGTTCGGACGAGACGTCCTCGTGCTCCCCCTGCACAGCATGGTGCCGCCCGCGGAGCAGAAGAAGGTGTTTCAGCGTCCGCCGCGTGGCGTGAAGAAGGTTGTCCTCGCGACGAACATCGCGGAGACGGCGGTGACGATCGACGACGTCGTCTTCGTGATTGACTCTGGGAGGTTGAAAGAGAAGAGCTACGACGCGCACACGGGCGTGAGCACGTTGCAGTCCGCGTGGATCTCCCGAGCGAGCGCGCAACAACGACGCGGCCGCGCCGGTCGCGTGCGACCGGGGGAGTGCTACAGGCTGTACTCCTCCGCGCGGCTCGCCGCGTTCGCGGACTTCCAGCTCCCGGAGATGCAGCGCTCGCCGCTGGAGGAGCTTTGTCTGCAAGTGCGAATGCTCGCGGAGGCGTCGAGCCTCGGCGGCGAGCTCGGCGGCGGCGCCGCCGCGGTCGGCGCCGGCGCCGGGTCCACCGCGAACTTTTTACTGCAAGCCGTGGAGCCGCCGATTCCGCAGGCAATCGCGCACGCGGTGACGCTTCTCCAGGACATCGGCGCGTTGAAAGAGGACGAGGGGCTGACGCGTTTGGGGCGCCACCTCGGCGAGATGCCCGTGCACCCGCGCGTGGGTAAGATGCTCCTGTACGCGACGTTATTGGGGGTGTTGGATCCCGTGCTCACCGTCGCGTGCGCGGCGGCGTATCGGTCGCCCTTCGTGATGGCGATGGACGGAAACAGAGAAGCCGGGAAACTCGCGCGGCAGGGGTTCTCGAACGAAGCCGGCGGCGCGTCGGACCACCTCGCGGTCTCGCGCGCGTTCGCGGGATGGGAGACGTCGCGCGCGAATGGCGGGAGCTCCGGGGAGAGAGCGTTCAACCAGCGCAATTCCTTGAGCGGCGCGACGTTGAACATGCTCAGAGGGATGCGGTCTCAGCTGCTCACCGCGCTGAGCGGACGCGGGTTGATTCACGACTTGCGCGGCGCGAGCGCGAACGCGGGCGCGGGGTCGCTCGTCCGCGCGGTCCTCGCCGTGGGGATGTACCCGCTCGTCGGGCGCCTGCTCGTCCCCGGCGTCGGCGCGAACAACGCCGGCGGGGGGCGAACGCCGACGCTCGCGACGTTGCGAGGCGAAAAGGTGAAGATTCACCCGCACAGCGTCAACGCGAAGCTTCACGACGCCGCGCGCTCGAGCGGCGTCGCGGATAAAGGCCCGACGCTCGTGTGCTTCGACGACGTCACGCGAGGCGAAGCGCAGTTATACGTGCGAGAGTGCACGGCGGTCAGCGCGGCGTCGCTCGTGCTCGTCGCGAGCTCGCTCACCTTGGAGGCGTTGCCGCCGGCGCGGCTTCCGCCGCACGATCCGGAGGACGCGGCGGCGGCGGCGGAGGCGATGATGGAGAGAGACCTCGCGCAGGCGGCGCAGGACGCCGCGAACGAGGCCGTGCTCGTGTGCGACGACTGGCTCAAGTTCCGCGTTCCGCTTCCGGTGCTGTCCCAGCTCGCGTGTTTGAGGATACGCCTCGCGCGCGCGTTCGCGGCGAAAGTGCAGCGACCGGCGGATGCGCTCGCGCCGGATTTGGCCGAGGCGTTGAGAGCGACCGCGACGTTGCTCGCGCACGACGGCGGCGCCGCGGGCGCGGGAGACCTCGCCGGCGGCGCGATCGGCGCGGGAGGGTACGGCGGCGGAATCGGTGGGTTCGGAGGAAGGGAGGGCGACTGGCAGTGCCCGCGCGGGTGCGGCGTCGTGTTCGCGAGCAAGTCGAGTTGCTTCCGCTGCGGGATTGAAAAGGGCGCCGTCGTCCACCGCGGAGGGCGCGGCGGCGGCGGCGGCTGCGGCGGCGGTCGGTTCGGTGGGGGGAGAGGCGGCGGCGGCGGCGGAAGAGGCGGTGGGGGGAGAGGGTTTCCGGGGGGGAGCGGCGGCGGGCGGGGGCTCCCGCCGCCGAGGGTGCTCTCTGGCGGCGGCGGACGCGGCGGTCGCGGCCGGGGAGGACGATGATTTTTACGAGCGGGTTCGTTCGTCGGAGCGGTCTGGTTGAGTCCACGTTTCGCGTCGTGATGAGCGCTTAATTAAGCTACGTGTTGTCTCATCGTGTCACGCCTCATCACTTCCCGCCCATCGTCGTCATCTCCCACCCTTGCCGCTTCAAGAACGACTGCCTCGCCGCGATCATCGCCGCGGTCGGCGCGGGCTCAAAAAACACCGGCAGCACGCTCTGCGGCATCGCGTAATACGCCGGCACGCCGTTCAACGCGTTTTCGTGATCGTTCCTCGTCCGCGGGCCTCCGTCCTCCTCCTCGTCCTCCTCGCCGCCGCTCTCGCCGTCCCCATCCCCACCCCCCCGCTCCATGATGTCGTCGTCCATCATCGACGCCATGATATTCTCCTCCAAGTCTGCGCTCGCCTCCAACGCGCGCCCTCTCGCGCCGCCGACGTCGACCAGTCGTCTCCGAAATCCGCCGCCCGGGCCGCGGCGGCCGCCCGCTTTCACCTTCTCCGGCACCGGCGAGCCGTCCACGCGCGTCGCGTTGGCCACGCCGACGTTCGCGACCCACCCGCTCGCGTTTCGCATCGCGGTCAACAGCTCGTCGTCTAGCCCGGGCGCGACCCTGAACGCGTGCTCGAACCTCCGGCTCCGCGCGAACGCCTTAAGATCCCTCGCGCCGCTGAACCCGAGGCTCCGGTTCCTTCGGTGGTCTCGAAACTGGTCGTTGCTGCATATCCACGCGTCGTTATCTTTCGCGTACTCGATGATCGTCAGGTCGTCGCTCTTCGCGCCCTCCGACCCCGCGTCTCTCGACACCATCTTCACCTTCCCCGCGTCGACGAGGTCCATGAGCCTCGTGTTGACCCACAGATTCTTTCCGAGGTACTTGACGACGTCGGCGTTGAGCGTGGCTCGGCCGCCGCCGTCCGCGAGCGCGTTGAGCGTTCCGACGACGTACTCCTTGGGCACGAACGCGACGACGTCGTAGTTTTGTCTCGCCCACGGTTCGTGCTCCAACGCGGCGACGATGCCCGCGGAGAGGGGGAACTGACGGCACTTGAACCGCGAACGGATGGACGTCCCGAGCGACCACGCGATGTTCGCGCCGTCGAGGACGATGCGTTTCGGCATTCGCTCGTCGTCCTCCCCGGACCCCGGCGTCCCGCCCCGCGCGGAGGCTTGGAGGATGTCGTCCCAGGAGAAGATCTGCGCGAGGTCCGTGGCCCACGGCGCGGGGTACCGGCCTTGCGGGGTCACGAGGTCGTCCGCGCGGTGCGCGCGTCGCTTGTTCGGATGCGCGCGGCATGGAATCGCGCGCGGCGGGCACTTTTCATTCTCGCGGCGCGGCGGGATCGAAGCTCGTTCCGCGCGAGCGCGCGGGGTTCTCCCGCGACCCGCGCTCTCGCGCGCCGCCGTCGAGCGCGGCGCGGGCGCGGCTGCGCGCGTCGCCATCGCCGCCGTGTCTCGCCGAGCGTGCGGCGCGCGCGCGCACTGGGCTCTCCCCGCCCCGCCCTAAACCTGAAGCAAAACTTTTCGGCGAGTCCCAGAATCGAGCATCTCGTCACGACAGAAGCGATCGCGCGGGGACGGCCCACCCGCGTCGAATTCGCTCGTCATGGCGGACGACGAGCTCGCGGCGTTCCAAGCCGAGCTCGCGCGCGTCGAGGAAACCACCGCGGCGGCTGCGGCGGCGACGAACGACGGCGCGATCGACGACGGCGACGCGACGCCGGAAGAGAAGGAATTCGAGGACGACGACGGCACCGTGTACGTCTGGGAGCCGACCGCGCGGAAGTTCGTCCCGCGCGGCGCCGAGTCCGTGCCCGTGCCCGTGCCGATGACGTACAGCGAGGCGGACATGGTGTTCGTGGACGACGACGACGGCGGCGGCGGCGGCGGCGGCGTCGGCAAGGCGCTGAAAGACGCGAAGCGGAAAGGCGGGGCGATCCGATCGAGAGCCACCCCGGGCGTGGACGTGGACGCGAGCGGCAACGTCGTCATGCGCGACGACGACGACGGCGACGACGACGAGGAGGAGGAGGAGGACGAGGAAGCCGCGAAGAAGAAGAAGAAGAAGCTGAGCGCGATGGCGTCCAGCGCGATCGAGAAGGAGAAGGACCGTCGCGCGAAACGCGCCGCCGACGCCGCGCCGAACGTCGACGAAAACGGGTGGTTCTCGCTCAAGACGAACACGTCCGTCTACGTCGACGGTCTGCCCGACGACGCCACCGCGGACGAGGTCAAGGAGGTGTTTCAAAAGTGCGGGGTCATCAAGCTGGACCCGGACACGAGCCTGCCGAAGATCAAGCTGTACGCGGACAAAGCCACGGGCGCGTTCAAGGGCGACGGGCTGGTGACGTATCTGAAGGAGCCGAGCGTGGCGCTCGCGACGACCATCTTGGACGGCACGCCGTTCCGCGTCGGCATGGGGACCAACATGTCCGTGACCGCGGCGAAGTTTCAGATGAAAGGCGACGCGTACGTGAAGAAACAGCGCGGGAGTAAGAAAGCGAAGAGGGCGGCGATCGCGAAGCAAGAGAGCGCGCTCGGGTGGGGCGGGTTCGACGACACGAAGGATCGCAAGAAGACGACGGCGATCTTGAAGAGGATGTTCACGCTCGACGAGATGTTCTCCGACCCGAAGTTCCGCGAGGAGCTCCAGGAGGACGTCGAAGCGGAGGCTGCGAAGTTTGGCGCGGTGGAGACCGTCAAGGTGTTCACGACGAACCCCGACGGCGCGGTCAGCGTCCGGTTCAAAGACCCCGCGGCCGCGGAGGCGTGCGTGAAGGCGATGCGCGGCCGGTGGTTCGGCGGGTCGCGGCTGGAGGCGGCGCTGTGGGACGGGGTGACGAATTACGCCACCGCGGGGACGAGAGCGGACGAGTCCGAGGCGGAGATGCAAGCGCGCCTCGACCGCTTCGGCGCGGCGTGAGAAGAAGAAGGAGGAGGAGGAGGAGGAGGAGGAGGAGGAGGAGGAGATGAATGAACACGTCGCCTTGAAACCAACGCGCCGCGCGCGCGTGTCGCTCCTACGATACATCAATAAATCGATCCTTCATAACACTTAGATACGATGGAATAATCTACGACTGATTACGTCACGCGTCGATCTCGCCGTAAAACACGAGCTCCGCGGGCCCGGTCATGATGACCCTCGAGTCGCTCTCTCGCCACTCGATCTCGAGCGGCCCGCCCGGAAGCTCGACCGTGCACTTCCGATCCGTCCGCCCCTCCAACACGCCCGCGACGACGGTCGCGCACGCGCCGGTCCCGCACGCGAGCGTCGCCCCCGCGCCGCGCTCCCAGACGCGCATCTTCACGTAGTCGCGGCGCACGACCTCGACGAACTCGGTGTTGGTCCTCGCGGGAAACGTCTCGTGCGATTCGAACGAAGGCCCGATCGCGGCGAGGTCCATGTCGTCCACCGCGAGCCCCTTCTCGTCCCCTTTCTCGCGCCCGAACGTCACGCAGTGCGGATTCCCCATGCTCACGGCCGTCGCGAGCCACGTGGCGCCGTCCACCGTCATTTGCGATTTCACCGCCGCGCCGTCCTCCGTCGCCGCCAGCTTCGTCGGGACGTCCGCGGGGGTCAGCGTCGGGACGCCCATGTCGACCGCGACCTGACCGTCGGGCTTGCACTCGGGCTGGATCAAGCCCGCGAGGGTGCCGACTTTGTACGCCCTGGGGTCCGCGTCGTCGAGCGCGGCGACGAAGTTGGCGAGGCATCGGATGCCGTTGCCGCACATCTCCGGCTCCGTGCCGTCGCTGTTGAACATCCGCATCGCGTAGTCCTCCTCCTCGACGACGCGCCCGGGGTACTCCGCGCTGCCCTTCGGCATCGCGACGATGACGCCGTCGGCGCCGATGCCGAAGTTGCGATCGCACATCTTCGCAGCCTGTTCGCCCGTGATGGACGGCGCGCCGACCGGTCCGTCGCGCTCGTCGATCATCACGAAGTCGTTCCCGAGACCCTGGTACTTGGCGAACTTGTGCGTCGCGCGCGCGGCGACGGCGGCGCGGAGTACCCCGGGCGGGCGCGCGAGGACGCGCGGGGCGACGACGCGCGTCGCGCCGCGCGGGGAAGCGCGCGCGCGAGGGTTCAGCGCGAGGACGTTCAGGGAAGCCATCGCGGTCGCGGCCATCGCGCCGCCGCGTGGGGATAAGTGGACGCGGCCGACGCGCCGCCGCGTCTTTTCGGTCGCGGAAAAGAAGGCAGCGAAAGGCGTCGATTTCGTGGCGCGTGTCTAAATAAACCAACAACGAACGCCGCGACAACCTACGTCCTCACATCCTCCCTCGGCGCGCGCGCCACCGCCTCCAGCTCCCTCTCGCCTCCGCGAACACCGCGTACGCGGCGACGCCCGCGAGCACCGCGGCGACGCCGCCGACCGCGGCGTCCCTGACGAACGTCGGAGACGTCGCGTCAGTCATCTTTGAAAAACTCAACCCGTCGACGCTCTCCGCGACGGCGGCGAGCAGCTCGCTCAGGGTCGACGGTCGGTCGCTCCGCGGCGGCGGCGGCGGCGGCGTGCCCGCCGGCGGCGTGCCCGGTCGGTTTGCGTTCGCGTCGCCTTCGAGAACGTCCCCGGCGGCCTCGATCTCGATCTCTCCCGCTCCCTCTTCCTCTCCCGGCGTTCCGCGCGGGTGCGCCGCCGATCGTCCGCGTCCGGGTTTCGACCGCGCCCTTCGCACCGACCCCGGCGCCGGCGACGGCGTCGGCATCCTCTCCCCCGCCGTCGCCGCCGGTTCGATCCCCGCCGTCGTCGCCGCCGCCTCGCCCCCACCACT
>Ga0181554_1000906_pt1 | contig 29053 bp, 21 predicted proteins | sample 011ome_16_FD_145602 | JGI IMG/M metagenome (GOLD analysis project Ga0181554, IMG submission 145602) | Coastal salt marsh microbial communities from the Groves Creek Marsh, Skidaway Island, Georgia - 011503CT metaG (spades assembly) | ecosystem: Environmental > Aquatic > Marine > Intertidal zone... | reverse complement strand
GTCGCCGCCGCGCCGTTCGCGCCGCCGCCGCCGCCGACGCCGCCGCCGCCGCCGCCCGCCGCCGCCGCCGCCGCCGCCCGACCCTCCTCCTCCTCCTCCGCGTCCGCCCTGTTTTCGCCGCACCACTTCTCGAACATCTCGACGTACGCGTCCTCCACCCTCCCCATGAACGCCCTCCCGTCGCACATCGGCCCGTCGCGCATCCGCCGTCTCAACCCCGCGCGCGTCGCCGCCAACCTCTCGAAATCGCTCGCCAACGCCGTCCCCTTCGCGACGTACTCATCCTCCGTCCGCGTCGCGCACTCCTCCGATAAGCCCACCGCCTCCACGAGGCTCGCGCCGACGTTGTGCGCGTGGCACCCGCCAATCATCGTCAGCACCGGGACGCCCATCCACATCGCCTCGCACGTCGTCGTCGTCCCCGCGTAAGGAAACGTGTCCAGCGCGACGTCCATCATGCCGTACATCGAGAGGTGGTGCGTCGTGCCGTTCGTCAGCGGGGATAAGTCGATCCGCCACGACTCCACGCCCTCGGAGAGCATCTGCGTCAGGAAGCGCGCGCGAATCGTCGGGCACAGGAACGGCTTGGCTTTCACGACGAGCCGCGAGTTTGGCACCGCGGCGAGGAGCCGGCCCCAGACTTTGCGGACGCGCGGCGTGACCTTGGCGAGCGCGTTGAAGCAGCCAAAGGTGACGAAGCCGGCGGTCATGCACGGCGCGGGCGCGACCGGCGGCGCCTCCGCGCTCGGGGTGTACGATAAGAAACACCCGGGCAACCGCACGAGCTTCTCCACGAAGCTCTGCGTCGTGTCCAGCGGATCGCAGATGGCGTCCGTGAGGCGGTAGTCGATGGACGTCAACCCCGTGGAGTTGGGGTACCCGATCCACGTCGCCTGCACCGGCGCCGGTCGCAGCGCCATCGTCCCGAGCTTGTTGTTCGCCGTGTGTCCGGTGAGCTCCACGAGGACGTCCACGCGATCGCCCCGGATCGTCTCCGCGAGTTCGCTCTCGGACATCGCCGCGCAGTCGCGCCAGGTCCCGCGCGCGGCGGCGACGGCGTCGCGCAACCGCGTCGACTGCGCGTCTTCGCGCGGCGTCGTCGAGTAGACGAAGAGCTCGACTCTCGACGGGTCGTGGTCGCGGAACGGCGCGAACGCGAAGTAGGACACGCTGTGCGTGTAGAGGTCGGAGGAGACGTAGCCGACGACGAGGCGGCGGCGCGGAGAGAGGGCTCGCCCAGAGAGGAGGGCGTCTCGCGCCTCCGCGTCGTCCGCGTCGTCCACGTCGTCGGAGTAGTCGGCGTCGGAGTCCGAATCGGCGTCGGCGTCCGAGTCCGAGTCGGCGTCGCGGCGCGTCAGGCCTATGAACCGCGCCCCTCGCGCGTCCGAATTTTCGCGACGCCGTCGCAGCGCTCCCCCGACGCGCTCCCTTCCCGCGCCGAGATCCGATCGCGCGAACCGTCGCCGCGGGAGCGCCTCGCCGGCGATCTCCTGGAACCGCGCGCCCCACCGCGCGTGCGCGTCCGACACCACCGCGCTCTCCCCCGGGTGGACGTAATTCAGCGACAGCAGATAATTCTGCGTCGCGTTTCGATGATCCGGCGAGCACCGCTCGCACTCCGCGTACGACGCCAACGCCTCCGGGACGTCCCCGGTGTCTCGGAGTAACACCCCGAGGTTGTTGTGCGCGACCGCGTACGACGGATCCGCGGCGATCGCGCGCTGCAGCGCCTCCAGCGCCGCGCCCGCGTTCCCCTGCGTCGTGTACACGACCCCGACGTTGTTCAACGGCTGCGCGAACGCCGGCGCGATCGCGATCGCTCGGTTGTAACACTCCACGGCCCGCTCGACGTTGTTGCGTTCGCGGTGTAACACCCCGAGATTATTCCACGCCTCCGCGCAGTTGGGTTTCAACCGCAGCGTGTGCTCGTACGCGATGATCGCGCGGTCGATCTCGCCCACCTCCGCCTGCGCGACGCCGAGATTATACGTCGCCTCCGCCGCGTTCGGGTCAAACGTCAACGCGCGCTCGTAGCCTCTGATCGCGAGATGCACGTCCCCGGACGCTTTCACCGCGGTCGCGTGTTCGCTGAGCGCGATCGAGATGTTCCCGCGACCGAGCGCGTGGTTCGGGTTGACGCGTAAGCACTGTTCGTACGCGTCGATGGCGCCGACGACGTCGCCGGCGAGCTTCCTCAACACGCCTAAGGGCCATTCCATACAAAAAAAGTTCACCGGTCAGTTGAAAGGGGACGCGATCAAATGTTGAAACCGAACGATGGGTGAAAAACTTTTGTATAGAACGCACCCAAGTTGCAGTGCGAATCCGCGTCGTTAGCGTTCAACTTGATCGCGAGTTCGTAGCACGCCATGGCCTCCGCGTGCCGGTTCGTCTCCGATAACACCACGCCGAGGTTATAAAACGCAGGCGCGTACCCGCCGTCCACGGCGCTCGCTTCTCTGTAGTACTCGATCGCGGCGTTCGGCGACCCCAGGAGCTTCGTCCGCGTCCCCAGATCCGTGAGCGTCGCCGCCAGCCGCTCGATCGTCGGCCGGTCCGCGGGGTCCGACCGCAGCGCGCTCTTAAACGCGCCCGCAGCCTCGGAGAGGAACCCGTGGGCTTGATACAGCGCGCCGACCGCGCGCAACGCCAGCGCGTGCGTCGGCTCCACCGCGAGCACCGCGGCGTACGCGTCGTACGCGTCTTGATGCGACCCCAACGCTTGGTGACACATCCCCTTCTTCGCGATCGCGTCCAGGCACCGCGGCGTCAGCGCGAGCGCGCGATGGAGGACGAGGAGCGCGTCCGCTGGCCGCCCGCCCGCGATGAGCGCCTCCGCGACGCGCGTCAGGCGGTTGGATTCCGCGGCGTTCGGGTCGAGTCGCGCCTCCGCGAGCGACGCCGACGCGACGGCGGCGGCGGCGAGCGACGCGGCGCGGTCCGCGGCGATGGACCGCGCGGCGTCGCGCCCGTCCTCGTCATCGCGCGTCGACGACGAGATCGACTTCGACTTCGACTTTGACTTCTTCTCGTCGGCGGCGGCGCGCGAGGGCGGGATCACGAAGCCGCGCGAGGACGACGGCGACGACGACGGCGACGCTTGAACGCGATGATGCGGGCCGTTCTATACGAGCGAACGTCGGGGTGGAGTTCAAAGGCGTCAGAGGTGGAGTTGAAAGGCATCGCGGGCGGGGATTGAAACCGAGGGACCCTGGGCGGAGAGATGCGCCGGGAAGTAAAGTCCTTAAGGAACGGCGTTCACCACGCGAACGGGGTCGTATGGGGACCAGTGTATGGGACGCACCTGATGATGATGATCCCTCGCGTTCGAGACGTCGTCGCGCGCCTCGCACGACGCGGTGACGTGCGTCTCCGAGCGCAGGCCGATCGGGGAGCCGACGGACAACGTCTCGTGTTCGTGCCGCGGGTGCGACGCCGCGGGGGGCGTCGGCGTCGCCGTCGCCGTCGGCGTCGCCGTCGCCGTCGGCGTCGCCGTCGCGCGCGGCGGCGGCTCGCGCGCTGGTCCAGATCTCGCCGTCGCGCGCGCGCTGGAAGACGTGGCAGACGCGACGATCGCGGGCGCGCCGCGATGGCGCGAGCGCCATCGCCGCGTCTCCGCGCACTCGTCGTCCGGCGGCGTCCCCGGGGCGCTGCCGTCGCCACCGCGCGCGGGGTCGCGCGGGTCCTCGATCGCGCCTCGCGCCAACGCGGCGAGTCCGGTCGTCGCGGCGTGTCGGCCCGTCGCGCGCGGTGATCGGGCGACGCGCGGCGCGTCGTCGCGCGCGCGCGCGGACGCGAGCGACGACGCGTCGCGCGTCGCCGTCGCGCGCGAGGCGTCGTCGCCTCGCGAGCTCATCCCGCGAGAGACGTTAGCGCCGCCGTCGGTCGGCGGGCGTCCCTCGCGGCCGCGCGCAGTGCGCGCCGTCGGAACGCGCGCGAGTTTTTACGCGCCCGTAACCTGTCGTAATAACGCGCGAGCGGGGTAATTTTTTTCCGACTGACTGTTTGCCTATACGTACAGTACAAAAGTTGTACACGTACACGCGTGCGAACCCTTCCCGCCAAGGCAAGGGCCGCCCGAGCGAAGACGTCTGGGAGAAGACGGAGCACCGGCGCTCCGCGCGGAATTGACCAGTCGAGGACGCGCTTCGCACGCCTCGACACGCGCGCAGAACGCACGAACGTCCGGGTGCTTCCCGCGCGTTTCGTTGATCCACGCGTTGTCGCGAACTTAGTCGCTCGCGGCGCGCGTGAAGAATGGCTCCGGGCGGCGATCACGTCGCGAACGCGCGCGACGCCTCGATCCGCGGGGAGGCGCCGGACGATGGTGTCTTTTTGGACGATCGCGCGCGCGCGGTTCTCGGCGGGCGCAAGCGCGCGCGCGAGACGAGCGGCCATCCCACCAACGAAGACGACGACACGCCGACGGACTCTCCCGCGCCCACCCCCGGGGTGATCCCGACGCCGGAGCAGGGCACGCCGATGATCAGCGTCGACGGCGTGAAGAAGAAGCGCAACAGCAAGCCGAAGCGAATCCAGTTCGGCGAACCCCCGCCGGGGGTGATCAACATCGCGATCGATCCCCCGAACGGGCGCTACAACAAGAACGGCGTGTGTCATCACAAAGCCTCCGGGAAGTGGCGCGCGATCGTGTACGTGAACAAGAAGCAGGTCAACCTGGGGTACTTCACGACGAAGGAGGAGAGCGAGGAGACGGTGCGGCGGGCGAGAGAGTTTGGCCTTCCCCCCGGGTTCGTGAATTGTCGCGCGCACGCGCAGCCGAAGCGATCGGCCATCAACGGCGTGAACTGGGACAAGCACTGCAAGCGGTGGCTCGCGCGCGTGTACGAGCCGACGAAGGACGGGAAGAAAGGGAAGGAGCACAAGGTGGGGTACTACGACGACGAGGAGGAGGCGGGCAGGGCGATCATCGCGCGGAGGAAGGAGCTCGGACTCCCGGAGAAGTCGACGCGGAAGAAGCGCGAGAAGAAGACTGGGACCGGGACCGTCGCGGCGGCGGCGGCGGCGGGCGCGGCGGCGTCGCTCGCGACGATCGGCGTCGGAGGCGGCGGCGGCGGCTCGGGCGCGGGCGCGGTCGAGGCGTCGGTGAACTTCGACGGGCTCGTCGATCTCGGCGCGGTGGAGGCGATGACCGTGGGGGGCGCCCTGGGGGTTCCCCCGCCGCGATCGCGGCGTTGATCGCGTCACAGCTGGCACGAACGAAAAGTATCCCGATTCGGACGGGGCGACCTCGCGCGTCGGACGCGCGACGGCGCAGCATGCAGCACTTTCATCATTTAATTTAGGTACGCACGTACGATCGCCACCACGGAAGAAGGTCGGCTCGTTCGCCGACCACAGACGCGACGACGACGTCGCCGCGCTACAGCTCGCCGTCGGCGCCCCGTCGCGAAAACACCGCCTCGGCGTCTTCCTCGACGGGGTCGCCGCCGCTCCCGCCTGATCCGCCGCGCGCCTCCTCCTCCTCCTCCCCGCCCTCCGCGTCGAACCGCCTGCACACGATGTCGCGCACGACCTGCTCTTTCGTCCGGAACGCGTCGTGCGCGCACAGCGACGGCGTCGTGAACGTCATCGTGTAGCGACACGTCGACGCCTCGTCGATCCTCTCGATCGCGTTGACGTTCGCGTCGGCGGCGTTTAGTTTTTCTCTCTCCGCGTCGCCGCTTTCAACGCCGACTCCCCCTCCCGCGCTCTGCCGCGCGCACGTGAACCTGACCTCCGTCTCTCGCTCCAAGTCCGTCAGATCGCACGGCGTCCCGCCGGTGAACACGTGCGCGTGGTACGGCGCGGTGGCCTCTCCGCCGGACCCCGCGGACGTCGCCGCCGTGACTTCGCCGCGCGCGTCGTGCGCCGCGCGCGTGGCGGCGGCGTCGAAAGCGCCGAGCGAAAACGTCGCGGTGACGACCTGATTGTCGTCCTGATGATACTGCCGGATGCCTTTCCCGTGACAGAACTCGTACGTCCACCAGCCCTCGATGCGATAGAAGCATTGGTTCTTTAAATCGTCGAGGAGCTCGCCGATCGACGACGAGGACCCCGCGCGCGCTTCTTCGCCGGCGTCGGCGCCGGCGCCGGCTGCCGCCCCGGCCGCCGACCTCGGCAGCGTGCAAAAGTACCGGATCCCGCGGTGATCGGTCGTGATCACCGCCTCCGCGTTCCTCACCTTCGCTCTCTCGTCCTCGGACAGCGGCTCGGCTGCGCGAGCGGACGGGAGAGAGGACGGGAGCGAAGAGACGGACGTCAGCGAAGACGACGACGACGGGAGGGTGGACGCGCGCGACGCGATGGATCTGGGCGCGGACGACGAGGACGACGCGACGCGACGACGCCGAGGACGCGCGCACCTTTGCGCTTCGCGCTCATCGCGATCACGTACGCGTCTTCGAGCTCGTCCGCGACCGCGAACGCGGGGACGTCCAGCTGCACGGCGTGCACGGTCGCGCCCGCGGAGGTCTTGAGCTCGATCATTTTCGCGTCCGCGGGCGCGACGAGGACGCCGAGGAGACACGCGTGGAGGAGGAGGAGGAGGAGGAGAAGGACGGGGACGACGCGCGATAACGACGGCATCGCGCGAGATGCGCGCGGCCGCATCGCGTCGTCGGCGGCGCGGAAGCGCGCGAGACGCCGACGCCGACGCCGCGGTGGGAGGCGACGCGTCGCGACGAGTGCGCGCTCGAGAGGAACAGAATGACGTCAAGTTTCGTCGCGTCGAATAAATTACATTCTGATCAACGGCTGGCGCGCCTCCCTCCCTCCTCCGCTCGTCATCAATCAGTCGAACACCTTGCACTCGTCCGCGCTCGGGTCGTCCTCGCAGAACTCGTCGAACGCGGCGTCGAGCGCGCCCGCGTCCTCGCCGCCGCTCGTGCTCACGCCCGCCGCCGCGCTCGCCGCGCCGCCGTCGTATCGCGCCTCGTCGACGTCGCCCTCGGTGTCTCTGAGGTACCGCCTCAACTTTTCGCACTGCTCGAGCACGCTCCGACGCGAGCTCCCGCCCTCGGTGTCCCGACTCTCCGCGCTCTTTTCGTACGACCACACGCCGACGACGTCCTCCTCGAACGCGTCGCAAAGAGGCTTTAAATCTCCGACGGTGAGGTCGGACAAAGCGCACCCGCGGTCCTCCGCGAGCTTCACCGCGGCGCCGGAGATGTGATGCGTCTCGCGAAACGGCACGCCCTTCCTGACTAAATACTCCGCGAGGTCCGTCGCGAGCATGTCCGCGCTGAGCCCGCGCTCCATCGCCGCCGGGTCGATCTTCAGCGTCGCGAGGCAGCCGGTCGCGATCTGCAGACAGTCGGACATCGTGTCCACGGTGTCGAACAAACCTTCCCACGCCTCTTGAAAATCTTTGTTATACGTCGTCGGCGTCCCCTTCATGACGGCCATGAACCCGGTCAGCGTCCCCAACAGCCGCCCAGACTTCCCGCGCAGGAGCTCGAGCGCGTCCGGGTTCTTCTTCTGCGGCATGAGCGACGACCCGGTGCTGTACGCGTCGCTGAGCTTGACCATGCCAAACTGACCGCTGCTGTAGATGATCAGATCTTCGCTCCACCGCGAGAGATGAATCATCGTCGTGGACGCCCAGAACATCGTCTCCGCGACGTAATCGCGATCGCTCACCGCGTCCATGCTGTTCGGGCACACGCGCTCGAACCCCAAGTCCACCGCGAGCGCTCGCCGGTCCACCCCGAACGGGTTACCCGCCAGCGCGCCGCTACCGAGAGGGAGCGTGTTGACGCGAGGGAGGAGGTCCGCGATTCTCATGTCGTCGCGCTGCCACGCCGCGGCGTGCGATAACAACCAGTGGCTCCACCGCACCGTCTGCGCGGACTGCAAGTGCGTGAACCCAGGCATGACGACGTCCACCTCGCTCTCCGCGCGCTCGATCGCGACGGCGATGAGCTGCCGGAGGTATCCGCGGAGGACGAGGAGTTGAGCGCGCAACCACATTCGCGTGTCCGTCGCCACCTGAGGGTCGTTCCATACGAGCGATTGCCGGGGTGGAGTTGAAAGGCGTCAGATGGAGTTGAAAGGCGCCGAGGTGTGTCGGGATTAAAAGCGAGGGACCCTGGGCGGAGAGACACGCCGGGAAAAGTCCTTAAGGATCGGCGTTCACCACGCCGACGCGGTCGTATGGGGACCAGTGTATAGAACGTACCTGATCGTTCCGCGACCGCCCCGTGTGCAGCTTGCCCGCGACCGGGCCGATGAGCTCGCCGAGGCGTCGCTCGTTCGCGGTGTGGATGTCCTCGTCGCCGCTAACGACTTCGAACGCGTCGGCGGCCCACTCTTTCGCGACGAGGTCGAGGCCGTCGACGAGCGCGTCGCGCTCCGCGTCCGTGATGATGCCCGTCTTCGCGAGCGCTCGGGCGTAGCCCATGCTCCCGCGGACGTCCTCCTGCGCCATCCTTCGATCGAACGACAGCGACTCGTTGAACTTCTCCATGAGCGGGTCGATGTCCTCGCTGAAGCGTCCGCCCCAGAGCTTCTTCTTCTCCGCGGCCATGGCGACGACGCGGAGGGGGGAGGAGGAGGAGGAGGAGGAGGAGGAGGAGGAGGAGGCGGTTCTTCTCTTGAAGACGCGACGCCGTCCGAACGACGACGAAGACGAAGACGACGAAGACGACGACGACGAAGACGACGACGCGCGCGAGGGAAGGAACGAGACGCGTGAGGGGATCGCCGACGCGGCGATGCTCGCCATCGTAGAGGCTCCGGTTGCGTGCTCGCGCGAGTCTGGTGTGACGACGCGCGATCGCCGCTCCCGAGGGTTCAGGGCTTTTTACAGGCTTTTTATTATCACAGCGGCTGGCGGCGAGCTGAGTGTGGTCTTGCCGCTGATGATGAGGCTGAGGGCTGGTTGATCGCGGGGTGCCCAGGGTGTTTGGGTTTCAAACTTTCTCTTGACCCGCGCACTCCGGTGGAATTCGACCCCAGGGAGCCGATCAAACGATTCGCGGGCTTTGTCGAGATATTTCCACGCGCTAAAACAGGACAAAAGTGCGGCGGCGTCGCTTCGCGCTTTATTCCATTCGCGCGCGCGTCCGCGCGTCGTGTCGGAGAGCGCGCACCGCGAGCGATCGACCCCGGCACCGCGAGCCGAGCACGATGCCGACGGCCATGAACCTCCTCAAGGATGCGAAGTTCAAGGAGCTCGTCGCGGACTCGCACTACCTCAGCGGCAGCGGCGAGACGCACGATTTCGATCATCACGAGGTGCTGCAGGAGTCCGAGGACCTCATGCGCGCGCTCTTCTTCAGCATCGTCCGCGAGACCACGGGGACGGAGTTCGACGACTCCCTCGAGGCCGTCTACGCGCTCAGCGAGCAGTTCCACAAGAGCAACGACCCGGCCGACTTCGCCGCGCTGACCACGAAGCTCGGTTCCCTCAGCGACGAGGAGACCGTCATGCTCGCGAGCGCCTTCAGCAACGTCCTCAACCTGCACAACGTGAGCGAGCACGTCGCGGCGGCGATGGAGGAGCGGCACGCGCGTCTCGACGACATCCCGCGCGGGCCCGCGAAGACGACGAACGGCGCGATCAAAGGGTTGATCGCGAACGGGGTGAGCAAGGAAACCATCTACGAGGCGCTCGCGGAGCAGGAGGTGGATCTCGTGTTCACCGCGCATCCGACGCAGGCGCTTCGACGATCGATGCTCAAAAATTTCGCGCGGATCCGCCAGTGCCTGCTCGACCTTCAAGCGCGCCGTCTCTCCGGGTACGAGCGCGCGGAGATCCTCGCGTCCATGTCCAGCGCGATCCAGGCGGCGTGGAGGACGGACGAGATCCGACGCAACCCGCCCAAGCCGCAAGACGAGATGCGCGCGGGGCTGTCCTACTTCAACGACACCCTCTTCGAGGGCCTCCCCAAATTCGTGCGTCGCATCGACACCGCGCTGATCAACCAAGGCTTACCGAGGATTCCGCTGGACAAGAGCATCATGAAGTTTTCGTCGTGGATGGGCGGCGACCGCGACGGCAACCCGAACGTGGACTCGCACTGCACGAAAGACGCGGTGTACCTCGCGCGAAGCAAAGCGGCGGATTTATACTTTGACGCTATTCAAAACTTGATCTTCTCGCTCTCCATGTGGAGGTGCTCCGAGTCGTTCAAAGCGCGCGCGGCCGCGAGGCACGCGTTCGTGCTGTCGCAGCAGGACGACGGAGCGCTGTACGCGGAGCGGAAGCGCAGGAACTACGTCGATTTCTGGCACGCGTTGCCGCTGTCCCAGCCGTATCGCGTCGTGCTCTCGGAGGTGCGAGACCGGCTGTACAACACCAAGGAGGCCATCAAGGACGTCATCGCCGGCCGCGTCGACGCGCTCAACCCGGACGACGCCAGCATCTTCACGAGCAAGGAGCAGCTCCTGGAGCCTCTCCTCGCGTGCTACAACTCCCTGATCGACGTCGGGGATAAGTCCGTCGCGGACGGGTACCTGCTCGACCTGATCCGCCAGGTCAACTGCTTCGGTCTGTCGCTCGTGCGGCTCGATATCCGCCAAGAGAGCGACCGCCACGCGGACGCGATGGACGCCATCACGAAGCACATCGGCTTGGGCTCGTACAACGAGTGGGATGAAGAGAAGAAGTGCGCGTTCCTCGTCGCCGAGCTCGAAGGGAAGCGTCCGCTCGTCCCTCGCGACCTCGAGTGCACCGCGGAGGTGCAAGAGGTCATCGACACCTTCCACATGGCCGGGCACCTCCAGAGGGTCTGCCCCGGGTCGTTGGGGACGTACGTCATCTCCATGGCGACGGTCGCGTCCGACGTCCTCGCGGTCGTCTTGCTGCAGCGCGAGTGCGGCGGGCACGAGGACCGCTTACTCCGCGTCGCGCCGCTCTTCGAGCGTCTCGACGACTTGCGCGACGGCCCGGCGCAGCTCCGCCGCTTATTCTCCGTGCCGTGGTACCACAAGCACATCGACGGGTTCCAGGAGGTGATGATCGGGTACTCCGACTCCGGTAAGGACGCCGGAAGGATGGCCGCCGCGTGGGCGCTGTACGAGGGGCAGGAGAACGCGACGCACGTCGGGAACGAGTTTGGCGTCAAGCTGACGTTGTTCCACGGGCGCGGCGGCACCGTCGGCCGCGGCGGCGGGCCGTCGCACCTCGCGATCATGTCCCAGCCCCCCGCGACGATCAACGGGCGTCTGCGCGTCACCGTGCAGGGCGAGGTGATCGAGCAGAACTTTGGCGAGCACGAGAACTGCTTCCACACGTTGGATTTGTACACGGCGGCGACGTTGGAGCACTCGCTGAAGCCGCCGACGTCGCCGCAGACGGAGTGGCGCGACGTCATGAACGTCATGTCCGAGGAGTCGTGCGAGAAGTACCGCAAGGTTGTCTTCGAGACCCCGGAGTTCATTCGGTATTTCGCGCAGGCGACGCCCGCGCAGGAGCTCGGGTCGCTGAACATCGGCAGCCGCCCGGCGAAGCGAAAGGCGAACCCCACGGTGACGGCGCTGCGCGCCATTCCGTGGATCTTCGCGTGGACGCAGTCGCGGTTCCACCTCCCCGTCTGGCTCGGCATGGCGGAGGGGTTCCAGAAGCTGAAGGACGACGGCAAGCTCCCGATGCTGCGCGCGATGTACAAGGACTGGCCGTTCTTCCGCGTGACGATGGACCTCATCGAGATGGTCTTGGCCAAGGCGGATTTCAACGTCGCCGAGTACTACGAAAAGGTGCTCGTCGAGCCCGGGTTGCACGCGTTTGGCGCGACGCTGCGCCAGCAGCTCGTGAACACGGTGAAGATCGTCCTCGAGATCACCGAGCACCCGGACCTCCTCACGCCGCAGAGCGACAGCAAAGGGCAGAGCTCGTCCACGTTCCTCGCGGAGAAGCTATCGATGCGTTCGACGTACATCACGCCTTTGAACATCATCCAGGTTGAGAATTTGAAGCGTCTTCGCGCGATCGAAAGCGGGGAGGTATCCGAGGAGTCATGGCGAAATACGCGCCGTCGATGCCGTGGAGCAAGGAGATGCTGTCGCTGCACGGGAAGAATAACTGGTACCACGCGACCGTGAGCGACACGCTCATCATCACGATGAAGGGGATCGCCGCGGGGATGCAGAACACCGGGTGAGACGGCGGGAGTGGGGGGATGATTTTTTTCGTATAATTTTGGAGATGACGAGAGCGACGGATGACAGACAAAAGGGGTCGCGCGCGCGGAGGGGGGCGACGCCACGCCCACGCCACGCCGCCGTGGGTTGTACACTAGGTAAGTTTGTTATGTGAATGAATTCAACGACTTCGACGTCTGTCGTTCCTCCCCGGCGCCGTCAGTCTGTTTCCCGCGCCGCCGTTTTTTTTTGCCGAAACAGTCGTCGCTCGACGACGACGCGACCGCCTCAGCCACATACTGTAAGCGCTTCGATCGACCTGAAAGCTCGTGGATCTGGTGCTTCTCATCATTTGGACATCATGTACGGAAGTAGAAGGTGAGGACGCGCGTAAAACTGCAAAAAGGTTGTCCACGACGGGGATCGAACCCGCGGCCGCTTGATGTCTGACTCAGTGCGTGATTAGAAGTCAAGCGCTCTATCCTCTGAGCTACGCGGACGTGATAATTTGACCGGGACTCGGAAAGTAGAAAATATAAAGTCAAAGTCTTTCTCCGATCAAAAATGGTCTTCTCCCCTTTCAACGTGGCGGTTTCAAATCGCAGTTTCTGCCTTTCAGCGTTTGGCTGGTTTCTGAAGACGACAACGACTCTTCCTCGCGCGCCGGGCTCTCAGCTCCCTCCGCGCACCCCGTCCCCCCCACGCCGCACGCGCCACGCGATGTCCCACCCGGTCACCGCCGACGACCCCGAGGCGATACGCATCACCCCCGGGTTCCTCCGCCACGAGCTCACGAAGTGGGACCGCGGCGAGCCCACCGCGCCGAAGCAGCGCCCGTCGTACTTCTGGGCGCCGCAGGAGACGTCGCTCAAGCCGCCGCGACGCGCCGGGGCCAACCACCCGACGTTCCAGCTGACGCTGACGCGCGAGGAGATCGACGACGACTTCGCGGAGATCAACCGCGCGCTGCGCGGCGACCCCGCGCCCTCCGCGTCGAAGCCGCGGAAGCGAAGGACCAACGGCGGCGGCGCGGGAGGCGGCGGCGGCGGCGAGGGAAAAGACGCGGGCGCGGGCGCGACGTGGTGGCGGAGACACCGAACGCCCGAACTGAGGGTCGTTCTATACACTGGTTCCCATACGACCCCGTTCGCGTGGTGGACGCCGATCCTTAGGACTTTTCCCGGCGTCTCTCTGCGCCCACCACCCGCTTTCAATCCCCGTCCTCGGCGCCTTTCAACTTCAACTGACGCCTTTGAACTCCACCCCGCCATTCGCTTGTATAGAACGACCCTGAACCCGCCGCCGCCGCCGCCGACGGCGGCGGCGGCGGCGGCAAGCCCCGCGGTCGCCCGCGCAAGACGCAGAAGACGACGCCGGCGCCGGACGAGGACGAGGACGCGCCGCCGCACGTCCAGGTGACGCCCGTGCCGCGCGCGATCGCGGAGACGAGCGACGCGGAGCCGATGGAAGAGGACTGAGCGGCGCGGCGGCGGCGGCGGCGGCGGCGTTTGGTTTTTCGTTCAACGTTCAACGTGCGACGCGCGACGTCCTCCTACGCGTCGGCAACGAGCGACACCCCCCGGAGCCGCGCCGCGGCCTCTTCCGCCTCGCTACTACTCCTCGCCGGCGTATCCTGTTCTTCTTCGACGTCCTCCGTCTCCTCCTCCTCCTCCTCCTCCTCCTCCTCCTCGCTCTCCTCCTCGTCGTCGTCCGACGGCGGCATCGTCTTCTCGGCTCGGTTCGCGTTCACGCGCGGCGGCGGGATCCCGTCGTCGCTCTCGCTCTCGCTTTCGCTCCCACCGCCGCTCCCACTCCCGACCTCATCATCGTCGTCATCGTCGTCGTCGTCGTCCGGAAAGTCCCGCGGCGGCCGGACCCCCGGCCCCGCCGCGGGCCCGCCGTTCGTCAGCCACCGCGCCTGCGTCTCCAAAACCTCCTCCCCCGTCGCGCACCGCGCGTAACTCTCCAACAGCTCCCTGTTCAACGATATGAACCCGTGCCCCCACTTGAACTTGTTCATCAATAGCTCCGCGGCGTCGACGTACCCCGCGATGTAGAGCCCCGCGGCGAGCGCCTCCGCGCACGTCAGCTTGCACGCCTTGCCGTAGTTAACCGGGTTGGCCGCGACGAGCCACGGGAGGAGCCGCGGCGCCGCCGATCTCAGGGTCGTTCCATACAAAGCGAAGTCGGGGTGGAGTTCAAAGGCGTCAGTTGAAGTTGAAAGGCGTCGAGGGCGGGCATTGAAAGCGAGGGCTGGGCGGAGAGATGCGCCGGGCAAAGTCCTTAAGGATCGGCGTTCACCACGCCGACGGGGTCGTACGGGGACCAGCGTATAGAACGCACCTCAGCCGCGCGAACGGAACGTCGTCCAGACGGTTCCAGCTGCAGTCCACGACCGCGAGGCCGTCGCTGTGGACGAGGTGGTAGTCCCCCGGGCTCACGCAGTCCGTCGCGGACGGCGTCAGCGCGACCCCCGGGAAGCGCTGCTGGAGCCTGAGGGTCGTTCCATACAAGCGAATGTCGGGGTGGAGTTGAAAGGCGTCAGTTGGCGTTGAAAGGCGTCGAGGTCGGGGATTGAAAGCGTGGGGTGGGCGGAGAGAGACGACGGCAAAAGTCCTTAAGGATCGGCGTTCACCACGCGAACGTGGTCGTATGGGGACCAGTGTATAGAACGCACCTGAGCTCGCGCAGGCATCCGAGACGCGCGAGCTTTCTGCCGGAGCACCGCTTCGGATCGCACTGCCCGAGGTCCCACATCGCGAGCGGGACGGGGAACCGCGTGGAGGACGCGTCGTCGTCCCCGACGCCCTCGTCGCCCTCGTGCGCGCGCTCGCACGCCTCGGACGTGCACGAGCACAGGCGCTGGTTCGCCCACGACGGGCGCAGCGGGGCGAATCGCTTCGAGGAGCCGTGAGAGGCGGATCCTCCGTTGCCGCCGCCGCCGCGCCCTCCGCCGCCATTCCCGCCGCCCTTGCCGCCCTTGCCGCCCTTGCCGCCGCCGCCGCCCTTGCCCTTGCCGCCCATCGCGCGGCGGTCTCTGCTCCGCCCCGACGCCGGCCGGTGGGCGCGGAGGAGGTGTGCGGTTCGACGGTCGCGGTTGGTCCGTCGTAGTAGTCTGAAAGTCAGTGCGCGTGTCGGAGCCGCGTCAGTCGCGGTCGGCCGCCGTAGCCTCGAAAGCCCGACGCTCGCGCTCTCGAAAAAGCGCTTCGCGAACCGTCGAAAGCGCGTCCGATGCGCGACGCGCGGCGCACTCCGCGACGCGCCGATACCGGTACTCGCCGTCGATTTCGACAAAACACTCGTCGTCGCACGATGCACGGCGTCATGGCTCCCTCTACGCTCACCGCGCGCACGGTACGCGCTCGTTTCCGCGCGCGCGCGCTTCCGGGAAATCTACCTTCTCTATCCGTCGTCTTCCGAGCCGCCGCCAACTCGTGGAATTCCCCCGTCCGTCCGCAGGCGCTCGCGGGCAAGACGACGACGCCCAAGGCGCAAACGCGCGTCGCCGGCGTCCGCCGCTCGCTCAAGGTCCGCGCGGAAGCGAAGGACCTCACGTTCGACATGAAATCCCGCATCAAGATCCAAGCCGGGATCGACAAGCTCGCGGACGCGGTCGCCGTCACGCTCGGCCCCCGAGGTGCGTCGTCGTCGAGCGAACGAATCCGACGATCCATTCCGTCCACGCCGCCGCCGCCGCGGCGACGACCAGACCCGACGCGTCGCCCCGGAAAAGCAACTGACCGCTCCCCCGTTCGTCTCCGTCGTTTCCGCAGGCCGCAACGTCGTCCTCGCCGAGGCCGTGGGCATGCCCCAGGCGCGTCTTCGCCCCCGTCGATCGCGGACAATTGATTGCGCGCACACACAGAGGGTTTAGGGCAATTTCGTGCCGTCCGGAAGGAACCTTCTTTTCGGCGATTCGATTCCTTCGTTCCGTCCGTCCCTCGGTCCGCGCCTCGCCTCGCCTCGCCGCCCTCCGACCGCCGCCCGCTCACCTCCAACCCTCCCTCCCTCCTTCCCTTCTTCCTTCTCTCCAGGTCATCAACGACGGTGTCACGATCGCGCGCGCGATCGAGCTCCCCGATCCCGTCGAAAACGCGGGCGCGCAGCTCATCAAAGAAGTCGCCGGCCGCACCAACGACTCCGCCGGCGACGGCACGACCACCGCCTCCGTCCTCGCGCGCGAGATGATCCGACTCGGCCTCCAGTCCGTCACCGCGGGCGCGAACCCGATCTCCATAAACAAGGGCATCGACAAGACGCGCAGGTATCTCACGGAGAAGCTGGAGGAGCTCGCGAAGCCCATCAGCGGCAGCGCCGAGATCAAAGCCGTCGCGTCCATCTCCGCGGGTAACAACGACGAGATCGGCGAAATGATCGCGGACGCGATCGAAAAGGTTGGCGCGGACGGCGTGCTCTCCATCGAGAACGGCAGCGGTCTGGACACCACGGTCGAGGTCGAGGAGGGCATGGAGATTGACCGCGGATACATCTCGCCGCAATTCGTCACCAACAGCGAGCGCCTCCAGGTGGAATTCGAAGGCGCGAGGATCCTCGTGACGGATGAAAAGATCGAGCAGGTGAAGGACCTCGTCCCGATCTTAGAGGAGGTGTCCCAGAACGGCGGCGACCCGCTCCTCATCATCGCGGAGGACGTCGCCGGCGAAGCGCTCGCGACGCTCGTCGTGAACAAGCTCCGCGGCGTTCTCAACGTGGCGGCGATCAAAGCCCCCGGATTTGGCGAACGCCGCAAGTCCCTCCTCCAAGACATCGCGATCGTGACCGGGTCTACCTTCCTCGCGAAGGACCTGGGCCTCGGCGTCAAGAGCGCGACGATCGACGCGCTCGGGTACGCGCGGAAGGTGACGATCACGAACAACACGACGACGCTCATCGCGGACGCGGCGTCCCGCGACGAGATCGACATTCGCGTGGCGCAGCTCAAGCAAGAGCTCGCGGAGACGGACTCCATCTACGACACGCAGAAGCTCTCGGAACGCATCGCGAAGCTCTCCGGCGGCGTCGCCGTTATCAAGGTTGGCGCCGCGACGGAGACGGAGCTCGAGGACCGCAAGCTTCGCATCGAGGACGCGAAGAACGCGACCTTCGCCGCTATCGAGGAGGGCATCGTGCCGGGCGGCGGCGCCGCGCTCGCGCACCTCTCCGTCATGGTGAACGACTTCAAGGACACGCTCGTGGACCCGGAGGAGCGCTTGGGCGCGGAGATTGTCCAGAAGGCCCTCGTCGCGCCGTGCCGGATCATCGCCAACAACGCGGGCGTGGAGGGCGACGTCATCGTCGAGAAGGTTTTGAACTCTGACTGGGAGATGGGGTACAACGCGATGGACGGCACGTTCATCGACATGATCGAGGGCGGGGTCATCGACCCGAAGAAGGTGACGCGCAGCGGCTTGATGAACGCGTGCTCGATCGCGGGGATGGTGCTCACGACGCAGGCGGTGATCACGGAGATTCCGGAGGAGCCGATGCCGATCGGCGCGGGGCCGGCGGCTCCCGATCCGAACATGCCCGGTAACTTTTCGCTCTGAGTGAATAAAAATCGCTTCAGATCGGAACGAACCGACGGGTCGAAGGACTCAAAGTGAAAGCGACGCGCGGAGAAGAAGAGAAGACGGAGGAAAGGAGGACGACGAGAAGATGCGAACGACTCGGGGAGGCGAGAAGAATCGAGCGGAGAGGAGGAGCGACCGCACCGCGGTGATTTTAACTTAGTAGCGACGCGGAGACGCGAGAGACAAACGGCGTCGGTTGTAATGACGCGACGACGACCCCAGTTCTCTCATCAAATCGATGAATTACAATCGCGCGAACGCACACGCCCATCGCGAGTACATACTGTGTTACTTAGATCAGATCCGCCACGTTCATCGGCATCTCGTCGATCTGCGTGCTGTAGTACTGCTCGATGTCGCGTAAGATGCGAACGTCGTCCGCCTTGACAAAGTTGATCGCGACGCCCTTCCTCCCGTACCGCCCCGAGCGACCGATCCGATGGATGTAATTCTCGCGGTTGTTCGGCAAATCGTAGTTGATGACGAGCGACACCTGCTGCACGTCGATCCCGCGCGCCCAGACGTCCGTGGTTATCAGCACCCGCGTCGTCCCCCCGCGGAATTCGCCCATGATCGCGTCTCGCTCCTTCTGCGGCATGTCCCCGTGCATCGCGCTCACGGTGAAGTTATTCGCGCGCATCTTCTCCGTGAGCCAGTCCACCTTGCGCTTCGTGTTGCAGAAGATCACCGCCTGTGTGATCGTCAGAGTGTCGTACAGATCGCACAGCGTGTCGAACTTCCACTCCTCCTTCTCAACCGCGACGAAAAATTGCTTGATTCCCTCCAGCGTGAGCTCGTCGCGCTTCACGAGAATGCGGATCGGGTCCGTCATGAACTTCGTCGTCATCTCCAGCACCTCCACGGGCAACGTCGCGGACACGAGCACGACCTGCGTCTCCGGGGGCAGGTACCGATACACGTCGTAGATCTGCTCTTTGAACCCTTTGTTGAGCATCTCGTCCGCCTCGTCTAAGATGAGCGTCTTGATGTTCCGCGTCCTCAGGTTCCGCCGCTTGATCATGTCGAAGACCCTCCCCGGGGTCCCGCTGACGATGTGCACGCCGTGGTCGAGCTTCCGGATGTCCTCGCCTATGGACCTCCCGCCGATGCACGCGTGGACTTGCACGGACATGAAGTTTCCCAGCGCCAGCGCCACCTTTTCCGTCTGCGTCGCGAGCTCTCGCGTCGGGGACAGCACGAGCGCTTGCACCTCCCTCGTGGACGTGTCCAGCATCTGGCACAGCGCGAGGGAGATCATGGAGGACTTCCCGGTGCCGGACTGAGCTTGCGCGATGACGTCGCGGCCGCTGCAGATGGGCATGACCGCGCGCTGCTGGATCGCGGAGGGCTTCTCGAAGCCGTAGGAGTACAGCCCGCGGAGGAGATCTTCCCGGATGCCCATGGCGTCGAACGTGTTGACGACGTTCACGCCCTTGGACGTCTCGAACGAGATGTTCTCGTCCTTGTCGAAGTCCATCTGCGTCGACGCCATCGCGATGTCGACGCGCGTCGCTCGCTAGCTACTTCTTATTCTTCGCGGATCGATCGATCGATCGACGTTCCGATCGGGCTGCCGCGATCGATCGACGCGCGAAGTTTTGTTTTTCCTCGCGACGATCGCCCCGGGCTCGAGTTCACCGAGATCGGGGACAGATCCGAGGGATCGCGCGGTCCGGGCGCCGGTTCGAGCGCGGCGTGGAAGTCGCGCGAGGGCTGTGTCGACGAGCGCGCGTGAGACGGCGTTCGGTCGTGCGGTCGCGTGCCTCCGTGTGCGCGCGAGCCCTGGCGGCGGGGAGGAGGAATTCCCGCCTGTTTTCGTCGAGACGGGACTGGGAGTGACCTGCGGCGATTCCATGTTCACAAGAGTTCATAGGATAGTTGAAAGGGGGAAGCGATCAAATGTTGAAACCGAGAGATGGGTGAAAAACGTGTACTCAGTCGCGACTCGCGAGCGCGAGTCGACGTTTCGAGGCTCCGCGCCGCGTCTCGGCGGGTGTTATTATTGAATCGCGCGCCCGACGAGCCTCGACACGTCGCTCCCGCCGACCTCGCGCGCGTCATGCCCGCCCTCGCGCTCGCGACCGCGGCGCCCGCGCCCGCGTCCGCGTCCGCGTCCGCGTCCGCGTCCGCGTCAGCGTCCTCCTCGCGCCGACGAACGACGCGCGCGCGCCCCGCGGCCTCCGTCCGAGAATGGTGCGGGAATATCGCGATCTCGCGCGTCGTCCGCCGCGACGCGACCGCGGCGCCGCGCGACGCGCAGAATGCGGCGGGCAATGGCAGCCTCGACGGCCTCGAACCCCTCGTGCTCACCGTCTTTAGCACGAGCCCGTACATGAAGACGACGCAGACGCGCGTCCTCGAGGCGTCCTTCCCGGGACGCGTGCGTTGCGTCGAGGCCGCCCTCGACGTCGCGACCGCGCCGCTCGCGACGGGCTCCAACGCGGTGTGCCTCTTCGTGAACGACGACGGCGGCGCGGACGTCGTGAACGCGCTCGCGGACCAGGGCGTGCGCTTCATCGCGATGCGTTGCGCGGGGTTCGATCGGATCGATCTGGACGCGTGCGCGGCTCGCGGGATCGCCGTCGCGCGCGTCCCCGCGTACTCTCCGTACGCCGTCGCCGAGCACGCCATCGCGCTCATGCTCGCGCTGAACCGGCAGCTCATAAAGTCTAACGCGCGGGTTTTACAGGGGAACTACTCCCTGAGCGGTCTCGTCGGGTTCGACATGCACGGGAAAACGGTGGGCGTCGTCGGCACCGGGAAGGCGCGTTCTGTTCTGTTCTTACAAACACCTCGGGCCTGTATAGGCCCTACACACGTTTTTCACCCATCCCTCGGTGTCAACAGTTGATCCCGTCCCCTTTCAACTGACCCATGGAATCGCCCTCTACAGATTGGCCGCTGCGTCGCCGCGCCGCTCATCGGGATGGGGTGCAAAGTCCTCGCGTACGACTTGTACCTGAGCGACGAAGCGATCGCGATGGGCGTGGAGTACGTCGACACCATCGAGGAGCTCCTCCCGCTCTGTCACATCGTGACGCTGCACTGCCCGCTGAACGAGAGCACGACGCACCTCATGGACGAGCGCCGGCTGCGGGTGCGTTCTATTATCCCTTTAGACCCGGTGTGTAGTTAACTACACACATATGTGTAGTTAACTACACACATAACTACACATACACCGGTTCCCGCGCGACCGCGTTCGCGCGGTGAACGCCGATCCTCGAGGACTTTCTCTCCCGGCCCGGCTTCTCTCTCCTCCCAGGGTCCCTCGCTTTCGACGCCCGACCTCGACGCCTTTCAACTCCGCTTCTGACGCCTTTCAACTCCACCCCGATATCATCGCTCGTATGGGCAATTACCCTCAGTTGATGCGCCCCGGGTCCATGCTCGTGAACACGTCGCGCGGCGCGCTGGTGGACAGCGCCGCGCTCGCGAAGGCGTTGGACGAGCGCGTCATCGCGTGCGTCGGGATGGACGTCTACGAGAAGGAGGCTGGGGTGTTTTTTAAGGATTCGAGCGAGAAGACGGACGACGTGAGCGGGAGCAGCGTCGGCGCGGATTGGGATTTCGAGCTCGCGAATCTCGCGTCGCGGCCGAACGTTCTCGTGACGGGGCATCAGGCGTTTTTGACCGCGGAGGCGCTCGAGAACATCGCGACGACGACGGTGGAGAACCTTTTGGAGTTCGAGAGCGGGGTCAAGCGGGGGGAGGGCGGGGCGTATCTCAACGGCGTCGGCCTCGGGCACTGACGACGACCGGTTTGATTTACTTCATCAGTAATTTGAGCAGTCTTTTGGAAGTCTTCGAGACGATTCGATTCATTCGCTCACCGCGCGATCGATGATGGCCGCGACGATCGCGGCGCGATCGCGCGCCTTGGCGCCGTGCGCGCGGCCGCGAGCAGCGCGGGAGCGTCGCTTGCGCGGCGGCGTCGCTCCCGCGGCGAGGCCGCGATTCGACCGCGCGACGCGCGTCGCGTCGTTCCCGTCGTCTGAATCTGAAGCTCGCCGCGTCAGCAGGATCGTCCGTACGCGAGCGAGCTCGAGCGACGACGCGGACGCGACGTGCGACCCCGTGGGCCGCGGCCCGTGCGGCGCCATCCCGGGCTTAAAATCCGACGAGGTCGTCCTCGTCGTCGGCGGCGCCGGGCGCGTCGGGAGGCGCCTCGTCTCCACGCTCGTCAACTGCGGCGTGCGCGTCCGCGTCATGACGCGCGACGCCGACTCGGTCGCCGCGCGCGAGCTCGCGTCCAAGTTCAGCGACGCGACGTCGTCCGCGCTCCTGGAGATCGTCGAGGGCGACGTCACGGACGACGACGACGCGAGAATCGAGCGCGCGGTCGCGGGATGCACGCGCGTCGTCGCGTGTCACGGCGCGGAGCGCATCGCGCGCGTCGCCGACCTCTTCTCGCGACCAGAGTTGACGGACAAGCGGCATCCGCGCTTCGTGAACTACCTCGGCGTGGAACGCCTCGCGAAAGCCGCGGCGAAGACCAAGTCCGTGCGAAGGTTCGTGCGCGTCACCGGCATGAGTGTCGGGTACGCGCCCATGCACCCGATCGCGGTGCTCCTGAACGTCGTCCTCTCCATGTCGATCCAGTGGCAGCTCGCGGGCGAGGTCGCGACGCGATCGATCGTCGCCGCAGCGGGCAAGGAGTACGCCGTGGTGAGACCCGGGAACTTGAGCGACGCGCCGCGGCCGGAGAACTCGGTCGTGATCATCGGCCACGGCGGCGCGCACGTGCGCGCGGGGAAGGTGAGCAGGGACGACGTCGCGGACTGCGTGTTCGCCGCGGCGTTCGCGGTGCGTTCTATACACTGGTTCCCATACGACCGCGTTGGCGTGGTGAACGCCGATCCTTAAGGACTTTTGCCGGCGTCTCTCTCCGCCCAGCTCTCGCTTTCAATCCCCGGCATCGACGCCTTTTAACTCCACCTGACCCTTTCAACTCCACCCCGACATTCGCTCGTATGGAACGACCCTCAGCCGTCGGCGGCGAACGCCACCGTCTGTGTCGCCGGCGCGGCGACGGCGTCCGGGGGGGTGCGGAGCGAGATGTCGTGGGACCCCGCGCGCGGGATGCACTACAAGACCGTGGAGACGGAGAGCGTCGTGCAGGAGGGCACGGACGTGACCGGGATGGTGCTTCAGGTGAGCGCGGACGAGGACGAGCTCGACGCGGACGTGAACCATCGGCGGTGGGTTGGGATTTTTTTGTTCGGCGTCGTCGGCGCTGCGGCGGCGGCGGCGAGAGCGCTCGCGTCGCTCGCGACGTGGTTCATGCGGCTCAGCGCTGGGGTCGCGTGACGCGCGCGCTACTTATTAACTACGCCACGTTCGTTCGATTCGATCGCGCGTTGATTCATTCATTAATATGATTGATTGTTCATCACGTGAATACTAATGACGCGTGACTTCATTCGTTCGACGGATCGCCGCGCGTCCGCGTCTTCTCCTTTTCGTACACGTAGACGCGTACGATACGACCGCCGCGGCCCCGCGTGAGCATCGCATCGTTCGCGCATCACTTCCGGATGTTCGACAGCCTGACGTCGAACAGCAGCGTCCGGTTGAAGTCCTTCAACGTCTTGTTATCGAGGACGAAGTCCAACGTCCGCTTTCCCGCGAACGTCTGCGGCACGGGCCCGACGGTGTATCGCTCTGAGGGTCGTTCCAGCGACGGCGGGGTGGAGTTGAAAGGCGTCAGATGGAGTCGAAAGGCGTCGCGGGCGGGGATTGAAAGCGAGGCGTGGGCGGAGAGATGCTCCGGGAAAAGTCCTTAAGGATCGGCGTTCACCATGCGAACGGGGTCGTATGGGGACCAGTGCGCGAGGAGGACGCACCCGCCGCGTTCCTCGAGTACGCGAGCTTCTCCTCGAGCTCCCCCGGGATCTCGATGCGTCGGATGCCGCCCACCCTCATCTCGCGGACCGCCTCCTCGAACGCGGGTATCGCCTCCCCCGCGCCGAGCTTGAAGATGAACGGCGCGTCCGTCTCCCTCGTGGACTCGATCTTCTTCGCCTGGTACCCCTCCGTGTACCCGACCCACTCGACGACGACGACGTCGCCGTCCGCGGGGCTCGCGCCGGTGCCTTCTCTGAGCTCCGCGTATCGCACCCCGGACGGGGACTGCACGAACGCCTTGTCCCCCGGGCCGAGCGAGGAGTTGCTGTTGCTGCAGTTCTCGCAGTCGTCCGCGCCCGCGAGCACAGCGGGGGGGGTCGCGATCGCGAGGAGCGCGGCGAGCGCGACGGGGGACGACAGCGCGACCGCGCGTCGCGTGGCGACGAGCGTATCATCATCAGTCGCGCTGGCATCCGACTCGGACGAGGACGCCCGGACGCGCGTCGCGACCGCGCGCGTCGACGACGACTTCGCGGCGACGCGGAGACGCTTCGCGGTCGTCGCGCGGAGCGTGGACGAGACGGTGCGCGACGACAGAGCGTTCATCTCGTGTTCGCCTCGCAGGGACGGTGTGACGACGACCGGCGACGGGGTGGATAGAACACTCGCCGTCTGCGAACGTGTCGTCAGCGTCGGATGACGTCGGCACTCTGCTCAGAGAAGATTTTCGTCAGAACGCCCGCCGCGCCACGACACGTCGCGCGCTCCCCCCCCGCGCCCCCGCGCCATCGACACCCCCCCTCCCATCGCAACCATGGGAAGCGTGCTCGGCAAGATATCGGAGGAGCTCCCGAGGCACGAGGTCCTCGCGAAGACCGCGGCGTACGAGATCCGGAGGTACACGCCGTGCGTCGTCGCGGAGACGACGTACGTCTCGAGAGACGGGATGTTCAGCGGAGACCAAGGCGGGAGCTTCATGAAGCTCGCGAAGTACATCGGCGTCATGGCGAAGCCGCAGAACGCGGAGGCGGCGCCGATCGCCATGACGTCGCCCGTTCTCATGGAGCGCGCCCCTGGAGGCGGCGGCGGGAGCGGCGGGAGCGGCGGGAGCGGCGACGGCGACCATGGGTTCAAGATGTGCTTCTTCCTCCCGGCGAGTCGGTTCCGGAAAGCCGCGGACGCGCCGACGCCGACGTCCCCGGAGGTGGCGATCAGAGACGTCCCCGCGCGGGTGATGGCGGCGAAGACGTTCAGCGGGAACCTGTGCCAATCCCTCATAGCGGAGAAAGACGCGGAGCTGAGAGGGGAGCTGTCGAGGGACGGGGTGAAGCCCGCGCCGGGGGCGACGGCGTCGGCGGCGGGGTACAACCCGCCGTGGACGCCGTGGTTCCTGAAGACGAACGAGGTCATGCTCGAGGTGCAGGGGTACTGACTGATGATATCTCTGAATGATGACGCGTCGACGTACGTCGAGAATGCGTGTCGCGAGGGGTGAAGACGTGGAGTGGATTGATTGAAGACGAGGAGGAGGAGGACGACGACGACGACGAACAGACGCAGCCACGCTGCACTGCTTCTAATAGATAGATACCGGTACCTACTTGCTACCTAGAAGGACGTACTTCCGGAAGTACTTCCGTACGTTGTGAGCGCGCGCGAACGATAGAGGAACGAAATGTGAGCATCGCGTCGCGTCACTCTCGCTCCTCCGGCGCCTCGACCCCCCCGAGCACGCACCCGTCGTACTCTTCTTCGACGACGGCTTGCGCGCACGCCGCCACCGTCGTCATCAGCTCGCGCCACCGCTCGGGGCGGCCGCTCGCGAATCGAAACGCTCGTTTCAGAACCGTTTTCACCCCCTCGAGGTTGTGAGCCCTCGCTAACGCCATCGCCTGTTCGCAGAGAAGCTCCGCGGCGGCGTCGAGCGGCGGCGCGGTCGGCGGCGAGGGGAAATCAGACCCCGCCGAGGGCGTCGCGCCTTCCTCCTCCGCGACTCGCGAAACGCGCGCTCGCAACGACTCGAGAAACGCCTCGATCTCCTCGTCCGTCTCGAGCGCGACGACGACATCCTCGGCGCTCCCGACGTCGTCGCCCTCGCCCTCGCCCTCGCCGTCGTGAAGGTCGACGACGGGAAGAGGAAGCGCGGTCGTCGTCGTCGGCGGCGGCGGCGCCGCCGGCTCGAACCGTTCGACCCCGTAGCCGTCGAACCCGCGCAGCCCCCGTTGCCTCGCGTCGTGCCGCGTCGCGTGCCTCCCCCTGCCGCGCCCCCGTCCACCCTTGCGCTCGCCGCCGCGCCCTAGCCCTGTCTCTCGCGCGGCGCGCGCGCGCTGCTCCTCGCGCGCGTAGTGCGCCTCCAACTCTCGCCGCTCCTCGGGGCCGATGGCGTCCAGAAAGTCTCGGTCGATTTGCGAAAACGACGCGGGGAGGCCGTCCGCGCGGACGCCCGCGACGCTCGCGCGTCTCGCCGCCGCCCGCGTGCGCGCGCTGACCGTGGCGTCGGGCGTCGGGGCGACGGCGGCCGTCGTCGTCTTCGTCGGCGGCGGCGGCGGCGGCGAGGGCCGACGCGCGGCGCGCTTGATCCCGAGAAGGCTCCCGAAGGCGTCGAACCGCGACGCCTCCCCGCCGCCGGGCGACTCGCCGGAACACGCGTCCGCGGGCGCGGGGGCGGCTCTGAACGTCAACCGCCGCGTCGTCGTCGTCGTCGCGCTCGCGCTCGCCGCCGCCGCGCGAGGCCGCAGACGCGACGGCAGTGGCGGCGACCGACCACCCGCCTTGAGCTCCGCGCGGAGGCGCAACGGCAACGCGTCCCACGCGTCTCGGTCGACGGCGTCCTCGTCGAACTCGCCCGCCGCCGCCGCCGCCGCGGACGCGGCGAAACTGCTGCGACGCAGCGGCGTCGGGATGGACCCGCCCGCGTCGCCGGGGCCGGGGCCGGGGCCGGGGCCGGGGCCGTCGAGAGGCGGCGCCGCCGCGCGGCGGCGGCGGGGCGGGGAGGGGGAGTCCGCGGCGACGGTGAAGCGAACGCGCTTCGCGGAGGACGTCGACGTCTTCAGCGAGGATTTCAACGCGGGGGCGGCGGCGTCTCTTGATCTCGGTTCGCGGTGACTCGCCGCCGCCGCCGCGACGAAGACATCGTCGATGATATCTACGCGAAGGGCAGAAGTGCCGCCGCCGCCGCCGTGGTCCCGGTGCACGCGCGCGATGGAGACGGACGCCTTGACGTCCGCGGACGCGAGCGCGGTCGCGATCGCCGTCGCCGCGGCGGCGGCGTCGAAACGTCTTCCCTCGTCGTCGACGCGCTCGCCGCGCCAGTCCACGAGCGCCTCGGACGCGCTCACCGGGGCGATCCGCGCGGGCGCGACCGTCGTCGTGAGCGCGGCGTACGCGGCCGCGGACGCGACCTTCACCGCCGCCGCCGCCGCCGCCGCCGCCACCGCGGACGGATCGCCGACGCCGCCGACGCCGCCGCCGACGCCGATCGGGAGCGCTCTCATCTTTTCGACGACGGTGTCGAACGCGACGCGAACGACGTCCTCTCCGCTCGTCGTCGCCTTCATCGCGGCCGCGTCCGATCGCGCTTCGCCTTCGACCGTCGCCGCGATCTCTACGTCGTCGGCGTCGTCGTCGTCCTGCGTCGGGAGTATCTCGTCCGCGGCCGCCGGGAGTGTCTCGACGTCGACGTCCGCCGCCAGAGCTGGAGCCGCCGCCGCCGCCGCTCGCCCCAGCACGCTCGTCATCCGGCGCTGCCCCACGTCGACGCTCCGCTCGAGCGCGTACGCCGCGCACGGCATCAGCCTCCCTTCCCTGACGCTATCCGTTATCCACGCCGGCTTCACGATCGGCGGCTGCTTCCCGTCCGCGCGTCTCAGCTTGTCTAGCTTGCTGTCCGTCAAGTTGGCGCAGACGACGTGCGTGCACGCGGCGCGGCTGTAATAATTCTATACAAGCGAACGTCGGGGTGGAGTTGAAAGGCGTCAGTTAAAGTTGAAAGGCATCGAGGGCAGGGATTGAAAGCGAGGGGTGGGCGCAGAGATGCGCCGGCAAAAGTCCTTAAGGATCGGCGTTCACCACGCGAACGGGGTCGTATGGGGACCAGTGTATAGGACGCACCGCGAACCCGCCGCCCCCGGCCAACACGACGTCCTTTATCGTCATCCACGGCGGCTCCGTGAGGCCGTTCACGTACACGCTCACGCCGTGGAACACCCCCTCGGTGAGGTCGTCCTCCTCCCCGTCGGTTCCGTTGGTTCCGTCGGTTCCGTCGGTCCCGTCGTCGCGCGCGTCCGACTGTCCTCGTCCTCGGCGCCGCCGCGCGTCGTTTTGTTCGCCGAGCTTTTCAATCTTGTACGCCATGTAATTCTGATGCCTCCCGCCGTGATGCTTGGAGTCCCTCTTCCCCCCTCCCGGGTCCTTGCCCCCGCGCGCGTCCTCGGGGCGGAAACACATCGCCTGGTGGATCGTCCGCGTCGGCGCGGACGCGATGTCGTTCGAGGACGTCGCGCGACGACGCGACGGGTCGTCGTCCGCGTCGTCGACCGAGATCTGGGCACCCACGATCGCGCCGAGGCCTCCTCCTCCTCCTCCTCCTCCTCCTCCGCTCGCATCGCGTTCGGTCCTGCCCGACGGCGACGCGGTGTCGTCGCCGCCGCGCGTCATGGTCGGCTACCGCGACGCGCCGGCGCGAAGACGTTCCCCTGGCCTCGAACGCGTCGTCGTCGTCATCCTCCCTCGTCGCGCGCGCGACGTCTCTGAAGGAGCAGCTCCAGGGAGACTTCTCTCACTTGATCTGAGCTGGGTTTTTTTCCTCGACTCTCGAGAAAATCTGGACGGCGCGCCGCGTGTCGCCAGCTGTACCTGTCGGCGGCGGACCTCTCTCCGCCGCGCCGCGCTCGAACGAGAACCCGCGGCGTCCTCTCGCTCGCGCGCGCACTCGGCCGCGCGCCGCGCACGCGCGAGATGTCGCCCACGTGCGCGAACCCCGCGTGCGGGACGAACGGTGCGCGCGTCCCACGCGCCCTCGCGTCGCGCGCCCTCGCTCGCGTCGCGCGCCCTCGCTCGCGTCGCGTCGTCGCGCCCGCGCGCGTTTCCGGGCGCTGTCGGCGTCGCGCGCGCGAGAACCTAAACACAGCCCGGCACAGCCGCCGCCGCGGCGCGAGCGAGGGCGCGCTCGCTCGCACGCGCGCGCGCGCTGCCTCGTCCTCCCTCCCTCCCTCCCTCGCCCGCTCACGCCCTCGCCCCGCGCTCTCTCCTCGCGCGCAGCGAGCCCGATGTGGAGGAAGGGGCACACGCGGCCGGGCGCGACCGAGCCCGTGACCTTGTGCAACGCCTGCGGGATCCTGTGCGCGTGTGGCGCGCGCGCGCTCGTCGTCGGCGCGCGGCGGCTCGCAGAGAGCTTCGCGCGCCTTTTTCGGTTCCGTTTTCGCCTTCGCCGACGCGCCGTCCTCGCGATCCTCCTTCCGCCGCCCGCGCGACGTTCACTCCGCGCTCGTTTCACATCTCACACGACCCCCCCCCCCCCCCCCCCCCCCCCGCGCCCCGCCGCCCCCCCCGGT
>Ga0181554_1000905_pt1 | contig 29085 bp, 26 predicted proteins | sample 011ome_16_FD_145602 | JGI IMG/M metagenome (GOLD analysis project Ga0181554, IMG submission 145602) | Coastal salt marsh microbial communities from the Groves Creek Marsh, Skidaway Island, Georgia - 011503CT metaG (spades assembly) | ecosystem: Environmental > Aquatic > Marine > Intertidal zone... | reverse complement strand
ATCGAGGACGACGACGAGTTCGTGCACGCGGTGACGTGCCTCTTACCCACCGGGACGTTTCGGTTCAAGTTCATCGTCGACGGGGAATGGACGTGCGAGCCGAACTACCCCATCGTCGCGGACGCGCAGGAGAACGTGAACAACGAGATCTTCGTCGGCCCGGCGTCGTGGCCGTTCGAGTGGGTCGCGGTCCCGACGAAGGCGCCGAGCGGGCCGCCCGCGCCGTTGCGGCCGACGCCCATCGCGCTGCTCGACATGCACGAGCCGAGCGCGAGGAACGCGGCGAACGCGGGCGTGGAGGTGAGCACGAAGAAGTTTCAACGACGGAAACTGCCGGGGGGGGACGACGACGCGGTGAAGGCGTTGTACGGGCAGAGCGCTAAGAGGAGCGATAACGTGAAGGACGGGTGGAAGCCGGAGGATTATCCAAAGTACGCGCACCACGACGACGCGCCGCCGCAGCCGCCAAAGTCGCCGCCGGAAGAGAAGAAAGAGGAGAAGATAGAGGAGGAGGATACGAGCTTCCCGAGGAAGGTTAAAGTGAGCTCGGACGACTTCATGACGAAGAGGGAGCACGACGCGAAAGTCGCGGAGGACATCTTGAATTCCGGGACCGCCGGGCCGTCCGAGACGGCGGCGGCGTTCGCGCGTTTAAAATTCACGCGCGATGAAAAAGCCGCGCAAGAGAAGACGCTCGCGAAGGGCGGCGAGCGCGCCGTGCGCCCGTCGGACGGGGAGCTGAAGGAGGCGAGATCGCTCAAGAGCGTCGAGGAGCGGCTCGCGAGGATCGAGCGCTTGTTGGAAGAGCGCGGGGAGATGGGGTTAAACGAGGGGTAATCAGTCGCGCGCGGAGTCGCGAGCGACGACCCCCGACGGGAAAATTACAGTATTTTTAATTCGTTTCGTTTCGTTTCGTCTCCGTTTCGTTTCGTTCGTTCGCTCGCTCGCGCCGCCCACGCCTCGTCTACCGCCGGTCGATCGCGCGCATGACGTCCTTTCTGGTGATGACCCCGACGACGACGTTCTCGTCGTCCGTCACGATCAGATGCCGCAAACCCAGCGCGCAGAACAGCCCGTGGACGCGCGTCGCGGGGAAGTCCTCCTTCACCGCCAGCGGCGACCGTCGCATGTACGCGGCGACGTCCAACAACGCGCCGTCGTCCAATACGACGCCGCCGCGCGTCGTATCTTCCGCCACGTCATCCCGCGCCAACGCCGGAAGCGACTCGAAGTGTAAGTCCCCGCCGCCGCCGCCGCCGCCGCCGCCGCGGGGGGGGCTCCCGACGGGGCCCACGGCGATCTCGGACCCGAACCCGCCGCTGTCGCGCGGCGCGCGCGGCCGCCGCAGCGCCGCCGCCGCGTCGTCGTCGTCGCCGTCGTCGTCATCGTCGTGCGCGTTCCCGCCCTCCAAACCGCTGCTCTCGATCGAGTCGAACAAGAACCGATCCCGCGCGGGCGACGACGACGACGCAAGAACGCCCGGCCTCGACGGACTCCCGCGCTCCGCGAAGGACCCGCGGCGTCGGTGCGCGCGGAGGCTCTCGGACGTCACCGCGGAGTGCGTCGTGCCGCCCCTCGCGGTGACGTCGTCGTCGCGTGAATTATTCGAATTCGATCCAGAAACGACGCCGCGGACGCGGTCCGCGATGCGAATCGGCCGCGGGAGCTCGTCCTCGCGAAGGTGCGCCACGCGCATGTACGCGTCCAGAACCCGCCGCGCGTCCGCGCTCGCCCCCGGCGCCGCGTGCGCGGGCGGCGCGTGAAGCAGCACCGCGAGCTGCGACCGGAGGATCAGGCCGACGACCCGGCCGTCGTCTTCCACGACGGGGAAGCCGTTGTGCGTCGTATCGCGCAGCAGCTCGCGAGCGACGCGCGCCGTCGTGCGCGTCGCGTGGACGCGCCGCAACCGCGACGACGGTCCTCCCGCCGTGAGGTCTCTCGCCGCGAGCGCGTTCAGCGCCCTCGGAGGCTCGCCGCTGAGGAACGCGACGCGGTCGGTCCTCCGATTTAGATCCGCGTGATAGACGCCGTGGCGGCCGAAGAATCCGCTCACGGCGTTGGACACGACGACGGCGACGATGATGCAAAAGATGAACGAGATGCCGCCGGTGCCCTCGACCATGATCACGACGAGGGATATGCTGGATCGAAACACGCCGCCCAAAGTCGCGGTGGCGCCGATGAGCGCGTACAGACCGGGCTGAACGTCCCACGACGCCGGGAGCGCCGCGCGGAAGAGTAACCCGCAGGCGCCGCCGCCGCTCGCGCCGAGAAAGATGGAGGGCATGAAGACGCCGCCGGGGACGGCGGTGCCGAACGCGGCGACCATCATGAGCAGATACGTCGCGAACGTCGCGCCCAACCCTCGCGGGGTGAACCCGTAGACCGGACTCCTCGAGGACTCCTCCTCCTCTCGACCAGGCCCCCCTCCCATCGAGAGCATCCATCCGATCGCGTCGTTCGGCGAGGAGAACATCGCGGTCGCGACGTCGTTGACCTGGCCGTCGTCGCACGCGAACCGCACGCCGAAGCCGCCGTCGCGCCACCCGTCCGGCGCCGCGACGCACGCGCCGAAAAACTTCGACGCCGCGAATCGCGCCGACACCGTCGCGATCGTCGCGAGGACGCACTCCAGCAGCCGCAGCCCTTTGCTTCCGCCGTCGTCGCGCGGCCGCACGCGCGTCAGGACGCCCTGGAGCGAGTTGAACGCGACGCCCGCGGCGCCCGTTAAAGCGGCGGTGACGACGAACAGCGGCAGCTGCCTGGAGTTGAAAGGCGTCAGAAGCGGAGTTGAAAGGCGCCGAGGTGTGTCGGGATTGAAAGCGAGGCGTGGGCGGAGAGAGACGACCGCCGGGAGATAAAGTCCTTAAGGATCGGCGTTCACCACGCCAACGCGGTCGTATGGGAACCAGTGTGCGACAGAACGCACCTCAGGTAGTCCGTCGCCACCACCGGTCGCACCCCCTCCATGAACAACGTGCCCGCCTCGCCGTGCTCGAGGAGCAGCGCGAGCACGAACGTCGCGCCGGAGACGCAGATGAACGACCGCCACATCACCTTGCGCGACCAGAACGACGACGCCTCCTCGAGGGAGAAGAGGACGCCGCCGATGGGCGCGCCGAACGCGGCGGCGAGGCCGGCGGCGGCGCCCGCGGAAACGAACTCCCGCCGCGTCGCGTGCGACGCGAGGTCCAGGAGGAGTCTCGAGTAGTGCGTCCGTCGCGCGACGACGATTGGGGAAGACGAACCGTCGGCCGTCGCGCCGCCGTTTGGCGCGTCCGCGGCGGCGTCGAGGGAGACGCCGCTGCCCCACACCGTCCGCCGCCGCGGCCGCGGCCGACCGCTCCCGCTCCGTCCGCCGCCGCCGCCGCCGCGTCGTCGCGCGTCCCCCGCCGAAGCGCTTCTTCGACGGTTGAACGCCTCCGCGTCGTCGAGCCGCGCGTACAAGTCCGTCGTCGCGTCGCCGTCGTCGCAATCGCCGTCGTCACCGTCGCCGTCGCCGTCGCCGTCGCCGTCGCCGTCGCCGTCGCGTCGCCGCCGACGTCTCTCCTTCCTCCCCGCCGCGACGCCCCCTCCCCCTCTCCCCCCGCGGTCGCGGTCGCCGCCGTCTTTCCCTCCTCCCCCGCGCCCCCTATCCCTCTCTGATCTCTTCTCCCTCCCTCGGACCTCGCCCAAAAACAAGTACGGCAGCGCGGTCGTCACCACGGACGCGACCGCGGCGCCGATGTGCACCATCGGCCCCTCCGGCCCCACCGCGAGCCCGCTTCCGCACGCGCACGTCACGCCCACCACCTTGGCGACGAGCGCGCGCCATCCTAACGCCCTCGGGATGTGCGTTCCGTTTAACGTCGCCATCACGAGCGTTACGCCGCCGCCCGCGGCTTGCGGCGCCCAGAACAGCACGAGCGACGACGCGACGACGACGAGGAGGAGGCACGACGCGGCGTATGCGTAGACGGGCGCGGGCGAGGACGCGTCTTCTGCGAAATGCCGACGCACGAGCCACCCTTTGAAGTCGTACGCGTAGTCCACGGAGACGTCGATGACGAACGCGATGAGGCCGACGGCGACGCCGACGACGAGCGCGATCGCGTACTTCGCCGCGGTGAGGCCGGTGTAGCCCCATATCCTGCGTCGCTCCGTCGTCGAAGTACGCGCGTTCCGAGGCGTCGGCGACGTCGTCGTTCGCTCGACGCGGTCGTGGTCGTCCAGGTAGTCCGACTCGAGCGTCACGTCGTTGCGCATCGGCTCGTAATCGAACGTCTCGTGCCCAGCGTTCGCGCTCGCGGGGAGGTACGGCGGCGGCCATCGGTACGCGTCGTCGTCGTCCTCCTCCTCCTTCGCGTCGCGCGTCGGGGACGCGACGTCGACGTCGGCGTCGTCGTCGTCGCCGTCGATCTCGATTCTAATTCTCGCCTCGCCAGCCTCGTCTGCCCCGCGGTCCGCGTCCGCGCCGAGCAGCGGCGCGTTCAGCCGGTCGCGATCGTCCGGGAGAGGCGTCATCGATCGCGGCGACGGCGCGGGGTGCGACGGTCTCGTCACACCCCTCCGACGGCGGCGCCTCGCGCGCGCGAGGTGAAGTGAATGGACCTTCCGAAGAGGACGGGACCGGCGAATATGCTTTTCCGCTGCTTTTCCGAGGCTGTAGTACGCGCGCGCGTACTTTCGTATGGCAACGAGTCAGGATTCGTTCTCGGCCTCCGGTAAATCTCCTCGGTGCCACCTCGACGCCCGATTCTTCGTCCGCGATAAGCAACGTCGACGACGCGCGGCATTGACGCCGCGCGTCCGCACGACCGAAGCACCCCGCGCGCTTCGACCGGCGTCCGACGCGAGCGTTCGCACACACGGCGCGGCGCGGGGAGCGCGCGCGTTCGCGAGGCGCGAGAGGGAAGGGCAGCGCGCGCGCCGTCCGTCGCCCGCGTAGTCGCCCGGTCGGACAGGACAGTCTTCCACCGCCCGCGTCAACCTACGGCTACGCGAGGCGCGGGCGCGTCGCCGGTCCGCGGCGCGATCTCTCGCGCCGCGCCGCGTCCGAGGACGGCCGCTCGCGGGGTTTCGCGCGTCGGGACATCCCGGATGGCGTCCGCGTCGATGGCGGCGAGCGCGCGCGCGGCGACGACGCCGCCCGCGGCGAGATCTCGCGCGGGAGGAGGACGCGGCGCCCCGACGTCGTCGACGTCGACGTCCGCCTCCGCCTCCGCCTCCGCCTCCGCGCGCCTCGCCGCGCGCGCGACGATCGCGAGACGCCGCGCGTCCGTCGGCGACGACAGAAACAGAAACAGAAACAGAGACGCCGTCCTCATCCGCGCGTCGTGGGACGCCGAGGACGGCGGCGGCGGCGGCGGCGGCGGCGGAGGATGGAACGGCGCCGCGGGCGCGGGCACCGCCGCGCGCGACGACCCGGACGTCCGGCTGAAACATTTCTTCCCCCCGGTGGGTGTCGCCGACGACCACACGATCGCGAACCCTCTGCTCCGCTCGCAGCGCCTCTCCACGGGCTGGTTCGGCTGCGTCTTTGAGCTCGAGGGCGTCCTCGTGAACTCGCGCGAGGCGGAGCACAGGGAGGCGTGGACGAAGCTCGCGAAGGAGCGCGGCGAGCGGCCGCCGGCGGAGCTGGTGCTCAAGTACTGCGATCTCATGAAGCCCGAGGCGTTCATCGAGCGGCAGCTGCGGTGGACGCGCGATCCAATGGAGGTGCGGAGGATACGCCAGAGGAAGGGGGAGATCTACGACGAGATCTTGGAGGAGCAGAAGAGCTTGGGAGGGAGGGGGGGTGGCGGCGGCGACGGGATCGGAGGCGGCGGCGGCCTCGACGAGTTCGCGCTCAGGGACGGCGTGCTGCCGTTTTTAAATCTTCTCGCGGATGCCGGCGTCCCGATGGCTGCCATCTCGAACGCGTACGGGTACCACGACCTGTGCGGCGTCCTGTCCAAGATTGGCATCCTGGGGTATTTCGAGGACGCGAACGACGGGCAAGGGCCGCACGTCGTCGCCGCGGACGACGTCAGGGACTGGCTCCCGGATCCAGAGCCGCTCGAGCGAGCGTGCGATCTCATGCAGAGAACGCCCAAGCGGACGATCGTGTTCGGGAACAACACGACCGTCACGGAGGCGTGCTACGAGAAAGGGTCGAAGGCGGTGCTGCTCCTCGGGAGGCAGCCGCGGTACGAGATGCAGAACGCGGACAGCGTCGTGGAGAAGCTCACGGATCTCACCATCGCGAATTTGAAAAATCTCTTCGCGGATGAGACGTCGGAAGCCGCGGAGCCGGAGAGGCAGGTGGAGATCATGCCATCGAAAGGGTCGTCGGTGTCGACGGCGGTGTCGTCTCCGGACGCGTGGACGCAGACGCAGACGGACGACGCGGGGGGGAAAGAACCGCCGGATTACTTCAAGCGACGGAGACGACGGGATATTTGATGACCCGGGATCGATCCCTCGAGCGTCGAGTCCCTCTCGCGACGCCGCGTGTACCATCAGACCCGCTTCTCGTCGCCTTTTGTCTTTGCCACGCGCGTTGTAACATCACAAATTCTATTGTACGCACACGCTGCCTCATCTTTCTCTCTATCGCGTCGCGTCGCCGCGTCGCGTCGCCGCGTCGCTCGCTCTCACCACCCCTCGAAGTACCGCGCGCCCCACCGTCGTCGCGCGTCCGCGACGACCGCCGCGTCCGCGCCGCGTCGCGCGGCTTCGATCTCCGCCGCCCCTCTCGGGCGCACGTCGGAGATGTATTCGCCGTACTTCGTGAGCACCGTCCGCGCGCGTGACCGAACAATTTCGTGCGTTATGTAGTACACGTACATTAACCCCGCGATCGCGACGACGCGCAAGATCGGGGACCCGTGCGACGCGAACATCGCGGCGAGCGGGAACGCGAGTCTCTCGAGCTCGCTTCGGAAATTCCTCCTCAATCTTCCGACGACGTCGAACGCGGCGCCGCCGACGCCGACGAGGACGACGCCGGTCACGAGCGCGTCGAGCGCGTCCGCGATCCACGCGCGGCGCAGAAACCAACGAGGAATCGTGAACGCGTCCAGGAACGCCCCGCCCGGGTTCCACCACGGCGGCGTCCACATCGCGAGTCGGTAAAAGAGAAACTCGAGATGCGCCGGCGACGTCCTCTCCAGCGCGCGTCGCGTCGACGCCGCCGCGGCGCGCTCTTCGACCCACCCCGCGGGGAAGCCGCCGCCGTTCGCGGCGTACCACGGCCGCCACGCGTGCGTCGGTCGCGGCGACCCTAATCGCTCCAGGGTCGCGACGACGCCGCTCGTTCTCGTTCCCGTTCCCGTTCGCTTCAACGCCGCCGCCGCCGCGGCGAACGCGGGCGCGACCACTCGCGCGGACGCGATCCTGGCGATGACCCCGGAGACGACGACCGCGAGCGCGATGCACGCGACGCTCGCGACCGTCGCGAGCCGAGGGTCCGCGAACCTCGTCGCCCAGCGCGCGCGCTTCAGGACGTAAACGTATCGGCACGCATCGCATCGCGCGGACGACGACGCGTTCGAGCTCATCGCGCGCCATGCGTTGAGGCACTCGACGTGGACGTGCGACATCGAGCCGCGGCACAGGCACGGGGAGAACAGGCGCCCGCGCGTCGCGTCCTCCGCGCCCGCGAAGCAGATGCGGCACTGCGGGGGTTCCTCTCTCTCCCGCGAGGACGCCGCGTCCCCGGATCTCGTTTCGTCGTCGTGCTCGCCGCTCGCCGCGCGCGTTCGCCTTCGGACGCCGTCGTCGTCGCCGTCGCCGTCGTCGTAGCCCCTCTCCCGCCTCTGCCGGCGGTTAAACGCCTCCACGCGCGCGCGCTGCTGCGCCGCGCGCACGGCCGCGGCCTCGTCCGCGACGAACCCCGCCATGTCCCGCGCGCGCGCCTCGCACTGAACTGAAGCCATCGAACGCGTCCACGGTACGAAAATAAATTCGTTCGACGCGTCGCGTCGGCGCGTCCGAGGACGAGGCGCGCACTCGCCCTCGCGCCGCCCACCATGGCGGCGGCGACGCGCCTGAAAGACGCGCAGCGCCTCGGCGACGTCCGCAAGATCACTTCCGGGACGTCCCCCGGCGCTCCGCTCGTCCTAGAGGTGCGGTGTCCGAACGGACCGTCCGGAGGCGTGGACGTGTATCACGCGCGCGCGCTCGACGCGGGAGAGACGACAGCCTCGTCGAGCGACGACGCCGCGAAGACACTCGACGGACCCGGCGGAGGAAGACGCGCGGGGGCGACCTCATCGCGCGGCGGCGGTCTCGGCGGCGAGCTCGCGGACCTCCTCGACCTCGACGCGCTCGCGGGGATGGTCACCGTGCGGTGCGTCCTCCCCGCGGGCTTCGAGCCCATCCCGAACGATCTGAAGCTGGACGAGGGCGTCACCGTGGGCGCGCTGAAGCTCAAGGTGAGGGACCTGCTGCGATGGAGCGGCGGCGGCGAGGCGGAGAAGGGGGGCGGCGCGGCGGCGTCGGCGTCGGAGGCGAAGCCTTCGACCTCGACGTCGTCGTCGTCCACGGTCCTCGGCGCCGCTCGAAAAGCGACGCCGACGACGCCAGCTGGCGCCGCGGCGCCCGCGCCCGCGCCCGCGCCCGGGCGAGGCGACGCGGAGTACGACTACCGCGAGCGCGGTCGAGGCGGCGGCGGCGACGGCGGCGGCGGCGGGCGATCCTCCTCTCTCTTCGGCGACCTGACCGAGCTCGCGGACGAGATGAGCGGCGGCCTCGCCGGCGACATCGCGCGCGGCGTCGCCGGGCTGAGCGAGGCGATGACGTCCGGGGTGGACTTTCAGGCGGAACTCGAGAGAGCCGCCGCGGAGGAGGAGCGGGAGCTCGAGCTCGAGCGGGAGCGGGAGCGGGAGACGATGACGCGCGAGAGGGAGGAGGAAGGGGGCGGAGGGGGCATCGCGCGGCGCGGGGGGGTCGTCGACGCGGCGGCGGCGGCGGAGACGCGTCGGAACGACGACGCGGCGGGAGATAAAGTCCTTAAGGATCGGCGTTCACCACGCGAACGCGGTCGTATGGGAACCGGTGTGGATGGGTTCGCTTCGGGCGGATGGACCGTCTCCGACGCTGCCCCCGCGGTCGCCGCCGAAGATGATGATGATGACGACGACGCGGATTGGGGGAGCGGATGGGAAGGCGGCACCCCGCGCGGCGGCGGCGACGACGGCGACGACGACGACGCGTTCGCGTCTCGCGACGCCGGCGCGGCGCCGCCGCCGGCGCCGCCGCCCTCGGCTCCGGCGGCCGCGTCGACCGCCTCGCCGCCGAAACCACAACCCCTCCTCGGCGGGTCCATCGCAGAAGCCATCGTGCACGCGCTCCCCGCGGCGCCCGCGGCGACGACGCGCCGCGTCCTCGAGACCGCGCGCTCGCGGCTCGAGAAACTTTCACCCGCGGCGGCGTCGTGGCCCCCCGCCGCGCACGTCGCGTTCTTTGTGACCCTCGCCGCGTTGGTCGTCACGACGATCGGGTTCCCGCTGTGGTGCACGCTCGCGGTCGCGGTGATTTACGCGCGGTGCGTCGAGACGGAGCGTCTCGCGGCGGAGGCGAAGCGAGAGCGCGACGCGCACCGGCGCGACGCGACGCGCGCGCGAGAAGAGACGACGCGTCTGCGCGCCGCGCTCGACGCGCTCTCAGGCACGTTCTATCTCACACTGGTTCCCATACGACCGCGTTGGCGTGGTGAACGCCGATCCTTAAGGACTTTGCCCGGCGCATCTCTCCGCCCATCCCTTGCGTTCAATCCCCGCCCTCGACGCCTCTCAACTCCATCTGACGCCTTTCAACTCCACCCCGACATCGCTTTGTATGGAACGACCCTTAGAACGGCTCTCCGCCGCCGGCGCCGCCTCCGGAGACCTGCTGACCCCCGCGCACATCGAGCGGCTGGTGTTAAACCTCCACCACCATCATCACGACGACGACGTCCACGGCGGCGACTTGGGGTGGCTCAACGCGTCGATCGCGTCCGCGTGGGGCGGGTTCCTGCGGGATTGGAGCGCGCGGCTCGTCGGCGACGTCGCCGCGCGTCGTCTCGCGGTGCGCCGCCCGCGCGCGCTCGAGTCCGCGACGCTGCGGTCGTTCGACTTCGACCCGCGGCCGCCGACGTTCTCGAACGCGCGCGTGACGCGCGCGACGCGGCGCGCGTCCGACGGCGCGCGCGTCTTGGAGCTCAGGCGCGTTCTGTTGTACACTGGTCCCCGTACGACCGCGTTGGCGCGGTGAACGCCGATCCTTAAGGACTTTTCCCGGCGCATCTCTCCGCCCAGGGTCCCTCGCTTTCAATCCCGACACACCTCGACGCATTTCAACTCCCAAGTCTGACGCCTATGAACTCCACCCCGACGTCGCTACGTACGGACTTGAACGACCCTCAGAGTCTTCGCGCTCGGCGTCGGCGCGGCGATGCGCGTGGACGCAGTCGTCGCCGGTCTCGGCGCGTCTCTCGACCTGCGCGTCCTCTTCGAGGCGCGCGACTTGGACGCGAAGGTGTCGCTCGAGTTCCAGCCGAGCGCGCCGTTCGTGTCGCGGTCGCGCGTGTCGCTGATGGAGCCGCCGCGGACGTCGCTGCGGATCGCGCCGGAGGGGCTGGGCGGGCTGAGTCTCACGGATCTCCCGGGCGTGGACGGGTGGTTGAAGTCGGGTGCGTTCGTTCTGTTCGCGCTGCATGCGGTCGCGGTCTCCTTCGCCGAACGTTTGCGTTTTTCACCCACCCACCCGCAACCCTCGGTTTCAACATTTCATCGCTTTCCCTTTCAACTGACGACCGATACTTCGTCAGTCATCGAGGACGCGCTCGTGAAGCACCTGGTGGAACCGAACGGGCACGTTTGGGACGTCGGGGCGTGGTGGCGGGGGAGGTGCGAGGCGGCGGCGGAGGAGGAGGCCGCGCGGGTGGAGCGCGCGGTGCGTGAGCGCGTCGGCGCGGCGTAGGGCGAGCGAGTAGACCTCGGAAGCGTACGTGTAGACGTCGAGTCGTCTCTTCTGGCGGGCGGTAGTTAGTGCAGTCTGGCAGTGACAGATGAAAAATACTTAAGTGTAGATCGGACCCCGAGGTCGCTCGTCATCACGCCACGCGCACACCTCGGCGCGCTCGCGTCGCGTCGCGGCGGTCGCGCGGGGGATGCGTCGCGGCGACGCCGCCGCCGCCGCCGCGCCCGCGCCCGCGTCCGCGGCGGACGCGATCGAGGACGCGGACGACTACCATCGACAGCTTCTCGTCGTGCGGCGACTGCACGACGCGGGCGCGTCGCGCGAGCGCGTCGCCGCCGCCGCGGCGACGCTCCGAGCGCTGAAAGCGAAGACGTGGGTCCCGCGCGGGACGACGTCGCGGAAGAAGAAGCGCGCGAAGCTCGCGGCGGGGGGGCTCCAAGACGCGAGCGGCGCGGGAGACGACGCGACCGCCGCGACCGCGGCGACGGACGCGCGCGCCGTCGCGACGTACCCTCCCCCGGATCTCCCGCCCGTGGACGCCGACGGGTTCGTCCTCGCGTTCGACGCGCCGAGCATCGCGCCCGGGGTGGAGCCGTCGAATGCGCGCGCGGAGGACGTCCGCGTGGACGCGGATGCGATCGCGCACTGGCGCAGGTACGGCTTCGTCGTGTTCCGCGACGTCCTCACGCGCGAGGAGTGCGCGGCGACGCGCGACGAGATCTGGGATTACCTCGAGGCGACGCATCGCCATCGCGGCGCGGCGCTGTCGAGGGACGACGCGAACACGTGGCACGCGTTGTCGTCCGACACGTACGGCCTCGCGCCGGAGCCGTCCGTGTTTACGCCCAGGTGCGTGATGAACCGACAGAACCCGAAGGTGATCGCGTGCCTCGCCGCGGCGCTCTCGTCGTTCCCCGACGGCGACGCCGGCGACGGCGGCGGCGACGACGCCGACGCCGCTCGCGTGTCCGTGTCCCCGAGAGACGTCATCGTGAGCCAAGATCGCTGGTGCCTGTACCGACCGACAAGAGGGCTCTCGCTGAGGCGCAGACCGAGTGCTGACGACGACGTTGAAAACGGTCGAGAAACGACGGTTACGACGACCGAGCTGGTGGATAAGCCGGAGTGGAAGACGCGCGGAAACCTCCACCTGGACCTCAACCCGTTCACGTACGGCGACGACGCGCTCAACGCGCGCGCGCTGGACGACGACGACGACGTCTCGGTCTCGGTGTCGGACACGAATGTGGCGGGAAACGACGGCCACGTCGACGACGCGATCGGCCCGCGCGCGAAGGCGGACCGGCTCCCGTTTGAACACGCGCGCGACTTTAGCAAAGAGACCAACGCGGTGTCTGCGGCTTCGGGCGCGTTCTATACACTGGTTCCCATACGACCGCGCTGGCGTGGTGAACGCCGATCCTTAAGGACTTTTCCCGGCGTGTCTCTCCGCCCACCCCTCGTGTTCAATCCCCGCCCTCGATGCCTTTCAACTCCAACTGACGCCTTTCAACTCCACCCCGACATCGCTTTGTATGGAACGACCCTCAGGGCCGCACGTCCAAGGCGTCATCGCGCTCGCGGACAACCGCGTCGAGGACGGCGGCACGGTCTTGGTCCCCGGGTTCCACGCGACGTTCGCGAAGTGGAGTCGCGCGCTGGGGAGCTCGTGGCGGGCGTACGCGGAGACGCACGCGGACGCGGACGCGAATCGGTTGGTGTGGCGCGGCGACGGCGCCGGGTCGTTCAAGGCGCGTTCTCCTTACACTGGTCCCCGTACGACCCCGTTCGCGCGGTGAACGCCGATCCTTAAGGACTTTCTCTCCTGGCGTTTCTCTCCGCCCAGGGTCCCTCGCGTTCAATCCCGACACACCGCGACGCCTTTCAACTCCAACTGACGCCTTTCAACTCCACCCCGACGTCGCTTTGAACGATGGAACGACCCTAAGTTTGGCGACCGCGACGCGATCCACGAGAGGAAAACGCGCGTAACCGCGAGGGAAGGGTCGTACGTGATCTGGGACCAGCGGCTCGCGCACGGGGCGGCGCCGAACGACAGCGACGTGTCGAGGATAGCGCAGTTCGTCAAGGGGTTCAGGCGGGAGGGCGCGGGGAGAGGGCGATTGCGGCGACGCGCGAGGTTCATCGAGCGCGCGTTGGAAGCGAACGGGACGTCTGGGGTCGTGAGCGCGTTGGGGCGCCGCGTCTTCGCGCTGGATACGTTATGAAATAGGGGTATGTGATGTAGTAGGTAGGGTATCATATGATAGAGTTTTTATGCGTTCTTATTCGGTCATCGTTACATACATCGGGGTACTGTACACGTGTACAGGGCGCCGCCGGCGGCGGAAGCCGCGCGGCGCGGTCTGGTGGTAAAAAAACAACATTTCTTTCGTCTTCGGGGTCGTCTGTCGCGCTTCTTCGCGTCGCATCACGTGATGAACTTGTGCGAGAGCGACGCGAGATCGCTGCCGCTCTCGGTGAAGAACCCGAGGCCGCAGACCTGCCCGCTGCTGTTCACGCGATGCAGCGGGTTCACGCGTCGCTTCACGCCGCGGCAGTTCACGGCGAGCCTCTGAGGGTCGAGGGTCCGTACGAAGCGACGTCGGGGTGGAGTTCAAAGGCGTCAGAAGCGGAGTTGAAAGGCATCGCGGTGTGTCGGGATTGAAACCGTGGGGTAGGCGGAGAGATGCGACGGGAAGAAAAGTCCTTAAGAATCGGCGTGCACCACGCCGACGCGGTCGTATGGGGACCAGTTTGAGATAGAACGCGCCTGAATGACGCCGACGTCCATCGACGCGTCTCTGTAGTAGTACGCGCCGAGCGGGAAGGCGGCCGCGGCGCCGCCGCACGCGACGTCTATGGCCGCCAAGTCGTTGGAGAGCAGCAGCGCGCCGTCCCAGTCGTCGCTCGCGTGTGATGCGTCGGTTGACGTTCCATCTTCCCCGCCGTTCGACGGCGCGGTGCCCCAGAACATCGGGTGCGTGTCGCTCTCGGCGCTGCGCGCGACGAGCACGACGTCTTTTTCCTCGTCGATCAGGACGAACGAAAACGACCCTGATGAGAGAAGCGTTACGTTAGCGTTACGAAAGACGTTTTTTCAAGCGGCGGTTGAGAAACAGAGCGAGTCAGTCCTCAAGAAACGACGCTTAACGCGCGACGCGGCGCGTGTGGGACGTAGTCTGATCACGAACTCGCCTTCGCACGCGGTGAGCGCGGTGGACGGCTGGTCGCTCGGGTCGCCGTCCTTGTCCTCGAAGCGCTTCGCGTACAGGGCGAGGATGAGCGCCGCGCCCTCGTGCGACGGCGGCGGCGACGGCGGCGGCGGGACGATCGATCCGTCCATCTTCGCGATGAAGTGCGGGCCCTGCGCGCGACGGAGGCGGTCGGAGAGAAGATGAGCGTGAGATGAAAAAAAAAATGGCGATTCGACGCGATTTTCGACGTCCCCGACGCGTTTCGCGCACCGTCGGCTCGGCCGGGGGCAGCGCGTACAGCTCGCGCATCTCGCGCGCGTTTCCGACGTGGCCGTTCATGACGACGTGCGCGTGCCCCGCGCTCGCGCGCGAGACCGCGGGAAACCCGTCCCACGCGGCGAGGACCGCGGTCGCGCGCGCGCCCGCGGACGGCGACGCGTCGATGCGCGTGAGGCGCACGTGCAACTTTTTCGCGGGTATCCGCGTGCGCGTCTCGACCTGGAACCCTCGCGTCATTACGTCGAGGTGGTGCATCAGGTGACGCTCTGCGCGCGGAGGCGGAGGCGGAGGAGGAGAAGGAGGAGGAGGGACGAGGGGCGTTCGCGACGGCGCGTCAGTCGCGGGGATCTCGGACGACGCGACGCGCGCGGCGGGCGCGACGACGGCGCTTTATCGCAATCCCACCCACCGGATATTCGCTGCTCGTCGTTGTTTCCGAGATACGACGCCGCGCCGGTGGTCTGGTCGAACCCCCACGGCGTGCGCGCGGTCCCGCTCTCGATCGCGGCGAACATGACGACGTCGGGGGAGATGGAGCGAGGGGAGGCGAAGAGGCGGGGATGACGCGCGAGCGGACGAGATGCGCTCGCGCGTGTGACGCGTCTCCGCGCGCCTCGCCGCGTCGTCGTTGAAGATTCCAGTCGTCGCGTTCGGCGCTGACGTGGACAGACAGAAGGGGCGTTTCGTTGGACGTAACGCCCGAGGCGCGACATCCGTCCCATCATCGCGCACCGCGCGCGCGCCATGCCGTCGTCGCGCGTCGCGCGTCGTCGCCAAACTCGCGCGGGGACGGCGCCGATCGCCCCCGCGACGTGGTGGTTGCTCGTGGCGACCGCGCTCTTGAGCCCGAGCGGCTCTGCTCGCGGAGGCGGCGGCGGCGGCGTCGCGCCCCGCGCGCGGGCGGATCTCGCGCGGACGACGACGACGACGACGACGACGACGACGACGACGTCGCGTCTCCGCGGCGGCGTCGTCGTCGCGGACGCCGCGGTCGTCGTGGTCGACGACGGCGTGCTCGCGCACGACGGATGGCGCGCGTCCGTGACGTCGCCCGCGCTCGAGCGCGGCGACGACGACGCGCCGAGCGACCCGGGCGCGGTCGAGCTGTCCCCCGGAGGCGCGCTGCGCCTGACGAGAGCGTCGTCGTCGAGCGCCGGCGCGGACGACGACGACGACGACGACGCGAGGGTCGTGATCGTCGTCCTCGGCGCGCCGAACGACGCCGCCGACGCCACCGCCGACGCGTCGCTGACGATCGACGCGTGGACGTCCGCGGGACTCCGGCGTTCGTGCGCGCTCGATTGGCGCGGCGGCGGCGGCGGCGGCGGCGGCGGCTGGCGCCTCGCCGCGGACGCCTCCTCCTCCTCCTCCTCCTCCTCGTCCGCTCCGTGCACGCTGCACGCGGTCGCGGCGGAGGAGGCGGACGCCGCGGCGACGCCGAGCGGCGCGCGCGCGTACGCCAACGGTACGCGCGCGCGAGTGGAGCTGGGGCTGGGCGCGGCGCGCGGCGAGGGCGAAGGGGACGTCGTCGCCGTCGTCGTGCGCGAGTCCGCGAGCGTCGTCGTCGACGCGCCGTCGCCGTCGCCGCGCTTCACGATGTCCGACGTCGTCGTCGTCCACGCGTCCGACGTCGAGATGCTACGGTGGGCGTGGCTCGAGCGCGCGGCGAGGTGCGCGGCGTCGCTGCGACCGGAGGTACGCGTAACGTGCGGGGTAGACGCGTTACAAACTACACCCGAATTCGGTCTCGCGCCGACGGTGGAGACGCTGACGGGCGGGTGCTGCGACGCCGTCGCCGCGTACGTCGCCGCCGCGTGCGAGTGTGCGATCGCGCTGTTCGAGAATAGCGGTAACGGGTTATCGGATGGCGTCACGACGACGACGACGACGGCGGCGGCGGCGTTGGCGCGCGTCTGCGGCGCGCCCGCGGCGGCGACAGACGGCGGCGTCGCGTGCGCGGAATCGTCCGCGATTCTCGCCGCGATTCGAGACGCGAACGCCGCCGCTCAGGTGCGTTCTATACACTGGTTCCCATACGACCCCGTTGGCGAGGTGGACGCCGATCCTTAAGGACTTTGCCCGGCGTCTCTCTCCGCCCACCCCCCGCTTTCAATCCCCGTCCTCGATGCCTTTCAACTTCAACTGACGCCTTTCAACTCCACCCCGACATTTGCTTGTACAGAACGGCCCTCACGCCGCGTCGTCGTCGTCGTCGTCGGCGGCGGCGGCGTCTGAGGTCGCCGCGAGCGGCGCGCGCGACGACGATCTACCGCCTCCGCCTCCGCCGCCTCCGCCGCCGACGATCGACGAGTACTTCGACGCGTTCCTCGCGTGGCTCAACGCCCCGCCGCCGCCGCCGCCGCCGCGGCGATCCGTGAGCGTCCTCGCGTCGTCGCCGCCGTTCAACCCGGACCCGTCCGCGTCCGGCGACGGTTCAGGGTTCGAATCGACGCGGACGGTCGTCATCATCGTCGCCGTGATCGTCGCCGCGGGGATAGCCTTCGCGCTCGCGTACGCGGGCGTGAGGTGCTTTCGATCGCCGTGCTGCGCGGCGCCGGACCTCGGCGGCGGCGGCGAGCGCGATCGCGACCGCGAGGACGGCGGCGGCGCGCGGCGGGGAAGAGACGCGCTCGTTCGCCTCGTGCGGCGGTGGCGGGGACGCGGCGCGGAGGACGAGGACGCGGAGGACGCGCGCGGGGGCGGGGGAGACGTCGAGGTGGACGGCGACGGCGGGGAGGGCGGGAAGAAGAGAGGACGGCGCGAGGAGGAGGAGGAGGGGGAGCGGGGGGAGGGCGAGGACGCGCGCGCGTTCGCCGTGGAGCGACACACGCTGTGATAAATATGCGTTGATTCGTCGCGAGCCCGTCGATCGCGAGAGATGTGTTTTTCACCGGCAGGGCGACCCCGATCAAAATTCGACGCGATCGACATCGGCCCGTCGCTTGAACCGCGAAAAAGTCGCCGTTTGACGAAAAATCGCGGGTCAACGCGTGTAACCGAAAAAACGACGCCGTGTACAATAATTTGCACAGAGCAATTAGTCTGTAAAAAATATCCCGGCCGGTCGCCGCGTCCGCGTCCCCGTCTTCGGAGTCGACGATCGTCGCCCTCGATTCACCAGCACAGTTCACAACGACGATCACGCGCGCGTAACACCGCACGAAATCCAAACAAGATGTCCGCGAAATGGTCCACCGGGCTCTGCTCGTGCCTCAGCGATTGCGATACCTGCTGCCTGTCCGTTAACTCCCTCACGGGTCAGCAAGATCGCATCATCCAGGGCAAAAGTGCGTCACGATTCCTACTCGCCCCCTGTATATCCCGACGCGCCCGCACGCGGCCTCTTTCCTTTTCCGTCCCCGCCCCCCGCGCGCGCTCGATCCGACGCCGGACCCCCCTCCCTCCCTCCCCCCGTGCTTAACAGGCTTCTGCAACGCCTGCTGCTGCCTGTGCGCGCCCGTCATTCCCGTCAACGGCTGCTGCATCACCGGCCCCAACCGCACCGCGCTCAAGACCAAGCTCGGGATCACCGAGTCGGACTGCCTCGGCGACAAGTGCTGCTCGTGCGTGTGCCTCCCGTGCGTGCTGATGCAACACGCGCGCGAGCTGAAGTGCCGCGGGATCTACACGATGGAGCAGATGAACGGCCAGCTCCCGGCGACGCTCGCGCCGTCGAACATGACGATGATCCAGCACCGCTAAGCGATCGCGAGGGGTCGCTCGGTCCGATCGAGTGCATTAAATTAAGTTTTATTCCTTGCGGTGGATATTTTCCTCGCGGCGGGCGGGAGCGTCGATCGCGCGACGCGCGGGTTCGTCCGGGACCCGCGCGTCGCGCGCGCCGCGCGCGTCGATCGCGCGGACGGACGGAGGTCTTTTCTCATCGTAGAAAATGTGAGGGGACGGGAACGTCGTCGAGCTCGGCGGCGTCCGCGCTTGAATTAACCTTGAAATAACCTTGAACCAGCTGAGCCCACCGCATTCGATACCAGTCTCATCACGAACAGACAGGAAGTCGCGTCGCCGCGTCATCACCACTCTCTTCTATCCGCGCGCCGAGCCCGTCGTCCGTCCCGCCGCGCTCCTCCGCTCCGTCGTCGCTCGGGATGGCGTCGAGAGCGATGACGTCCGCGTCGGCGGCCGCGTCGGCGCGTCGCCCCGCGCGCGCGTCATCGTCGTCGTCGTCGTCCCGGCCGCCCGCGCGATCGGCAGCGTCCGCCGCGAGGGCACCCGCGCGCGTCGTCGTCGCGTCGTCGTCGTCGTCGTCGTCGTCGTCGTCGCGACGACGCGTCGCCGCGGCCGCCGCGAGCCGGCCGCGCGACGCCGCGGACGCGACCGTCGATCCCGAAGTCGCGCGCGAAGTCGTCGTCGTCGTCGCGCGCCGACGCGCGCTCGTCGCCGCCGCGTCCGCGCTCGCGTCGGCGGCCGCGTCGACGTCGACGCGATTCGCGTCGTCGCGCGCCGCCGCGGACGACGACGACGACGACGAGGACGCCGCGCAGGCGGAGATCGAGGCCGCGATGAACTCCGTCCTCTCGAGCAACAGCGGCGAGGCGACGTTCCCACCGCGCGTCATGTTCGCCAACACGTCGCCGTCCGTCGCGCCGTGCTACTTTCGCGCGTCGTCGCTGTGGTCCGTCCCGGGACCGCCGGCGGAGACGCCGACGACGTCGTCGTGGCGAGACATCGCGGACCCGGTCAACGGCGTGGTCATCGTCAACGCGACGGCGTACGTCACGAGAGGCTTCGCGGACGCGAGCGGCGCGCGTTCCATCGCGGACCTGGGAAAGCCGGAGAACGTCGACGTCGCGAAGGCGCTCGGGTTGGACGCGATCGACGACTCGGCGCGTTCTGTCTCACACTGGTCCCCGTACGACCGCGTCGGCGTGTTGAACGCCGATCCTTAAGGACTTTCTCTCCCGGCGTGTCTCTCCGTCCATCACCCCTCGCTTTCAATCCCCCCGCCCTCGACGCCTTTCAACTCCATCTGACGCCTTTGAACCTCACCCCGATATTCGCTCGTACGGACCCTCGACCCTCAGTATCGCCGCGCGGATCTCCTCGGCGCCGCGAAGCGCGTCGACGCGACCACCGGGGACGTGTACTACGACTACGAGCTCGTCGCGAGCCCGCCGCCGAAGTCGTGCCCGAGCGCGGTGGGGTGCCTGTACCCGGAGCACATATACCTTCTGAGCGCGACGATCAAGGACGGGACGCTGTACGTCTTCTCCGTGGACGCGTTTCCGGAGAATTGGCGAGCGGGGGCGCAGACCATCAAGAGGCTGAGGAGCTCGTTCGCGGTCGGCGCGCCCGAGGAGAATGAGGGCACAGGGGCGGGGGCGGAGGCGGAGGCGACGGTGACGGTGACGTAGTGTGCGCTGCGTCGTGTAGATGGACGGACGCGTTTTGTGTCTTTCATTCACTCGCGCGATGTCTTGATGCGGTAGCGCGCGTCGCGAAGGAACGCGACCAGCGACGAATTGAACTAGCTCTCAAACGCAAACCCCGACCCCCCCTTCTCGTCGTCGTTCATAGAACTTGAACCGCCCCCGCGCGCCGGAACTCAGTCCTCCGGCCCGTCGAGCCAGCTGTCGCACATGCCGAGGAAAAACCCGTGCTCCCTCGCCTTCGCGAGCGCCTTCAGATACGTCTCCTCGCTCCCTCGCGCGGCGCGGCCGCGCTTGGGCCGCAGCCGCAGCCACTGCTTCTCCGACCGCTCCGCGAGCTCGGCGTTGACCTTCAGCATCCACCCCGCGAGGTCGTCCTCGGTTATAAGGCCGAGCCTCGAGCCCACCTCCGCGCCGTGGAGCTCCTCCCGAAGCGCGTCGATGTTCACGTTCGGGATCTTTTAGTGCCATTCCATACAAAAATAGTTCACCGGTCAGTTGAAAGGAGACGCGATCAAACGTTGAAACCAGACGATGGGTGAAAAACTTTTGTATAGAACGCACCTTACACCGCACGCTCGGGGAGAACATCGCGGGATACGCGTCGCGGAGTTTCGCCGCCGCGCCCTCCAGAGCCCACTTCGCGTCGGGCTCGACGACGCCGGGGAGGTCCATGAACCGAATCGGCGTCGCGGCGTTGATCTCCGTGAACAACGCCGCCGCGCGGACGTCGTCCACGTTCGGGAACACCTCGGTGAGGATCGCGTCGGTGGGTTTGAGGACGCCGCGCGCGAGGAGGATGTCCAACGCGCCAACGCGGTGTTGCCCGTCGAGGATGGACGCCGAGACGACGTCGCCGCTCGAATCCTTCGAACCCTTCTTCTTCCGCGCGCCGCCGCCCTTGACGTTCGCGGTGCCCTCCGCGATGGAGATGACCCCGGGGATGCAGAAGCCCCCGGACAACTCCGCCGCCTCCTTCGCCTTCTCCTCCGCGATCGTCTCCGCGCGCTCCGCGCGGAACGCTCGCTGTTGGTCGTACACCGCGACGCGTTCTTTGGAGTTCAAAGGCGTCAGTTGGAGTTGAAAGGCGTCGAGGTGTGACGGGATTGAAAGCAAGGGGTGATGGGCGGAGAGATGCGCCGGCAAAAGTCCTTAAGGATCGGCGTTCACCACGCCGACGCGGTCGTATGGGGACCAGTGTGAGGAGAACGCACCTTTGGACGTCAGCGAAGTCACCGGCGTGGCGTACACTCTCTTGTACCCGAAATCGTGAAGCAGCGCGCCGTACGTCGCGTGATGCGCCGCGCCGCTCTTCGCCTTCGCCTTCGCCTTCGCGGCGTCCTCGAGGGCGCACGCGAGCGCGTGCTCCGCGTCGAGCGCGCGCGCCGTCGCCGCCGTCGTCCTCGCCTCGGCGCGATCGAGCGCGTCGGTAACCTCTGCGAGTCTCGCGTCGACGGCGGCGGCGTCAGCGTCGGCGCGGTCTCGGTCCGTCGTCGACCGCGATCGCGATTCCTCCCGTAACGCGTTCAGCGCGATCCTGTAGTCTGCGGCGGTGAGCTCCGCGGCTTCCTTGTCCGCGCGAAGCGTCGCGAGCTCGCTCGCGAGCGCGTGTTTCGCGAGCGAGAGTTTCGACTCCGCGTCGGACGCGCGGTGGGAAAAGGATGCGAGCGACGCCTCCATCGTCCGCGCGCGCGTCAGCGCGTCGTCGCGCTCCTTTCGAAGCGCCGCCACCGCCATCGACGGCGTGGACGCGCACGACGCCGACGCCGCGGCGCCGAGAAACTTGGACGCGAAGAGCTCGAGCTGCGACGGCGAGAGCGCGCGATTGAGAGCGCTTCCCGTCCACGGCACCCAGAACGGCATGGCGTCGAGCTCTTCCTGCGCGTTCGACGAGAGTTGCTGCGCGTGCGACGCGGTCATCGCCTGCGTCGCTTTCGCTCGCGCGGCGGAGGCGACGACCGCGGGGCGGCGCGTCGCCGCGGCGAGGCGGCGGAGGCCGCGAAGGGAGGAGGAGGAGGACGCCATCTTGTTGTCGCAGATCTGGCTCGGCTCCTCGGGGGGAAGGAGTCGAGCGGGCGCGGACGGCGCGAGCGGCGGCGGCGGCGGCGGCGCGGCGCGGAGGCGAGGTCGCGGTCGCGAGAGCGGACGCGTGAACGCCGCGCGCGGGGAGTGAGCGCTCTGATGCGCGTGCGAGGTGGGCGCGCGCGTCGACGTGCGTTCCCCCTCGCGCTCGCGACGCTCGTCTGTCGTTGACCTCTTTCGGAGTTTTCGAGACTGGAAACGGCTCCTAAAAAGCCAGCCTTTTGACGAAGCGTCTGGTCGAAAAAGAGGCGGGGGGCTGCTCTGTCCGATTCCCCTCGTCGTCTTCACGAAGAGAGACGCGCGTTTTATCGTTTACGATACCGCGCGTATTTATAATAAACACATAGATATACCACCACGTCCCGCCGCCAGCCTCCTCGGCGGGCGCCGTCCTCGCCGCCCGCCGCGGCTTCGCGGCCGTCGGTGGTTTTTTCATCATTCATTCGCTCCATCCTCACTGCTTGCCCGCGGGCGGCGCGATCGTGATCGTCGCGTGCTCCCTGAGCCAATCCAGCGACTTCCTCGCCTCGATCACCTCCCCCGCTTGCTCCACCAACCGCTGCACGTCGTACTCCGTCCCGTACCGCTCGAACTCCTCCTTGGCGCTGACCACCTCGGCTTTAAACTCCTCCTCCGTGACCTCGATGTTCTCAAGGCGGAACAGCTCCTCGCACGCGACGGTCCGTCGCACGATGAGTTCGATGGACTCCTTGTTTGTTCGAAGGTACTCGTCCACCATATCCGGCGCCGCGAGCTGGTTGATCACGTCCATGGACATCTGCTGGCCGATCTGCGCCTCCAGCATCTTTTCCGAGTACATCTGCCGCCCCGTCTCTTCCACGATGGACGCGGGCAGCGGGGCGTCGCAGATGGCCGCGAGCGCGTCCACGAGCGCCTCGTTCGTCGCCTGCTCGAGCATCGCCTTCGTGTTCTCCTTCTGCGCCTCGAGAATCTTCTCTTTCGCCTCCGCGATGGACGTCGCGTCCGGGTAAATTTGCGACGCGATGTCATCCGTGGGGTCGGGGACGGTGTTTTCGAACACCTCGCGCAGGTCCACCGTGAAGTCCGCGGTGACGCCGCGCAAGAACGCCTGCGGCCAGTCGTTCGGCATCGTGATCGGGAACGTGCGCTGCTCCCCCGGTTTCATCCCGATGATTCCGTCGATCAAACCCGGGAGGTTCACCCTCGCCGCGCCCGTGTCCAGGCTGAACTTCTTCTGCTTGATCCCGTCGATGGGCGTCCTCGTCTCCGCGTTGACCGCCTCGAGGTCCATGACCGCCTGGTCGCCAATCTCGAGCCCGCGGTCCACGACGACGCGCATCGTGCCCAGCCCGCGCAGCCGCGTGTTGAAGATGGCCTCCGCCTCGAGCGCGTCCGTCTCGTCGTCGCCCGGCGAGGTGACCGTCACGGACAGCTTGCGGTAGTCCCCGGTCCACTTGATCGTGGGGACGACCTCGACGGTCACTGAGTAGATGACGTCGCCGGTGGGCTCGCACTCCTTGCCGCTGAACGCTTTGAGGAGATCGTCGAAGGAGGTCTCGATCTTTTCGCTATCCTGAAGCGCGGTCGCGGAGACCACCTCCATCGCTTTCGGGAGCGACAGCTGTAACATTTCCTCAGCGCACGCGGCTCCGAATTCCTTCTCGCCGACGAAGTTCACGATGACCCCCGCGGGGGGAAGAACGTTCGCGCCCTTCTTGCGGCCGCCGCTCTTCTTGTACTGCGCGAACCCGGGGATCTGCGTCTTCTCCGCGAATCCCTCGAGGCAGTTTTGCCGCGCCTCGGTCTGCACCGCCGTCGGGACCGTGACCTCGAGGCGAACCTTGCAATCGCCGAGATCCGTCTGCTTGACCGTGACCTCGTCGTTCGTCGCCGCCGCGACGACGCGGACGCTGAATCGCGCAGCGTCGGCGCGGCGATGGCCGCCGCGACGCGTCGGGGTCGTCGGGGTCTGCGCGAAGGCGCGAGGAGAGGCGCGAGGGGGAGGGGGAAGAGGGAAAGGCGGGTGAGTCGACGATTCATTCGGGCGCGTTTTTCCATCAGTTCCTCCGCGCCCTAAAGGAACCCCCTCTCGCGACGGCTCGGACGGCGCCCGCGAGCGGCGTCGCGGGTCCGGCCGCGGGGCGACGCGTCGAGACGTCGCGACGCGCGGGTCGCGACGGACGGCGCGAACGGGCGGGCGGAAGAACGCGAGCGAGTTGGGACGCACCGCGCGAGAGCGACGCGCGGTCGATCGGCGACGGCCCGCGCGGAAGGCGGCGGCCGACGAAATCGTCGACATCGAAGCGGCGGACGATGAGGCCATGGTGACGATGCGCGTCGTCTCGGACGGAAACCGATGCGCGATGCGTGCGACGAGGGTCTCGGCCGATGCGAAAGTCGAGCCGGTGGCAGCGGAGACGAGGAGGGGTCTCTCCGTCGAGTGCGAGCGGGGCGACCGCGCGTGAGCAAGTGCCGCGCTCGATCGTCGAGTGGATACTGTAGGATAGTAAAAAGTGCGGCGACCGGAATGCGATTCTGCGAACGAGAACGAGCGGCCCTTTGAAAAACAATTTTGAAAGAAACTTCACTGAACTTCTTCATCGGAAGCCTCGATGAAAATGATCAGTCGAAAACGGATCTCGAACGAGCCAAATCGAGTCATCATCACGGATGTGATGACAACGAGACGCGCGTCGGGAGGGCGACGGCGACGGCGTCCGCGGGAGGACGGCGCGCGCGCGGCGGAGCGCGCCCCTCGCGCGAAGGAGAGGAGACGACGACCGCGCGCGGCCGGCGGGAGGCGCGCGCGCGACCCGCCAGGGCCGAGGCGAATCCGCGGAGGCGTCCGTCGCGACTGGACGATGCCTCCTAAGAAGCCGGGCGGAAAGGGCGGCAAGGACGCCGGCGCCGCCGCAACGCCCGCCGCGGCCAAGCCCCACCCGCCGCACGACCCGTCCATCGCGAACCGCGAGATCCACGTCCTCGACGTCCAGCTCCACGAGATGCGCGCGTGCCTCGCCAAGGCGTCGAGCGCGACCGAGGCGCTGACGGCGACGCGAGAGGCGCTGCGAGACGCGATCGCGCGCGAGGAGGAGACGGAGCGCGACGTCGCGGAGTACGTCACCGCGGAGATCGCGGCGAGGGAGCACGCGCTGACGCGCCTGGAAGCGCTCGCGGCGGAGTACGAGCGGCAGATCGAGGAGGAGAAGGCGCGGCACGCGGAGGAGATGGCGGCGGAGGAGGGCGCGCGCGTCGAGCGCGAAGCGCGGCTGCTCGAGGAACGCGAGACCTTCGCGGCCAAGGCGCGTTCTGTACACTGGTCCCCATACGACCCCGTCGGCGTGGTGAACGCGATTCCTTAAGGACTTTGCCCTTCGTCACTCTCCGCCCACATCACGGTTTCAATCCCGACACACCGCGATGCCTTTCGACTCCGTCTGACGCCTTTCGACTCCGCCCCGACGATGCGATTCTTCGCATGGAACGACCCCAAGGCGAAGGCCGCGGAGGAGCTCAAGGCGGACCGCGATCGAATCGTCGGCGGCCTGGAGGCGATCACGAGCGCGCTGGTGAGCGAGAACAAGGCGCAGAAGAACGAGATATCGGACGCGGAGCGCGAGGCGGCGTTGGCGCGGGATAAGGCGCGTTCAACTTATCACACTGGTCCCCGTACGGCCGCGTTCGCGTGGTGAACGCCGATCCTTGAGGACTTTCGCCGGCGCATCTCTCCTCCCACCCCTCGGTTTCGAACCCCGTTCGCGACGCCTTTCAACTCCATCTGACGCCTTTCAACTCCACCCCGACGTTCGCTCGTGTGGACCGTCGACCCAAAGTTGGAACGAGACTTCGCGGAGAAGGTTCGCGCGACGAACGAAGAGCTCATGCGTCTGACGGACGACCAGCTCGAGGTCACGACCAAGCGGACGATCCTGGAGAACGAGGAGCTCTCCATGGAGCTCGCGTCGTCGAGCAAGCGCGCGGAGAAAGCGCTCGCGAGGTCGGACGAGCAGAGGCGCGCGAGCGGAGAGACGCTCGTGGATTTAGAGCTCGCGAACGAGATGAACGCGAGAGCCGCGCGGCGCGGCGAAAAGCTCCGAGCGGAGGTCGAGTCGCTGATCGCGGAGCTGAAACTCGGGGAGGAGCGCCTGCGGGAGATGGCGGTGAAGCGCGCGGACGACGACGAGCTCGTGCAAGAGGAGATCGTCGCGATGGGGGAGGCGCAGCGGAAGATGGTTCTCCGCGCCGAGGCGCGTTCGATCATCACACCGGTCCCCGTACGACCGCGTTCGCGTGGTGAACGCCGATCCCTAAGGACTTTACTTCCCGGCGGTCGTTTCTCTCCGCCCATCAGGGTCCCTCGCTCACAATCCCGACGCACACACCTCGACGCCTTTCGACTCATCTGACGCACCCCTCAACTCCACCCCGACGTTCGTCGCTTCGCACGGACGATGATCACCCTCAGCGATTGGAGGGCGCCGTCTCCGAGAAGGATTCAGCCTCCGCGGCGCTCGACGCGGACCGCGCGTCGATCGGCGACCGCGCGTTCGACGTCGTCGCGGCGACCGTCGCGGCGTACCTCGAGAAGCTCGACGACGAAGCAAAGCGCGCCGCGATGCCGCGCGTCGTCGCGACGTGCCCCGGCGGAGACGCGGACGGCGTGAACGTCAAGCCCGGGAACGAGAGGCTGCCGACGGCGGCGTCGTGGGAACGGGGCCGCGTCGAAGACGGACGCGCGCGCGAGCGCGCCGCGCCGTCGCCGAGGGCGGCGAAGGATCTGAGCCGCGCCGAGCGCGCGGTCGTCGCGGACGCGGTGTTGCGCGCGTTCGAGGAGATGCGCGAGCGCGACGAGCGGCCGCGGCGGGAGGCGGAGGCGGCGGCGGCGGCGAAGGCGCGCGCGAGGAGGTTTAGCGAGTCGGCGACGCAGACGAACGACGAGCGCGTGCACTCGCGCGTGAACGCGGAGGAGCGCCGGGAGACGGTGCGCGGGGACGTGCGCGGGGTCGTTCGGCCGTGGGGGGGGAAGGTGGCGTCGGACGGCGTGGGGAGGAAAGGCGGCGGGAGGGTCGTGCCGCCGCCGCCGGCGGCGTCGATCAAACGGTGAGAGGCTCGACGAGCGCCTTCCTCCGAACGCGGATAGATCGTAATAATTCATTCAGTTCCGCGCTCGTCTCGCGACGACGTCACGAGTCGCCCCCGCCGCCGACGCGTCGGAACACCGATACCCAGTTCGCGACCGGCCCTTCCCCGGTGACGATCGCCTGCGCGAAGCACCCTAACATCGCGACCATCGCGAGTCGCCCGTGTTCGATCTCGATCACTTTCTGTCGCGCGAACCTATCCGCGTCGTCTGAGGGCCATTCCATACAAAAACAGTTCTCCGGTCAGTTGACAGGGGACGCGATCAAGTGTTGAAACCGGGCGATGGGTGAAAAACTTTTGTATAGAACGCACCTGACAATCCGAACGGATCGAACGGCGCTCCCCCCGGGTAATTCGCGTCTCCGGGCAAGTACACGCCCACCGGCTCGAGGCTTCGTATGCCGACGTACCGCGCGTACTCCGGCCCGCCCATCAACACGGCCTGACACGCGGCGATGACGGCGACGCCTTGCTTCCCCGCGATGACGAACCCGCCGAGGCCGCCGTAGTTTAACGACTCGCCGTTGAGCTTCGCCGCGCCGACTTTCCACCACACCGGCTCCGCGAGCGCGGCGCCCTCCGGGAGCGCGCCCGCGATGGACAGCGCCTCCGGGACCGCGACGCCGACGACCGCGAGCATCGCCCACCGCGCGTGAAGCAGCTCGAGCTCGACGCCTCGCGCGAGCGACTCCGGGGTCTTCCCGAGCCTCAGCGGATCGAACCCGCGGTCTCCCGCGAGCGTCCCCGTCAGATGCGGCGGCGGCGACGATATCCCCGGCAGCAGCGGCCGCGCCTCGCCGTACAGCGGCGACGCCTCCATCGCCTCCTCTCGCAATCGCTCCACCTCTGAGCGCTTCGCCTCCAGCGCGGGTCGCCGCTCGAGGATGTTCTCCTCGAGCCGTCGGCCGAAGTCGGTCTTGCTGAGGAGCGTCAGGCCGACGATCGGAAACGCGGCGAGGACGAGCGCGGCGTTCTCGAACTTCTGGACGACGCCGACGCCGCCGAGGATGCCGAAGGTGACGTAGAACAGCGGGCTGGAGATGAGGTCGCCGAGGGGGGAGGACGCGTCTGCATCTGATGACGGGGCGACGTCGGAGGAGGAGGAGGAGGAGGACGACGACGTCTGCGGATCCTCGACTTCGACGATCAGATCCTCGGCTGACGTGTCGTCGTCGACGTCGTCGTCGCTCGCGCGGACGACGACGACGACGGCGTCGCGGCGCGGTCGCGCGATTCGCGGTGCGCCGCCGCGGTGCGACGGCGCCGCGCGTCGGCGCGTCGGCAGCGGCGACGCGCGTGCGGCGAGGCACCTCGCGGCCATGAGTTGTGATGATGATGATGAGCTGGCACCCGCGCCCGCCGAACTGTGAATGCTGAATTCGTTCGCCTCGGACCGTCCGCGCCCCGCGCCGGCAGAGCGCGGCGCGCATGCGAACCACCGCGGCGCCCGCGGCCGCGGCCGCGGCGTCCGCGTCGCGCGCTCTCGCCGCCGCGAAGGACGCGGAGGCGTCGCTCGCAACCGCGCTCCGCGACGCGACGTCGACGAGGACCACCCTCCGCGCCCTCCTCGAGTCCGCGGCCGCGACCGCGGACGACGACGCGACGCGCGCGGGCGTCGGCGTCGGCGACGGCGAGGCCGATATCGCGCGCGACGGCGCGACGAACGGCGACGACGTCGAGTCGCTCGTCGCGCGGCTGCGCGCGATGCGCGACGTCTCCGACGCGCTTCGCGAGCACGCGCGCGCGGAGGGCGCGACGCGCGAGGCGACGCGACTCGCGTCGTCGCTGCGGGACGATTCGCGTCAGAGATCGTCGTCGGACGCGTCGAACACCTCCGCGCTTCTCTCCCAGCTGGAGCGCGCGGAGGCGTGCGCGGCCGCGCTGCGCGTCGCGACGAGCGCGCTTGCGTCCGCGTCCGCGTCCGTCGCTCACGACGCGAGCGCGTACCGCCGGTTCGCGCGCGCGATCAGCGTTCGCGTCGTCGCCGCGGCGCGCGTCGTCCGCGGCGTCGCGTCGCGCGCGTTGATCGCCGGCGCGGCGAAGGCGCGGCGCTGGCCACCGGCGATCGCGCCGAACGCGGTCGACGCGTA
>Ga0181554_1000898_pt1 | contig 29225 bp, 31 predicted proteins | sample 011ome_16_FD_145602 | JGI IMG/M metagenome (GOLD analysis project Ga0181554, IMG submission 145602) | Coastal salt marsh microbial communities from the Groves Creek Marsh, Skidaway Island, Georgia - 011503CT metaG (spades assembly) | ecosystem: Environmental > Aquatic > Marine > Intertidal zone... | reverse complement strand
AGATTGATCTTCAAAGTCCCGCGCTCATTCCGGAGGACTATCTCGGTGATGTCCATACCCGATTGGTGCTTTACAAGCGCATTGCCAATGCGCGCAACGACGAGGATTTGCGGGCACTGCAGGTGGAAATGATCGATCGCTTCGGTCTGCTGCCGCCGGCGGCAAAGACGCTGTTTGCCATTACCGGACTCAAGCTGCGTGCCGAGAAGCTGGGCATCCGCAAGATTGATGCGAACGCGGCCGGTGGCCGTGTGCTATTCCACCCGAATCCCGAGATCGACCCGATGAAGGTCATCCAGCTCATACAGACGCAGTCGCAAACCTACAAGCTCGACGGCCCCGAGAAGCTGCGATTCATTGCGCCGATGGAGACTCCCGAGGCGAAGATTGAGTTTGTCGAAAAGCTGGTCGAACTGCTCGGTGGCGAAGCCTGATGGGCTTGCCCGAAACTCTCGCGGTTGTATCGCTCAGGCGCTTCCCGCATAATGCGCGCTCTTGTTGGTCGGGCTTGTCCCGGGTCATCAGCCAGAGTTCAATGGTGAGTCGTATCGGTCCCCTCGCAATGATACGCTGCAAACCCCGCCAGGCCCGGAAGGGAGCAACGGTAGTAGCGGATTCGTGTGCCGGGGTGCGGCTGGTACGACTTGCCACCCACTTCTCACCTTTCATCAGCGTCTACCCCCTTCGCGAGGGAGAGATTGTGAACAAACCTCCTGCGCAACCCGTCCGCTGGCTTAATTTTCAGGCGTCATGGCTTATCAGGCTTTAGCCCGCAAGTGGCGTCCACGGAAATTCGCGGAGCTCGTCGGCCAGGAACACGTGGTTCGGGCGCTTACCCACGCGCTGGAATTCGATCGACTGCATCACGCTTATCTGTTCACTGGCACTCGCGGGGTCGGTAAAACCACAGTTGCCCGTATCCTGGCCAAGGCCATGAATTGCGAGTCGCGACAAGGCGCTGAGCCTTGCGGCGAATGTCTGAGTTGTCGTGAGCTGGATGAGGGGCGTTTCGTCGATCTGGTCGAGGTGGACGCGGCTTCCCGCACCAAAGTCGAAGATACTCGTGACCTGCTGGACAACGTGATGTATGCCCCTACTCGGGGACGCTACAAGATCTACCTGATCGACGAAGTTCACATGCTTTCCGCGCATAGCTTCAATGCGTTGCTGAAAACACTGGAGGAGCCACCTTCTCATGTGAAGTTTTTGCTGGCCACTACCGACCCGCAGAAAATTCCGGTAACCGTGCTGTCGCGTTGTCTTCAGTTCAACCTCAAACGACTGACTCCCGAACAGATCCGTGGCCAGATGGAGGAGATCCTTCATCGCGAAACTATCCAGTTCGAAGTGAATGCCATCAAGTCGCTGGCTCGGGCTGCAGACGGCTCACTGCGCGATGGTCTGAGCCTGATGGACCAGGCTATCGTCCACGGTGGCGGATCGCTGGGAGAGGCCACAGTAGCCGCCATGCTCGGGACCGTAGCAAGGCGCCCGGTGTTCCAGATGCTGGATGCCCTGCTTGAGCAGGACGCTACCCGGCTGCTGGCGTTGATCAATGGCATGGATGAGCATGCCCCCAATTACGCCGACGTCATCCAGCAACTGCTGATCATTCTGCATCATGCCGCCTTGGGTCAGTGGGCGCCCGATGCGATTCGCCGCGATGATGATGCCGATCGGATTCTGGAAATCGCGCAACGTGTCAGCGCCGAGGATTTGCAACTGTTCTATCAGATCGGCCTGATCGGTCAGCGTGACTTGCCCTTGTCTCCCGATCCTCGCAGCGGGTTTGAGATGGTCATGTTGCGGATGATGGCTTTTCGGCCCACCGCTTTGGAACAGTCAGCAGGGTCCAGCCCAAAACCTGCCCTGCCGCCCGCAGCAAAAAATACCGCCAAGTTGCAAGCCGAGGCGCCAGCTCCAGTCCCACAAGGTTTGGCAAATCCCCGTCAGGATGCGCCGCCCGTCCGATCCATCACCGACCCCACGGTTACGGATTCCCCATTATTCGAGGTGCCCCAGAGTCAACCTGTTCAGCCACCGCCACTGGCTTCTGCAGAGCCGGTCCCGGTGTCCATGCCGCCCGGAACGGTGGATTGGCCGGCCTTGATCCGGGCGATGGGGCTGACTGCCATGACGCGAGAACTGGCCAACAATTCCGTGCTAATTTGTCTGGACGAGGCGTCCTGCCAGCTTGGTCTCGAACCGCGCTTGATGCATCTCAAAAGTCCCCGGGCTGAGGCCGCGCTGGAAAAATCGTTGCAGGCGCATTTCAATCGCCCCATAAAGTTGCAGATCAGGCTGGAAGCCCCAGAGCAAGAGACGCCAGCCCTGCAGATTCAGCGCGAAAGGGACGAGCGCCAGCAGGCGGCCGTTAATGAGATCGAGCAGGACGAGGGAGTACTTGCCTTGAAGGCCACCTTCGATGCCCGCATTGTCCCCGGCAGCATCAAACCCCTTTGATTTGATTGATGATTCAGCCTCTACGGAGAATACCCCCTTATGAAGAATCCCCTTGCCGGACTGATGCAGCAGGCGCAGAAGATGCAGGAGAACCTCAAGCAGGTTCAGGACGAAATTGCCGCAGCGCAGATTCAGGGCGAGTCGGGAGCCGGCTTGGTCAGAATCAGCATGAATGGCAAGCGCCAGGTGCAGAAAGTCGTTATCGACGATAGTCTTCTGAATGAGGATCGTGACATGCTCGAAGACCTTATCGCGGCTGCCTTCAACGATGCCGTCAACAAGGTCAGTGCGCTGAAGCAGGAAAAGATGGCCGGGCTGACTGGCGGAATCGATTTGCCTGCCGGATTCAAACTGCCCTTCTAAGCGGAAGAGCGAGTCTCTCATGCTCCAGTCCGGTGCCTTGGGCCAGATGATGCGGGCCCTTCGCTGCCTACCCGGCATCGGGCCCAAGTCCGCGCAACGCATGACCTTTCATCTGTTGCAGCGGGACCGCGAAGGCGCCCGGGAACTGGCTTCCGCCTTGCTCTATGCCCTTGAGCACATTGGCCATTGCGGCCAGTGCCGGACTCTCACCGAAGGATCGCTCTGCCCGGTTTGCGCCAATCCGCGTCGTGATCGATCCTTACTCTGCGTGGTGGAAACGGCGGCTGAGGCGCATGCCATAGACCAGGCAACGGGTTTTCAGGGGGTTTTCTTTGTACTGAACGGAAGACTGTCACCGCTGGATGGTATCGGTCCGGCTGAATTGCGGCTTGATCTTCTCGATCAGAGACTGAAGTCCGGCGAAGTGTTGGAAATCATTCTGGCCACCAACACGACGGTGGAGGGCGAAGCCACCGCCCATTATGTTTGCGAAATGGCTCGGCAGCATGGTGTCAACACGACCCGACTGGCTTACGGCATGCCGCTGGGCGGCGAACTGGAATGGGTCGATGGTGCGACGCTATCGCATGCCTTCAATGGCCGAAAGTCCATTTAGTGGCGGCTTTCAGATTGGCAGCCGGCGAATGCCAGCGGCCTCTTTCAACCGAGGTATACGATGACTGACTGTCTTTTCTGCAAGATGGTGGCTGGGGACATCAAGCCCGACGTGGTCTTTGAAACGGATGAAGTATTGGCGTTTCGGGATATCCGCCCACAGGCTCAGGTTCATGTGCTGGTCATTCCCAAACGACACATACCGACACTTGATGATTTTCCGGCCGATGATCCTGCGCTGGCCGGCAAATTGTTCGGTGCGGTACAGCAACTGGCGCGCCTTGAAGGGTTGGCGAGCGGCGGATATCGCACGGTGATCAACTGCCGTGGCGATGGCGGGCAGGAGGTCTATCACCTGCACCTTCATGTTTTGGGTGGCAGAAAGTTGAGTTGGCCTCCGGGCTGATCGCCGGGGCTAAAAAAGCGGAGGGACTGATGCAGTGCCTCCGCTTGATTAGGCTCTGGCAGGTCGACTGCCAGAGCTTGTGTCGATCTCAGTTGGGCGCTGGATCAAAATCGAGGCCGAGAAGCTTCCAGCTGTCCGGCTTGCTCTGATCCTCACCCACCAGGCGGATGGTGCAGGCATACAGCTTGTCGAACTGGCCCTTTTCCTTGTCCGCCATGCGGACACTGGCGCGGATAAGATATTGGCGGTTGCCCAAGGCCCATGCCTCGTAGTCCTTGTCGATGAATTCGGCATTATCCGGCAGATCGCCATCATCTTTTACCGCTTGGCGGCAATTGGCCAACGCAAAATTGGTCCTTTCGGTCTTCGCATCAAGCTTACCCAGCGGTTCGTTTTCCTCAATGGGTTTCTCAAAGAACAGCTCGGATCCCACGACTTTCATCACCAGCGGCATAATCGCCTTTTCCTGGAGCAAATAAAGCGCTCCGATAAAGAGGATCAGGTAGAGAATGGAGAATTTGCTCCGAACCATTTTGTTAAAGAATTCTTTCATCGTGTTGCCTTTTTATTGTTTGGATTTAAGTATGGTTGGGAGAAACGGCGTTTCTCAAACTAACGGGGGAATTCTCCAATGGCTCACCTGAAAAGTACACCACCAAGACTCCACCCAACGTCTGACAGGGCTCATCGAGTTTGGTTTCCATAGCGGCCCGGTTTTGTTTGGTGAGGACACGTTTGACCGGCGTTGATTGGCAAGAGGGTGAGCAGCATGGCGCATGAAAAGAAACTGGTGGTGGCGATTTCGTCCCGGGCATTATTTGATCTCGACGAATCGCACCGGATTTTTGAGGAAAGCGGCAAGGAAGCCTTCTGCAGCTATCAGATCGAACACGAAGAGGAGATTCTCCAGCCCGGCGTCGCCTACTCGCTTGTCAGAAAGTTGCTGGCCATCAATGATGTGCTCGGTCAGCCCACGGTTGAGGTGATTCTGCTCTCCCGCAATAGCGCGGATACCGGGCTTCGGGTCTTCAACTCCATCCAGCATCATGGGCTGGCCATTTCACGAGCGGCCTTCACGAGCGGGCAATCGCCCTTTAGTTACATATCTGCCTTCGGCGCCGATCTTTTCCTGTCCACAAATGCCGAGGATGTGAAAAAGGCCTTATCGGCCGGTCATGCGGCCGCTACCATTTTGGCATCCAGCAAGCCGGCCGCGGATTCCGGCCAGTTGCGGATTGCCTTTGATGGTGATGCGGTTTTGTTTTCCGACGAATCGGAACGGATCTACCGCGACAAAGGGCTGGAAGCTTTTGCCGAATACGAAAAAATGGAGGCGCGAAATCCCCTATCCGGCGGGCCTTTCAAGACCTTTTTGGCAACGCTCCATCACATCCAGACCCTGTTGGGCGCCGATGAATCACCGATTCGCACCGCGCTGGTTACCGCCCGAGCCGCCCCGGCGCATGAGCGGGTCGTAAGAACCTTGCGGGCCTGGAACATTCGCATCGACGAAGCGCTATTCTTGGGTGGCAAGGAAAAGGGCCCGTTCTTGCGTGCCTTTGGGGCGGATATTTTCTTTGACGATCAACAAGGCCATTGCGACTCAGCCAGCCAGCATGTGGCGACAGGCCATGTGCCCCATGGCGTAGCCAATCCCGAGCAGCCTTCAGGCTGAATTCGGCGACTTGCCAAACACGTGAACCGCAGAAGCCGCCACGACAGCGAGATTAACCATGTCGTTTTTTTGCAGCGATATCATCCCGGGAAACCGCGCAATCCAGGGCTTCTCGTGACTGGATGTGAGGCTGGTGCTGCCGGGCAAGAGGTGCACCAGTGTCTCGTGCCCCAGATACTCGCAATTCAGAACGGTGGCCGGAAAACTCGGTTCCAATGCCTCGGCAATTTTCAGCGCCTCCGGGCGAATCCCCGTTACTAGCCCCGTCGAAGTAACAGCCTCTCCTGCCAAAAGTCCCACCGTTGTCGGACTAGCATGGGCGACGATGTGTCCTTGCACGGCTATCTGCCAGTGACCAAGGCTATCCTGTCTTAGCTGACCCTCAAACAGATTCATCGGCGGACTGCCAATGAATCCAGCCACGAAGGTATTCGCCGGTTGCCCGTAAAGCCCCTCCGGTGTGGCGACCTGCTGCAATTGACCGCGATCGAGGACGGCAATACGTTGACCGAGTGTCATCGCTTCGACCTGATCATGAGTGACATAGACCATGGTGGTACCCGTTCGCCGCTGCAAGTCGCCAATCTCGCCCCGGACTTGGCCCCGAAGTCTGGCGTCCAGATTGGACAGCGGCTCGTCCAGCAGAAACACCGACGGCTCCCGGACCAGCGCCCGACCCATCGCCACCCGCTGCCGCTGACCACCGGATAGTTCGCGTGGTAGCCGGTCCAGTACCCCGCCCAGATCAAGCAACCCTGCCACCCAGTCAATCCGCCGCCGTATCTCGGTTGAGGCCAGTTTCCGCATTTTCAGCGGAAAGGACAGGTTCTCCCGGACGCTCATGGTCGGGTAGAGCGCATAGTCCTGGAATACCATGGCAATGTTACGGGCCTGCGGACTCAGATGGTTAGCCGTTGCACTGCCAATGCACAAGGTGCCGGCCGTAATGGTTTCAAGCCCCGCGAGCATCCTCAACAAAGTCGACTTGCCGCACCCTGAAGGCCCGACGATGGCCATCAGCTCTCCGTCACGAATCTCCAGGTCAAGCGCCCGGATCGCCGTATGGCCGTTGGGATAAATCTTGGTGACTTTTTCGAAACTGACGGCGGCCATGTTCAGTGATGTCTATGCAGTCTCAGGGGATTTCCAGCTTGGTTTGGGTAAAAGGTCACGAGCTTAAAAAGTTCATCACCTCCAATCTCACTGTTGTCGGGTTAATGTAAATCTGGCTTATATTGGCATGTCCTTGTGATTGTATTGCAAGGTGACCCTGTGGGTTACCGCCATACCCATCCCCGATGTGGCTGTTTCTGTGATTTGTTAACCTTCTGGTTCAACTCGTTAAGTTCTGTATGTGATTCTAAAACCGCGCTGTCCCCGATCCTCCATGGCTACACGAACACTGAACCGTTGGATGGGGTTGCTATTGAACTTAGGGTTACTGAGTGGCTGCCCGGCAGGTGAAACCTCCGCACCACTGACCATGTGGGCCATGGGCCGGGAAGGCGAGTCGGTGCAGGTGCTAACGGCGGAGTTCGAGCGGCGGCATCCTGGCGTGAAGGTTCGGGTACAGCAAATCCCCTGGAGCGCGGCGCACGAGAAACTGCTGACGGCTTTTGCCGGTGATTCGCTGCCGGACGTGATCCAGCTCGGCAATACCTGGATTCCTGAGTTCGCGGCACTGGACGTCATCCTGCCGCTGGGCGACATGAGTGCAGCCGGCGGTGATGTCTTTCCCGGCATCATTGACAGCAGCCAGATCGATGGCCAGTTAATGGCAATGCCCTGGTATGTCGATACCCGACTATTGTTCTACCGCAAAGACTTGCTGGCGCAGGCCGGCATCGAGCGACCACCCCGAACCTGGGCGGAATGGCAAACGGCCCTGACGCGCATCGTTGCGCTTCCCGGTGGCCCGCGTTTCGGGCTGCTGTTGCCGGTCAATGAATGGCAGCCACTGGCCATTATGGCGCTGCAGGCCGGCTCTACCTTGCTGCGCGACGATGACCGTCACACCGATTTCCAGTCGGCCGCATTCCGGCGCGCCTTTGGTTTTTATCTTGATCTGTTCCGACGCGGTTACGCGCCGGCGCTGGGCGAGACGCAGCTGAGCTATCTCTACCGGGATTTTGCCGAGGGTCGCTTTGCGTTTTATATCACCGGCCCGTGGAATCTGGGCGAGTTCCGCCAACGTTTGCCCGCCCGGGTTCAAGCACTCTGGGACACGGCGCCGATGCCGGGTCCTGAGGGGCCGGGCGTGTCGCTGGCGGGCGGTTCCAGCCTCGCGGTCTGCCGCTCATCACGCCAGCCCGAGATGGCCAGAGCGTTGCTAGAATTCCTCACCCAGCCTGAGCAGCAGGTTGCGTTCTACCACCTGACTGGCGATCTGCCGACGCGGCGCTCGGCCTGGGCCGATCCCGTTCTGGCCGATGCACCGCATACCGCAGCGTTCCATCAACAACTCGACCAGGTGCGGCCAACGCCGAGGATTCCGGAATGGGAGCGCATTGCCGAGAAAATCAGCCATTTTGCCGAGAAGGCCGTGCGTGGCGAAATGAGTGAGGCTGGCGCCGTGGCGGCGTTGGACTCCGAGGTTGAGCGCATTCTGGCGAAGCGGCGCTGGCTGATGGACAGGGCGAAATCCGGGGCGAGCCAGCCATGAGGCGTCTGGCCGCCATTCCAGCCGGTGTCTGGTTCGTTGCGCCCGCGCTGGCCTTGATTGTGGTCTTCTTCTTCCTGCCGTTGGCGGCCTCGCTGTTCTTAAGCTTTACCGATTTCGACATCTACGCGCTGGGGAGGCTGGATCGGCTGCGGTTCATCGGGCTGCAGAATTACCGCCGGTTGTTGAATGATCCCATGTTCTGGGCGGCGCTCAGGAACACGCTGTATTTCGTGATCGTCGGCGGACCTTTATCGGTGCTGGTCTCGCTCGGTGCAGCCTTGCTGGTCAATCATCGGCTGGTACGTTTCCAGGGGTTATTTAGAACGCTGCTGTTCCTGCCGGTGGTTACCACGCTGGTAGCGGTCGCCGTGGTCTGGAGGTACCTCTATCATCCGCGCTATGGGTTTCTTAATTACCTTCTCGGGCTGGCGGGCCTGTCGCCAATCGACTGGCTGGGCGACCCGGAGTGGGCCATGCCGGCGATCATTCTGATGGCGGTATGGAAAAACTTCGGCTTCAACATGGTGGTGTTCATCGCTGGCTTGCAAAGTGTCCCGCGCCGGCTGTACGAGGCGGCCGAGATCGACGGTGCCGATGGCTGGAGGCAGTTTCGTTACATTACCCTGCCAATGCTGGCGCCGACCTTCCTGTTTGTCACGGTCATCACACTTATCGGCTATTTTCAGTTGTTTGCCGAGCCCTACGTCATGACGCAGGGGGGTCCGGCCGACAGCACGCTCAGCGTAGCGCTGATGATGTTCCAGGAGGGTTTCCGCTGGTGGAACCTCGGCTACGCGGCCGCCGTGGCGTTCGTGCTTTTCTTGATCATTCTGGGCGGTACGTTGATACAGGCGTGGTTACGGCGATGGCGGAGATGACGATGCAAAAAATGCAGCTTTATCTTTTGCATCTGCTGCTGATTAGCCTAACGGCACTGACCCTGTTTCCGCTGCTATGGATGGTGTCGGTGTCGCTGATGCCGGCAGAGGAGGCCGCCCGGTTTCCGCCACCGCTGTGGCCGGCCAGACCAACGCTTGATCATTACCGGCTGCTCTTTAACCGACTGGAGGTTGGGCGCTACGCCTGGAACAGCACGCTGATTGCCGGCTTGATCACGCTTGGATCACTCGTCCTGAATGCCCTGGCTGGCTACGCCTTTGCCAAGCTGCGCTTTGTCGGCCGCGATAAGCTCTTTAAGTCTTTGTTGGCGGCGATGGTGATACCGGGACAGGCAGCGATGCTGCCGTTGTTCCTGCTGCTGAAATCGCTGGGCTTGATCAACACCCTGGCCGGGGTCATCGTGCCCGGGCTGGCCAGCATCTTCGGCATTTTTCTGATTCGCCAGCACGCACTGAGCATTCCCGACAGCCTGCTGGATGCGGCGCGCATCGACGGTGCCGGCGAATGGCGCATCTTCTGGGCGCTGGTGTTGCCGCTTTGCCGGCCGATCCTGGTGACACTGGCCATGTTCACCTTTCTCGGCAGCTGGAATGACTTCATGTGGCCGTTGATTATCCTCACCGGCAGCGAGCGCTACACCTTGCCGGTGGCCCTGGCCAATCTCATGGGCGAACACGTACAAGACCCCGAGATGATGATGGCCGGCGCGGTCTTGACGGTGCTGCCGGTCATTTTGCTGTTTCTAATGCTGCAGCGGCATTACATCGCCGGGCTGGTGCTGGGCAGCGTTAAGGAATAGCACTGCCACCTCAGTGCATCTGGCCGGGTTCCTTGCGCCAGACCTCCAGCACGTTATGCACCTCGGCGATCTGTCCGAGCGCCTGGCTGAGTTGGCCCATATCCATTACCTCGGCGGTAATTTCCATCACTACCGTGTTGTCCTGGGTATCGGTGTAGCTGTGGGTCCGGATGATGTTGATGTGCTCGGCGGCCAGGATGTGGGTGATGTCCTTCAATAGCCCCTTGCGATCCAGCGCTCGCGCTTCGATATCGACCGGGAAACCCTCGGGCTCTGCTCCCCAGGCGACGTCCATCAGCCTACCGTGTTTCTCCGGCGCCAGTTGCAGGATGTTGGGACAGTCCCGCCGGTGGATGGCAATGCCGCGGACGACGGTGACGAAGCCAATGATCGGTTCGCCCGGCTTGGGCTCGCAGCAACGGGCTATGTGAGTCACCAGATTGCGCACGCCCTGAATGGTGATTTCGTCGCTGGCCGGGGCGACCGTCGGTTTGCGTCGGCTCGTCGCCGGTCTGGCGGGAGCCTTCTGGTTGATGTCGCCGGGTTTCAGAGCGGCAGCCAGCTGCACGGCAGTGATGTCGGCCCGGCCCAGCGCCAGCAGCAGATCATCCGCCCGCGGCAGATGGAAATGCCGTGCCAGCTGTTCCAGATCCGCCTCGCGCACGCCCAGCTTCTGGCGCTCCAGATCAAAGATGTGCTTGCCGGCCTTCATGTGCCGTTCGTGATCCTGCTGGCGGAACCAGGCGCGAATCTTGTTGCGGGCATGGGCGGTCTTGACGTAGCCCAAATGCGGATCAACCCAGCCCAGACTCGGGCCGCCATGCTTGGCGGTAAGGATTTCCACCTTGTCACCGGACTTCAGTGGATGTGTCAGTGAGGTCATGCGGCCGTTGATTTTGGCGCCCCGACAACGATGACCTACTTCGGTATGAATGCCATAGGCAAAATCCACCGGGGTGGCGCCCTTGCGCAAGCGAATGACCTGGCCCTTGGGCGTCAGTACGAAAATCTGGTCCTCGAAAACTTCCGAGCGGAACGAGTCGAGAATGCCCTGTTCGTCGTCGCGGGCTTCCAGCAGTTGCCGCAAAGTGTTGACGTTTCGGTCAAGCGCCTGATCCTGCTTGCTGCCTTCCTTGTATCGCCAGTGTGCGGCCACACCGAACTCGGCGAAGCTGTGCATGTCCTCGGTACGAATCTGGATCTCCACCGGCCGACCTTCCGGCCCGATCACCACCGTATGCAGCGACTGGTAGCCGTTGGCCTTGGGGTTGGCGATGTAGTCGTCAAATTCCTTGGGGATATGCAGCCAGGCGCTGTGCACCAGTCCCAGTACGGTATAGCAGGTCGAGACATCCTTGACGATGACGCGGACTGCATGCAGGTCGTAAAGTTCCTCGAGCGGAATGTCCTTGCGTTCGATTTTCTTGTGGATGCTGTAGATGTGCTTGGGCCGGCCGAATACCCGCGCCGGGACCCCAGCCGTGTCCAGTTTTTCCCGTAAATCATGGATGAAATGCTGAACGAAGCTTTCGCGGGCGGCGCGGTTGGAGGCCAGCGATTTTGCCAGTCGTTTGTATTCTTCGGGCTCCAGGTAACGAAAGGAGAGATCTTCCATCTCCCACTTCAGCTGGCCCACGCCCAGCCGGTTGGCCAGCGGGGTCAACAGATCCAGGGTTTCCAGCGCGATGTTGCGACGCAGGACCGGGTCGGGATGGTCCTTGAGGAGACGAAGCCTTTGCAACCGGTAGGCCAGCTTGACCAGCACCGCCCGCACATCGTTGACCACGGCCAGCAGCATGCTGCGTAGCAGCTCGGCTTGATCCGGCTCTTTGGTTTCGGCCTTGTGATACTCGTCGAAGGTATTCAGCCAGTTGACTTTCTGCACCAGTTCGGCAGTTTTGGCGCCGAAACGGCGCTCGATCAGCTGGCCATCGACACTGTCGCGGATGTAAGGGTCGCTGAGCAGGGCAACCTGGATCGTTGTTGCATCCACCCGCAATTGATGGAGGATATGCGCAACATCAATCCCGCGGGGGCGGATGCGGGTGTCTTCCTCGTGGGCTTTCCGTGCCAGTTCCAGCGCCGCGGAAATGTGTTGCCGTTCCGCGTCGCTGTAACCTGCGGCCAGGCGGCCAAGCAGGTCGCCATCGGGTTGGGAAGAAATGTCAGCGTGATAATGGGTGTGTCTCATGGAATTTTCGAATCGCAGGCACGATCTGCATTCCGTCGTATGCAGTTAGCAGGCCAGCGATGGTATCAAAGTCATGTAATCGCTGTGATCGTTGGTTTTTTCAAATCGATGCGTGATGGTCGTCTGATGCGGCTTGTTCGCCGAGCATGCTGTGCGAGAATCGGGGCTCATAGGGTTCAACCAGGATGCTGCTCATGAGTGAATCGTTAGCCACTGAATTTCTGCTGCCGCCCTCATTCAGTGTCGAAACCATGGTCACGTCCGGCCGACTCGTTCAGGTAAGCGAATCGCGTGTGCGACTGACACTGCTGGATACGTTCGACCGTCGGTTGCTGAAGGCAGGGGCTTGGCTGGCCATCGAAAAGGACGCGAACGGGCTTTGTCGCTGTGTTTGCCAGTTTGGTCATGATCCGCGCGAGGTGCTGCCCTGGTTGGGCAGTTTGCCGGTGTTTTCAGACGACTTGACCTGTCTGGATGGCCACGAATGGTTGGCCCCGATTCTTGACGTTCGGGCCTTGATGCCGCAGGTCGAAATGACCGGGACCTGCTGCGAATGGGGGGTCGAAGCGGACGATGGCACTGCCATGCTGAGACTCTGCGTGGAATCTCTGGCGGTGAGGGAGAGGCGCCGAAAAAGTCCGCTGCAACCACGGTTGCGGCTGATTCCCCTGAAAGGGCAACGAAAGGAATTTCGGTCGTGGGCAGACTCTCTGTGTGGTGAGCCAACAATCCAGGTGGCCAAAACTACCCTCTATCAGGCGGCGGTGGATGGCCTTGGCAGCGCTTGGTCGGAGACGGTCATTCCACCTGTCCTGGTGACAGATCCTGAAATGCGCGCGGATGTTGCGGTCAAGCGGGTGCTGCATCAGTTGCTGGAAACGATGCGGGTGAATGAGCCTGGTCTTTTGGCAGAGGTAGACACCGAGTTCCTGCATGATTATCGCGTGGCGGTGCGCCGCACCCGTGCAGTACTGGGGCCGATGGGGGCCACCTTGCCGCCGAGTTTGCTGCAAAGGTTTCGGAACAGCTTTGCCGATCTGGCTCAGGCGACCAGTGTGGCGCGGGATCTGGATGTTTTTCTGCTGGCCCTTGCTTGGCTGGATGCCCAATTGCCGGAAGCGATGCAGGGCCAGTTGCAGCCCTTGCACGATGAGGTGATGACCCGGTGTCAACGCGCTCATCAGGGGTTGAATTCGCGACTGTGTTCGACTGCTCATCATCGGTTCATGAAAGCCTGGACGTCTTTTCTCGAACGTCCGCCTCCCCAACGGCCCACGGCCGATAAGGCTTGCGTGCCTATTCGCGATCTGGCTGCTGAAAAAATATGGAAGCTCTACCGTCGATTGCTTCGCGAGGGCAAGGCCATCGACCGGGAAAGCCCACCTCAGGCGTTGCACACTTTGCGCAAAACGGCCAAAAAGCTGCGTTATCAGATGGAACTGTTCGGGGGACTCTTTCCTGCTGATGAGCTTCGGCCATTGCTTCGACGGCTCAAGAAATTGCAGACGCATCTGGGCGATTATCAGGACATCTGTGTCCAGGCGGGTCACCTGCATGAGCTGGCCGAACTGCTCCGTAGCCATGCCGTGCCGGTGGATACCCTACTAGCCATCGGAGCGTTGCTGGGCCATCTCCATCTTCAGGAGTCTCGTCTTCGCGGTCGATTCGCTGAATGGTTCGATGAATTTTCCAGCCGTCGGCATCGCCGCAAGTTTCGCCGTCTTTTTGGTCCGGTCATGACCTCCGAAGTGGAGGACAAGCCAGCGCCAAGTGGATAGACTCAACCGCTCCGCATCCCATAATCACAAGAAAAATCAGGAGTCTGTATGAACAAGCCTAACCCTGCCCAATACCCCAGAATCGTGGTTGTCGGCGGGGGTGCCGGCGGTCTTGAACTGGTGACCCAGCTAGGCAAGAAGCTGGGTCGCAAGGGTCGGGCCGACATCACCCTGATCGACAGCAGCCGGACGCATATCTGGAAGCCCCTGCTGCATGAAGTGGCGGCCGGAACACTCGATTCACATGACGATGAGTTGGAATATCTGGCCCAGGCCAGCGATAACCATTTTCGCTTTGTTCTGGGGCGCATGAATGGTCTGGATCGGCAGCAGAAACAGATCCGTCTGGCGCCTCTCTTCAGCGCCGGTGGCGAGCAAATCATGCCCGAGCGGACCTTTCCCTATGACATCCTCGTGATTGCGGTCGGCAGCGTTTGCAATGATTTCGGTATTCCCGGCGTCGCCGAACACTGCATGTTTCTCGATTCGACAGAGGAGGCGGAGCAGTTTCAGAATCATCTCCTCGAAGCCTACCTGCGCGCTCAGTCGGCGGGCGGCACCAGTAAGCCGGGTGAGCTGGATGTAGCCATCGTTGGCGGTGGTGCGACGGGGATCGAGTTGTCGGCACAGCTGTATCAGGCCGCCCGGCTGCTCAACTCCTACGGGTTGGACAATATCAAGCCCTCGGATATCAAGATTCACATCCTGGAAGCTTCCCCGACTCTGTTGCCGGGCCTGCCTGATCGGCTCTCCCGAGCAACCCTGGAGCAGCTGCGTAGTCTTGGTATTGACGTTATGCTCGGGGTCAAAGTCGTTGAGGTCACAGGTGAGGGCATGCGGACTGAATCCGGCGATTTCATCCGGGCGGCTGCGCGGGTGTGGGCTGCCGGTGTGAAGGCACCCGATTTTCTCAAGGACATAGGAGGTCTTGAGACCAATCGCATCAATCAGCTGGTAGTGAAGCCGACGCTGCAGACAACACGGGATGACGACATTTACGCCATCGGCGATTGTGCCGCCTGCGAATGGCAGGGTAAGGGTGTCAATGTGCCGCCACGTGCCCAGTCCGCGCACCAGATGGCCAGCCAGGTATTGGAAAACATCCGCTATCGTTTGAATGGCCGGAAGCAGAAGGATTTCAAATACCTCGACTACGGCTCGCTGGTGTCCCTGGGCAAATACAGTACGGTCGGCAATCTAATGGGCAATTTGATGGGCTCGGTCATGATCGAAGGCTTCGTTGCCCGTATGGTCTATCTGTCGCTCTACAAGATGCACCAGTTTGCCCTGTTTGGACCGTTCAGGGTTTTACTGCTGATGATTTCCTCGTTTTTCAGCCATCGACTCCATCCCCGGATCAAATTGCACTGAAGCGATGATGATAAGATTCAGTGCTTTATTTTGCTGTTTTTCACGTTGAGGGAGGACGTTCAAGGGCATGGCAGGACACAGTAAGTGGGCCAATATCCAGCATCGCAAGGGGGCTCAGGATGCACGTCGCGGCAAGCTCTTCACCAAGCTGATTCGCGAGATTACGGTATCGTCCCGGACAGGCGGCGGCGATCCCGCCAACAATCCCCGATTGCGGGCTGCCATGGACAAGGCGCTCACGGCCAACATGTCCAAGGACACTATTGAGCGCGCCATCAAGAAGGGTGTCGGCGCCGGGGAGGGCGACAATTACGAGGAAATCCGCTACGAGGGCTATGGCTCGGGTGGTATTGCCGTGATGGTCGATTGTCTGACTGATAACCGTGTCCGCACTGTGGCCGAGGTTCGCCATGCCTTCAGCAAGGCCGGCGGCAATCTGGGCACCGACGGTTCGGTGGCCTACCTGTTCACCAAGACGGGTATTTTCAGTTATCCGGCCGGGATTGACGAAGACCGGTTGATGGAGGTGTCGCTTGAAGCCGGTGCCGATGATGTGATCACGCATGAGGATCATTCCGTCGATGTGCTGGTCGATCCGGCCGAGTTCGAGACCGTGCGCGATGCATTGATAGCGGCCGGTTTGCCGCCAGAAAGTGCGGAAATCACCATGCGGGCCAGCACCACGGTCGCGCTGGATGAGGATGATGCGGGCAAGATGTTGCGTCTGCTGGAAAGGCTGGAGGACCTGGATGACGTCCAAAACGTCTATTCCAATGCGGATATCAGCGAGGAGATCCTCGCCAAACTGGGATGACCTAGCGCGTGGTCAGCATTCTCGGCATTGATCCCGGCTCCCGTTGCACGGGTTACGGGATCATTCACGATGGCATCAAGGGGCCTGTGCTCGTAGCTTACGGCACGATTCGCACCGATAGCGATGATTTTCCCACCCGGCTTAAGCAGATCTACGACGGCATCTATCAGATTGCTCGGGAGCACCGCCCAAACGAGATGGCCATCGAACAGGTTTTCATGTCGAAAAATGCCGATTCCGCCCTCAAACTGGGGCAGGCGCGCGGTGCGGCCATTTGTGCGGCCATGAACGCCGGTTTGCCGGTCCACGAATATGCCGCAAGGCAAGTGAAGCAGGCGCTGGTCGGCAAGGGCAGTGCCGAGAAATCCCAAGTACAGCATATGGTTCGATTCCTGCTCGGTGTCGACCAGGTTTTGCCTGGCGATGCCAGTGATGCCCTCGGTATTGCCATGTGTCATATTCACCATCGACAGACGCATTTGCGCATGGCTCAGGCCGGGCTGACGAGACGATGATCGGATTTCTCCGCGGCGTCCTTGTTCTCAAAAAGCCGCCCTCACTGCTGGTTGATGTGCAGGGAGTCGGTTACGAGGTGGATGCGCCCATGTCCACCTTCTATGGTCTGCCAGAAATTGGCGGCGAAGTGCTGCTCTATACGCATCTGTCGATTCGCGAGGATGCCCATAGCCTGTTCGGATTTATCTCGGAGACGGAGCGCAGCCTGTTCCGCACGCTCATCAAGGTCAACGGGGTGGGCGCCAAGTTGGCGCTGGGCATACTCTCAGGCTTGAGTGCGGAGGAGTTTCACCGCGCCGTTGAATATCAGGATACGGCCCGGCTCGTGCGACTGCCCGGCGTCGGCAAAAAAACGGCCGAACGCCTCATTATCGAATTGCGGGATCGCTTGCCGGAACTCGGTACAGTGACCTTGCCCGGTGCCGGAACATTGCCGATGCCTGAGGCAAGCCCGGTGGACGACGCCACCTCCGCCCTTGTGGCGCTTGGGTTCAAGCCGCAGGATGCCAGCCAGCTGGTCAGAAAAATTTCAGTGGAAGGCAAAACCAGCGAAGAAATCATCCGGCTGGCGCTGCAGTCGGTGGCGAAGTAGGCGGACTTTGCTGATGCCGGCTTGCCGTGGCGTACGTTATGGCGTACGCTGAAGCCTGATCATCGGCGTTCCGGAGAAGCATATTATGCAAACACTGACGGTGAGCGAGGCGCGGGCCAATCTCTATCGATTGATTGATCAAACCGCCGAATCACATCAACCTGTTGCCATTGCGGGAAAGCGCGCCAATGCGGTACTGATTTCTGCAGAAGACTGGGAGTCCATACAAGAAACCTTATACCTGTTGTCCGTTCCGGGAATGCGCGAATCGATCAAGGCGGGCATGGAGGAACCCCTCGAAGGGAGTGCCAGGGAACTCGACTGGTGAGTTGGCAGCTGATTTATACGAAACAGGCACAGAAGGATGCCAAAAAAATCGCGGCTTGCGGACTCAAGGACAAGGCCATTACCCTTCTGACTTTGCTGGAAACGAATCCTTTTCAGAATCCGCCTCCATTTGAACGTCTGGTCGGCGATCTGGCTGGGGCTTGTTCGCGACGGATCAATATCCAGCACCGGCTGGTTTACCAGGTACTGGAAGAGGAGGGCATCGTGAAAGTTCTGCGACTGTGGACCCATTATGAGTGAGACTCGTGCCTTGGCGCTGGTTTTGCCTGATCAATAACCGTGATTTCCATTCAAGGCTGAGACCTCGTTTCAACGGTCCCCCCAAAAATTCTCCCCATGAACCAACCCCGCCTCATTACTCCCGGTGCGGATCGCGAAGACGATGCCGTGGACCGCGCGATTCGGCCCAAGCGGCTGGCGGACTATGTCGGCCAGAAGGTCATGCGCGAGCAGATGGATATCTTTATCCAGGCAGCGCGGAGGCGGCAGGAAGCGCTGGATCATGTGCTGATCTTTGGTCCGCCGGGGCTGGGTAAGACCACGCTCGCCAATATCATCGCCAACGAAATGGAAGTGAACATCCGGCATACCTCAGGGCCGGTCCTGGAAAAGGCGGGCGATGTAGCGGCCTTGCTGACCAATTTGCAGGCGCACGATGTCCTCTTCATCGACGAAATCCACCGCTTGAGCGCGGTTGTCGAGGAGGTTCTCTATCCGGCGATGGAGGATTACCAGATCGACATCATGATCGGCGAAGGGCCGGCCGCCCGGTCGATCAAGCTGGATATTCCGCCTTTCACGCTGGTCGGTGCGACGACACGAGCGGGCTTGCTGACCTCGCCGCTGCGCGATCGTTTCGGCATTGTCCATCGGCTGGAGTTCTACACGACCGGGGAGCTGGCGCTGATCGTTGCCCGCTCGGCGCGGATTCTGGGCGTCCATATGAGTCCGGAAGGTGCCGTCGAGATTGCCCGTCGTTCAAGGGGTACGCCGCGTATTGCCAATCGGCTGTTGCGCCGGGTGCGTGATTTTGCGGAGGTACTGGGCGACGGCCGCATTACCGCGGATATCGCGGATCGGGCGCTGGAAATGTTGAATGTCGACCGCAACGGGTTCGATCAGCTGGACAGGAAGCTGCTTAACGCCATGATTGAGCGCTTCGACGGCGGGCCGGTCGGGCTGGATAACCTGGCGGCGGCCATCAGCGAAGAGCGGGGCACCATCGAGGATGTGCTGGAGCCCTATCTGATCCAGCAGGGCTTCATCATGCGTACTCCCCGGGGACGAGTGGCGACCAGGATGGCGTATCTGCACCTCGGGCTCAAGCCGCCGCAAACGCCGGCCACCACCGAAGAGCTGTTCTAGTCATGGCGGGTGATGATTCCCGAAAGACTCCGGCCGAAGCGATATTCGTCTGGCCGGTGCGCATCTATTACGAGGATACCGATGCCGGTGGTGTGGTCTATCACACCAACTACATCAAATTCATGGAACGAGCCCGGACCGAGTTCCTGCGCAGCCAGGGCATCGAACTGGATAAGATGGAGCGGGAGCATCGCATCCTCTTCGCCATTCGCGCGCTATCCGTCGAATACCGCAAGCCGGCCCGATTGAATGATCTGCTGCAGGTGACCGTGGATTTTGATGCCGTGCGTCCTGCCAGCATAACCTTCAGACAAACCGTGCTACGGGAAGGCGAACTGATCTGCGAGGGCAGCGTCCGGGTGGCGTCGATCTGCGCCGATCAATTTCGTCCCAAGGCCATCCCCGATCTCATGCTGGCGCAATTGGCTGAAGTGCTCGCGGCAAGGACCAGCGCGTGAATGACCGGGCAAATTCTGATTTTCATCTGGATGGCGTGCCGAGCATCCGCTGCTTGCACTAAACTTCAATTCCACGCTCACACTCGATTATTCAACCGATGTCATCTGAACTTTCAATCATCCAGTTGATGCTGGATGCCAGTCCTGTCGTGCAGGCGGTGATGGCGATTCTGATTCTGGCCTCCATCGTTTCCTGGGGGTTCATATTCGGCAAATATCGTGAAATCAACCGGGCCGAGGAGACTACCGATGAATTCGAGGAACGGTTCTGGTCGGGTATCGACCTGGCCGATTTATACCGGCAACTGGCCCGCGAAGATTATGAAACCGAGGGGCTGGAAAATATCTTCATGGCCGGCTTCAAGGAATTTGCCCGCCTCAGGCAGGAGCCCAATATCGGCCCCGATGCCGTGATGGAGGGCGCCCAGCGAGTGATGCGGGTTTCCCTGAACCGGGAACTTGAATTACTGGACGAGCGACTGCCATTTCTGGCCACGGTGGGTTCGACCAGTCCTTATGTCGGGCTGTTCGGCACGGTCTGGGGCATCATGAATGCGTTCCGGTCACTGGGCACCGCCAAGCAGGCGACGCTCGCCATGGTTGCCCCCGGTATCTCCGAGGCTCTGGTAGCGACAGCCATGGGCTTGTTTGCCGCGATTCCGGCGGTGATGGCCTACAACCGTTATTCCACCGAAATTGGCCGGCTCGCCAGCCGCTATGAAGCCTTCGCCGATGAGTTTCTGAGCTTGCTGCATCGCAAGGCCCACGCCAAATGAACCTCGCCAGCGTTTCCCGTCGGACTCAACGGCGGCGGCCGATGGCCGAGATCAATGTCGTCCCCTACATCGACGTCACCCTGGTTTTGCTGATCATCTTCATGGTGACCGCGCCGATGATGCAGACCGGCGTCGATGTCGAATTGCCGCAGGCGGAGGCGAAGACCGTCGACACGTCCGAGCAGCTGCCGATCATTATTTCCATCAAGGCGGATGGTTCGATGTTTCTCGATGAAGGCAATCAGACCGATAGCCCCGTTACGGCATCTGAACTGCCGGCAAGGATTCAGGGCGTGCTGGTGAAAAAACCGGGGCTTGCCGTGTTGATTCGTGGCGATCAGAAAGTGGATTACGGACGAGTAGTCACGATCATGGCTGCTCTCAAGCAGGCCGGTGTGCAAAGCGTCGGCCTCATGACGCGACCCGCCAACGAATGATCGCTCACAAGGCACGGCGCCATCCTGGCGCGTTCCTGCTTTCTCTCTTTCTGCATCTGCTATTGCTGGCGGTCATCGTCATGCGTTTCGACCGGAGCAGCCTTCCGGAAAGTCCGCCACAGCCCGATACCATTGAGGCCGTGACGGTTGATGCCAGCGCTGTGGAGCGTGCCCGGCGCAGGGTGGAGCAGCGGCAGCAGCGGCTGCGTGATGAGAAAGCGGCCGAAGCGCGCCAGCAGGCATTGGCGGCTGAGCAGCAGCGCGAGAGAGCCGAGCAGGCGGCTCGGGCGGCGGCCGAGGAATCTTCGCGACAGGCAGCAATAAAAAGCCTGGCTCTAAAGGAGCAGCGCGAGTCTGAATTGCGAGAAGCCGAGGCTGTCCGTCAAAAGCAAGAAGCGGTGGAGGCCGAAAAGCTCGCCAAAGCTCAACATGAGGCCGAAGTTCGCCAGAAAGCAGAGGAGACAGCCCGAAAGAAGGCCGAGGCGGAAGTTCAGCGCCAGCTCGAAGAAGATGCCATGCGCAAGGCTGAGTTAGCGGCCCGGCAGAAAGCAGAGGCTGAGACTCGGGAGAAGGCCGAACAGAAAGCCGCCGCTCTTCAGCGCAAGCAAGAGGCCCAAGCCAGGCAGCAGCGTGAAGCGGACTTGCGCAAAAAAACTGAAAAAGATGCGCAGCAGAAAGCGGTTGCCGAGGCCAGACAAGCCCAGAAAGTCCAGGCCCAAAAATTAGCGGAAGCAGAAGCCAGGCGAGTTGCTAAGGCCGAGGCAGAAGCCAAACGGCTTGCCGATGCCGAAGCTAAAAAGGCCCGCGCCAAGGCAGAGCAGGAAGCCGCCGCTCAGCGCGAGGCAGAAGACAAGGCCCGTCGGGAGGCCGAAGCCCGGGTCCGGAAAGCCGAAGAGGAAAGTGCCCGAAAAGAGGCCATCGCCAGGGAGCAGGCACAACGCGAGGCGCAGGAGCAGGCCCAGCGTGAGAGTCAGCAGCGAGCAGCAGAAGCCAATGCCGAAAAGGCCGCGCAATCCTGGGTCAATCGTTATTTCAAGCCTCGGGTCGAGGGTGCATGGTTGAAGCCCGCCTCTGCATCGCCGGGCATGTCCTGTAAAATTCGAGTCCGTTTGCAGCCGGATGGCCGGGTTTCCTCTGTGGATGCAGATTGTGCGGGTGATGCCGCTTTCGAGCGATCTGCCGAGGCGGCGGTGCGGAAAGCCGCGCCTTTTCCCATGCCCACGGATGAATTGGTCGCCGAGCAATTGCTGGGTCAAGCCGTTTCGTTTCGATTCAACCCCAACTGATGTTAACTCAAGGTTCTGTCATGGTTAGCCAACTACGTGTCTCCTGGTTGCTGGGTTTTTTGCTGCTAGGACTGCCGGGACTGGTGCGGGCCGAATTGACGGTGGACATCAACCAGGGCGTTGAGGGTGGGATGCCGATTGCGATTGTGCCGTTTGGCCAGGAGGGGCTTGGGGGCGACAATCTTGCCCGCATCATTGCCGCCGATCTGGAAGGCAGTGGCCGCTTCACGCCTCTGGCTGAAGCGCAGATGCCGGAACGGCCGGTGCCGCCGGAAGCTGTCAATTTTCCCGTCTGGCAGAGCGCCGGTCAGGAGCATGTCGTGATCGGCCGGGTGGTTCCCGGCGTCGGTGGAGGCGCTTATGAAGCAAGCTTTACCCTCTTCGATGCCATCCGCGGGACCCCGCTGCTCTCTGACCGTATTCCCTTCAAGTCAGCCGATGCCAGGCATGCAGCTCACCGCATTGCCGACCTCATCTACCAGCAGTTGACGGGGGATCGCAGCATTTTCAATACCCGGATTGCCTATATCACGGCATCCGGCGCCGGCAAAACCCGGGAATATCGTCTGCAGATCGCGGATGCCGATGGGCAGGGCGCCCGCGAAGTGATGAACTCCTCAGAGCCCATCATGTCACCCGTGTGGTCTCCGGACGGCAAGCGTATGGCCTATGTCTCCTTCGAAGACAGGACAGCTGCCGTGTATGTGCAGAATCTCTCGACCGGCGAACGCCGGAAAGTCTCCGCCACTCCCGGCATCAATGGCGCACCGTCCTGGTCGCCTGATGGATCGACGCTGGCGCTGACTTTGTCCAAGGATGGCAATCCGGAAATTTATACTCTGGATGTGGCCTCGGGTGCGCTGCGTCGCGTTACGCACGATGATGCCATCGATACGGAGGCCAGCTGGTCGCCGGATGGTCGATCACTGGTGATGACCTCGGATCGAGGGGGTAAGCCGCAGTTGTACCTGGTGCCGGCGATGGGCGGAGAGCCACAACGCCTGACCTACGAGGGCGACTACAATGCTCGCGGCGTGTTTTCTCCCGATGGTCGTAGTCTCGCAATGGTGCACGGAGGAGAGGGTGGTTACCGGATTGCCGTGATGGACACGGGGTCACGCAATATCAAGGTGCTGACGCGCGGGCGGCTGGACGAGTCACCCAGCTTTGCGCCCAATGGTCATGTGATTTTGTACACCCGCAAGGACGGTGGTCGCGATCAACTGGCCATGATCGCTGTGGATGGGCAAGGACAGCGCAATATACCCATCCGCGGTGGCGAAGTGCGCGGCGCTGCCTGGTCGCCTTGAAGTGGCCGTAGCCAGAGAATTCAGGAGATTCTTGATGATAAATAAACTTGTGCTGGGTAGCCTTGTGATGTCGCTGGCAATCAGCGGTTGCAGCTCCAAGGGTGGACTCGACGACACCCAGTCGAATGCCCCGGTGGCGGGCCGTCGCTCTCCCGCCAGAGCCGGGGGTGCCGGTCATACGTACACCGATGCTGGCCGGAATGCACAGTCCAGTGGGCTGGGTGATCTGGACAGCGGGACCGGTCCCTTGTCCAAAAGGGTTATTTACTTCGCCTATGACAGTGACGATGTTCTGCCCGAATACGAGCCAGTGGTAACGGCTCATGCGGAGTATCTGGCTTCGCATGCCGGCCAGACGGCGATGCTCGAAGGGCATGCCGATGAACGGGGTTCATCCGAATATAACATCGCGCTCAGCGAGCGCCGTGCCAAGTCGGTCGAGCGGAGTCTGCGTTTGCAAGGGGCGGCTGAGGGGCAGTTGCAAATTCTCAGTTATGGTGAGGAAAAACCCGCTGTTTCCGGTCATGAGGAAAGCTCATGGCAGCAAAACCGCCGAGTCGAAATCGTTTATTCAGGTCATTGAAAGCAAGCATGAAAGTCAAAAATCTATTAGCTGCTGCGGTCATTGCCGCTCTGGTGAATTCGGAGACGTGTCTGGCGGAAATCCGGGATGACGGACAGGGGCGGGACGAGGCGGGTTATGCCGCAACGACACTTGACTCCCGGGTATCACGGCTTGAAAAACGGCTGACGGGCCAACCGCTGACCGAAATGTCCCGCGACATCGAAAGCTTGCGCGCCGAGATCAAGAAGTTGCGTGGCACGGTGGAAGAATTGCGCAACGGACTGGACAAGGCCAAAAAGGTGGAAAAAGATCATTATGCTGACCTGGAAAAACGAAATGCGGATCTGGATGCAAAATTCACCGCTCTGACGGGGCCGCCCCCGACTGTTGAGTTGGCCCCGCCGCCCATACCTGCGGTATCTGTCACTGATCCAAGTGCTCCGGCCGCTCCCGGTGCTGCAACGGCACCGGGGGTGACTACACCAGGGGCGGCACCTGCATCGCTCCCGCCGACCACCGCGGCGCCTGGCGCAGCACCAATGGATCCGGCGGCCGGCGCCGCGATCCAGACGCCGGGGCCGGAGGCCGCTTTCAATCAACCGCCACCTCCGCCGCCCCCGCCACCGGATCCCAAGATTCGCCAGCGTGATTATGAGCAGGCTTTCGAGACGCTGAAGGCGGGAAAATATACGGATGCGATTGCCGATTTTCAGACCTTTGTCGCCAAGTATCCGAGTGGTGAATTCAGTGATAGCGCCCAGTATTGGCTGGGCGAGGCGCATTACGTCAACCGTGACTATGTGGCCGCCCGGGAATCGTTCCGCCGGATGCTGACCGAGTTTCCGCAGAGCAGCAAGGTCCCAGATGCTGAACTCAAGCTGGCCTATATCGAATATGAGAACGAACAGTTCGCCAGGGCCAAGAGCATGCTGAACGATCTCGTCAAGCGTCATCCCGACAGTAGTGCCGCAAAAATGGCCGAAAAACGCCTGGAACGCATGAAGCAGGAGAAACGCTGATTCGTGGAAAGTCTGCGCGTCACGGAGATTTTTTACTCGCTGCAAGGCGAGTCGAGGAGTGTGGGTTGGCCGACCGTCTTCATCCGGCTGACCGGCTGCCCATTGCGCTGTGCCTGGTGTGACTCAGCCTATGCATTTACCGGCGGAACCCGGCTTACCGTTGAGGATATCCTGTCCGAGGTAGCAGCCTATCGCCCCCGTTTTGTTTGCGTGACGGGCGGCGAGCCGCTGGCGCAGCCGGCTTGTCTGGTGTTGCTTGATGCGCTGGTTGAGGCGGGCTACGCCGTTTCGCTGGAAACCTCCGGGTCAATCGATGTGTCCGGCGTGAATCCCAGGGTCACAAAGGTACTCGATCTAAAGCCGCCCGGTTCCGGTGAGGAAGCCGCCAACCGTTACGATAATCTGGACTATCTGCAGCCGACAGATCAGGTCAAATTCGTCATTCGCGATGAATCTGACTACCGCTGGGCGAGGGATAAGCTTAAGGAACATCGCCTTCACGAGCGTTGTGAAGTGCTGTTCTCTCCGGTAGCGGGCGAGCAGGACCCCACCGAACTGGCGGAGCGAATCCTGGCCGATCGGCTGGAGGTGCGCTTTCAGATGCAACTGCACAAATACCTATGGGGAGACCGGACTGGCGTATGAACAAACCGGCTGTCGTGTTGCTGTCTGGCGGGCTTGACTCGGCCACTGTGCTGGCGATTGCCCGTGCCGAGGGCTATGCCTGTCATGCCTTGAGTTTCGACTATGGGCAGCGTCACGGTGCCGAATTGCGTGCCGCCGAGCGGGTGGCGGAGGCTGGTGGCGTCGTCGACCGGAAACGGATACATCTCGGGCTGGATGCGATTGGCGGCTCGGCCCTGACCGATGATTCGATTGCTGTGCCCAACCAGGTTCAGGAAGGGGTTATCCCGGTCACTTATGTGCCGGCCCGTAACACCGTTTTTCTGGCCTTTGCCCTGGGTTATGCCGAGGTACTGAACGCGACGGATATTTTTATCGGCGTAAATGCGGTGGATTACTCTGGTTATCCCGATTGTCGACCGGCGTTTATCGAGGCTTTTCAGACACTCGCCAATCTCGCCACCAAGGCTGGTGTGGAAGGGGCTGAGTTCAAGATTCACACTCCACTCATTAGCTTGTCGAAGGCCGAGATCATCCGCAAGGGCATGTCATTGGGTGTGGATTACGGATTGACTGTGTCCTGTTATTCCGCCGATGAGTCAGGCCGTGCCTGCGGCGTTTGCGATGCCTGCCGGCTTCGGGCGGCCGGTTTTGCCGCTGCCGGTGTGCCTGATCCAACCCGCTATTTCTAAGGCAGCATCCCGCCCGGATCCAGACTGCATCAGGGAATGCGGTTAGATGGCTTCAAGAGCTGCACGAAAGCCAGGACCAGTATCGGCGCGAGAATGTAACTTCCCGTCACCGCTTGCAGCAGTGTGCGTTCGGCATCCAGCCCGGGCTGACCGCTCAGCGCTACCCACCATGTCACCCCCAGCTGAAAGCCGACGATTCCCGCCCAGAATAGCGGCGCGAAGAGCCCTTGCCCGGGCCAGTTTGCCTGGACCGGTTTCGCCCTGTTTTGCCGGATCAAAGCCCGGTCAATCGCCCGGTTGACCAGTAGCGTGGCCAGTGCCACCACGAACCACCCACAGTAGTTGGCAAAGGTCACGTCAAAGTGCACCCCGGGATTCGGGTAGTGGTAAATCTTGCCCAGAAACCAGAACTCACCCAGGTTGGCGATCGGGTCGACGATCCAATCCACCACCATCATCAGAAACGAGCCCAGCAACAGCGTCGCCCAGGAGTGCCGGATTTCGCTGGATGTCACCCGATTCACGTTCCAGCCACGGATCGAGAGCGGCGACATAAAGAATTGTGCGAAGGAAAAACTGACGTAACTCAGAAATGAAAACGACAGCGTGTCAAAAAATGGTACGCCCAGAATCAACAAATCCCGGGTCAGCGCCTCGTAGTGATAGGTGTAATCACCGAATGGAATGCCATGGTTGATGCTGCCCCATTCCGCTGCCAGCGCGATCAGATAGCTGCTTGCCACCCAGAGTGCGGTCCGCAGCCAGCCTTGTTCTCGCCATGAAAGGGCCAGAAAGAACAGCATGAACAGCGTGACATAGGGGCGATGGAGGAAGGACCAGAAGAGCGATTCGAACCAGTACATGATGCCTGAATGAGTTTTGATGAAAGTGAATGCGGGGAGCACCTGGCTGTCCCGTGAGTGGGGGATTTTCGCTATCGACTCAAAAATCGTCCAGTCATACGGAGCGGCTCGATCAGCCTGTTGAATGTCTGGAGTAATCGGGGTCCTCTTACAATCACTTTTACAGCACTTCCGATGGGGAGTATCGTTGCAGATGAAACGGCCGCCTGCAAAGGCGGTTTTCTACAGCGTGGCTCTTGCGGCCTCGGAAACCAACAAAAGTGGAGGAGATTACGATGTCCAATGGTAATGGCGAGGGTTTATTCGGTTCGATCCTGAAAACAGTCAAGCATGTGATCGATACGATATCCGGCAAAACCGCACCCGTGGTGCAGGAAGCGTCAGAGGCAGTGACCGAAGTGGCCAATGATGCGCGGGAGGCGGCAGACAAGATTGCCAAAACGTCCAGCGAGTTGGTGGGGGAAGCCCGCGAGAAGGTGAGCGGGGTCGTCGACAAGCTGGCCGATGTGGCCGAGGATCTGGTTGAGGAGGTGAAGGAGAATGCCCCCGGACTCATCGATAAGGCGCGCGAGACGCTGAGCGAAGTGGCCGATGAGGTTCGCGAGACTGTCGAAGAGGCGACAGCCGAAGTTCGTGAAAAGCTCGACGATGTCGGTAAAACCGTGGCTAACGCGGCAGACAAGGCCAGTGATGCCGCGTCTTCCCTCGTTGCGGAAGCCAGGGAAGAACTGGGTGACCTTTCGGGAGCCGCTGAAAAATTGGCGGACAAGGTTGCTGCTACGGCCACGAGTGCACTGGCCGAGGCAAAAGAGGAGTTGGGCGAACTCAAGGAAACTGCAGAGAAATTCGCGGCGCACGCCAGTGCCGAGGCCGGCGAAGTAGGTCAGAAGCTGGCGGCCAGGGCCAATGAGTTGGCCGGTGAGGCTAAGGAAAGCCTGGGTGAGTTGCAGGAAACCGCGGAAAATCTGGCTGCACGGGCCAAGAGCGAAGCGGAAAAGGTCGCTTCAGTAGCCGGGGCTCTGGTCGAGGACGCTGGCAAGACGCTCGAAAAGGCCGGTGAACATCTTCAGGCATCTGCCGAGAATGTGGCCGACAAGCTGAAGGACGATTTCAGTAACAAAGCCTGAAGACCCCGCCCCGGGCTGGATTCGCCGGCCCGAATACGCGGCGCGCAAAAGGCGCAACGGCAAGGCCGTTGCGCCTTTTGGCTATTGGTCACTGGCTGTTTGGCCAGATGCTGACAAAACCATCGCGGTTCGGCATGTGCACCTCGGGGAGCGTTTTTGCGTTCATCTCGGTGGTTTCGCCAATCAGTCCGTTAATGTTCAGCAGATAGGCGGTGACGGCATAAACTTGGTCGTCACTCAGGCTACGCGGAGCGTTCATCGGCATCGACCGGCGCACGAAATCGAAGATTGTCGTCGCATACGGCCAATAATTGCCGACAGTCTGGTCGGGGTGCGGCCCGTTTAGCGCCGAGCCGCCGGCCAGCTCGCCGGCGCTACCGCCGGAACCCTTGGGCCCGTGGCATGCCGCGCATTGAGCGTCGTAGATGGTCTTGCCCTCCTGCGGCGTGCCTTTGCCGGGCGGCAGACCGGTGCCATCGGGGAAGACATTGATATTCATGAAACCGATGTCCGCTGCATTCAGCGGTTTGCCCAGCCTGGGACCTTCCGGCGCGGCGGCGACCTGGGCAGTCAGGGTTATCCAACCCAGCAGGGCAGAGACGGCAAGCATGGCCAGCGGCCGGCGCGGTGCAGTATCACGCATAGACATGGCTCAGGCTCCCGTCCGGCGCTACCGCCCAGGACACGATCGCGTTGTAATGAAAATAGCCGTTGCGGCCGCGCTCGGCGATCAGCGTGGCCCGCTCCGGCTGCTGATAGCCGCTTTCATCGATGGCCCGACTTTTCAGCACCAGTGGTGAGCCATCCCAGCGCCAGAGCAGGCGAAAACGGGTGAAGCTCTTCGATAACACCGGCTCCTGCAGCGCGGCCTCGGCCCAGCTCTTGCCGCCGTCGGCCGACACCTCGACCTTGCGAATCTTGCCACGCCCGCTCCAGGCCAACCCAGAAATCTGATACAGCCCCGGCCCACGCAGCTTATAGCCCGGCGACGGCTGGGTAATCAGGGACTTGGCATCCATGAGGAAGGTGAACTGTCGTGCCTTGCCGGTCGGCTGCAGTTCGGTGTACTTCGACGTCTCGTTACGGGCCATTACCGGTTCCCTGACCGCCTGCAGTCGATGCAGCCACTTTACGTTCAGCACCGCTTCCCAACCCGGCAAAATCAGCCGCAGTGGATAGCCATTCTCGGGCCGGATGCGTTCACCGTATG
>Ga0181554_1000894_pt1 | contig 29294 bp, 30 predicted proteins | sample 011ome_16_FD_145602 | JGI IMG/M metagenome (GOLD analysis project Ga0181554, IMG submission 145602) | Coastal salt marsh microbial communities from the Groves Creek Marsh, Skidaway Island, Georgia - 011503CT metaG (spades assembly) | ecosystem: Environmental > Aquatic > Marine > Intertidal zone... | reverse complement strand
GACCGACTTCGCAACCGAGACACCCGCTTTTTCCTGCGCTTCATCGGTAGAGGCGCCAAGGTGCGGGGTGAGAAGGATGTTGGGTGCGGTGAGCAGCGGCGACTCCAGCGGCGGTTCGGTAACGAACACGTCCAGGCCGGCACCCGCAATCGCCCCCGAGGTGAGAGCACGTAACAGCGCTTCCTCGTCGATGATTCCGCCACGGCTGGCATTCACAATGCGAAGGCTCGGTTTTGCCAAAGCAAACTGCTCATCGGACACCATGCCCTCGGTTTCGGGGGTCTTGGGGATGTGAATGGTGATGAAGTCGCTGCGGCGAAACAGCTCATCGACGTCCACCAGTTCCACACCGAGCTGGGCTGCGCGCGCGGGCTGGACGTAAGGGTCATAGCCAATGAGTTGGGCGCCAAATCCGGCAAGACGCTCAGCGACCAACGCGCCGATGCGACCGAGGCCGATGATGCCGATGGTCTTTTCAAAGAGTTCTACGCCGGTAAAGGACGAACGCTTCCACTGTCCGCCAGAGAGTGACTGGTGGGCAGCGGGCACATGACGCGCCAGCGACAGCATGTGGGTAATGGCCAATTCGGCGGCACTCACCACGTTGGATGTGGGGGCGTTGACCACCATTACTCCCGCCTCAGTGGCGGCCTTGATGTCGACGTTGTCTAACCCCACACCGGCTCGCGCAACCACCTTCAACTGTGGTGCGTGGGCAATAGCCTCCTGGTCAATCTGTGTCGCTGAGCGAATCAGGACCGCGTGAGCGTCGGCGAGCGCCGCCAGCAGGGCGGCACGATCTGTGCCGTCGACGTCGCGAATGTCAAAGTCTGGACCCAGCGCCTCCCTCGTGGCAGGCGACAACTCTTCGGCAATCAGAACAACGGGTTTTGCCACCAGAGGGGCCTTTCATCACTAGCGGTCGGGTGAGTGGGGGCCTGACCGTCGTTGCCCAGACCCACGCGCCAGACTCCAGTTTAGGGGAGGGATTCCTTTAGCTGAAGAGACCCAGCATGGCCTGGGCTCGCCAGGCCTGCTCCCAGGAGAGAACACTGAGCGAGAGGGCGGCATGCGTGGCGAGGAGGAGCGCCAAGACGACCACGGTGTTGCCGAGGCTTTCACGACGTCTCACCCACCAGATGCCGAGGGCCGGTGGAATCAACGAGAGCACCAACCCGGCAATGAGGAGCCGCCACGGCACAAATTCGGCAAACCCCACGGCCTCGTAATAGGGAGGTAGGCCGAGAAGATTACCCACCGCTTCCCACACGTCCCACGACGCGAGAAAGAGAAAGACGATCAGCACCACCCAGCGCGCAAGCCCCATCACAGCACCACCGGGAGGATAAACGGCCACGGCAAAAGAACCACCAGTCCGAGCACCAGAGCTCCCGCGCGCGCACGAACACTCCACGCAGAGCCCAGCCACAGCACCACCACAAACCACAGCGGTGTGGCGATGTAGGCGAGAAATTCGCCAAAGCGGACCATGATCTGGTCGAGCACACCAAACATGGGCTGGATGGGCTGGTTGGCGATACCAATTACCCAGGCCAGACCGCACATCACATAGAAGCCCCCTAAGAGGGCCGTGAGGACAGTGCCGGGCTCACGCTGCCGCGGGGGCTCAGGTGCAGAGTCCTGTTCGAACTCGTCCTCTGGCCCCCAGCGGAGCGCGTCGCCGTCGGTAGTGCTCACTTAGCGAGCAGCGTGACCTTCGACGTAGTCTTCGTCGGCCTGCTTCCACGCAAACAGAGCGCGTAGCTTCTGGCCAGTTGCCTCGATCGGGTGCTGTTCACCCTTTGCCCGAAGCGACATGAACTCGGGAGCACCCGCGTCCTGGTCGGCGATGAAGCGCTCGGCGAAGGCGCCGGTCTGAATGTCGGAGAGGACCGCCTTCATATGTTCTTTCACCTCGGGAGAAATCACACGAGGTCCTGAGACGTAGTCGCCGTATTCGGCGGTGTCACTCACCGACCAGCGCTGCTTGGCGATACCACCTTCGTGGATGAGGTCCACGATCAGCTTGAGCTCGTGCAGCACCTCAAAGTAGGCAATTTCGGGCTGGTAGCCGGCTTCGGTGAGAACTTCGAAGCCGTACTGGATTAGCTGTGAGGTTCCACCACAAAGCACGGCCTGCTCACCAAAGAGGTCGGTTTCGGTTTCCTCGGTGAAGGTGGTGACAATTCCACCCGCGCGGAGACCACCGAGTCCCTTGGAGTAGGACCAGGCGAGATCCCATGCGGCGCCGGTGGCGTCGTTTTCGACCGCGACAATGACGGGAACACCGCGGCCGGCGACGTATTCGCGGCGAACGGTGTGGCCAGGGCCCTTGGGGGCGACCAGGATCACGTCGACACCGGCTGGGGGCTTGATGTAGCCGAAGCGAATGTTAAAGCCGTGGCCGAACACGAGAGCTTTGCCGTCGGTAAGGTTCGGGGCAATGTCTTCGGCGTAGAGACCACGCTGGTGCTGGTCGGGCGCGAGAATCACGATCACGTCGGCCCAGGCGGTCGCCTCCGGGGTGGACATGACCTGGAAGCCAGCGTCCTCAGCCTTCTGGGTGGATTTGGAACCGGGCTTCAAGGCAACAACCACCTCGACACCTGAGTCGCGCAGGTTTTGCGCGTGTGCGTGGCCCTGTGAACCGTAGCCGACAACAGCTACCTTCTTGCCTTGGATAATGCTGAGGTCAGCGTCCTTGTCGTACTTGATGTCAGTCACGCGTGAATCTCCTTAGTAGTGGGTGTGACGTGGGTTAGTTCTTGCCGAGGCGTTCGGTAATCGACTTCGAGCCTCGCCCGATCGCGAGAAGGCCTGATTGGGCGATTTCTTTGATGCCGTAGGGTTCGAGCACTCTGAGCAAGGCGTTGATTTTCGCGGTGTCACCGGTGACCTCGATGACGAGGGCGTCGGTCACGACGTCGACCACGCGGGCGCGGAAAAGGTTCGCGGCTTCCAAGATTTGTGAACGAGTTGAGTTGTCGACCCGGACCTTCACCAGCATGTGTTCCCTCTGCACCGACTGGTCGGAGTCCAGCTCCACGATCTTCAGCACGTTCACGAGCTTGTTCAACTGCTTGGTGACCTGCTCAAGCGGAAGACCTTCCACTTCGACCACGACGGTGATGCGGGAGAGGCCTTCAATTTCAGTTTTTCCCACCGCAAGGGATTCGATGTTGAAACCTCGACGTGCGAAGAGGCCTGCCACGCGTGTGAGCAAACCAGGCTTGTCCTCCACCAGGAGGGAGAGTACGTGTTGCATGGCTTACTCCTCGTCCCAGGTGGGGGCTTTGTCGCGGGCATATTGCACCTGTGAGTTACCGACACCCTGGGGCACCATGGGCCACACCATCGAGTCTCGCGACACCACGAAGTCGATGACCACTGGGCGGTCGTTGGTTTCCATGGCGAGGCGAATGGCGGGCTCCACCTCCTCCTTCGTGCGAACACGAATACCGAGAGCGCCGTAGGCGTCAGCGAGCTTCACAAAGTCCGGCACCATCACGGTGTCGTGACCGGTGTTCAAATCGGTGTGTGAGTGCCGTCCGTCGTAGAACAGGGTCTGCCACTGGCGCACCATGCCGAGCGACGAGTTGTTGATGATGGCGACCTTGATCGGAATGTTGTTGATCGCGCAGGTCGCAAGCTCTTGGTTGGTCATCTGGAAACATCCGTCTCCATCAATCGCCCAGACCAAACGCTCCGGCTCTGCCACCTTGGCGCCCATTGCCGCGGGAACGGCGTAGCCCATGGTTCCAGCGCCACCAGAGTTTAACCAGGCGTGGGGGCGCTCGTATTTGATGAACTGTGCTGCCCACATTTGGTGTTGACCGACTCCCGCCGCGTAAACGGCTTCAGGGCCCGACATTTCACCGATTTTTTGAATGATCCACTGCGGTGAGAGCAACCCGTCGTCGGGTTCGTCATATCCCAGCGGGTATTCCTCGCGAAGAGTGTCCAGACGCTTCCACCACGCCGAATAATCGGGGGCGTGTTCTTTCTTCGCCGCCTCGAACGCCAGCAGGAAGTCTTGGAGGACCTCTTTGGCATCGCCCACGATGGGGACATCGGCAAAGCGAATTTTTCCGATTTCGGCAGGGTCGATGTCGATGTGGACCACTTTGGCGTGGGGCGCAAATTCGCTCACTTTACCCGTCACGCGGTCGTCAAAACGGGCGCCAATGGCGACAATCAGGTCACACTCTTGGAACGACAACACGGCGGGAACCGTTCCGTGCATACCCGGCATACCCAGGTTCAGAGGGGAGGAGTCGGGGAACACTCCACGCGCCATCAGCGTCGTGATTACTGGCGCCCCCACGGCGTTGGCAAAAGCGAAGAGTTCATCTTTCGCGCCCGCGCGAATCGCACCGCCGCCGACATAGAGAACAGGGCGTTTTGCCTGGCAAAGCATCTGCGCGGCCGTTTGCACCTGCTTCTGGTTCGCTTTGGTCACCGGGTGGTAACCGGGAAGATCCACATCGTCGGGCCAGATAAACGGCGCCGATTTCTGCTGAGCGTCTTTGGTGATATCCACCAGCACGGGACCGGGACGGCCGGTCGTAGCGATTTCCACGGCCGCTTTGAGCACGCCGGGAACATCTTCGGGTCTGGTCACCAAGAACGAGTGCTTCGTAATGGGCATGGTGACACCGGAGATGTCAACTTCTTGGAACGCGTCGGTTCCCATCGACGTCGAGAACACCTGGCCGGTGATGGCGAGAAGCGGCACCGAGTCCATGTGGGCGTCGGCAATGGCGGTGACCAAGTTGGTGGCACCAGGGCCTGATGTGGCGATGCAGACGCCAAGTTTTCCGGAAGAGGCGGCGTAGCCTTCCGCGGCGTGGCCGGCGCCCTGTTCGTGGCGCACCAGGATGTGACGGATTTTCTCCGCCGACATCAACTCGTCGTAGAAGGGCATGATGGCGCCGCCGGGCAAGCCAAAGACGTCGGTGATGCCCATAATTTCGAGTGAGCGCAGAATCGCCCCCGAGCCGGTCAGAACCGGCGCGTTGGCAAGCTTTGGATCCACCGCGGCCTCGGCCTCAGTGGTGTCATCGTCGATCGCAATGTCAGTCATGGTTGTGTCTCGATAGTTGTCGTGGTCTGTGGTTTAGCCGGTGACGGCACCCAACGCAGCAGACTTCACCAGTTGGGTGTACTTTGCGAGAACTCCGCGTGTATACCGTGGCGGCAGAGGCGCCCATCCGTCGTGGCGCTTTTTCAGCTCGTCGTCATCGACTAGTAATTCGATGCTACGAGCGGGGATGTCGACCCGTATCAGATCACCATCTCTCACAAACGCAATAGGACCCGCGTCCACTGCTTCTGGAGCGATGTGGCCAATGCACAGGCCGGTTGTGCCGCCTGAGAATCGACCGTCCGTCAAGAGTAATACATCCTTACCGAGACCTGCACCCTTAATTGCCGCGGTAATGGCGAGCATCTCGCGCATTCCCGGGCCACCCTTGGGGCCCTCGTAGCGGATGACGACAACGTCTCCGGCGTTGATTTTGCCTTCAGTGAGGGCATCCATCGCGGCCCGCTCACGCTCAAAGACCCGCGCAGGTCCTTCAAAGGTGGCGAGGTCAAAGCCGGCCGTCTTCACGACCGCGCCCTCGGGTGCCATCGTGCCCTTCAAGATGGTGAGTCCACCGGTGGAGTGCACCGGGTTATCAAATCGACGCAGGACCTCGCCATCGAGGGGGTCAATAGTCATTTCGGCGAGGTTTTCTGCCATGGTCTTGCCGGTCACGGTGAGCGCGTCGCCGTGGAGCAGTCCCTCATCGAGCAGGGCTTTGAGCAGAACCGGGATTCCCCCGTGGCGGTCTACATCATTCATGACGTAGTGGCCAAACGGCTTCAAATCACCCAAGTGGGGAGTCTTGTCGCCGATGCGGTTGAAGTCATCGAGCGTGAGCTCCACCCCGGCTTCGTTGGCGATGGCGAGCAGGTGCAATACGGCGTTGGTCGAACCGCCCAGGGCCATCAGCACCGTAATCGCGTTTTCGAAAGCTTTGATGGTCAAGACATCCGAGGTCTTGAGCCCCAGACGCAACATGTTTACGACGGCCTCACCCGAACGGTGGGCGAATTCGTCGCGTCGACGGTCAAATGACGCCGGCGATGCCGAGCCAGGAAGGCTCATTCCGAGTGCTTCAGCGATGCTGGACATCGTGTTGGCCGTGTACATGCCGCCACAGGCGCCCTCACCCGGTGCAAAAGCACATTCAATGCGCTTCGCGTCTTCTTCACTCATCAGCCCGGCCTTCACCGCACCCACCGCCTCAAACGAGTCAATGATGGTGATGTCTTTTTCGGTGCCATCAGAGAGTTTCACCCAGCCGGGGGCAATCGACCCCGCGTAGAGGAACACGGAGGCAAGATCGAGACGGGCCGCTGCCATGAGCATTCCCGGAATCGACTTGTCACAACCGGCGAGAAGTACGGAACCGTCGAGGCGTTCCGCCTGCATCACGGTTTCAACAGAGTCGGCGATGACCTCGCGAGACACCAACGAAAAGTGCATCCCTTCGTGGCCCATCGAAATACCGTCTGAGACCGAAACCGTTCCGAACTGAAGCGGGTAGCCCCCGCCCGAGTGCACGCCTTCTTTGGCTGCTTGCGCGAGGCGGTTGAGCGAGAGGTTGCAGGGGGTGATTTCATTCCAGGAACTGGCAATACCGACCTGTGGCTTGTCCCAGTCAGAATCGCCCATCCCCACCGCGCGCAGCATTCCACGGGACGTCGTCGCCTCGATGCCGTCGGTCACTACTCGGGAGCGGGGTTTCATATCTGCAGACATGCGCTCCAGTCTATCCGCGCCACAAATGCGGCGTAGCGGGGGAGGGCTACTCGACGGCTCCTGTCGCTCTCACCGTTGGAACCCAAACATGATCACCTCTATAACTAGCCTCTGGTCTCACTGAGGTCTCTTATTCCTTTGCGCGACCCTCAGCAATAGCCGCAAGGAAGCTCGCTACTTCGGGTACCAAATTAATCCGATAGGGCGCAACGCTTGGTTGTTCACCCACTTTGACGCCTACATCTCCTGGGCCCAGCACGGCGAGCGCGTCTTCGTCGGTGACGTCATCACCCATAAACAACGTGCAATCGGGCTCAATTTCCCTAATCAATGCAAGAAGGCCGTCACCTTTGGTTTGTGATTGCAACGAGCTTTCGATGATGCCGTGGCCCAATCGGGTGGTGAGGCTATCGCCGTAGCGGGCAATCTTTCCTCGGGCGGCCTCGCGAACCTTCACTTCGACGTCGGCCTCGATTCCTCGGGTGTGTAGCGCTGCCCCCCAGGGTTTTGTTTCTACCCAGGTGCCGGGAAACTGGTTTGCCACCGTAACAAAGTCATCCCACACTGCCTGAAGCTCATCTTTGTTCGCAGTCGGAACAGAAAGGGCGCCCATTTCCGCCGGGCCTTCCACTTCGATACCGTGTGAACCCACCATCCACCAGCGGGGGTCGGCCTGGGCTACCACCCGCAGGTTGGCAAGCCCTCTACCGGAGACGAGAGCGACCGTCACACCGGGGGTTTCTGCGAGGGCGTCGAGGGCTGCGCGCCCCTCAGGCGTAATGCGAGAGTCGTCGGGATTGTCCACCAGCGGGGCAAGAACCCCATCGAAGTCGGTCGCCACCAAGAGGGTTGTGGCCTCCACCAGTTTTTCTAGAGCTTGGTCGAGGGGCCGTGATTCAGCGCTCAACGTCGTCTCGCCGAGACCGGGGGTTTGGCGGTGTTAGTGAAGGAGGTGGCCCAGCGCTTCACGTCGTGTTCTTCAACAACTTTGCGCAACGCCGCCATCCGCGCTTTCTGTTCGGCTTTCGGCATGCTCGCCGCTCGCTCCATCGTCGCCTTAAGTCCATCGATGTCGTGAGGGTTCACCATTAGCGCCTGATCCAGCTCATCCGCCGCACCGGTGAACTCACTGAGCACCAAAACCCCTGAATCGTCGGTGCGGGCCGCGACGAATTCTTTGGCGACCAAGTTCATACCGTCTCTCAGTGGCGTTACCACCATGACGTCAGCGGCGAGGTACATCGCAATCATTTCCTCGCGAGAGATGTTCTGATGCAAATACACAATGGCGGGACGGCCGACACGGCCGTATTCGCCGTTGATCCGGCCCACCTGCACTTCAATGTCATCTCGCAACTGCCGGTAGCTCTCCACCCGCTCCCTGCTGGGGCTTGCCAACTGCACAAACACCGCATTCTTCGCCTCCAAGGTGCCATCTTGGAGCAGCTCCCCAAACGCTTTGAGGCGGTGAGAAATGCCCTTGGTGTAATCGAGGCGGTCCACCCCCAGAAACAGGTGCTTGGGCTTTCCGAGCTCAGCGCGAATCTCTTTCGCCCGCGCCACAACAGACTCTGAGGTCGCAAGCTTCGCGATCGCTGCTTGGTCGAGTGAGATGGGAAACGCGTCGACGACGACCTGGCGGGTCTTGCTCGCGGTCGTGGGAGGGGCTTTCGGGTCTCGCGGCGGCGTCTTGCGCATCGGCACCCGGACCACGGGCTTCTGCATCGAATAGCCCAGATTGCGCCGAATGGCGGCGCGCATGTTGGAGGCGTCAGATTCTCGTTGGAACCCCACGACATCGGCGCCTAGGAGGCCGTGCAAAATTTCTGCCCGCCACGGCAACTGAGCAAACAGGTCGTAGGAGGGGAAGGGGATGTGGTGGAAATAGCCGATGGTGAGGTCGGGCCGTAGCTGACGCAGCATCTGAGGAACCAGCTGCAGTTGGTAGTCCTGCACCCACACGAAAGCGCCGGGAGCCGACACCTCAGCAGCGGCCTGTGCGAAGCGCTTATTCACGCTGCGGTAGGTGTCCCACCATTCACGATGAAACTCCGGATGCACGATTACGTCGTGATACAGCGGCCAAATGGTGGCGTTGCTGAACCCCTCATAGTGCTCGACGATGTCGCGCTCGCTCAGCGCGACGGGTCGGTAGTAGGTCTTGCCCTGACTGAAGGGCTCCACCTCGACGTCGGTCTTGCCAGGCCAACCCACCCAGGCTGCCTCACGACCACGCATCACGGGCGAGAGCGCCGCCACGAGACCTCCCGGGGTGGTCACCCACGCTTCGGTGCCGTCTTTCTTGGGCCGAGCATCGATGGGGAGGCGATTAGACACCACCACAAAGTCGAAGGTGGGTGGGCTTTTCTTCGCCATGAAACAGTCCTCTCGGGCTCGCCCGACGCACTTCCCAGGCTATCAGGGAGGGTTTCCCCCGCCGGGGTTGTCGCAGCTGGGATACCCTCGCAGTATGCGCAGGTTCCTGTTTAGCTCGAGCGTGATTTCCGCTGTGCTCTCCGGGGTGGGACTTGCGCGGCAAACCCTTCGAGGCCCCCGTGATTGGCGCACGGGTCTGCTGTGGTTGAGCTGGCTGATCTCTATCGTGCTCGCCATCAGCACGGTGTTGGACCGAGAGAGAAGCGACCCAGACGAGTTTTAGTGGGGAGCCAGCGCGTCGTAGAGCATGTAGAGACCGAGACCACCCAACGCGACACCTCCGCCGGCCCGGACGCCCACCAGACGTGATTCGGACTGGGCGAACCAGTCGCGCGCCAGACCTGCCCCGACCGCCCACACCGAGTCACTCGCGATTCCGATGATGGTGAAGACAAGGCCCAAAAACAGCATCTGCAGCACCACCGAGGGGCCACTGGGGGAGACGAATGAGGGCAGGGTGGCGACAAAAAAGACGATGGTTTTGGCGTTGGTAATACCCACCCCAATGGATTGGACAAATAAGCGTCGGTGGGTGGGTTGAGTTCGTATTTTTTCGACCTTCACATGATCGCGACTGTGAATGATGGCTTGAATTGCCAACCACAAGATGATCAGAGCCCCGCCCAATTTGAGAGCAAAAAAGAGCGGTGGCAGGGCAATCACCAAAGCACCTAAACCCAATGCGACGGCGAGGATTTGAACCCCCACGCCGGTGGCGTTTCCCAGGACGCTGATGACCGCGGCGCGCTTGCCCCACGCGAGTGCGCGACCGATGGAGTAGAGAACACTGGGCCCGGGAATGACAATGATGATCAGGGCAATGAGGCTAAACGCCACCACGTTGGACCAGCTCGGCACGCGCTCAGCCTACGCCCGGAATTATGCTGGAGGGACCATACGGATGAGGCATCGATAAGGGGGTGGCGAGATGAACACAGTGGGCCTCGTCACCAACGTCTTTCTCTCAAAAAGGGAGGCGCTTTCGCTTCTCTCTGAGACTCTTCGTTTGCCCGTGAGAGACGCGGATTCTGCGGAACCGTGGCTCGCGTTGGAACCAGGAGTGTCACTGCACATCGAGGTTCCCAAATTCGGCGAAGACCTTCCGCTCACTCTCGACCTCACGGGCAATCACCACGAGCAGGTGGAGTCTGCAAGCGACTCACTTGCCGACACCTTGGTTCAAACCCTGGGCTGGAATGTGACCCGCCTTGACGGAGAGAACGCGTGATGAGCAGGGTGCGCTGGGAGCGCATGACCGAAATTCCGCTGCTCATTGCCGGCATCATTTTTCTCTTTGCCTATTCGTGGCAGGTTCTCGCCCCACCTTCAACGCTGCTCTATGACGTGATGGAGTGGGCAACGATTGTGGTCTGGGTTTTCTTCGGAGTGGACTACCTGGTGCGACTCTCCCTCTCGCAGGGGAAAGCCCGGTGGTTTGTCCGCAACTTTTTTGATTTCCTCGTCATCGCACTCCCCCCTCTCAGGCCGCTGCGACTGTTGCGCCTGGTGTTGCTCATTCGGGTGTTCCAGCGGCACGCGCCTGTGTTGGTGCGAAACCGCATCCTCAGTTACGCCAGCCTTGCGACAGTGCTTCTCACCTATATCGCGGCTCTGGCCGTCTTGGAAGCCGAGCGGCCCTACGGCCACATCACCACTTTTGGCGATTCGATCTGGTGGTCGCTCGTCACCGTCACCACCGTGGGATATGGCGATTACAGCCCGGTGACAGCGGTGGGGCGCACGATTGCCGTGGGCCTGATGTTTGGTGGCATCGTGCTGGTGGGAATCGTGGTCGGAACCTTGAGCTCGTGGATTATCGAGACGGTGACGGAAGACACCGAGGAAACCCTCGATGAGACCACCGCGGCCGTCATGGAGTTGCGTGACGAGGTGCGCCAGTTGCGCGCCGCCGTTGAGGACCAGGAAACTGCACCTGATAAAACCCGCTAACGAGCGGTCGCTTCTCCCGTCGTTTGCCGGCGGCGCACCAACCAAATGATGAGTGTGGCGCCTCCGCCCAGCACCAGCGCTCCAATGACGAACCCGCCGATGACGGTACCCAAGGAAGCGCCCTGATCGATGGCTTCGACGATCACCGTGCCACCGTCGAGCGCTACGACCCGAACATCGGAGCCTGCCGCAATGGTCTGGGAAATGGAGCGCGCTGGATAGACCATGCCGTCGATCGCAATTTCGCCGCCGGTGGGCGAAATTTCTGCGGTCGCGATAGCGACAATGCCTGCTCCCAAACCAGGCCCAGCCTCCTCCTCGACAGCTTCAACCTCTTCCACCACTTCAGGTTCTTCTTCGGCGGCGGCCTCCTCCACGGGCTCGGCCGGAGTTGGCTCGGGCTCTTCAGCCTCCGCATCCTCGGTAGGAGCCGGTGCCGCAGGTACGGGGTTCAGGTCGATGACCGCTTCCATCTCAAGGGTGGAATCCCACTCACCGGTCCATCGAATTCTCGTATCCGTCATTTCATTGCCGTTGGTCGAGATGACAGTACCCACGTGATCGAGGGTGAATTGCACGTCCAGCAAGCCTTTCGCCTCGTCCTCGCGGTCCCCCAATTCTCCGCCGACGGTCATTTTGGCGGTGTAGGAGACGTAGTCTCCTTCGCGAGCGAAACGGATAAAGTCCCCATCCGCTTGGACAATTTCCCAGTTGTAGGGGTCGCCGTTGTTTTCGCTGAAGCGGTAGCCATTCCAAGGGCCTTCGGCGTAATTGGTGCGGACCATACCCTCACCGGCGAAGGAATCTCCCAGAAAAGACCGGGCGATGTCCTCAGTAGCAAAGTCCTCGTGCACAGCCGTGTCGATGCGAACATCCAGCTCTTCCTCGTCATTGAGGTCAAACACCGCATCGACGTAATAGCAGCCAGACAGAGAAAGGGCACCAATGAGAGAAATGAGGGCGAGGGACAACCGGGAACGAGTGAACATTGTTGTGACTTTCCGCTCAGACCGGTCCCGCCACGCACTCAGAACCTTCGACCTAGCCAGACTAGTTCGCGTGGGGCGACGGGTCCACCCCCGCGCGAAAACGCGCTACTGAAGAGGCCCTAGCAGGTAGCCCTCGAGGGTCGACTCGGGGCCCGAGGAACCACCGTGTTGGCCCTGGAACAGGCTGGTACCATCCATGCCACATAGCTGAAGGATGCGACTGGCGCCGCCTGGGTGCTTGCTGATCCAGTCAGTGAGGTCATAGATAGACCCGTCGACCACACTCCAACAGCTCTCTTCTGAGTCATTCATCGCCACTTGGTCCATGGTGAGCACGAGACCCTTCGGTGCGGCTTCCTCCCCCATGGGGGTGTCGGTCCACTCCTCCCCCTCTTGCACATCATCGGCGAGGCGCGTCTCGCCCGACATTTCAGAATCCGAGGGCAACTCTTCGACAGGCTCAGCGGGAGCGGCTGCGCAACCGGCAAGAACGAGAGGGACGAGGAGGAGAAGTGCTCGAGTGGTCATGCCCCGAGCGTATAGACGCGTGATGGGCTTTTACTGGATACTCGCTCCAATCGCTCCAACTGCAAGCTTCGCGATCTGAAGTTCCTTGTTGGTGAGGTGCGTCGATTGAGCGCGGAGCTGACTTCATCGGCGCTCCATCCCTCGAGTCGTTGAAAGAAGTTCACGACGGCGGCATCAACGTCTTCCGAGAGGTTTGCCCATGACGAGGCCTGCGAGCGGGGTGAATCCCATCCGCGTATCGACGGCGGTACCCCCTTCACGGCAGCAAGGGAGGAGCCATCACCCAACGGAAACGACAGCACGCACCGGATCACAATTAGGTTGAAGATTCAGGCCCTGGCGCCCACTATCTTCCAGCTCTCCTGCCAATTGCAATTCCGCCTACCAGCAATCCACTTAGAGCACCTGCCCCGAGGAGCGTCCAAGCGCCGTAGACCAGAGCCTCGTCCAGCCAGCTAGGTCCCGTGGGTGACGACTGCCCCACGAGTGCGACCGTTCCATCGCTATTCAAGACAACCTCATACCCTTCAGGAACCTCTTGGCCTTCAATTGAAGCTGCAGCCGAATCCACACCGGGACTAAAACCTGGCTCTTCTGGGCCGACCGGCAACAGGTCCTCGTTTAGGCCATCAAGCACAAGAGGGCTGGAGATACGCTGAATTGGAAGCTCGCCGTCACCCAATTTGCGCAATACAGCATTCATTTCTATCCGTGAACCGCCTTGACCTTTCCATTTCACCTTGTTGTCAGTTGGGCTCCGGAAACCATTTGTTTCCACGAGATCCCATCCGTCCTCCCATTCAAGCGAAACGAAGTAGCTCTCAGGCCAGCCGGTAATGTCCGGGACCGCGACAGCACCAGAAAGAACGACTTCCTCACCGTCGTAATTGGTGAGTCGATAACCTCCAGTTTGTGCTTTACATGTGACTTCACTGCTCTCTCGACCGGATTTCTTCTCACCCGACAATAAAGTCACATATGCGGCGCCCCGCCCGAGCGCCAACCCCTTTTCGGGGCCTCCGCCTGTGTAGTGAAGAAATTCCCCGTACGGGTTGAACCCTTGAGTGTTGTAGCTGCCAAGACCCTCACACGCGGTGTACACGTCCAGCTCGCGAGCCAGCTCCAATCCGCCGTAGTAATTACGATCATCTTCTTGGCGGTTGCCCGTATTATCTGCGAACCAGTAGCCAGCAAAGTACACCCAGGCATCCTTGGGGACCACCACCGAATTTACCCAACTCACTTCTACGGACTCTGCAGTTCGACCTTCTGAAATCCGGTCGCCACCGATTGAAATCTTGGTTCTCGCCTCGTAACAACCACTCAATAGCAGCGCGAGTGAGGCGATAGAGAGAGCCCCAAGAGCACTTCGGACTCTATTGCGTTGAGACTTCAACATCGCTCTAAGCCTCCCCTTCGACGGCTTCTAAAGATTCGGATTCGTCACCCGCGTCAGATTCACGCTTCTTTCGAGCGGCCAAAAACACAAAAACAGCGGCTACAGCCAGAGCCAAAACTCCGCCCCCCGCTAAACCAATCCACATTCCGGTGTTTGAGCCACTCGCACCCTCCGAAACAAGGTCTGCGAGATTTTGGGGCTCCAGAGGATCTACGGAATCGTCCGCAAACGCTCCAGCAAAATCAGGGTCATCGAACAAGTCGCTGGGCGAGTCAGCCTCATATCCTCCCCCAGGAGGCGGCACAAACACCCCTCCGGTGTCTCCAGAGTCTCCAGAGTCTCCAGAATCCCCACCATCAAGCTCATCTGGTCGAGGAAGAATTTCGACGAATGGCACTTCCGGCTCTAGCTCAACAATGACGTCGGGGTCGATTCCGGGATTCAAAACCTCTGGGTCGACCAACGTAATTTGCCGTTTCTTTTCGACGCTTATCGAGGGTGACCATTTTCCAAAACTGGACTGTTGGCAGGCAACCTCTAAATTGTCCTGAATGCAGAATCCACCGTCTTCGGCCACTGCTGTGATTTCCCATGCGTCATCAACCAAAAAATTTACGGTGGATCCCCGGAACCCAGAGTCCGACTGATCTTCTTCCAAATATTGGACTACCGTAATTTTCTTCTCGCTGTCGCCGCTTGAGGAAACCTTGAACTGCGACGTTCCGCCTCCAGTCGAGGCTTGGATTCCCGCACCGCCCGCAAACCGGTATCCCACCCAACCATTTTTTTCCTCGTAGATGGCTTTGGAGTAGCCACTGTACAAGTCCAACACATATGTCGACGCGTTATCTTCCTGCGGGTCAGTAAACAAAACTGGGTCAACCACATGAAGGTGGGATACGGCAACGCTGCCATCTTCCTTCACCGTGACCCTAGTATCCAATTCGTAACAGCCTGTTACGAGCAGGACAGCCGAAAGTCCAATTGTTCCCGCTGCAGCTTTCGCGGCCAGCTTTTTCAACATTGGCATGTCTCCGGTACCTCTCCAGTTCTGCTAGCAGTTTGTTCCATGTTCTTGATTTACAGCTAACGTTACGTCGTTTCCGTTGGCATCTCGGCCCTCAATGAGAAACCGAACGTTATCTCCAATGTCCTTGTATCGGGCCCCGCTAATGGAAGCCTCCGCACTCACCCACTTGTCCTTCTCCGGGTCATATTTACCGTCCCACTTCATCTCGTGGTCTAGTTCAGCGCCATATTCGTTCTTTCGATAGGCCGTAATCGAGTCGATTCCCCAGTTGAAACGACCTTCGCTGCCTTTGGTACCGGGAATTTTTGCGTGGACTTCGGCGGTCAAGCGACTGTTTCGGCATGAGAACACAATCTCGTCGACGACAGGAAGAACCGGGATGGAATCGTCCGCTAGTTCTTCTTCAACGGGCTCTGGGTCGGACTCAGGAACAGATTCTGAGTCGGCCTCAGTAGCAGGTTCTTGGTCGGCCTCAGGAGCAGGATCTTGGTCGGCCTCAGGAGCAGGATCTTGGTCGGCCTCAGGAGCAGGCGACTCGGCCGCAGTTTCTCCGGGTTCTTCATCGATAGCGATGGCGTCGGGAGCTTCAAGAGTTTCGATGGCCTCAACCTGGGAAGACTCTGTCTCTGCTTCCACCTCACTCGCAGAATCGGGAGTGCAACCGGGGAGAAACGCAAGGAAAAGCACCAGAGGCAGAGCGACCGATTTCATATTGTGACCCTTTCCCTCAGTTCTACCCAACCCCAAAAAGGAAAAACCGTCAACTAACTTGAGTTCTTGGGGGGAGGGCTTTTCCATTAAGTGGCTTGACGTTAGGCCGAACAACTTGCAATTTCTCGCAGGGTTTGACGGTGTCTCTGGTTGATGAACGCAGGAGCCCTGTGCCGTTGTTCCCACTGATGGGCAGCTCCATTATCTATGCCTCCTCGGGCGGCAAGCCATCGGCCACATAGCGCCCGTGGCGAATCATAGATGAACTCGGACGAATCATCAGAGTAACCGAGGAGTCGCTCCAGCCCTACACCCGCTGACGGGCCCGGCCAACTGCGATGCTGTTTGCACACCCCCCGGGACTCGAACCCGGAACCCACTGATTAAGAGTCAGTTGCTCTAATTGTTGAAACGAAATTCGACCACGTCGCCGTCTTGCATGACGTAGTCCTTGCCCTCGATGCGGGCTTTGCCCTTGGCACGCGCTTCGGCGATGCTTCCGGTTTCGACCAAGTCGTCAAAACTCACCACTTCGGCTTTGATGAAGCCCTTTTCGAAGTCGGTGTGGATGACACCAGCCGCTTGTGGCGCCTTCCAGCCTTTGCGAATGGTCCAGGCACGTGATTCTTTCGGCCCCGCAGTGAGATAGGTCTGCAAACCGAGGGTCTCAAAACCCACACGGGCGAGCTGGTCCAGGCCACTCTCGTCCTGCCCCAAAGATTGCAGGAGTTCAGTGGCTTCTTCGGCGTCGAGGTCCATCAGCTCACTCTCGACCTTCGCATCAAGCAGCACGGCTTTCACGGGTGCCACCAGCGCTTGAAGCTCAGCCTTCTTGGCTTCATCGGCAAGGACTGATTCATCGACGTTGAAAACATAGAGAAACGGTTTAGCCGTGAGCAGGCCAAGCTCTTTTAGAAGTGACGCATCGAAGTTCGCCTGGAAAAGGGTCTTACTCGAGTCAAGAATCTCTTTCGCATCAAGCGCCGCTTGCAACACAGCCGCGTCGAGCTTTTTACCCTTGACTTCTTTTTCATACCGGGCTATCGCCTTCTCCAGCGTCTGAAGGTCAGCAAGAATCAGCTCGGTGTTGATCGTCTCCATATCCGCGGTGGGGTCGACCTTGCCATCAACGTGAACTACATCGGGGTCGGTAAAGACTCGCACCACTTCGGCGATGGCATCTGCTTCGCGGATGTGTGAGAGAAATTGGTTACCCAGGCCCTCGCCTTCGCTCGCACCCTTCACGATTCCCGCAATATCCACAAACGAAACTGTCGCAGGCACAGTCTTCTCAGAGTTCATCAGCTGCGCCAGGGTGTCGAGGCGCTCATCCGGGAGGTTGACCACGCCCACGTTCGGTTCAATCGTGGCGAAAGGGTAGTTCGCGGCGAGAACGGTGTTTTTCGTCAACGCGTTAAACAGCGTTGATTTGCCGACGTTGGGTAGACCAACGATTCCAATGGTGAGAGCCACGAGCATTGAGCCTAGTGGAGTGGGCACGGGGTCCCGAGCTTCGTCGGTCGTGGCTGGCACACTGAAGGCATGGACGTTTCAACACTCTCGATTGTCATTGCCGTTTTGGCCGGTGTTGCTGCCGGGGTGGCAGTGGGAGTGTGGTTTGGCCGTGGGCAACAGAAAACCCTCAGTGCACGGGCCGAGGCTGCCGAGCAACGAGCGGCCGCATTAGATGCGCAATTGGAGTTGCTTTCAGGCCAATACGACGACGTCCAGAAGCGATACGCCGAAGACCAGAAGGTTCTCACGCTCCTAGAGCCCCTGCGCGATCAGCTCAACCGGGTGGATAAGACCGTGGTGGAGATGGAGCGTCAACGCAGCGAGCAACACAGCTTGCTCTCCGAGCAACTGCGGGCCGTGGTGACCAACGATGAGGCGCTTCGTAAAACGACTGAGTCTCTTGAGTCGGCTCTCCGAGGGGGCACCACTCGGGGTCGGTGGGGTGAGGTGCAGCTGCGCCGGATTGCCGAGAGTGCGGGCCTGCAAAACAAGCTGGATTTTGTCGAACAAAAGCAGGTGGAAGGCGAGGGGCTGGGAAAGCCCGATATGACTCTCCATCTGCCGGGTGATAAGTACATCGCAATCGACTCGAAGGTTCCGTTTTCCGCCTACTGGGACGCCCAAGAAATTCCCCTCTCTGCGACGGGAGAGCAGGCGCGCAAACGCGATCAGCTTCTGAGCGACCACGTCAAAGCGGTGCGCTCACACGTGGATGCGCTCAGTAAAAAGTCGTACTGGTCGAGTTTGGACAACTCCCCCGAATTTGTCATTTGCTTCATCCCCACTGAGGCGCTGCTCTCTGCCGCCTTGGAAGCAAACCCTGATCTGTTGGAGTGGGCGTTTGGTAAGCGCGTGGCTCTGGCCTCACCGGTATCGGTGTGGTCGGTGATGAAAACGGTGGCATTTGCCTGGCAACAAGATGCCCTCACCCAAGACGCCAAGTCACTGTTTGAAACAGGGCGTGAGTTACACAACCGCTTGGGCACTCTCGCCGGACACATTACGAAACTCGGCCGGTCCATTCAGACGAGTGTGAGTGATTACAACAAGTTCTTAGGCACCCTCGAGCGCCGAGTGATCCCCAGCACCAGGAAGCTCCGCCAACTGGGTGATGGTGACGGAATGCCCGAATCGCTACCGAGCATCGACGACTCCGTGAGGGAGTTGAGCGCGTCAGAGCTCACTTCGGAAGACGACGACTAGTCGCTACTCGTCCAGCCACTTCGCGGCTTGATGGTCTGCACTCACCCGTCGAATAGTTCCCGAGCGTGCGCGCAACACAATACTTTCTGTGCTAATCAGCGGCCCCTGACGGCGTACGCCCCGCACCAGCTCGCCGTCGGTGACACCGGTGGCGACAAAGAACGTGTTGTCGCTTGAAACCAGGTCATTGAGGCCATAGACGTGGTCAAACTTCAGGCCCGCGTCGAGACCCTTTTGTCTTTCATCATCAGTCGACGGCGCCAAGATTCCCTGCATAAAACCACCCAGTGCCTTAATTGCACACGCCGTCGCAACGCCCTCGGGGCTGCCACCAATGCCGATAGCCATGTCGATGCGACTGTCGTGTCGAGCCGCGTTGATACCTGCAGCAACATCCCCATCGAAAATCAGGCGCGTGCCCGCGCCCGCAGCGCGAATTTCCTCGATGATTCCCTCGTGCCGAGGCCTGTCCAATACCGCCACTCGAATTTCTTCGACCGGCTGAGCTTTCGCCTTGGCCAGAGCACGAATGTTCTCTGCCAGGGGCTTGGTGATGTCCAACACCCCAATGGCCTCTTCGGAGGCCACCATCTTCTGCATATAAAACACGCTGGAGGCGTCGAGCATGCTGCCTCGGTCGGCCACCGCCAACATCGAAATCGCGTGACTTCGGCCCGCAGCCGTCAGCGAGGTGCCGTCGATGGGGTCAACAGCAATGTCGCATTTGGGCCCTTGGCCTGTGCCGACCACTTCGCCGTTGTAAAGCATGGGGGCGTTGTCTTTCTCGCCCTCACCAATGACGACAGTGCCTTGGAAGTTCACGGTCGAGAGAAATTTCCGCATCGCGTCCACGGCCGCCGCGTCCGCCTCGTTCTTGTTACCTCGACCAATCCACGGCGTCGCGCGAATGGCCGCCGCTTCGGTGGCCCGCACTAATTCCATCGCCAAGTTGCGATCGGGGTGAATAAACAGCTCGCCTGGTTCTTCCTGGGACACCGGCACACCCTCTCAGATCGCCCATCTTTGGCTGGTAAGTCGATTCTACTCGCCGACCTGCGCCACACCCCCGGGCCATAGACTGGGAGCGTCGAGCGTTGACATTGCCACGAAAAGGAGCCCGCTCACCATGCCTGTCGCCAGCACCGAGGAATACGCCGCCATCATCGACCACGCGAAGGCAAACGGCTTCGCGCTTCCCGCCATCAATGTGAGCTCCTCACAAACAATCAACGCCGTGCTCCAGGGCCTCACCGAAGCAGGCTCGGACGGAATCATTCAGGTTTCCACCGGGGGGGCCGACTACTTCTCCGGCCACACCGTGAAAAACCGCCCCGACGGCGCCATCGCCTTCGCCCAGTTTGTCCACCAGGTCGCCAAGAACTACCCCATTAAGGTTGCGGTTCACACCGACCACTGCCCGAAAGACGCCCTCGACAACTTTGTCCGTCCCCTCCTCACCGCCTCTGAAGAGACCGTGAAAAACGGGGGCATCCCGCTTTTTCAATCCCACATGTGGGATGGCTCTGCGGTGAGTTTGGAGGAGAACCTCGAGATTGCTCAGGAGCTCATCAAGCGCACCAGCGCACTCGGCCAGATTTTGGAAGTCGAAATCGGCGTCGTCGGGGGTGAGGAAGACGGTGTGAGCCACGAGATCAACGACCAGCTCTACACGACCCTCGACGATGCGATTGCCACCGTCGAAGCGCTCGGTTTAGGTGAGAAGGGCCGCTACATGGCCGCTCTCACGTTCGGAAACGTCCACGGTGTCTACAAGCCCGGCAACGTCAAGCTCAAGCCAGAACTGCTCGGTGAAATTCAGGCCGGTTTGCAGGCCAAGTACGGCACTGGCCCCAAACCAATGGATCTTGTGTTCCACGGAGGCTCTGGCTCAACCGAAGCAGAGATTGCAGAGGCAGTGAGCAACGGTGTCATCAAGATGAACATCGACACTGACACCCAATACGCCTTCACCCGCTCGATCGCCCACAGCATGCTCTCGGGCTACGACCAGGTGCTGCGGATTGATGGTGAAGTCGGTAACAAGAAGGCCTACGATCCGCGCGCCTGGGGTAAAGAAGCGGAAACCTCGATGGCCAAGCGCGTGGTGGAGGCCTGCCAGCAGCTGGGTTCGGCGGGTAAGGCGCTCTAGCTAGCGCAGGTGCCCACCGAGGGCGCGCTCATCAGTGTTGCCAGAGGCATCCTTGCGAAGTTCCTTGGGTAGCGAGAACTGAAGGTCCTCTTCAGCCGTGCGCACCTCATCGACCTCGCGGTAACCCGCTTCCGCCAGGTCGGCGAGGGTCTGGCCCACCAGAACTTCAGGAACCGAGGCGCCAGAGGTCACGCCGATTGTGGCAACACCATCGAGCCACTCTTGCTTGATTTCGCTCGCGTAATCCACCCGATACGCCGACTTCGCTCCGTATTCCAGGGCGACTTCTACCAATCGCACGCTGTTGGAGGAGTTCTGAGAACCCACCACGATCACCAGATCGCATTCCGGCGCAATCTTCTTAATCGCTACCTGGCGGTTTTGTGTCGCATAACAAATATCGTCGCTAGGAGGATCCTGCAGGTGGGGGAATCGCTCACGCAGTCGCCTCACCGTCTCCATCGTTTCGTCGACACTCAGAGTGGTTTGGCTCAACCAGATGAGGTTCTCCGTCTGCGGCACCGCAATCGTCATCGCCTCTTCCGGGTCGTTCACCAAGGTGGTGTTCTCGGGGGCGTGACCCATGGTGCCTTCGACCTCTTCGTGTCCGGCGTGGCCAATGAGCAGAATGTGGAAGTCCTGACCGGAGAAGCGAACCGCTTCGCGATGGACCTTTGTCACTAGCGGACAGGTCGCGTCGATGGCGTTGAGCTGTTTTTCTTTCGCCTCGTTCACCACCATCGGGGAGACTCCGTGAGCGCTAAACACAATTGTGCTGCCCTCGGGAACTTCCTCGACCTCGTCGACAAATATGACGCCGCGAGACTCCAGCTCCCGCACGACGTGGATGTTGTGAACAATCTGCTTCCGGACATACACCGGAGCGCCATAGCGCTCTATAGCCTTCTCCACCGCAACGACAGCACGATCCACACCCGCGCAGTATCCGCGAGGCGCTGCCAAGAGCACCCTCTTCTGACCCGACACTGGTCGGTCCTCCAGGGGCTCTCTGCGGGGAGCAACCGTGGGGGAATCGAGAAGCGTTCCCGCGGCACCATTAGAGATCGTCACGGTGCCCTAGTGTAGTGAGCTCGAAGGCCGCAGAACTGGGGAGAAGCCCAGTGGTCTGGCCTACCCTGGTGTCATGTCCACTGGCCCCGCCAACGATTCAAGCCCGGAGACTCCGTGGAGTCTGGAGCGGCTCTCCGAATCACTAGGGGTCTACATCGAACGACTGGGTTCGGTCTGGGTCGAAGCAGAAATCACCCAGTGGGGAGTCTCTGGCGGACACGTCTACGGCCGCATCAAGGATGTTGAGGCCGACGTCACCGTGGACATCACCGTGTGGCGCTCCATCCGCGAGTCCCTGCCAGAGGGCGTCGGCCAGGGCGACCGCGTTGTCGTCAAACTCAAACCCAACTGGTACGTCAAAGGTGGACGCCTGTCCATGAACGTGTTGGAGCTGCGCCTCGCCGGATTGGGCGAGCTTCTCGCCAAAATCGAAGCACTTCGAGCCAAGCTCCACGCCGAAGGGCTATTTGACGTCGAACGCAAAAAGCGCCTGCCGTTTCTGCCCGGGCTGATTGGGCTGGTCACGGGCAAAGATTCTGACGCGGAAAAAGATGTCTTACGCAATGCCCAGTTGCGCTGGCCCGAGGCGCAATTCCAGGTGGAATACGCGAGTGTGCAGGGCGATAAGTGTGTCCCCGAGGTCATTGCCGCACTCGATCGGCTTGAGAACAACCCCCAGGTCGACGTGATCATCGTGGCGCGAGGAGGCGGAGACTTCCAACACCTCCTGCCCTTCAGTGACGAGGCTCTCGTGCGGCGGGCCGCCGCCTGCACAATTCCGCTGGTGAGTGCCATCGGGCACGAAGCTGATCGGCCACTGCTCGACGAGGTCGCCGACCTTCGCGCCTCGACACCGACCGACGCGGCGAAACGGGTTGTGCCCGACGTCGCAGAAGAGCGACAGAAAATTCGCGAGGCAAAGAAGCGATTGGCCCTGCGCCTTGACGCCCTGATTAGCGGAGAGTGGGAGAAACTGCGCCTCTTTCGGGAGCGCCCCGTTCTCGCGAGGCCTCTCACGATGGTGGATAGCCTCGCCGAGGACATTCTTCGCTTGGTGCAGCGTGGAGTCGACCGCACCGATTCTTTGTTGGAGCGCTCCCGCGGTGAAGTGACCAGTTTGCGCGCGAGCATGAGAGCCCTCTCCCCTTTGGCAACCCTCGAGCGCGGCTACGCCATCGTTCAAACCCAGGAGGGAACCGTGGTGAGTGAACCCGACACCGTCTCCGCGGGTCAGGCGATCGATATCCGTGTGAAGGGCGGCACGATACCCGCGACTGTCTCCAAAGATGCCTCCTAGAATGGCGACGATGGCTGACAAGAACACCTCCCCCGCTGACGTACCCGCCGACATTGCGGCGCTCTCCTACGAGGAAGCCCGCGACCAGCTGGTCGAGGTGGTCGCCACGCTCGAACAAGGCCAAGCCACGCTCGAAGAATCGATTGCTTTGTGGGAGCGCGGCGAGGCGCTTGCCACCCGGTGTGAACAATGGCTGACCAACGCCCGGGAGCGTCTCGACAAGGCCCGCGCATCAACAGATGACTGAACCCACGACGCCCCAGGAGATCGCTGAGGCCAAAGCGGAAGCGAAGCGGCTACGACGTCAAAGGCAAACGACGAAGAACCTCGTCGGCTCTCTTGTTGCCTCCCTCGGAATCGTCATTTTCCTGGTCCTCGTCGTGGCTCGACCCAGTGGCCCCGTCGCTCAGCCGATTGACTATGCGGCGGTGGGTGCTCAGAGCGAAACGACGACAGGGTTTGACCTCGCGGTTCCCGCATTAGATGAGTCGTGGAGTGCCAACCGTGCAGAGATTCGCGAGGATCTCGGGCTCGACGTGTGGCGAATGGGTCTGATCTCAAGCGCCGGTGGCTTTGTGCAGTTAGTGCACTACCTCGGTGAGGTGGCCGACCCAGTGGCGTTGATTCCTGCAGAGGGTGTGGATTCGCGCGAGACGCTGACCACTCCCGATGGTTCCAGCGTGACATGGTCTGCTCGTGACCGCACCGACGTCGATGAAGCCGGCAATGACAGCTACGTGCTGTGGGCGGAGACCAACAACGGACTCCTCGTCATTCGCGGCACCTTACAGGCGGGAGTGCTCACAATCGCCTCCGCTGTTATCCAATCCGACCCTCAACTCTTCGAGGAAACCCGATGACCCCCCTCACCCCCGCCTCCGTGTGGAAAGAGATGGTCGCTGGAAACCAGCGATTCATCGACGGCACCCCCCTTCATCCCCGACAGGATGTCGAAAGGCGGGCGGAGCTCGCCATTTCGCAGACCCCACGCGCCGCGCTCTTTGGCTGCAGTGATTCTCGGCTTTCCGCGGAAATCATTTTCGATTTGGGGCTCGGTGACCTCTTTGTAGTGCGTAATGCCGGTCAGGTGATCTCGAGTTCCGTTCTCGGTTCGCTCGAATACGCCGTCGAAATGTTCAACATTCCTCTCATTCTCGTTCTCGCCCACGACAGTTGTGGCGCGGTTGAAGCGGCCGTGCGCAAAGACGCAGACCCGGACACTCTCTTCCCACCGCACGTCGCCGACATGGTCTCCGACATCCTTCCTGCGGTGGTCCGAACCCGAGAGGCAGCGGGAGTCAGTCAAGGGGAGCCGGTGGATTCCGCGGAGGTCGGTATCGAGCATCTGCGTGACACGATTTCTGGGTTGCTTGCCCAATCCGAGCTGATTGGCCAGCGAATTGCCGACGGTAAACTGGCGATTGTAGGCGCAAACTACCGCCTCACCGAAGGTCGCGTAATCAGCGACGTCATTGTTGGAGATGTTTCCTAGTTCCTCGGTTTTCAGAGGGTGAAAGGGTCAGTCATGTCTGCCGCTCACGAAGAGTTTCGTATCGAACACGACACCATGGGCGAAGTTAAGGTGCCCATCAACGCCCTCTACCGCGCTCAAACCCAACGCGCGGTAGAAAACTTCCCGATTTCCGGCTCCGGCTTAGAACGCGACCACATCATCGCGCTGGCGCAGGTGAAAAAAGCGGCCGCCCGCGCCAACCGTGAACTGGGAATTCTCGATGACTCCATCGCGCAGGCGATTGAATCGGCAGCCAACGAAATCATCGGGGGTCACCACCTCGAGCACTTCCCGGTCGACACCTACCAAACCGGTAGCGGCACGTCCTCAAACATGAACATGAACGAGGTCCTCGCCACGCTCGCTACCAAAGCGTCGGGCACCGATATTCACCCCAACGACCACGTCAACGCCTCGCAGTCTTCTAACGACGTCTTCCCCACCTCGGTGCACGTGGCAGTAACCGGAGCACTGATTAACCAACTCATTCCAGCACTCGAGCACCTCGCCGGGGAGCTGGAGAAGAAAGCGACCGCCTGGGCAGGAGTGGTGAAGTCGGGCCGCACCCACCTGATGGATGCCACCCCCGTCACTCTCGGTCAAGAATTTGCCGGCTACGCCCGACAGGTGCGTTTGGGAATTGAGAGGGTGCAAGCATCGCTGCCCCGCGTCGCCGAAGTGCCCCTGGGTGGTACGGCCACCGGCACCGGCATCAACACCCCGGTGGGCTTTTCCGCACGAGTCATTGAGCTGCTTGCCGAGCAGACCAATCTGCCCATCACCGAGGCGCTCGATCACTTCGAAGCCCAGGGTGCCCGCGACGGACTCGTCGAAGCATCCGGCGCGCTGCGGGTGATTGCGGTGTCAGTAACCAAGATTTGTAATGACCTGCGATGGATGGGCTCTGGCCCCAACACGGGACTGGCCGAACTGGCGATTCCCGACCTCCAGCCGGGCAGCTCGATCATGCCCGGCAAAGTCAACCCGGTGATTCCCGAAGCCGTCTTGATGGTGTGCGCACGAGTCATTGGCAATGACCAGACTGTCGCGTGGGCGGGAGCAACCGGAAACTTCGAGCTGAATGTGGCGATCCCGGTGATGGCCACCTCGCTGTTGGAATCGATTCGTCTACTGGCTAATGCCTCCACGGTGCTGGCTGATAAGACCGTCATGGGCTTGGAAGCTAACGAAGAGCGGGCACGAGCCCTCGCCGAATCCTCGCCATCGATTGTGACTCCGCTCAACCGCGTAATCGGTTATGAGGCAGCGGCCAAGGTGGCAAAGCACGCCGTCGAGCAGAAAATGACGGTGCGCGAAGCGGTCATCGACCTCGGGTTTGTCGAACGCGGAGAAGTCACCGAAGCGCAACTGGATGAAGCGCTCGATGTCCTGCGGATGACCGCACCAGGGCTCTAAGCGACCGCCTGGCCACCCTCGAGCAAGTCCGTCACAAGCGCCGCGATCGGGCTGCGTTCCGAGCGCGTCAGCGTGAGGTGGGCGAAAAGGGATTGTCCCTTGAGGGCTTCAATCACGCTCGCCACACCATCGTGACGTCCCACACGCAGGTTGTCGCGCTGCGCCACATCGTGGGTGAGCACCACCCTGGAGTTCTGTCCGATGCGGCTGAGCACCGTCAGCAAGACGTTTCGCTCGAGAGACTGTGCTTCATCCACGATGACAAATGCGTCGTGGAGTGAGCGGCCTCGGATGTGAGTGAGGGGAAGCACTTCGAGAATTCCGCGCTCCATCACTTCGTTCACCACGTTTTGGGAGACCACGGAGCTCAGAGTGTCGAACGTGGCTTCCGCCCACGGGTTCATCTTCTCCGCTTGATCACCGGGAAGATAACCGAGTTCTTGGCCTCCCACCGCGTAGAGCGGGCGGAACACCATGATTTTGCGGTGGAGGTTGCGCTCCAACACCGCCTCTAGCCCCGCGCACATAGCGAGTGCTGATTTGCCGGTTCCTGCCCGGCCGCCAAGAGACACGATTCCCACATTGTTATCGAGCAGCACGTCGATGGCGAGTCGCTGCTCAGCGGAGCGTCCGTGCAAACCAAACACGTCGCGGTCACCCCGAACCAAGGTGATGCCACCCTTACCGTCGACACGGCCGAGGGCGGACCCACGCTCGCTCGAAATCACGACTCCGGTGTTCACCGGCAGATCTTGAACCAAGGGAGTTTTGAGGGCCTCGTCGTCATAGAGCACCTGGACGTCGTCCGCTCCGAGGCTGATTTCGGCGATGCCGGTCCAACCGGAGTCCACGGCCAGTTCCGCACGGTACTCCTCTGCCGCGAGACCGACTGATGCCGCCTTCACGCGCATCGGCAGGTCTTTTGAGATCACGGTAATCGAGAGACCCTCGTTAGCGAGGTTCACCGCGACGGCGAGGATACAAGAGTCGTTGTCTCCCAGCTGAAGCCCCGAGGGCAGTACCGACTGGTTGGAGTGATTGAGCTCGACACGGAGAGTTCCGCCATCGCCCACGGCAATGGGGAAGTCGAGGCGCTCGTGCTTGGCTCGCAAGTCATCGAGGAACCGCAGAGCCTGTCGGGCGAAGTAACCAATCTCTGGATCGTGCCGCTTTTTTTCTAATTCACTAATGACCACCACGGGGAGGACCACGTGGTGTTCGGCGAATCGAAACAACGCGCCTGGGTCGCTCAACAACACAGATGTGTCGAGAACGAACGTCCGCTCCCTCGTTTCCTCCTTCTTGCTGCTGGGCTTTTTGGCGGTGGACCGAGGGTTAGCGGCTGGTGTCACCGTGTCTCCTTAGGGGGAATCGGGTACCCGTTGCGAAGACGCTACGCCAGGTATCATCGCCCACTTAGCTCGACACGCGGAAACCGTGACGTATGAAAGGTGAACAGTTAGTGACCGAAGCGCCGCTGGCGCCGCCCGAAGTCACGGATGGCGCGCAAGAAGTCGACTTCACGCAGATCCGGGCCGAGCGCTTCGAGGAAGAAGAACTCGCTGTGGGCGGCTTGCCAAATCATGAAGTCACTCAGACGCTGCTCACCGGAGGTGCGAATCACCAGATCAAGGTCCGGCTGTCCGCCGGTGTAGAGGTTGTCGGCAATCGCTTCGACACTGACCGACTTCGACAGCGACTCGAGGTCACCGCCCGAGTCCATGTGGCTTTTCACCAACCGACGCACCGCCTGGGTAATGTCCTGTCGCCCCCCGTAACCCACCGCGAGGTTCACGTGAAGGCCAGAGTTCTTTTCACTGCGGGCGGTGGCAGCGTCGAGCTGAGCGAGAAGTCCCGGCGGGAGGTCGTCGCGGTGGCCCACATGTTGAATGCGCCAGTTTCGGAAACGCGAGAGCTGGTCGGCGAGAGATTCGATGATGGTGGCCAAAGCATCGAGCTCTTTCTCGTTGCGGCCGCGGATGTTGTCCGTTGAGAGCAAGTAGAGAGTGACGACTTCCACGCCAATGTCGTCGCACCAGGTGAGAAATTCGTGGATTTTGTCGGCACCTGCGCGATGCCCGTGAGAGGAGGATTCCAGTCTCTGCTTCGCCCACCGCCGGTTGCCATCGAGAATCAGGCCAATGTGTTTCGGGTGATTCTTACCGTCCAACTGACGTTTGAGTCGTTGGATATAGAGCCGGTAGAGAAACCCCAGCCCTGGAATCAGGCTTCGGCGAGACACGCGACTACCTTAGCCCTATCTTCATCCCCTGGCGAAGGCGCTCAGACTGAACAACTCACAAAGCTCCGCCACGTAGTGTGAAGCCATGTCGAAGGGTGTGAACCAGGAGCTAGAGAACTCCGGAGTAGTTGCCCTCCCGCTTCTGGAGGAATCCATCGAATACCGCTCTCTCGAGCACAAGCCATCGTGGCGCGGATGGATTCACTTGGGGACGTTTCCCTTCGCCCTCGCGGCCGGAATCGTTCTTGTGGTGTTGGCCAAGGGTACCCTGGCCACGGTGGCGTCAGCCATCTTCGCGCTCAATTCGCTACTTCTCTTTGGTGTTTCTGCGGTGTATCACCGTTTCCACTGGTCGGATCGGACCAGAGCGATTCTGCGTCGGATTGATCACGCCAACATTTTTCTGCTGATCGCAGGAACCTATACGCCCCTCGCACTCTTAGCGCTGCCGCAAGACCAGGGTCAGCTGCTGTTGTGGCTTGTGTGGTCGGGAACGCTGATTGGAATTGGCCTCCGCGTGTTTTGGCTCAATGCTCCCCGCTGGATCTACGTGCCGATTTATTTGGGCCTGGGCTGGGCTGCGGTGATGTACATCAGGGAGCTGTTGGACGCGAACGTGGCGATGATGGTCTTGGTGTTGGTGGGCGGTGGCCTCTACACGCTGGGCGCTGTGGTCTACGGAACGAAATGGCCCAACCCCTCACCCAAGAACTTCGGATTTCACGAGATTTTTCACTCGTTTACGGTGTTGGCGTTTTTCTGCCACTGGAGTGCGGTTTTGCTTATTGCGATGAACCCTCTGAACGTTTAGCGTCCTGCTCTTCCCGATCCAGCATCTCGGCAATCTCTGCTCGGTAACGCACCCGGCGCACGCGCTTAACCATGTCCAGGATCAGCAACAGTGCCCCGATTGCGACAGCGAAGGTGACCACGAAACCCACCACACCGGGTGTGACCAAGACGGGGTCCACCTCAATGGGGGGAATGAGCTCCTCGGCGAACAGGCTGGTCGCGACAGTCATCTACTTCACTCCTCA
>Ga0181554_1000886_pt1 | contig 29407 bp, 21 predicted proteins | sample 011ome_16_FD_145602 | JGI IMG/M metagenome (GOLD analysis project Ga0181554, IMG submission 145602) | Coastal salt marsh microbial communities from the Groves Creek Marsh, Skidaway Island, Georgia - 011503CT metaG (spades assembly) | ecosystem: Environmental > Aquatic > Marine > Intertidal zone... | reverse complement strand
CTGCCCCCCCCCCGTTTCACCCCCGCCCCCCCCCCCCCCTCCGTCTCAGGGCGTGAACATCATGATGTTCTGCAAGGAATACAACGCGCGCACCCAGGACCAGGCCGGCACGATCATCCCCGTCGAGATCACCGTCTTCGAGGTGCGCTCGCCTCGCGCTTTCGCCGACGTTCGCTCGCCCCCGCGTCCGTCGCCGCCGCCGCCGGCGTCGCGTCGCGACAAACGCGCGCCCACCCGCGCCCGCCTGACCTTATCCGTTTCCCTCGCGCCCCTCGACGTCGCAGGATAAGTCCTTCACGTTCGTGCTGAAGACCCCGCCCGCGTCGGTGCTCCTGAAGAAGGCTGCCGGCGTCGCGAAGGGTTCCGCGCAGCTCGAGAAGGTTGGCTCCATCACCAGGGACCAACTCGAGGTGCGTGCGCGGCGAATGCTGCGTCGTCGACCCGGGAGCGAAACGTTTTTATTTTCCGCGCGCGCGCCCGCGCCCGTTCGTTCGCTGACGTGTGCGTCGTTCTTCTTTCCCTTCTTCTCGCAGGAAATCGCCAAGATCAAGATGCCCGATCTCAACGCGCACAAGGTGGAGTCCGCGATGCGCGTCGTCGCGGGAACGGCGGCGAACATGGGCATCACGATCGAGGGGTGGGATATGGAGGAGAGCAAAGAGATCTTGCGACAGGAGAAGGCTGCGACGTGGGGAACTGCGTGAGCGTCTAGGACGACGGCGTGCCGATTCGGTGAGGCGTGAGCTCGGGCGGCGGTGCGGTGCGGTGGGGGTTTCACGTCGCGGGACGCTCGCGAGGGAGGATGCACGCGTTCGAACGGCGGAGCCCGGATGGAACGGCGGTCAGCGCGCGGTTGTATATATCACTCGAGAGACTGAGGTGAAGCGAACGCGACTCGACGTCGACGTCGATCGACCGCGCCTCGCCCGCGAACCGACGAGGTCGCGCGCGGTTCTCGGAGTGTCGCGACGAACGACCGCGGCGGTTTATCTATCGGTACGTGCCGTTACAATATCGAGCCGCGCCCTTCCGACGCGCCAACGCAATCAAATCGCGCGGCGGCGCCGAGGCCCCTCGGTCGCCGCCACCCGCTCCACTCCACTCCACTCCACTCCACTCCACTCCGCGCGCGCCGGCGCTCGCGACTGAACCCTCCCCACGTGTCAGTCGTCCCTCTCTAGCGTCGCGTCGCGTTTACTTCTTCAGCTCGCGGTGCAGCGTGTGTTTGCGGAGGTACGGGTTGTACTTCATGAGCTCCAGGCGCCCGGACGTGTTCCGTCGGTTCTGTCGATCGAATGATTCGAAGCGGAGGGGGGGGGCGGGGCGTCAGCGATCGGTCGAGGGGGTCGAGGGGCGGAGCGGACGCGAGAACGGGGGGGGGGGGCGCGGACGCCGGCGGCGCGCGCGGGGGGGAAGGAAGCGACGTCGCGCTTCCGCGCGAGAGGTCCCCCCCTTCCCCCCGCGGACCACGCTGAGGGAACCAAAGCCCTCGAGGGCGTAGGGTTTTCCGCGCGTCCGAAATGCGACGCGACGCCGGCTTATCCGCGCGACGCGCGACGCGACGCGATGGACGACCCGCGCGCGCACCTTCTGAGTCATGTAACGAGACATCCCCGCGACCCCGGACTCCTTCTGCTCCGTGCACTCCAGCGTGATCGTCAGGCGCACGTCCTTCTTCTTCGACGCCGCGACGACCTGGAGCGCGCCTCTGCTCGCGGGCCCGGGCGTGGCCGCGGGCGCGCGGAACGACGCGCTCGTCGCGACGCGGGAGCTCAGCGCCTTGGGCACGAGCGCGGAGCCGGTGAGGGAGGCCATGTTTTCGGTGTTTCTACGTGCTGCGGAGACGGCGCGAGGCGGTCGGCGCGCGTGACAGTGGCGAGCGACGCGCGTCCACGCGCGGGATTTCGACCGAGATAGCGGAGGACGCGGACGTCATTTCGTCTGCCAGTGCAGCTAAAACTCGATCATACTAAAAAACCATAGAGTACGAGTACGCAAAATTCGTATGGAATCACCAGCGTCACCCGGCCCGGTCGCGGCGTTTTCGGCACCTGCGCACCGGCAGAGTTTCGCGGGGGACGCCATCACAGATCCGCGCGCGCGGGCGACGCGTCATGACCGCGTCCGAGGCCGCGCCGCCGTCCGCGCCCGCCGACGGCGACCGCGGCGTGAAGGTCTACACGCGCACGGGCGACGACGGCTCCTCGTGCCTCTTCAACATGGAGCGCAGGGACAAGGACGACGACGTGTTCGAGGCGCTCGGCGACGTGGACGAGCTCGGCGTCGCGATCGGCGTCGCGTGCGCGCACCTGGAGGACCCGATCGTGGGCGACGACGACGGCGAAGGCGACGCGCTCGACTCGTGGGGTTTGCGAAGGCGGGGGGAGGACGAGGACGCGCGCGCGATCGATCGCGGCGAGGACGAGCGCGGCGCGCTGCTGGCGCGCCTGAAGGAGATTCAGAGCCGGCTTCTCGACGTCGGCAGCGCGGTCGCGACGCCGCTCGGCGAGTCTAGCGAGTGGAAGAGGGATCGGACGTCGTTCGAGGCGTCGCACGCGACGACGTTGGAGGCGTGGATCGACGAGTACGACGCGCACCTTCCGCCGCTGAAGACGTTCATTCTTCCCTCGGGCGGGCACGCGTCGGCGCGGCTGCACGTGGCGCGCGTCGTCGCGCGCCGCGCGGAGCGACGATGCGTTCCGCTGATTCGCCGAGGGGACTGCGTCGAGAGCGTCGGCGTGTACTTGAACCGTCTGTCCGACTTTCTGTACACCGCCGCGCGGTTCGTCGCGATGCGGCAGGGGAAGGCGGAGACGGCGTACAAGAAGGCGAAGGCGGTGGGGGGGGGGGAGGGGGCGTCGACATGAACGTCGGGGGCGGCGTCGTTAATTAGGGTAGAAGGGTGAGGGCGCGGCGAGGCGTCGAGGAGAATAAATCGACGACGAGAATAAATCGAACGATACGAACCTAGTGTAGCTCACATCATCTCATCACTTGCGGTGGCTCCACCCGCGAATCGGCGCGTCCACCGGCAACAGCAACCGCATCAGCTGCTTCGGGTCGTCCACGACCTTGTCGAACGACCCCTCCAACTCCTCCCTGGAGTGCGAACCCCACGGCACCCCAACCGACATCATCCCCGCCGCGCTCGCCGCGACGCCGTCGCTCGGGGAATCCCCGACGTAACAGCACAACCGCGGGTGCGAGTAGCACTTCTCCGCCACCTGAAGCAACCCCTTGGGCGAGGGCTTCACCTCCGGGACGGCGTCCGCGCCGGATATCGCGCGCATCATCTTGCTCGCGCCGTTCACGATCATCACCTCTCGCGCGTACTCGGTGCACGCGTTCGATAAGACGCCCTGATTCACCCCGCGCTTATGCAGCGCCTCCACGACCTCGAAGACGTCCGGGAAGAACCCCGCGGTGTCCGTCGTGACGAGCTTCACGTACATCTCGTCGAATCTTCGCGCGAGCTCGATCCCGTCTTCGTGGTCGACGTCGCCGCGCGCGTGGAGCGCCATCCGCTGCGGCGTCGCGTAACGCGTCCCGCGCCTGTATTCCTCCAACGTAACCTCCGCATGTCCCGCCTCCGCGAGGACCGCGTTCGTGGACGTGAAGCCCAGCGTCGTGGTGTCCGCGAGCGTGCCGTCGAGATCCCAGATGATCGCGTTCGCGGCGTCGAACGGCGCGGCCATGTTGGGTTCGAACTCGCTGTTCGGGATGGCCTGCTTCGGCCCCTCTTCGTCGTCGTCCTCCTCCTCCGCGTCCGCGTCCGCGTCAAAATCCTCGTCCTCCCCCCCCCTCTCGTCGAACGCCTTCTTCGCCGCCGCCTGCTCCTCGTCGAATATCGCCTGCGCTTCCTCGAGCTCGCGGATCGCCGCGGACGCGGCGAGCTGCGCTTCCTTGAGCTTCTGCGCCGCGGACGGCTCGCGAGCGCGAGCGTCGCGATCACTCCAGGTTTTCTTCCCCGCTCTCCCGTCGTCCTCCGACGCGAGGACGACGACGGAACGCGCGCGTCTCGCGGCGCGGGGTCCGACCGAGCGCGAGGAGGGACGAGAGGAGGTGGAGGGGGAGGAAGAGGGCGCGCGATGGAGGAACGCGCGCGCGCTCGCGCTCGCGAAGGTCGTCATGCGCTCGCTGTTGTGAACGTCGGGGATGCGATCGCGATCTCATCAGTCGCTATTTCTATACCCGGGCTTCGACCGGTCGCGCGCCCCGAGGTCGAACACGCACTCCATGTACGTCCACCAGTCGCCCTCCTTCGCCTCCGGCGCCGGCGTCTGGAACGCTCTCATCCGGGCGCCCCACTCGACGCACCGCGGGGACATCGCCATGTGCCTCGGGAAGTCAACCTCGGGGTCGAACGCGTCCGAGGTGGACATCGCCATGAAGAGTCGACGCCCGACGAGCCATATCCTCATCTCCTCCACGCCCACGGCCGACAGCGCGTCGCACACCTCCGGCCACGCCTCCGCGTGGTACGCCTTGTACTCATCGACGACGCCGGCGCCGTCGCGCAGGCATATCGTCTGCGCGTAGTGCTTCGTCATCGCGAGGAGCGACAATGGTGATGTAAATGGTTCTCGAACGAACGCGTTATTTTTTTAGATTACATCCGAACCGCCGGCGGCGCTCTCCGCTCAGAACGACCCTTGCTCCGCCTTCACGCGCTGGAGCAGCGCGGTGTTCAGCTCCTTCTCCGTCGCGGTCATCGGGAACACCTTCTTCCGAACCATGTTATCCCGCATCTGCGCCTCGAGCTCCTCCTTGTGCCGAACCGCGCGTTCGAACCCCTCGCGTCGCGACTCCCGCTCCGCGCTCTCGAGCGTGTCGACGACGCGGGCAAACCTCGCGTACCGCCGCGCCTCCTCGTCTCTCTCGCGATCTAGACGCTCTTGCTTCGCCTTGACCTGCTCCGCGAGCTCCTTCTTCACCGCCGCGTTGAGGTCGACCTGGTGCTTCGCGTCGCGCGCGTCTCTCTCCGCGGCGAGGCGGTCGTAGTTGGCGGCGTTTTTCTCGATGATCTCATCCGGCATGTACCGCTTGTACGGCCCGATGGCGTTCCCGAAAGCCTCCTGGGACTTCTGCTTCTCCTTCATCTTCAGCAAGTTGGCGTGGTACGCCTCCTCTTGCTTGCGAAGCTTCTCCGCGTACATCTCCTGGTACTTCAGATCCAGCGCTTCGTCGTCCGCGGCTTGCTTGGCGCGAAGCGCGAGCGTCTCCTCGTTGGACTTTTTAAGCTTTTCAATCTCCGCCGCGATCTTCCGCTTCGCCGCCGCCTCCTCCGCTTGCTTCCGTCGGTAGTCCGCCGCGAGCGCGCGGCGCAAGTCCGCCTCCTCCTGCCGCTTCTCCTCCTCCATCGCCGCCTTCCTCGCAGCCTTGTCCTCGAGCTGCGCTCGCCGATCCGTCTTCAGCTTGTCGACGGCGGCGGTTCTCTTCGCGATCTTCTCGAGCTCGTCGAGCTTCCACTCCTCCAGCCTCCGCGTGACGTCCACCTTGTCCGCGACGACCTCTTCCTTCTCCAGGAGCTTCTTCCGCGCCTTCTCCGCCACCTGCGCGTCGAGCTCCTCCTTCATCTTCCGCTGCGACGCCTTGTAACTCGCCAATTTCTCCGCCTGGATGCGGTCGTTCTCCTTCGCCTGCCATTTGCTGATCTCCGCCCACTCGTCCACGACGGGCGCGCCGAACCGCCGTCCCGCCACCTTCCCGCCCGTGATCCGGTCCTTGATGCGTCGCTCCAGCGCCGCGATCTCGCTCTCCTTGACGCTTCCGGTGTTGTTCATGAACCCGTCCACCTCCTCGCGCACGATCGCGGTGATCGTCACGACGTCTGGCGCGGGCGTGTTGGGGGCGATAAACTTGGCGAGCATGCGCTTCGCGAGCGTGTCCGCGAGCGCTTTCTTCATCGTCTCGATGGACGACTTGGTCGTGTTCGGGTCGTCGAGCGCCTGCGGCGACGAGGGCAGAAGCGGGGCGGTGGGGGGATGGGGTGGCATGGGGTGAGAATTTGGGGGAAAGACGGAAAGAAGCGAGTCGAGTCATCACCCAATTAGGGAACGCGACGACGATTGCGACCGACGACGGCGCCGTCGTCGGCGATGGGGTTCGAGCGCGATCGCACCATGGCTGCCAACGTCCAAACACCGTCCTGGGCGGCGTGTGTTCTGCGAGGTCGGAGATCCGCTCGCCGCGCGCGCCTCGGAGTGGCGCGCACCCGCGCGATGGAAACCGCCTCGCTTGACCGCCGCGCCGGAAGGGTGTACCGACCGCGCGCCCGGTGGTCGCATCTGATGACACAAAGATCCTTTCCCGCGTGAATGGAAGGAACACGCCGCGCAGATCTCGCGCCCTCACTCGCGCGCGAACGACGCGAGACCCGCGCGCGCCCGTCGCCCGGGAAGCGGATCTCGCGCGCGCGACACCTCCCTCGCGAACGCTCGCGTCTCGCCCTCGCGCGTCGTCATGAGCGCGAGCGGCGTCCTCGCGCTCTCGGCGAACGCGTCGCCGATATTTAATCGCGCCCATGGCTCGTCGCGGTCCGAGAGGCGCGCCTCGCCCGCCGTCGGCGCGACGCGTCGCGCGACGCTCTCGTCGCGCGTCCAAACGCGCGCGCTGTCCGCGTCGAAGCGCGCGGTTTCGCGCGTGTCGAAGAGTCCGCGCGCGGCGACGGCCCCTCGCGCGAACAACGCGAACGACGTCGACGCGGAGGCGGAGGCGCCAGCGAAGGACGAGGCGGAGCGCGCGATCGACGACGACGACGTCTCCTCCTCCACGGCGTCGTCGTCGTCGTCCACCGCGGACACGACGAACAACATCGTCCCCGCGGTGGACGAGAAGCCGCCGCCCGCGACGAACGACGACGCCCTCGACGCCGCGACCGGCGGCGGTAATGGCGACGGCGGCGGCGGCGGGAGCGGCGACGACGAGGACCGCGGCGACGGCGACGACGATTCGAACGGCGACGACGACGCCGACGAGCGCGTCGACGTCGAGGCGCTCAAGGCGCTCGCGGCGTCGACCGCGTCGTGGGCGACCGAGGCTGCGAAGAGAGGCGCGGACACCGCCGCGTCTTGGGCCGCGGACCCGACCGCGGCGGTGTCCGCCCAGGGCGGCGTGTGGGTCGCCGCGCGCGCTTTGCTCGGCGTCAACGTGCTCACGTTTCTCGCGCTCAACTCGCTGAGGCGCGTTCTATACACTGGTCCCCATACGACCCCGTTCGCGTGGTGGACGCCGTTTCTTAAGGACTTTGCCCGGCGTGTCTCTGCGCCCACCCCTCGCTTTCAATACCCGCCCTCGACGCCTTTCAACTCCACCTGACTCCTTTGAACTCCACCCCGACATTCGCTCGTATGGAACGACCCTGAGAGGCGGGAAGGAAAAAGTGCGCCGCGCGCAGGAGGAGACGGAGAGGGCGCTCGCGGCGAAGGCTGAGGCGGCCGCGGCTAAGGAGAAGAAGAAGGACTCGAACGACGCGCGCGCGACGAGCGCGATGACCGCGATGACCGCGGCGATGATGGCGGAGGACATGGGCGCGGCGGCGGAGGCGGCGGCGGAGGACGACGCCGGCTTCGCCGCCGCCGCGGCGTCGCCGTCCGCCGCGCTGTCGACGAAGGACGCGATCGCCGCGGTCGCGGCCGGGATCGAGGCCGATCCCGACCTCGCGGAGGCGGCCGCGCAGCTGTCCGAGCGCGAGGAGGCGGGCGCCGCGTCGTTCGCGACCGAGGACGACGCCGCGCCCGCGCCCGCGCCCGCGCCCGCGCCCGCGGCCGTCGCGGCCGCCGCGACGGCGACGGAACCGCGCCCGTACGCGGTCATCCCTTCCGACGCGAAGGACCCGCGCGTCGTCGCCGCGCTGCGAGACGCCGCGGAGGCGCAGGCCGCGGCCGCGGACGCGATGCGCGCCGCCGCCGCGGCGACGCGCGCCGCCTCGGACGCCACCGCCGCCGTGCAAGCGTTGCAGTCGGCCATCGCCGCGGGCGCGGACCGCGGCGGCGACGTCGCGGCCGGGATGCACGCGGCGACGGTGACGATGGCGAACCGCGCCGCGATCGCGCACGCGAGGCACGCGAGCGACGTCGCGCGATGTGCGGCGGGCGGCTCGGCGGCGGCGGGCGGCGCGACGACGGCGGCGGCGGCGGCGGCGTCGGACGTGAAGACGCCGTCGGCTGGATCCGCGGGCTCCGACGCGTGGCTCAAGAACGCCGCGGGCACGGCCGGGAGGGCCGCGGTGACGATCGTCGGCGCGGGCGCGGTCGCCGCGAGTGAGGTGGCGCGCGTGGCGGCGCCGCACATCGCGTCCGCGGCGAGAACAGCGAGCGCGGCGCTCGGAGACCTGTGGCACGGGACCTCGGCTTCTTCCGGCGCGGACGGCGGCGGGGTCGGGTTGAAGCATCGCGCGCGCGAGGCTGCGGACAAGGCGCGGGGGTTCGTGGACGGGTTGAGCGCGGGCGAGGGCGTCTCGAACGCGCCGGGGAGCGGCGTCGACGGCGGCGTCGCCGCGTGAGGAGGGAGTACAGTAGTTAACCGAGCACCACTTGTAAAAGTCTCTCAGACTGTGAAAGCTCGGACGGTCGTCTGCTCGCTTCTGTTCGCGCGTTTTCTGTGGCGAGTTGGTTCAAATCGCCGCGGTCCGCGACCGTCCGATCTGCGCCCTCGCGCCGCACAGCACCCCGCGCGACGTCGTAGACGTCATCGCACAGGTTCGGCAGGCCGTCCCGTTCGCGACCTTCCATCGCGAATCGACCGCGCGGCGCCCGCGGGCATCGATCGCGCGCTCGCACCTCGCGCCGATCTCGCCGCGTGCTCTCTCTGACAGCGCGGAAAGTTCAAAAGATCCACCAGCGTCGTCGGTCGAACGCGCGTCGTCGTCATGTCCCGCGAGGAGACGTTCGGGAGCATCTCCCTGATCGGCCGCGGCGTCCCGATCCAAGGCGCGCTCAAGATGTCCGGCGCCGGGATCTCGTGGAAGAAAGCCGGCGGCGGACGCTCGGTCGAGATCGCGCCTTCGGAGATCGAAGAGATCGCGTACACCCCCGTCCCCGGCGGCGTCGTGCTCACGATCCGCCGCGCCGGGGACAAGGAGGCGGTCCGCCTTCGCGGCTTCCGCGCGTCCGACCTCGCCGGCGTCAAAGAGCTCGTCGCGGAGTGCTACGCGAAGAAGCTGACGAAGCGAGAGGCGCAGACGAACGGACGAAACTGGGGCGAGGTTGACGTGGACGGATCGTCGCTTACGTTCACCGTCGACGGGAAGACGTCTTTCGAGGTCAACGCGAAGGACATCGCCTCCGTGAACCTCGCGACGAAGCACGAGGTCGTCATGGAGTTCCACATGGACGACACCGTGCACCAGGCCTCGAAGGACGCGCTCGTGGAGATGAGCTTTTACGTCCCGCCGACGTCTTCGAAGTGGGGCGTCGATCAATCGATCGAGGACAACGAAGACACGGGTGCTAAGAACTTGATGGACAAGCTCCTCACCGTCGCGGACGTGGACGACGACGCCGGGGAGGCGATCGCGGAGTTCGAGGGCGTCTCGCTCGTCGCCCCGAGAGGGAAGGTGGACATCGAGGTCCACGCGACGCACGTGCGTCTCTTGGGTTCGGCGGCGGATTTCAAAATTCAGTACAGCGCCGTGCAACGCGTGTTCCTGCTTCCGAAACCGAACGGGCACCAGACGTTCGGGATCATTCACCTCGACCCGCCGATCCGGAAAGGGCAGACGTTCTACCCGCACATCGTCGCGACGTTCAACGCGAACGAGGAGCTCGAGATCGAGCCCGCGTTGACGGAGGAGCAGCGGGGGAAATTCGAGAAGCTCGAGGAAAAGTACGACGGTCCCTCCGGGGAGGTGTTCGTGCGTCTGCTGAAAGCCGTCGCCGGGTGCAAGCTCACGCGGCAGGGCACGTTCGCCTCCCCCGGCGGCGGTAGCGCGGTCAAGGCGTCGAACAAAGCCGAGGTTGGCTTGCTCTTCCCGATGGAGAAGTCGTTCTTCTACCTCCCGAAGCCGCCGCTGTTGTTGCACTACGCGGACGTGGACTCGATCGAGTTCGAGCGGCACTCGGGCGCGGGCGCGGTGGGCGCGCAGCGGACGTTCGACATCCTCGTCTCGATGAAGACCGCCGCGGGCGGGGCGCAGCACCAGTTCCACGGCATCCCGAAGCAGGAGTTTCAAAACTTGGTCAACTTTCTCACGGCGAAGCAGCTCAAGATTGTCAACGTCGACGCGCAGGCGCGCGTGGATCAGATCATCGACGACGAGGAAGAGGAGGACCACCACGCCGCGCGTCTGCGCGCGGGCGGCGAGGACAGCGGCACGGACGAGGACTTCGCCGCGGGGTCGGACAGCGACGGCGGCGAGCCGACGGACGAGAGCGGAAGCGACGACGACGACGATTCGGACGGCGGCGGCGACTCGGACTCGGACGCTCCCAAGAAGAAGAAGGCGAAGAAGTCCCCCGCGAAGAAGGCGAAGGCGGCGGCGAAGGGGAAAGGTGGAAAGAAGGGGAAGAAGGCGAAGAAGGACCCGAACGCGCCGAAGCGGCCGCTGTCGTCGTACATGATCTTCGCGGGCGAGAACCGAGGGAAGCTCGTGGAGGAGACCCCGGGCATGAGCATCGGGGAGATTGGTAAGGCGCTCGGCGCCAAGTGGAAGGAGATGACCGCGGAGGAGAAGGTGCCGTACGAGGACAAGGCGAAGGAGGCCAAGGCGGCGTACGCCGTCAAGCTGAAGGAGTACGAGGCGACGAAGGCGGCGGATAAGCCGACGGTGATCGACGACGACGACGACGGGAGCGACGACGGGAGCGACGACGACGACGACGGGAGCGGTTCGGACTGATTCGACGCGAGCGGAGACGAGCGAGACGAGATCCGACCTTTTAATCCTTGATTGATACCTTCATGACAACAACGCGCGATAGATCGGCACACGAATACAAATACAGCGCACGCGCCCCAACCCAACCCATCGTGAACCCCCCCATATCATCCACCCCCACGCCGCGGCGGCGGTCGCTCCAATCGAATCGAATCGAATCGAATCGAATCAGAACGGCACCCCCGCGAAGATGACGCCGTAATACACCGCCAACGCCATCGCCGTCGCGGTGACGAAATTCACCGCGCTGTTGGACAAAAAGTTCAAGCCGCTCACCTTCGTGACGGTCGGCCCGGGCTTGGACACCATCTTCTTCCGTTCGGAGCAATACCCGGAGAACTGGATCGTCGCCCCGAGCAACGAGTCGAGCAGCGACCCGAAGACGCCGCTCAAGAACCCGAGCGCGAGCGTCGGCCACTGCGCTAAAAACTGCATCGCCGAGCTCAAGTTCCCGGTCACGAGCGGCACGAGCAGCCCGGAGACGTAGAACGCGAACCCGACGGCGAGCCCGCCGAGCCCGGACGCGATCAACCCCAGCGACGTCACGCCGCCGTTCGTCCCGGGCTGCACCTTCTTCCCCGGGTTTATGATCAGCCGCGGGAGTTTTTTGGACAACACGCCGAGCTCGCTGCCCCAAGTGTCGCCGCAGCACGTGCCGTAGTACGCGATGAACGCGCACGCGAGCGGCGTCTCGAACGCGTTCGCGTACCCCAACACGTACTCCGGCCCGCCCGTCGCGAACGAGTACGACATCGCGAGGAGCGTCGGCACGGCGCCGTTGGCGGCGACTTGGATCCAGTCGCGACCGCCGCCCTCCTTTGAGGGTAAACGTCCATACGAGCGATGATATCGGGGTGGAGTTCAAAGGCGTCAGGGGTGGAGTTGTGAGGCGTCGAGGACGGGTATTGAAAGCGAGGGACCCTGGGCGGAGAGATGCGCCGGGAAAAGTCCTTAAGGAACGGCGTTCACCACGCCGACGCGGCCGTATGGGAACCGGTGTGATATAGAACGCGCCTTGCCCTCGACGAAGTGCTCGTCGATCTTCCTCTTGACGTCCGCGCCCACCTTGGTCATCGCGGAGGACGCGAAGAAGAACACGCCGAGGGTGACGCCGAAGCGGACGCCGGCGTAGAGCGTGCCCCAGCCCACGGCCGCGGCGGAGAGCGCGCCGGAGAGATCGAGCGAGCCGGATTTATACCCCTTGAGCGCGAGCCCCGATCCTAGGATGAGACTCCCGACGACGCGGATGACGTTCCACACGCCCCACCCCGGGTCGCGCACGTGGATCGCGACGAGCGCGACGAGCGCGAGGCTCAGCGAGAGCGTCTTCTTGTTGCTCCCTTTCGGCGCTTCTACCGACGAGGACGACAGCGACGCGCGGACGACGTCGAACGCTTCGCCGATGGAGTCCACCTTTCCGGGCGCGGGCGCGGCGTCGAGCGCGGCGACGGCGTCGTCCGCGTCCGCGGCGTCGTCCGCCGCCGCGCCCGAGTCCTCGCCGGACGCCGCGGCCGCGCGGGGGACGACGGTCGCGGCGCGCCCGCCGTGGTGCGCGCACTCCGACGCGCGCGCGACGACGCCGCGCGGCGACGGCGGGAGCGCCACCTTGGCGGATCCCGCGCCTCGCCTCGAGGGCGACGGGGGAGGCGACGATCGCGGAATCGAGACGCTCGCCCCGCGGCCGATTCGACGCGCGATGACGTTCGGTCGCGACGCCGCGCGGGCGGGCGACGACGCGTGCGCCATGACGACGGTGAGGACGACGCGACGGCGGCGGCGGCGGCGGCGTGTCGCGCGCGCGGAGCAGTGATGACGCGGAGCAGAGCGCGTGATTCGAACTCTAAGTCGCCTCGTCAGACTGGCGGGAACTGAACGGAGCACGCCAGCTGGTGGATATTGATATTTATCGATAGGGGTCGTCGTCGCCCCCGCGGCCGTACACGACCCGTCGCGTCCTAAGGCTACGCGCGCGAATGCGCGTCGTCGTCGCGTCGCGAACCCACGCCCTCGCTCACGCGCGGCATCGCGCGACGGCGTCCATCGATCGCTTCACCGCCGCCGCGAACGCGGCTCTCTCCTCGTCGGCAAACGCCGTCGGCGTCGCGCGGAGCGTCCTCGCGAGCTGCTCCAGAGCGTGCGTGGCGACGGACAGCAAACAGTACGCCGCGCCGGTTGACGTTCCGTCTTCCAGATCTATCATCCCCGACGCCGTCGCCGCGCGCGCGTGGCGGTCGGCGCCGAAGACCGGCGACGCCAAAGAGGGCGGATTGAATCCGGTCCCGCCGCCGCCGCTCGCCGTTTGGCCCGGGGGCGCGGCGACGCCGTACGCCTTCGCCTCCGCGTCGCGGACCCGCGCGCGCTCCTCCCACCCCGACGGCAGCGACGACGACGACGCGGCCGCGGCGCTCCCCGGGCCTCCCGCCGCCGCCGCCGCCGCCGCCGCCGAAACGCGCTCCGCGCGCTCCTTCTCGATCTGCGACATGTAGAACGCCGCCACCTCCTCGGACGTCTTTCGCGCCTCGGCGCCGTCCGAGTACGCGTTCGCGAGCGCGCCCTTGCTCGAGAACGTGCCGGCGGCGGCGGCGCCCTGCGATCGACGCGCGACGCGACGCGACGACGGACGCGGAGGATGAAGATGGGACGGTGAGCGAGCGGCGCGGGAGGGGGAGGGGAGTGGGGGAGGGGCGCGCGACGGAGACGGACGGCGTCGTGGCTCGCGCTGATGAGACGGCGACGGGATGGATGGCGGCGAGGGGTCGCCGAAGGAGACGCGCGCACCAGGCGCATGTCGTGCTCGGAGAGCGCGTTGCGACGGTTCTCCCATCCTATCGGGAGGTTCGACATCGCGCGCGGCGTGCGCGTGCGTGCGAGACGCGCGACTAACAAAAGAACTCTGCAGGCGACAGAACAGCAGACGAGACGCACAGACGAGTGCACGCTTTCACGGGAGGAGAAGGTGTACCCGCCGAACGACGGGCGACGGATCGATTCGAGCGCGGCGCGCGCGGGATAAACGCTCATAGTCTCGTTTACGTATTGAACCCTCCGCGCGTCGCGGAACTCTACACTCGCTAGTCAAGCCGTCCCGGCGCAGCGTTCAAACATGTTCAACGACGACGCGTTCGCGTCGTTTTTCTTCGCACCGCCATTCATCACCGGGTCTCCGCGCGTCGCGGGAACGAGCTCGCTGTTAATAACGTGAACGCGCGAGCTCGCGGTCGCCGCGACGCGAGTCACAAAATTGAACACGATCGACCGTTTACAGGACGGGCGTGCGCTCGATCGCGGAGATGGTGACGAAGTTGTAACCGAACGGATCGGCGACGTGCTTGCCCCAGTTCGCCGCCGGCCCCTCGCCCGTGGTGAGCCCTTGGACGAAAACGCCGAGCATCGCGATCATCGCGAGGCGGCCGTTCTTGATCTCCTTCACCTTGAGGATAGCGAGATCCTCCGGCGTCGACGCGACGTTGAAGAAGTCGAGGGGACCGCCGGGGTTGATCGGGTCGAGGCCCGCGAAGTCAGAGCCGGAGAACTTGCCCTTGCCCGGGACGAAACCCTCCGGGGGCGCCACCTTGCCCGAGCGGTACCCTTCCACCGCGGCGAAGAGCGCGATCTGGATCCCGGCGAAGATGATCGGGTTCTGGAGAATCTCCGGGCGGCCGGCTTCGCCGTCGAGGAACACCTTGCCGGTCTCCGTCCAGACGCCGCCCGGGATGCCGAGCGCCTCCGGGATGACGATGCCCGGGATGGCGAGCATCGCCCAGCGCGCGTGGATCACCTCCGCGGCGCGGTAGTCGTTAATCTTGCCGTCCGCGCCGAGCTTGAGGGGGTCGAAGCCGTAGTCGCCCGCGAGGGTGCCGTCCATGTAGGACGGGACGTCCGTGGCGGGGTCGAGGAGACCGGAGGGGAGGTAGAAGCGGCGGTTCTTGCCTGGTCGATGATCGGGGGAGGGAGGGACGGATAAAGGCGTCACGCAGAGAATGGCGTCTCGCTGATCGCTCGATCGGTGATGTCAAGCGGAAATGATTCGCGTCGCGGACGACGCCGGGTAAGAAACCGATCGGGACGCGTCTGCGCGTTCGACGCCGCGCGGTACTCACCATACCACTTCGCGAGGTCGCCGCCAGCCTGGGAGGGCTTGCCGGAAGACTTCTTCTTCACGGGCGCCGCCTTCTTGACGACCTTGGTCTTGGCGGGGGCAGCCTTCTTGACCGGGGCAGCCTTCTTCGCGGGCGCAGCCTTCTTCGCGGGGAAGAGACCCTTCTTCGCGGGGGCAGCCTTCTTCGCGGGCGCGGGCGCGGCCTTCTTGAAGAGCGCGTTAACCTGGAGAGCGGCCATGATGCTTGGTTTGTAAAGGTGCGTGAGGGAGCGTCCTTCGTGTGCGGAGAATGGCGCGCGCGTCGCCGCATCGATCGAGAAGAGACCGTGACCACGGCCACGGATTTTCCGTGCATCGCACGTGATTGGCCGAGGCGAGTCCCCGTAGATCCCCGGACGCACCGGTCACGCGAGCGGCGTGGTTTCGAAGACGCGATTTTCATCGGCGTTTTCTAACGTCATCCACGATTTTGACCGAGACTTGACCGCGGATTTTTTCCTATCGAACGCCCGCAGAGCCGATCGCGCGACACACTGGGAAGCGGCCGAGCGCGAGCGGCGCGCGCGAGCGATCGACGGAACGAGCGACGAACGAGCGAAGTTCGACGACTGACGCTCTGACGCTCGCTCGCTCTCGTCGACGAATACAATCCTACGCCCGCGCCAACACTCGTCGCTCGATCGCTCGCCTCTCTCTCTTCTCCCCCCGTCGTCGTCGATCGCCTCCGCGGTGACGCGTCGCCTCGGCGGCGCCGACGGCCGTCCTCATCGCTCGTCGACGCGTCCATCCGACTTCATTCATTCGTCCATCGAAACATCCTTCAGTGTCCACCCATCCAACCGCGTCCGCCGCCGTCGTCGTCGTCGCTCACATGACCGCGAGGACGTCGTTCTCGTGCAGCACGACGTACTCCTTCCCGTCGCCGTCGTACATCTTATCGCCCGCGTACTTGAAGTACATCACGCGCTCGCCCTTCTTGATCGCGATTGGCTTGGCCTCCGCGGCGTCCTTCTCGTCCTTGCCGCCCTTCTCCGCAGCCTTCTTCCCGGGCCCCGTCGCGAGGACGGTCGCCGTGCACGGCTTCTCCACCGCGCCCTCCGTGAGCATGATCCCCCCCGCCGTCGTCGTCTCCGCGTCGTCGGTCTTCAGAAGAATCCGATCGCCGAGCGGCGTCAGCTTCGGGATATCGTCCGCGGTGGCGCCCGCGCCGGGAAACGTGCCGATGAGGTCGCGTTCGTTGATCATGACGTACGACGAACCGCCCATCTCGATGTCCGTGCAGCCGATGCCAAACTTGTTGTAGAGGACGGTGTCGCCCTTCTTGACCTCGACGCAGTCGGGGCCGAGCTCGGTGACGTCGCCTGCGAGGAGGGGTGAGAGGGGAGGGGATGAAATTTGGGGATCCAGGGAACGTTAGGACGGCGGCGACGGCGGCGAGCGTCGGAGGACCGACGCGACGACTGGAGGGTGCACACGTTTCGGGGTTAGGGTTGAAACGAATCGAGGCGAGGCGCGAATCGACGGAGGACGCGCCGCTCGTGGGCTTGCGCTGCGCGGACTCCGCGAGGAGGATCCCGCCCGCGGTCTTCGTCTCCGCTTCCGCGACCTTGATGAGGACACGTTCGCCGAGGGGCGCGATCTGTGGAGTCGTGAAGCGAGGAGCGGAGAGCGGGGGTCGTCAGCGCTCGATTCGATCGATCGGCGCGAACAATTCGCGACGCGGTTTCCTCCATCGGCGCGTTATCCGTCGTCGCGCGCGACGCGACGCGACGCGACGCGACGAGGCGCGATGGCGACGTCGACGTCGACGGACGCGGCGACGAGCGAAATCTTATCGATTCGAGCGCGCACCTTCTTGTACTCGCCGGGCATCTCGAACCCGGCGGCGGCGCGAACGGCGACGCCGCGGCGGGACGCGCCCGAGCGCTTCGCCACGGAGGCGGCGGCGGCCTTGAGAGCGACGGAGGAGAGCGCGAAGGACGCCATGGCGACGCGGAGCGTGTGCGACTGCTTACGATGAAATACGCGAGCGACGGAACGTCGAGCTCACGGGATGATTCGCGGGCGGTGCGCGTGCGGAATGAGCCGCGACGCGACCGCGCGGCGCTCGCGAACGCATCGCCGAAAGTCTTCGAAGGCTTCTGGAGCTTCCGAGCCGGCGCCGGATACCGGAGCGTTCATTGCAAACGTTTTTCACCCACCGTTTGGTTTCAACATTTGATCGATTTCCCTTTCAACTATCCGATGTCAGCCCCCAGTGGCGGAGAACGGCGCCGCGGCCTTCATTCATCACTGAGACGCGCGCGATGCCGCGGCCCGCGACGCGCCTCGCGCGCCTCTCGAGCCTCCTCCTCCTCCTCCTCCTCCTCCTTGCGCCGGTCGCGACGCGATGCGACGACGACGACAACGTCGCCGCCGCGGAGACGGGCGCGACGCGCGACGCCGCGGCGGGGGACCACCTGGGGGACGTCCCGGTCGCGCTCGACGCGGAGAAGACGAAGATCGACGTCGACGCGCCGACGTTGAAGGACGCGAACGCGGAGCTGGAGAACATCATGGCGTCGGAGCTCGGGAAGGCGATGCGCGGGAAGTCCATGGAAGAGAGGGTGGGCATCTTGGGGAAGCTGCAGTCGCCCGAGGGGCGCGCGATGGTGAAGGAGCACTTCAACAGCGAAAAGTTTCAAGACGCGATCGATAAGAGGGAAGCCGAGCGAGGGATCGCGCGGCCGGGGAACCCGTACAACGAGCTCGCGCGGCAGAGGAAGGCGGAGAAGGAGGGCAAGGTGTACGACCCGACGAAGAAGAGGAAGAAGAAGTTCGGGGGGAAGGCGATGGCGAAGATCAAAAAGGCGAAGAAGGCGAAGCGCGCGAAGAATTTTCTGAAGAATCTCGGGAAAGAATCTCGCGGCGGCGGCGGCGGCGGCGGCGGCGGCGGCGACGGCGAGCTGTGACCTCGACGGCGTCGGTCCTCGACTTCCACCCAAACCTAGCGATACGTAGCCTATCTATCTATCTATCTAACGCGCGCCCGCGATGGCGATCGCCGCCGGGACGTCGCTCACCGAATCAGTCGCTTGTGAATCTCCGCGTCCAACTTTTCGCGCGTCTTCCACCGACTCAACGCGGCGGCGACGACGTCAACTTTGCGGTACAGCTTCATCGGCGCGAATCCGGCTTCGATCGGGTTCGTGTCGATGGCGTGGGGTAACGGCTCGATGTCCGCCGGTCGGAGGCAGTACGAACGCTTCGCGTCCGTCGCGGTGAGAAGCCTCTGCGACGGATTCGGCGGACCCGCGTACCCGCGAGAGCATTCTCGGCACAGGGTCACGCACAGCGGGCTAAAGTCGTTCGTGCGCCGCGAATTCGGCGGCAAGAAAACATCGTACTGCCCGTGGCTGTCCGATTCGTCCGATTCGTAGCCTGTCTCGCCTGTCTCGCAGACGCCCTTCGTGAGCTTACGAATCGCTTCTGGTTCTCCATCACTATCACGCGACGGCGACTCCCAGCGCCTTACCTCGTTAGAATTCTCTTGGTAGCGCCAGCAGTCGTAACACAGCGCGCCAAATCTGTAGATGTACTCGTAGAGCGCCTTCATGCTCGGCAGCTGCTTCTTCCACGAACACATTCCGTGGTCCTCGAATTTATACAGAGAATTATAAGGAAAAGGACGCGTGTGGTTACAGGCATCCCACCCATCCACGACCCGAGGATGGTACGTCAGAAGAAACGCGTCGCCGCGAGGGGCGCCTTTCCACGTCCACTTCTTCTCCGCGCGCGGAAACGTCGTCATGTCCCGCGCGCTGAGCAACGCCACGAGTGGATGATACGCCCACGACATCGCGTCTTTGTAATAGTCTTCGCTGAAGCTCGTCGAGTCCGCCGCTCTGTGCGTCTCGATCTTCGGATTCAATCTCCCGCTCTCGAGCAGCTCCGCGATCCGCGAGTCGTAGTACGACAGCTCGCCCGCGCAGCGCTCGACCAGCCTCCGGACTTGCGCCGTCCACGGCGAAGACGGACGGGTGAACCCCGGCGTCTCTAACGCCTCGATGGACGGCCCCGCTGGGTCGCCGCGAAGCATGTCTCGGAGCGTCTTGCACACGGACGGCACCGTGAAAAGCGCGTCGTGATCGAGGCATCCGAGTATCTTCTCGAGGCATCCGCGATCGAGGACAGACAGCGCGCCGAGGTTGTCGTCCGTCGCCGGCGGCGGCGGCGTCGCGAGCGCGACGGACGCGCGCTTACTACGCTTGGGCGGCGGCATCGCCGCGCGAGGGGACGCGACGGACGCGCCGCGGATAGTGGCGAGCGTCTCCCTGGGAGAAAACTGAACGAACACTGGTGAGCCTCCGCGACAGCTGCGTGGATACGACGACAGCAGGCACCGTCAGTCCGCGCCGCGCGAGGACGCCGCTCGTCGCACTCCCCCGCGCCCCCAGGCAGCCGCACTTCCAATGGCGACCCCGATGAAGACCCTACACCGCGTCGCGACGACCGCGACGACGCGGCGCGCGCCTCGCGCGCCGACGACGACGCCCGCGCGTCGCCCTCGTCCGCGTCGTCGCCTCTCGTCACGATCGGGATCCGATCGCGACGCCTCGTCCGCCGCGCGCGCGGCGCCGAACGACGCGTCCTCCTCCTCGACGACGCTCGCGCCGCTGCCGCAGACGTGCGCGGAGCAGGTCGCCGCGTGCGCGAGCTGCGTCGTCGCCGCGGCCGCGTCCGGCGCGAGACGCCAGCGACTGACCCTCCTTCTCCCGACGAACAACCGCGGGGACGACTTCACGTCCACCGAACGCGCCGACTACGAGGCCAACGCGGACGCGGTGTACAGAGCCGCGATGGAGACCGCGGCGGCGGTGATGCGGAGAGTGGACGCGAACGGCGGGGACATCACCGCGACGAGGGTGGACGACGACAACGACCCGGTCGGGGTGCTGCGCAACGCCGCGGGGAGCGTCCGCGCCGTCGTCATTCCAAACGCGCAGCAGCTCGACGTCTTGCGGAAGCTCGCGGAGGAGAGCGAGCGAGGACGCGACGCCGGCGACGCCGCGATCACGCTCCTCGTGAACCCGCAGTGGAACGAGAGCGGGCAGATCATCTCGGACTTCGGCGTCGGCCCGTGGAAGCGGCGCGCGTTTGACTTTCTCGACACGTTCGCGCCCGCGTTTCATCTCACAGAAACCCGCGTCGGCGCGGCGTCGACGCGGGACCCGGCGAAGGGCGGGGACTACATGGGCACCGGCGGCGTCGCGCGGATCCTGAAGACGCACGGCGGCGCGTGGCAGGTGTTCGCCATGGGCGGCGATGGCAGCAGCGAGTGCGTCCGCGTCGAGGAGAGCGAGCCGACGTACGAGTACTTGAACGCCGAGGTGTTCGTGACGCCGGAGTACTCTCTGGCCAGACGAAGGCGGGGCGCTGGGCCGTCGATGGAGCGTCGGCTCGAGGCAAGCGCGCGGAGCGTGAGCGCGAGCGCGGACGACGACGACGTCGCCGTGGACTGGTCGATCGCGTCCAGCGCGGAGATCGCCGCCGCGGTGCGGGTGAAGGCGATACGCGCGAGGGACGTGGACGCGTTCGATAAGACGGGGTTGAGGTCCGCGTTGACCGCGCTCGGGCTGCCGACGAGCGGCAAGGTGGAGGGGCTTCGGGAGCGTCTCAGGGAGGCGCTGCTCGGCGAGGACGCGGAGGAGTGGATCAACTGACTGGTGATCGGTGGGGGATTCGATTCGATTCGAGTTCGAATTCGATGTCAGTTTGATGTTTACCGTAGTCGGTAGTATCATAACAACTTAGGTGTACAACAACAACCGCGTGTCTTTCTCGCCACGTCATCGTCTCCTCCTCGTCGCCGTGCTGCGCGCTTCGACGCCCCCCAACGCCCGCCCGCGTCCCTACCCTTCTATCTTACTTGGGTCTTGTACATACATTATTATTATTTCACCTGATGTTACCTGTTGATAACCGTCGCTTCGAAGCCGTTTTTCTGTACGAGATCATCCAGATACGCCAGGATCGTATCCCTCCGCTCCAGCAGCTGCGCCTGCTCGCCCGCGTCGAGGACGAACCCGAGCTCGTCCGCGATGGCCTTGGCGTCTAAAAACCGCAGACGAAGATACGTCTTCGAGTCCACGCACCTCGTCGGCCCCGTCTGAAACGCGTTCTCGTGCTCCATGCTCACGAACGCCTCCGGACGGAACGCCGCGGCGTGGTCGATGAGCACCGGCCGCTTCATCTTCCCGCCCAAGCTCACCGCTCTCTTGATGATATCGTTCTTCTCCCCGTCCGAGACGTTCGAGTTCATCACCGCGCTGACGTTCTGCGGCTTCTCCGACCCCGGCCGAGGCCCGCCGTCGGTCCAGTGCCGCCCGAACAAGAAATGCCCGGCGTGCCGATCGCTGTTTTGCAGCAGCACGTCTAATATGCGCGTGTCCGAGAGCACCACCCGCGGGTCGATGCCCTCGCCCCAGGCCCCGGTGTCGAGCGCCTGCTGAAACCCAGCCGTCTTCTCCAAGTCGTCCGCGTCGTCGGACCAGTACATAAACGCCCCCTCGTCGAAGTGTTTATAATCGAGCTCGATCCCGGCGCTGGGCCGGCGGTACGCGCACGGCGGCACGGAGTCCATGCCGAGCATCCTCGACAGTTTGTACGCGACGTACTCCATCCCCGCGCGGTGCCACCCCTCGCCGTTGCCCTCGATCGCGGGCTTGAACACGCAGTCGATCACCGCGCCCGAGCCCTTCGTGCACTCGAGCTTCAACTTGTAGCACGGGTGTCCGTACTTCCCCTGGACCTCGTGCATCGCCTCGACCCAGATGATCTTCCCGTTCTGCAAAATCTGCTGGATGCGATCGTGCATGATCTTCGCCTCTTTGTCCACGACGTCCTGCATCTTGGCGTCTCGGAGTTCCCCCGCCTTGTCCGCGATGGCTTGCGCGCCGAGCGCGACGAAATCCGACATCGTCATCTGATCCGAGTGAATCCCCGCGTCGCCCTGCGCGCGTCGCACCGTCGTGTGGACCGTGATCGTCGCCGACCGCTTCGCGTCGTCCGTGGAGATCTCCGACCGCGTGCAGCAGATCGCCCCGGGGTGTTGCATGACGCACACCTCGACGGACGGCTCGTACGTCGCGGTGTCGCTGAGCGGCGGCGGCGGCGGCGGCGGCGGCGACGGCGAAGCCGCGCGTTGCTGCTGCTGCTGCTGCTGCTGCGGCGGCGGCGGGGTCGGGGTCGTCGGCGCGGGCGGCTGGTAGTTCATCATCGGCCGCGCGGGCGTGCTCGCGTTCGGATCGTTCCCCTTTGGCATCTCCGCGCGCAGCGGCGCTTGCCAATCCGACGGCGTCGCGGAGGGCGCCTCCGCCGCGGCGTTGGCGTTGGCGGCGGCGTCCTCGCTCTGCGGGATGACCGCGCCGAGGTCCCGCGCCTTTTGGATGATCGCCGGATCGTCGAACCCCGGGCCTTTGCTCTCGATCACGTCCAGAAGCTTCCCGACGCGGTCTTGCAAGTACGAGTTCGACTTGGCGAGGTTCTGCAACGCGCCGACGACGGCGTGCGCCCCCGGCGCGTTCGACCCCGTCGCCGGCGGCGCGCGGCGCGCGGACTCGGACTCGTCGGGCGGCGGCGGCGGCGCGACGCTCTCCTCCTCCTCCTCCTCCTCGCGCTGCGGTTGCGGCGGGACGTCCAGCGGCGCGGACCAGCTGTCGATGATCTCCGCCTCTCGAGACGTCGAAAACGTCCACGTCGGCGTCGCGTTGTTCATGACGGAACCACCCGCGCCGGAGCCAGATCCGGTCCCGGCGCCGCCGCGGTTCTCCACGTCGCTCGGGTACATCTTGCTGTACCACGGGAGGGTGTCTTTGTACCACTCGCCGCTCCCGGGCAGGGGCGTCCCGGAGCGATGATTCGCCTTCGCGGCGGCTTCTTTCAGGATGGCCTCGTCGTCGCGCCTCGGCGGCGCGGCGGATCCTCCGCCGCCGCCGCTCCTTCCCGTCGACTCGTTCACCGGGACGCGATGAAACCCCTCCTCCACCTCGATCGCGACGTCCACGGTCTGCGGCAGCGCGCTCAGCGTGGCCGCGAGCGAGGACGAGCTCGAGATGCCAAAGATCATCGAGTCTTCGTTGACGCTCGCGACGCACAGAGGGACGCCGTTGACGGACACCGAGGTTCCCATGCGCACCGCGCCGACCGCGTTCGAGGGGATCACGATCGTGAGGCGCGTGAAGTCATCCATCTTTTCGATGGAGACGACTTTCGTCGTCGCGCGCGATGGCGGGACGCCTGCGGCGTCGCGTTAGAAGGGGTGGGGTGGGGAGGGGGGAGGGTCGAAGGCGTCGGCGGAGGAAACGATTAAAATTAAATCGCGTCTCCAGCCTCGGAGATAACGACCGTGAACGACCGCGAGGTTAACGCCGCGCGTGATCGGGGGCGGGCGCGCACCGGTGTACGTCGCGCTCGTTCGCATCGCTCCCCCGCTTCGGGGCCGCGCATGATGCTTACCCGCGCTATTTCCTGTGAACGGTGGGAAAACCGCGATGCAGCGCGCGTCAGGGGAGGGGTCCGCGCCGCCCCGTCCGGGGAGATCGGGGGAGATATTACAGGGAAAAAGCGACGACGTCGCTCGACCGCAATTTGGTGTCGAGAGATACGGTCCACGAAGGCGGGGCGCACCTCCTCGCAGTCGCGATGAAAGCCGGCCCCCCCCCCCCGGCGCCGCGGGGCGCGCGGTGCGCGCGCGGCGGGGCGGGGGGGGGGGGGGGGGGGGGGGGGGGGGGGGGGGGGGGGGGGGGGGGGGGGGGTCGTCGCGTCAGTTCATCGCGACGCGCGGAGACGGCGCGACGGGGCGAACCTCATAAACCCAGTGACGAGGATAGTTGACGAGAGAGCGATTAAAAAAGCAAGTCGACTCGCCGCGGGCCGCGGCCGCGATCTCGCGCGAGGAGGGGGCGCAAAACACACCTTAACGCCATCGCGGAGGCGTGCATGTCGCGATCGCGCGCGAACGCGACGCGGTGCACAACGCGGCTGGCCGAGGACCGACCTCGCGCGCGTGATTGTCGCGTCCGGTCGCGCGCGACCCTCGTGACCTTTCCGCGCTTTTCCGTCGCGCTCGCCCTCGGTTCCAACGGATGTCGGGGGGAACGGAATCGCAGGTTTTGGGTCGGCGCGTCGACCGTTGTTGACCCTTGACGCGCGATGAACGAATTCGACCTCTGCCCTTTCAACTTCCCTTTCAAAAGCTCCGGTCATCGGTCGCCGCGCGAGCGGCGTAGTTCTGTCCCGGAGCGCTCGTCGCCGCTCGCCGCGTTTTCCGTCGGGGACGACGACGACGACGACGCGCGGCACTCTCGCTCGCGCCGCGCCGCGCCGTCGTCGACCGTCGCCGCCTTCCTCGCGTCGCCGTCCTCGCGCGCGTCCGTCACCCTCGCATCGCACCGCGCCGCGCCGCGCGCGCGTCGTCATGTTCGCGCTCGCGTCGTCGTCCGCGTCCGTCTCGGCGCGCGCCACGTCGCCGAATCGCGCGTCGTCCGGCGCTCGAGGCGCCGCGGTCGTCGCCGCGGCCGGGGTCGAGCCGATCCCCGCGTCCGAGGCGATGAAGCTCGCGGAGAGCGGCAAGGTGGCGAAGCGCAAGGTGCGCGCGCGCGCGTCGCCGTCGCCGTCGCCGTCGCCGTCGTCGACGTCGCCGTCGCGCGCCTCCGTCGCGCGCCTCCGTCCGTCGCGTCGTCCGTCGACGAAACGAAATCGAAACGAAACGCTCTCGACGCGACGCTCATCACCCCTTCCCCCCTCCGCCCTCCCCCCCTCCGCCGCGCCGCGCCGCAGGGCTTCGTCGAGACGATGGGCTTCGCCGGATGGGCCCCCGAGGTCATCAACGGCCGCGTCGCGCAGATCGCGTTCGTCGCCGGCGCCGCCGCGGAGGCAGTCACGGGCGAGACGCTGCCGGCGCAGGCGCACGACCACGTCTTCTCGCTCGCGTTCGCGTCGTCGCTCATCGCGCTCGCGTCGTTCATGCCGAACGTCCAGGGCGAGAAGTACACGTCCGAGCCGGAGAGCAAGGGTGCGTTCGGGCCGTTCTCGCCGGGGAAGGAGCTCCTGCACGGGCGGTTGGCGATGGTGGGGCTCGCGGCGTGGATCGCGATCGAGTCCCACACGGGCGTCGCGTTTTTTCATCGCTGATGAGCGGGAAAGAACGGATCCGACGACGACTCGACGGACGGGTAGACGTATAGTACACGTACAGTAGCACGCGCGCGCTTGTTTTGATTGATTGATTGACGCGCTTCATTCGTCGTTCGTTCGTTTACGGCTATCGTGAGTGATCTAAATTCTCTCTAAGGGCATCGACGCGCTCTCGCGAGCGCGCCGCCGCCGTCGTTTTCCCGTCGTTCCCTCGTCGAGACCGTCATCCGCCGTCACCGCATCTCTTTCCTCGCGGAGGACAGCGGCGACGCGGGGAGCACCCCGCGCGAGACCGTGACCAGCTTCGACGGCGACAACATCAAGCTCGACCCCCCGCCGGGACCGGGACCGGGACCGAAACCCCCTTCATCGCACGACGCGAACGGGTTCGTCGTCGCGCGCCCCCCTCGCGGCGACGCGGATCCGAACCCGCCCCCGCCGGGGGACCCGAAGCGCGGCGCGTTGAGACTCGCCGCGCGCAGCGGCGACCGCGGCGCGCGTGCCGTCGCCGGCGAGCGCGGCGACGACATCAACGTCTCGACGTCGACGGCGCGGATGCCGCCGCCGACGCCGCGCTTCGGCGACGGCGGAAGGTGTCTGCGCCCGCCGCCGAGCGGGAGCGGCGACGCGTTCTCCGCGTCGTTCTGCTGAGAGGGGACGTCCTCGTCGTCGGCTTTCTCTTCGAAGTGATGATTCGCCGTCGCCTGCACCGCGGCGGCGATCGATCGCATCTTCATCGCGGCTGCGGCCACCACGGCGGCGTCGCACTCGCGCTTGTAGTCCTGCCCGCCCACGAACGTCGGGTTCGCCTTCCACCCGGCGGAGGGCGGCGCGCGCGCGGACGCGGACGCGGACGCGGACGCCTTCGACCGCGCCGCCGCCGCCACGTCGGGCGTCGTCACGGGTTTCGACGCGAACTCGAGGAGATCCGCCGCCGCCGCCGCCGCCGCCGCCGCCGCCTCGCTCGACACCGCGTCCGCGGCGTTCGCCGCGGCTGTCTCGCGCGCGACGTCGCGCCACCCCACGAACGCCTCCCACGTCGTCTGCGTCGTCCGCATGACGTCCAGATCCGCGTTGAGCTTCGACAGCTCCCTCGCGGCCTCGGCGCGTCGCGCCGCGTCGACCCACCCCCGGAACGCGTCGCGCGCCGCCGCCGCCGCCGCCGCGCGAAACCCGCGCGCGTGCATCACGTCCGCGACGGCGCGCGAGCGCCTCTCGGCGAGCGCCCCCGCGCGCCACCACGTGAACGCGGCGACGAGCGCGTTACCCGCGCGTCGTTCGTCACGCGCTGCCGCCTCCGCCGCCGCCGCGTCGGCGCGTCTCCGCGTCTCGACGTCGACGACGGCGGCCCACTCTCGAAGCGCCCGCCACGTCAGCGCGCCGTCGTCGAGCGCGAGGACGCACCCTTCCCTCGCCGCGAACGTGCGCAGGCGCTTCGAGATCTCCGCGCGCTCGAGAAGCGCGTCGAACGCGGCTCGGAGCGTCCGCGCGACGCGCTTCGACGCGACGCGGTCGCGCGACGTCGCGAGCCGTCTCTCCGCAGCGGCGGCGACCGCTTCGTCCGTCGTCGTCGTCGTCGTCGTCGTCGTCGTCGTCCGACGGAGCAGCCCGGCGCGCCGCCACGCGTCGAAGCACCGCCTCGTCGTCTCCAACGCGCGGTACTTCGCGCCGACCGCGGCGGCGGCGCCCTCCGCGGCGGCCGCCCACGCCGCGCACTCCCCCTTCGACCGCGTCAGCTCCTCCCCCGCGCGCCGCAGCGCCTCGGCGGACGCGTTCTCTTTTTTCGCGACGTGCTTCTTCCACCGCGCGTCGTTCTCGGCAATCTTCCGCCCCAGCCCCGCGGTCGTCGCCGCCGCGGTCTGCTTCGAGACCGCGAGCTCGTCCGCCTTTTTCTCGAGCGCCGCCTCCGCGGCGCGAACCGCGCCCTCCAACGCTTCGATCTTCTCCCGGAGATCCGCCTCCGCGCCCATCCGCGCGACGAGGGAGACGTCCAGCTCGTGCGTCAACTCCGCAGCTTTGGCCGCCTCCGCCGCCGCGCTCTCCTCCGCCGCCTCGACCGCGCGCTCGCTCGACTCGCGCTCGCGCAGGGCGTCCGCTTTCACGCGCTCGAGCTCCGTCTTGAGCGCAGCCTTCTCCCCCGCGGTCGCGGCGAGGAAAGCCTCCGCGGAGGCGCCGCGGCGTTCGGACGCCTCGAGCTCGGCGGCGGCTGACGCGACGCGCGCTTCGAGCGCGGCGATCAACGCGTCCGAAGCGGCGCGCGCGGTCGCGAGCTGCTCGGTCGCGGCGATCGCGGCCGTGGAGGCCGCCGCGGCTGCCGCCTCCGCGCTCGACGCGCGCGCGGACGCCTCCTCGAGCGCGGCGGAGAGGACGTCTTTTTCCGCCGCGAAAATTTCCGCGGCGGAGATCGCGGCGTCCTCCGCGGCGGCGAGCGCCCACCCGCTCTCTTCCGCCTCCATCGTCGCCGCGGACAGGGCTTCCTCGTGCGCGGCGCGCACACGCGCCGCGCTCGACGCGGCGACGCGTCGCGTCCACGCGCAGAACGCGCCGAGGAGTGTCGACCTCGCATTCGCCGCGGCGCGTTTCGCGCCGGCGAACGCAGCCGCGTTTCGCCTCCCCGCCGTAACCGCGGCCAACGCCGCCCAGCGCCGGAACGGCCTGAGCAGGAGCCGCCGCCGCTCCACCCCGGCGCGCTTGGTCGTCGCGACGGATATCGTCCGCAGGTCCATCGCGAGCGCCGCAGAAGCGCGTTTCGCCTCGTCGGACCACGCGCGGAGGCACGAGCGCGAGCGCCGGGTGGAGACCAAGGCGGCGCGTCGAGCCGCTCGCGCGGTCGCCGCCTCGACCCGCGCGGCTTCCCGCGCGGTCTCCCGCCAGCGTCGGAAGCCGACGCGCGCCGTCGCGAGTTGTTTGATTTGCAGATATCGTAACGCCGCGTCAAAGCGCGTTTTCGCCGCCGCCGCCGCCGCCGCCGCGAGCCGCGTCTCCGCGCGCCACGCGGCGAAACACCCGCGGCGCCTCGCCCGCTCGCGCGCCGATCGCACCCCGCCCGCGGCGCTCTCGCCGCGCATTGACGCCTTGTACTCGTACCCGCATCGCGACGCCGCGATGTCTCGCTCGTGCCACGTGCGGACGTCCAATAGTTCCGCGTCGTGCGCGGCTCGGAGCTCCGCGAGCGCGACGTCGCGCGCTTCGATCATCCGCTCGAGCGTCGCCTCCGCGGCGGCTATTCGCGCGCCCGCCTCGGCGTCGACGTCCCGCCGCGCCGCCTCGATCGTCGCATTTCGCGACGTCGACAGCGCCTCCATCTCCCTCGCGTGCTTCTCCGCGAGCGCGGCTAGCTCCTCCGCGTGCGCCGCGCGCGCCGCCTTCGCCGCGGACGCGAGCGCGGCGACCTCTGCCGTCGCCGCGGCCGCGCGCCGGGTCTCCGCGCTGAGCCGTTTCGCGACGTCGACGGCTTCGTTCTTCGCGGCGAGCACCTCGGCGATGTGCGCGTTTAAAACGCCCTCTTCTCGCGCGTTAAAGCTCGCGCGCAGGTCCTCAACGGCAGCGGCGTGCGACGCGGCGGCGTCCTCCGTCGCCGCCGCGTGCGCGGCTCTCAGCGCGTCCATCTCCCGCGCGTGCGCGACGCGGACGTCGTCGAGCGCCTTCTCGCGCGCCACCCTCAGCTCCGCCTCGGTCCGCGCCGCCGTCGCCTCCGCGACGTCGACGTTCGCGCCGACGATCCCGCGTTCTCTCGCCTCGAAGCTCTTCTTCAACGACGCGACGTGCGCGGCGTGCGCCTCCTCGAGCTCGGCAATCTCCCCCGCGTGCTCCGCGCACTTGTCCTCGACGTCCTTCTCGTGCGTCGCGACCAAGTCCGCCTCCGTCTCTTTCTTCTCGAGCAGTAACGTCTCGATCCGCGCCTCGTACGTCTCTCGCGTCGCGTCGAGTTCCGCCGCGTGCTCCGCCGCGAGCGTCGCGCGTACTTCGTCGAGCTCGGCGGCGTGCGTCGCGTCCGCCTCCGCCGCCTCGAGCGCGTTGTGCTCGCCCAGGAGGAGGTTCGCCGCGACCGTTCGCGCCATCGCGGCGTCGTACGCGTCCGCGGCGTCATACGCGGAGCGCGCGTGCGCGTCGCGAAGCGCCGCGAGCTCAGCCTCGTGCGCCGCTTTGAGACGGTCGGTCGACTTGGCCGCCGCCGCCGCCGCGCCCTCGAGCGCCGATCGGAGACCTCTCTCGTGCTTCGCGTCCTTCGCCAGCAGCGCCGCCTCGTGCGCGTC
>Ga0181554_1000878_pt1 | contig 29548 bp, 41 predicted proteins | sample 011ome_16_FD_145602 | JGI IMG/M metagenome (GOLD analysis project Ga0181554, IMG submission 145602) | Coastal salt marsh microbial communities from the Groves Creek Marsh, Skidaway Island, Georgia - 011503CT metaG (spades assembly) | ecosystem: Environmental > Aquatic > Marine > Intertidal zone... | reverse complement strand
GTTACCGATGTTTTACCAACAGAATTTTTAAAAGATGCAAAAGAAACATTACAAATGTTATCTAAACGAACAGATGTATGTCTTATATTATATACATGTTCACATGAAGTTGAAATTATTAAATATTTAGAATTTTTTAAGAATTTAAATATTAAATTTAGTCATGTTAATAAAAATCCTGAAGTTCCTAATACAGCATTAGGGTGTTATACTGATAAATTATATTTTAATATTTTATTAGATGATAAGGCTGGTTTTTTAGAAAGTGATTGGTTGGTTATAAAAGAATTTTATACAAATAAACCAGAATTAATATGAAATATTTAATTAAAATTTTAACTATAATTATTATTTCATTATTATTATCATATATAACATCTTATGAATTAATAAGTGATATGAATAATTATGAATATAAGATTAGAGCTATTAAAACAAATAACAAACAAACAACTTTTGTATTAAATGATAAAAAGAGAAAACCACGGTTATATTTAAATAAAACAACTAATAGTTTATATATGTTATCTAAATGTAATTGTGACACTATTTTAATATCTGATAATATTAAATCTATTAAATTAATTAAACAATATAAAAATATAAAAAATGAAAAATAAAATTGAATATGATCCTTTTGTATTACGTCAATTTGAACCTAAAGCATCTGGAACAAGAATACCTTTAGAGTATAAAGAAAATTTATTAAATTATATAAATGATAAATATCATCAATATAAATTAATAAATTCAGATAATGAATTTTGTAAATATTTGATTATAGAAAATAATATAGATGATATTAAAACAGCAGTAATTAAATTATCTTTAGATATTAATCAATTTATACAAACAGATTATGTATCTAGAAATAGTTTAGAATTACCTATTTTATCTAGAGTTGTTAAATTACCATCTTGGTATGAAATACCTAAAGCTAAATATTTATGTATTATTCTTTATTCTAGAGAACAATTAAAAAAAGAGTTTTATTCTAAAGAATCAAATAAAGATTTAGATTTTTATTTAGATACCGATGTAGAATATGGTATTGTAGCTATTCAATCAAATAATAACCCATCACCAGATCCGTATGTACCTATTACTATAATGAGAAATGCACTTGGTATGGAAGAAGGTGGAAATGGTGTAAAATTAAATAGAGAATTGTATTTAAAATCTGTAGAATTTTGGAAAAATAATATTATTATCGGATAAAAATAAGCTTATTTTTAGTCGAGTAGAAATTATAAATTAAAAAGTATGAATAGTATTAGATTAAATAATTGTGTGAAGTGTAACAACTGCCGAGTAAATAATAGAGGCAAAGACCATGAAGAGCGGCATTTTTTTATTGAATGTGAATTAAATGTATGGGAAGGACAACGAGGTGTGAGAATATCTGAACAGTTCGCTGCCATACCTAATAATTGTCCGTTAATTGAAAAACAAGAAGAAAATTAGTCTAAATAAATATTTTATATATTTATTTATTTTTTAATAAAAAACATTTATAAATATTTAAAAATTAAGTAATTAATCTTAATTTAAATATTTATAAATGTTTTTTTGTATATAATTTATTTTGTTAAAAAAATATATAAAAATAAACAAAATAAGTTATGCCATCAATAGGAATAAACGAAATATTAGCAGGGTTAGGTATATTTTTAACTACTTATATTATAAGTAATATAAAATTACGAGAAGGTGTAACTGAATGGTTTGTTAATTTTATAGGGAAAAATAATTACGATATATCACAACATAATATTATAGAAGACATAAAAAAATTAATATTTGAATCAATTTTAAATGAATATGATAATAAATTAAAAACAGAATTATATCATTTTTATACAAATTTAGTTTTAGAGACAATGAGTGATTTTTCTAAATTAATTATAGAAAAAGAAAAAAAATTATCTTTTCAAGAATTAAAATCTTTTATAAAAAATAATATGTATGATAAATTTGGTAAAATGAATATAGATATAGATAAAAATATATCTATGCCTAAAGATTTACAAATTAAATTTGATAAATTAAATAATTATTTAACAAAACAACATACATATTCTATAGATAATGCTTTACAATCACCTAATAAAAAATTATTATTAATACAAGTTTTAGATGCAATTTATCATAATAGTAGATGGTTTTTATTTTATACAACAGAAATGTTTGAAAATTTTAATGGTCATTTTGATAAATTATCTAAAAAAGATATATTTTTATTTTAAAACTATTTTGTTTTATTTTTATATAATTAAAAAAACTAAAACAAAATGAAAAATATAGAAATTTTACAAATGAATGATATTATAAATAATAATATCAATAAATTAAGTATATTAAAAGGTAAAAAAATATCAATTGTTATTTTAAATAATTTAAAATTAATTAAATCTGAAGTAGAAAAAATTAATTCATATACACAACCATCTGAAGATTTTTTAGAATATGAAAATAAAAGAATAGATTTATGTAATAATTTTACTAAAAAAAATGAAGATGGTACAATAGTTGAAAAATTAAATAATAATGGCCAACAAGAATTTGATATTAATGTTGAAGATCCTTTATGGATAAACGCTATTTCTGAATTAAAATCTGAATATACTAATACATTAAATAATAGAGAAGAACAAATAAAAAAATATAATGATGTATTAAATACAGAATCAGATATAGTATTTGAAAAATTAGAAATTTCAGATTTACCAGATGACATATCATTAGAAGTTTTAAGTATTTTACAATTTTTTATAAATATGTAAAATAATTTTATATTTGTAAAATAATTTATATATTTGTATTATGAACAAAATATTAGAAAGAAAATCAAGACATTTATCAAAAATTTTAAGACATGATACAGAAGGTCTTAATATTGATGATAAAGGTTGGATTAAAGTATCAGATATATTAAATCATTTATCTATATCTTTGTTAGATCTAGAATATATAGTTAATACTAATAATAAAAAAAGATTTATATTTGATAATTTTAAAAATAAAATAAGAGCTACACAAGGACATTCTAATGGTATAGCTATAAAAAAAGAATTTATACAATTAAAAACATTAAATTCTAATATTATATTATATCATGGTACAGATAAAAAAACAGCAGAAATAATTTTAAACGATAAAATTATTTCTGGATCTAGAAATCATGTACATTGGACTAGTGATATAGAATTAGCTAAGAAAAGAGCTAATCAAAAAAATAATAAAACTAAAAGTGAACCAGTTTTAATTATTTTAAATCATATAGAATATTTAAAAAATAATATAATATATTTATCTGAAAATAATGTATATTTAACAGATAATGTAGATAAACATTATCTATCTATAAAATATATGTAAAAAAAAAAAGAATGATTTTAAAATCATTCTTTTTTTTTTTTATTTATTTTTTTTCTTCTTAAAAGATTCAAAATCTAATATAAAAGATTCATTTGTATCTTCTTCTTGAACTTCTTCTGAATCATCTTGAACTTCTTCTGAATCATCTTGAACTTCTTCTGAATCATCTTGAACTTCTTCTGAATCATCTTGAATTTCTTCTGAATCATCTTGAACTATATCATCAACTGAGTCTATTTCTGGTTCTTCTACTTCTTCTGTTTCTGAACCTTCTATAGATTGAGAATACGTATTATTAGATAATTCTTTTCCAGAAGCATCGATTATTTTTATTGACATAGATTCTTCGTCATTATTGATCTCTATATCAAATCCTCCTATTTGAATTTTCATATATTTTTAGTATTTATTTTTATATATTAAAATTTATTATTATATTTGTAAAAATAAAAATAAACAAATAAATTATAAAAATGATTAAAGTATATAAAAAATCAGAAAAAGAATTTAATATTAAAGTTGATGATGTTTTAATTTATCAAACAGATAATGCTTTATGTTCAGTTAATGATATTATTAATGAATTAAATTTGACATCTTTATATGGTAAAGTACAAGTATTTAATATTGACTTTTTAAGTGCACCACAACAAGAACAATCTAATACAAAAGAATCATTAGATGATGTTATTAATTCATATAATAACGGTTTAGACGCTGTTAGAAATGTGGTTAATGAAGATTATGATTCTGATGAAGACTATGATTCTGATGAAGATTATGATTATGGTTTTGATGAAGATTATGATTCTGATGAAGATTCTGATGAAGATTATGATTCTGATGAAGATTATGAATCTGATGAAGATTCTGATGTAATTCGACCAGGTAAACAAGGTTTCGAAATTGGTAAATTGGTATATATTGATGATATTAAATCTTATGGTGTAAATACACCTGAAGTTAATGGTGGTGTTGTTGTTATTGAACATATATCAACTATTGCGAATCAAGAAGTATTTACTGTTGAATCAATTCCATCTATAATTTTTTCATGGACTACATTAAAAATGGAACAAAATAATTTATATAATAAATTTGGTTTTACACCAGCCAGACTTGTAATGTAAAAAATATAAAATATAAAATATATAAAAAGAGTATCAATATTGATACTCTTTTTTTTTAAACTTTAATTTGTTTTAATAATATAAATAATAAATTAAAACAAAGTATATGATTAAAAGTTTTACACCAATGATAATTGAAGAATCAAACGAAAATTCTTCAATTATTTCAGTATTTGATAGATTAATGAAAGATAGAATTATCTTTTTAGGTGAAGGTATTAATGATTTTATAGCAAATACTATTAACGCACAATTAATATATTTAACGTCTATTAGTTCTGAACCAATTTGGTTATATATTAATAGTCCAGGTGGAGATGTTTATTCTGGATTGGCTATTTATGACACTATACGTATGATAGATGCACCAGTTTATACATGTGTAATGGGATTAGCGGCATCTATGGCATATATATTAGCAATTGCTGGAGAAAAAGGCCATCGTTACGCTTTACCTAATAGTAAAATGATGTTACACCAACCATTATCTGGAATAGATTTTTCACAAGCTACTGATATAGATATTCATAATAAAGAATTACAATCTATTAAAAAAGATTTAATACATATTATTGCTGAAAATACTGGACAATCTGTTTCTAAAGTTAAAAAAGATTGTGAACGTGATTATTGGATGAAAAGTGATGAAAGTATTAAATATGGTTCTATAGATGAAATAAAAATAAAAATGAATTAATTTTTATATTTAAAATTAAATATATATAATTGTAATATAACAAAATATGGGGCATTTTGGAGTTGATCATTAAGTTATTTAAAAATAAGCATGTAGTGACAAGTATAAATCACTTAAAAAAGAATACAAAACAATAAATGCAAACACAAAAAACTCTGCTTTCTCAAAAATTGCAGAAGCCTTAGCTCCAAGTTCATTTTCGAATGAAGTTATCTCTACCGAAGATAACGTACTTATGGCAGCTTAAGTCGATCTGAAAAGATAAAAACGGTTTAAAGTTGGTAATTTACTCTGAAAATTACAAAAAGATTTTATATATTTAGAATAAAATATATTATTTGTTAATTAGAAAATTAAATATTTTGTTTTTATAGAAATTAAAACTAAACATGTAGAAAATTTATTAGGTGTTTATTGAAACGTGGGTTCGAATCCCACATGTTCCACAAAATCTCAATACTTAATTGTATTGAGATTTTTTTATTTATAATAAAAAAATCATATAATTGTAAAAATTAACATAACATGAAAAATTATTATTATAACTTATTTTATATAAATTATCTTTTTAATAAAAAATTTAGATCTAAATTAATTTTATTATTTATTATTTTAATTATATCATATTTAACTTTTTTAATAGGATATAAACAAAGAGATAAATTAATTATATCAAATAATTCTATAATTACTTCTTTAAAAGAAGATACATTAATATTGAATAAAAATATTAGAGAATATGATTTAGATTTAAAAGCATATAATACAATTATAGAAGATAAAGATTATTTAAGATATATGGCATTTAAACATTCAGATATAGTTATACCGAAAAACTTTAATCATGATGATTTAAAATTAATTTATAGATTATCTATAAAATTTAAAATTCCACAAAGATACATATATCGATTAATTCAAAAAGAAAGTAGATTTAAACCGGGTTTAACAAGTTCAGCTGGAGCCAAAGGTTATATGCAAATTATGCCTGGTACATTTAAAGCTATTAAAAAACGATATGAAAAAAAATATGGATCTATTAATTCATATTCTACTAATCAACAAAATATTATAGTTGGTACATATTATTTATCTTATTTATGGGACAAATATCATGAATGGGATTTAGTATTTGCATCATATAATGCTGGATCAGGTAATGTTGAAAAATATGGTAATAAAATACCTAATTTTACTGAAACTAAAAATTATGTTAAATTTATAACAAAAAAATGACAAATAATATATTAAATAATATTATTATTAGTACACCTGAATCATTATTACTGATGAAAGTATTTAATTATCATTTAGAGTATGAAAAAAAATTTAATAATTGGATTAATAATAAAAAAATAGAAATATTAGATATTAAAATTTTTAATAATGATATGATATACATCTATAAAGAAATTAAAAAATGAAAAAGAAAAGAATATATGTAGATATGGATGGTGTTTTAGCTGATATATCTAAAAACATTAAAAAATATAAAATTTTATTTCCTACACAACCATATCCACAATCACAATACGGATTTTTTATGGATATGGATCCAATAAAAGATTCTATTGAAACCGTTAAATTATTAATGACCAAATATGATGTTTGGATATTAACCGCACCAAGTTGGAAAAATCCTATGTGTTTAGCTGAAAAAAACTTTTGGATCAGAAAGTACTTTGGTATTAATTTTTGTGAAAAAATAATTATATCTTCAGATAAATCATTATGTATAGGTGATTATTTAATAGATGATAATAAATCAGGTCGAGGTCAAGATAGATTTACTGGTGAATTAATACTTTTTGGATCTACACTATTTCCTAATTGGAAAATTATTAAAGAATATTTATTATGACAAAAAATAATAATAATGAAAATGTATTATTTCATACTATATCTTATAATTATTATGATGATACATCTTTAGAAGATAAAGTTAATAAGTTTTTAAAAGATAAAATATTAATTAGCTCAAATACTGTAGTTAGAGGTGGTGATATTTATACTTATATATTTTATAAACATAAAAAAAAATAAATAAACAAAAAATGATAAGAAAATTTAAACATTTAAAGACAGGTATAATAGGTACTAATGATTCAAAAATAGACTATTTTTTACACTTTGAAAGAGGTAATGAAATTTTTAAAACCAATGAATGTATATTTATGGACTTTATAGAAGACTCTAATGATTGGGTTGAAGTAAAAGAAGATATTGTAAAACCTACTAATTGGTTTGAAAGTAAACAAATTGAAACTTGGATAGGTTTAATTGATGATGATGATGAATCACAAGGAGGAAGAGCGAAATTAATTGTTTTACACCAATGCGGAAATCATAATGATGTTTTGATAGATCAATTAAAAACAATGATTTTAGAAATAGAAACTAATGGTGAAATTTTTTCTTGATAATCATTTATAAATGACAACTATAGTTAATATAAATAATACAAAAAGATATGATGTATATTGTGGTCGAGGTAGTAAATGGGGTAATCCATTTACACATATAAAAGATAAAGAGACTAAAGCACTTTATATAGTTAGTTCTAGACGTGTAGCTATACAAAAATATGAAGAATGGATATTAACTCAAGATCAATTATTAAATTCATTAGAAGAGCTAGAAAATAAAATATTAGGATGTTTCTGTGTACCAAAATCATGTCATTGTGAAGTTTTAGTAAAATTAATAAATGAGAAAAAAATTAAATCTATATTTTAATGACAAAACAAAACAAAAAAAATATAATAAATAAAAAAGATTTAAAATATATTACTTTTAGTAATAGAGTGGATGTTAATAAATTTTTATCTGAAAATAATATAGAAATATTACATATAAATGAAACAACTGACAGATATTATGGATATACTCATATTTTATATAAAGAATTATGAAAACATATATAGGTAAAATAACTAAATTAAATACAAATCAAATATTTGTATTTGGATCTAATACACAAGGTAGACATGGTAAAGGTGCGGCTTTAGATGCTGTTAAAAATTTTGGTGCTATTTATGGACAGGCTAAAGGTTTACAAGGACAATCTTATGCGATAGTTACTAAAGATTTAACTAAAAAAATTCATCCAAGTATTAAACAATCTAGTATTAAATATCAAATTCAAGATTTATATAATTATGCTGATGAAAATGAAGATTTAGAATTTTTAATAGTATACAATGGTAAAGGAACTAATTTAAATGGATATACCAATCTTGATATGGCTAAAATGTTTTATAAAGCATCATTACCTGAAGGATTTCCTAAAAATATAGTATTTGAAAAAGAATTTTATAATTTAATATTAGAATATAAAACTAAATCTATATTTTAAGTCTATCATTTTAATATATATTTTAATATGCAATACCAACGTTTTTTAGAATTAAAAACAGAATCTAAAACATATACAAGTAATAAAGAAATAGAATTATATTTAATTAATTCTGATTTTTATTGGTTATTAGAATGTGAATTAGATTCTGTAAAAATAGAAATTATAGATAATATCTTATATTGGAATAATGGTATTTTTTATTATGGTGATTGGAAATGGGGTATTTGGAAAAATGGTGAATTTAGATTTGGTACATGGAATGGTGGTATTTTTTATAATGGAACTTTTAAAGGATATTGGATTCGTGGTGTTGAAAAAGGTGGCACAATTAAAAAATTAAAAAATAATAATGATTAAAGAAATTCATTGGTTTGATTTAGATTATACATTGTGGAATACTAATTCTAAATGGTGGATTATAGATAAAATGAATCCTAAAAATTTTATATTAAAAATTTCACAATATGAAGGACAATTAATTTTAAATGGTAATTATATTGAAGATAATAATAAAATCACATATAATGGCCTTACTGGTTGGATAAGTAATGAATTAATTACAGAAATTAAACAAAAAAAAGATATAGATTTAAAAAATATAGGATTAAGTTTCAGAGAATATGTAGATCCTAAATTAATACAAAAACAAAGCGAAAATTTATTTATTTATATAGATCGTTTACAAGATATTAAAACTAAATCCATAAATGTTTTAACAGCTAGACCTAATAAAGAAGCACATAAAGAATTATTAAATGATTTAACTAATAATTTAAAAAAAATAAATATTAATATAAATGAAGCAATATTTGTCAATGATTTAAATAATAAAAAATTATCAGGTTCTACACCAGAAAGAAAATTACAAATTTTAATTCAATCTTTAATAGGATATGAAATAAAAAATAATTCTTTTAATTCGATGATGTGTGACAGCTGTGATATTTGTTATTTCTATGATGATGAAGATAAAAATATTGATCAATGTAAATTCATTAATGATAAAATAAATCTTCTACTAACCAAAACACAACCATGGCTAAAACAAAGAATAGAAGAAAATTTAAAATTTAATAAGAAAAAACTAATTACAAATTTAGTTACTAGTAATGAAATGAATCCTTTTATTACCGAAATTATTGAAATAAAATTAAATTAATTTTTTTAATATATATATAATAATTAAAAAAAATATATTAAAAAAAAATGATAACAACTATTAATGAAATGCAAGAGTTTGAATTATTTAAAAAATTCAAACAATTAGAAAAAAAGAATTTAAAATCTAAACCATCTAATATTAAAAGAAAAAAATTAAATGAAGGTATAGATATAGCACTAGAAGATACAGATATGTGTTCTTTTGTTGGTATTAATTCACTAGGTGAAGAATGGACAGTATATGTTACATCATATGATAGCACATTAATGTTCCAAAAAGTATTATCACATGAAGAAGAATTAAATGAAGAAGCACCATCTTACACACAATTAAGTTTTGGTGAATTTGTTAATGTTATTAAAACATTTTAATTAACGATTTGAGATTGAAATAGTATCTCAATTTTAGGACCGTTTGCAGTTATGCAAACATGACCACTAAGAATTCGCTATCTTAGTGGTTTTTTTATTACACAAGAAACGTATTTAATAATATATAAAATAAAAAAATAAATTATATTATTAAATATGAATGATGAAAATGAAAATATAGATGAAAATGAAAATGATCATTTAATGAATTTTATAAAAAATTCTGAAGAACCAGTACAAAAAATAGAATTACAAAATATAGATAATTTTGGTGATAATAAAAAAGTAAAAGTAGATTATATTGAAACTACTGCTGATTCACAATGGAAAGATATAGAATTAAAATATTTACCTTATGGTAAATTTTATCCTGTTAATACACATATTTCTATTAGAGCAGCTAAAACATCAGAAATTCAATCATTTGCAACTACAAATGAACATAATCCATATGAAGTATCTTTAAAATTAAATGAATTACTTTCAGCGTGTATTAAAATTACATATAGTGATGGTTCATATGGTACATATAAAAATATTATTGATGGTGATAGAAATACATTAGCTATTATTATATCTAAAGCTACATCAGCAAATGGTGTAAAAGTAGAAAAGAAAGTAGTATGTGATAATTGTAATGATAAGTCAGAACAAAGTATTGAATTTATTCCAGCTAATTATGAATATGTAAATGAAAATGAATTAATTAAAGATTATTTTAATCATACTTCTAAAACATATGATTTTCCTTTAGAAGATGGTACAATTATAAAATTAGCACCACCTACTATAGGATTAACTGAATCAGTTAATAAATACGTATTTGATAAAACTGTTAAAAGTCAATCAGAAGGTAAATTAATACAACCTAACACTACATTTATGTTAGCAATACAATATATGAAAGCTGGACAAAATGTTAAATATTTATCTAATGAAGAATTAGAACAAGAAGAATATAAATTTTCATTAATGAATAAAGACCATTTTGCTTTTATTTATGAAACTATAGATTATATGGATTTTGGTATTAAAAAAGTAAAATGTAACTGCAAAACTTGTGGATCGGAGATGTCAACGCCCTTTCGTTTCCCAAACGGAGCTAAATCTCTTTTCATTGTTCAAAATGCTTTCAACAAATTTATTCGAAAATAAATTCGAATTTATGATGCAATGTCCACAACAAAATTCAGAAATATTAAATTTACCATTTGCTGAATTTGAATTGTATATTGAATTATTAAATAAACGAAACGAAAAAGCAGAAAAAGAAAGAAAAAAACAAGAAGGTCAACAAACAAATAGTCCTTCGACAAATTATAAAGGACCAAATTTTAATAATATTAAAATGCCTTCCATTCCTAAATTTTAAAAAAAAAAAAAAAACATCTAATTAATTAGATGTTTTTTTTTTCAGTATTTTCTTTTATTTATTTAATATATAAATAAAAAGTAATATTTAAAAATATTATTTTAATACTTATAAAAATATATATTAAATTATGGCATATCCACATTTCCAACAAGTTTTATCACATAGTGAAAATTTTGAACCAATACATAAAGCATTATTTGAGTTATCATTTGATTTGCCTCCTATTTTAGGTAAAACAGTAGAAGAGGCTAAATTAATGTTAGAAAATGCTCGTAATATTACATTACCTACAACTCCAGATATTGAAGTTGCAGTACAACGTTTTAAATATTCTACTAGAGCATATGTAACATTACCAGATAAAACACATAATCCTGATATTTCAATTAATTTCAATTTAAATCAAAATAATCAAAATTCTATATTCGTATGGAAAATTTTAAAAGATTGGTATGATTTAGTATGGAATTCACAAACAGGTGAAACACATACTAAACAAGAGATTATAGGAAATATTATAGTTAATGTACATGACAAAAAAGGTAAAGTAATTAGACGTGTAACATATCATAACTGTCAAATCATTGGTTTATCTGAAATGGAATTCACTTGGGATTCTCCAACAGAAATTTTAGAATGTACTGCTAAATTTGTATCAGATTATTGGACTGACTTATATATCTAAACTTATTAATAATCAATGAGTTATATATTTAAACTTTTTATATAATTTATAATATAATAAAAGACACTTACATAGTGTAAGTGTCTTTTTAAAAAAAAAAAAAAAAAAATGAAACAACAAATTTTAAATATATTACAGCCATTTATAGATAGTGGAAAAAAAATATCTAATCAGTTAACTATTAAATTTTGGAAAAGTAATGGTTTATATGAACAAATTCTAAATTATGGTATACAATATAATTTAGAATTTAAATCTTTATCTGAAATTATTTATTGTATTATTAATGATATTACTATTAAACCTAAATGTAAATGTGGTAATAGTATTTCATTTTTTAATTATAATAAAGGATATAAATCTTTTTGTTCTAGAGAATGTGGAACTACGGACAAGGATAAAATAAAAAAAGGTATATTAAATTATACTATAATTGGTGGTGCTTCTAAACTTTTTAATTATTTTAAAAATAATTTTGAGTTTAATGAAATAATATCTTATGCGGATAGAAGTTGGAGTAATGGTAAATTATATGACTATTTAGGATTTAAGTTTATTAAAAATACAATACCAAATTACTATTGGATAGTAAATGGAATTAAACATAACAGATTTAACTTTAGAAAAGATATTTTGATTAAGAATGGTTTTTTATTAAAAGGTGAATCAGAGGTTCAATGTATGCACAGACTAGGTAATTATAGATTATATGATTCTGGTTCTAAACTTTATAAATATTCAATATTATAAAAAAAAATACATAAAAAATCTAAAACAGACAAAACTTTTTTAATATATACTTATATAACAATTATGAAACATTTAACAATAATATCAATTTTAATTATGACGTGTCTTTTACAGACAGTAAGTCTTTTTATATGTTGATATTTTATATCTAAAATATTTTTTAAAAAGACTTAAATTAATTTAAGTCTTTTTTTTTGTTTTATATTTTTATTATTAAAAAAAAATATGTATATTTGTAAAAATAAAAACAAATAAACAAATTAAAATGGCAATTAAAGTAAACGCATTAGGAAGATTAAAGGAATTTAATAGAGCATATTTATCAGATTCTACTTATATTGTAAGACATAAAGATAATAAATTAGATGCATTAGTTTATGCTGATAATGATACTAATAACTCTGATCGTGTTAGAAGTTCTTTCGCTAAAATCTATGGTGTTAAATTTGTTGATGTTAGATGTAGCAGATTGAAAAATTATAAAGGTTAATAAAGATTTAACCAATACGTTGTTTGAAATTATAAAAAGAGAAGTTTCTAAATCAAGAAACTTCTCAAAAAAACAAAATGGCCCGGTGGTGGAATGGGAGACACGCAGCACTTAAAATGCTGTTCTACGGAGTCCGAGTTCAAGTCTCGGTCGGGCTACTCTAATTAAACTAGTTTATGAACAGTGATATGATGTGTGATCCATTAGTAGAAAAAAAGATTAAATTAATTTAATCTTTTATAGGAATATAGCTCAGTTGGTTAGAGCGTCGTGCTGATACCACGAAGGTCGTAAGTTCGAGTCTTACTATTCCTACAAAAATATCACTATATTATAATATGTTTTAACATATATATATTACATTTATAATATACTTATGCGAAGGAAGTAACATAATATTCGGATATTTTTATCTAAAAATAAATTAATTTTTATTTTTAGATCATAGGATAACAAAGTGGCTTTTTGTTGAATTATTATATAACATGCCTTAAGTATTTTAATACTTTAAAAAGAATCTATAATAGGAAGGAAAGTTTATTCTAAACCTACTTTGTATATTTGTAAAGTAAATATACATTTTGCTGAATTCGTATAGTGGCTATTACGACGGCTTTGTAACCCGTAAACAACAGTTCGATTCTGTTATTCAGCTCAACATTTGATTGATTATAAATAGTATATCAAAACATGTTGCGATAGTTATATATTGATGAACATGAAGTTTGGAGACACCATCCATCATGTAAGATACTTAATATTGGAAAGTCTTACACCTTGCTCTTGTGGTTAATACAAATTGGCACAGTTAATAGGTTTAGACCCTATACCTTTATGAGTTCGAATCTCATCAAGAGTACAAAAAATAAAATGCTTGCGTATACCCTCATGCTTATATCATGTAGAAAGGTTAATTGGTCCATATGAGTTCGAGTCTCATCGTGAGTACAAAACATAAAACAAGCTGGATTGGCCGAGTGGTTTAGGTGGTGGTCTGCAAAACCATATACAGGAGTTCGAATCTCTTATCCAGCTCATGAATATTATATTTACAGATATAGATGGTGTATTACAAACAGGTAATATTAAAAAATGGAATAAACATGCATGTTTATTGTATTCTAATATATGTAAAAAATATAATTTAAAACCTGTAATTACATCTACATGGAGAGTAAATTATAATATTAAAGAATTACAAAAAATATTTTATAATCAAGGTATAGATGTAAAAATCTATGATTATACCGATGTTTTAGGAATAGAACGTGGTGAAGAAATAAAAATTTGGTTACAAAATAACAATGTAGACAATTATTGTGTTATTGATGATAATATAATAGATATTTTACCATATTGTAAAAATGTAATTTCTGTTAAATATTCATATGAAGGTTTAACAAATGAAAATATAAAAGAAATAGATAAAATATTTAAAAACACATGAAAGATCCTATATTTGATTTAGAAACAAAAATATTAAAAGATAATAATACAAATAAGTATTTTTACGTTAAACGTGTTATAAAAAAATCTTATTTCTATAATAATCAAGAAGCATTAAAACAATTTCAAAAAATGATACATACAGATAATGTTAAACAAATAAATGATTTTTATTTATTTGTTAATGATATATTAGATGTAGAATATGATGAAATTATAAATGGCGATATAGTATAATGGCTATTACAATGGAATCATAACCCATAAAAGATCAGTTCGATTCTGACTATCGCTACAATATTATTTATATAAATATGAAATTTAGAAAAAAAAATATTTGGATAAAATCTAATACTGGTGAATTTATTAATATTAATAATATTACATATATATCTAGCTTGATTTATAATAATACTAATAAATACTTATATTTTGAATTACGCACTAATACTAATCGTAGTTATGCGTTTTATTCAAAAAGAAAAAATGATATTCATAACGATATTCATATAAAAGAATTTAAAAATGCTTATAATATTATATGTGATCTTATAATTAATAAAAAATATGGTGATAATATGTACTATCCTTTTAATAATAAATAACAATGAAAAGATTTAAAATATTCTATTATTTTGTTAATATAAATAACCCAAATAGAGTAATAATAGAAGAAAAAATATTTACAGAACCTAATGTAAGATTAGCATTAAATACACATAATACTGGATATAAATATTTTCCTGAGTATAAAAAAGATAAAATACTTATTAATATATTAGCTTATCTTATTGATGATAATGATAATATTATTACATCTAAAGAAACATATAGTCCTATGACATATGATATAGGATTAGCTATTAATCACGCTATAGACGATGGAGAATTAAAGATAGGTGTACCACCAGATTTACCTAGATAAAAAAAATGTAGTTTATTTTATGTATTTATTAAAATAAAATTTGTATATTTACAGTATGAAAACAGCTACATTTAAATATACAAAAGATTCTTCTAAAAGTAATTCAACTATTATTTATGGTACGGTTACTTTAAAAGATAATGGTAAAATATCGGTAACAGATATTTTTAGTACATCTTTATTATCTAGTTCTTGTAAATATCAAGCTAAAATGTATGCACATAAAATTGTAGAATTAAATTTTCCATCTGATATGTGTGAAAATTATAAATCTACAGAAGATACTGATGATTTAGTATATAAATTAATAACTTCTACTAAAGATTTTAAAATTAATTTTTTAAAATCCACAGAAGAATATGCAAAAAATTTTTATAAATACATTGAAAAGTTTATAAATTTATCAAAAGAAGAAATGTATTCTATATATGGTATAGAATATAAAATAGAATATGCTCAATATGGATCTATTATTTCTGAAGATAAATTAGATAAAAACGGTAAATATAATATTGTTTATAGAATTGAAAATAAATATAAAAAAGAAAACGATAAATTATCTAGAGATTTTTATAATTATAAAAAAATTATTAAAAATGGATTAAATTTATTTATTGAATCTGAATTAAAAAATGCAGAAGAACATTATAATAATAGTATTATAAAATTAGCTTCTAAATTATATAATAAAGGTATTTTAAAAAATGAAAAAATTGAAGTTACCTCTTCTAAAATAAAACAAAATTTTGAATGTACAATTCATCATAACTTTGATGGAGAAAAATACACAAAACAAACAAGAGCATGGACTATTATTGCTGAAGGACCTATTCAACGACCTCATTATAGATATTTAATAAAATAATTTTTATTTTTATGTATTTATTAAAATAAAATTTGTATATTTACAACATGAATATATTATCTAAAAACCAAGCACAAGATTTATTATTGGCTAATATGCCAAATGATATTAAAGTATTATCTAGATTATTTTTTCAATTTGGATTTGAATTATATTTAGTTGGTGGTGCAGTACGTGATTCATTTTTAAATATAGTACCTAAAGATTTTGATGTATGTACTAATGCATTACCAGAACAGGTAATAGAATTATTAGAATCTGTAAATGTTTCTTGTCAATTACAAGGTGAATCATTTGGTGTTGTTGTAGCTAAAATGTCTGAAGATATTGAGATTGCTACATTTAGATCAGATGTTAATGCTATGACTGGAAATAATAGCGATGATACTGTTGTTTTAGGTGTAACTTTAGAAGAAGATTTAAAAAGACGTGATTTAACTATTAATGCATTGTTTATGAATCTTGACACAAACGAAATTATTGATTTAGTTGGTGGTATTGATGATTTAACTAATGGTGTTATTAAAACAGTAGGACATCCTTTAGATAGATTTAATGAAGATCACTTACGTAAATTACGTGCAATCGTTAGAGCTGTTAAAATTGATTTTATTTTTGATTTTGATACTATTAATGCAATTACAAAAAATCCAACATTAAATGTATCACCAGAAAGAATTATTACAGAATTAAGTAAAGTAACAAAAAATTTCGATAGACTTAAATCTCTTTTATTTAAAACTAATTTGATTTTTGAAATTTTACCTAAATTAAATATTACAGCACATACAAATTTTAAATCTAATATTACATCTTTAGATTTAATGTTTGCCGATATTCTTAAATTTAATAATATTAATTTTTTATCTAAAGAATTACCTAAATTAAAGTTTACTTCTAAAATGATTAATAATATCATTTTCTTAATTAAATTTAATTCAACACAAGTATGTCCTATTGAATTTATTTCTAAAAGAAAAAGTACTACTTTAACTGATAATGATATTATTTCTTTTCATTCTAATATTAAAGATATGAAAGTACTTTGTGAATTTAAATTACCTGAAAATTTATCATCAGATTTAATGAATAAAGGATTTAAAGGAAAAGAATTAGGTGATAAAATTAAAGAAGAAGCATTAAGATTATTTATGAATAAATTACATACAAAAGATCAATTTTAAGAGACTTTTATGTTCATTTAATATAATCTTATATAAAACAAAAAACGATACATTAGATTTAATGTATCGTTTTTAGAAATTGATCTTTAGCACATATATTATAAATATTTTCTACATTAATATCTAATTCTTTAGAAATTTTATTTATTGCTTGTTTTTTTGATTTACTTGAATCTTTATATACTGAATATAAACTTTTATATAATAAAGTTACTTTTTGTATAATTAATTTACTTTTCTTTTTAGCTTGTTCGGTATATTTACTTTGGTTTTCTAAATGTTGTTCATACATAAATTTTCCAATTTGTTCATTATCTTCGGTAAATGATATATGTGCTAAATTATAAACATCTTCTTCTTTCATTTCATTAAAAGTATTATATGAATTTATTAGTTTAGGATATAATATTTCTTTTCTTGTTTCTTCTTCATCACTATCTAAATTTAAAAATAATAATTTAAATTTTTCAATACATCTTCTATATGTTTCTGGATTCATACCTGAATATATAGAAAAATTTGTTGTTCCTTTGATAATAAAATTTGGTATTTTATTATTTATACTATATTTTGCTACTAAATAACATACAGCTAATTGTTCATTACTTACTATTAATTTTCCTTGTTTTATTAATCCAATTTCTCTTTTCGTTAATTTTTCATTCATCCATAATTAAAAAGTTTTTATATAAATTATATAACGTTATGATTTAAATGTTTAAAACAAAAAAAAACCATACACTTAGTGTATGGTTTTCTATATAAGTTATTAGTTATTAATATAATAATCCGTCTACATCTTCTACTTTTATAGCCATGTATTGTTTCTCTGGGAAGTAACCTAATTCAGCTACTGCATATCTAGAGTACATGTATAAATGTGGAGCCATAGTATTTTCAGATACAACTTCTACATTTTCAGCTAACATATAAGCTAAGAATTTAATACCTGGAGAATCCGCAGTACCTTTACATCCTAAGTAGATAGTTAAATCTGATTGATTCATGTAAGGGTCAACATAAACTTTAAGTCCGTTAATTGTTCCTTGTGGAGTTAATTGTTTTGTTGCTGTTACTTTAGAATCAAATGGATTGATAATATATCCAGCAATAGATTCAAAGATTGAAACTACAGCACCTGAACAAATAATGAAATCTGCACCACCAATTCTACCATCTGTAAAGATGTATTGAGAACCTTGAGATACTTTTGACCATAATTTACGTGCAATAGAAGCAGATTGTTCACCACCTAAAGTAGCAACTTGTGTTACTGACATATCAAAGATTTTACCATCTGAAATACCACCTGCTAATAAAGCTGCTGCCATTGATGATGGAGCCGCTGGTAATGTTGCTCTATTTCTTAAACCTAATTCTTTAATTTTTTCTACGATTTCAATAGAAATTTTTTGTTGAATTAAATTAACTAATTGTGCTTTTGTTCTTTCTACAATATCAACGTTATACATTCTTTTATAATCGTTAATTTCTGATAATCTTAATGCTGCTGATACATGACTTACACCAATTTGAACAGTTTTAACTTCAGAACTTGGTCCGATTTTTCCAGCTGTATTAGTGTCCCATTCACCACGAGTCATAGTTGAAGATTTACGTGCAGTAGTAAAGTCATCAATTAAATCTTCATTTAAAGATACCATAGAAATATTTAATGGTGCTACTGTTCCAATAGTTTGAGAAGCTGTAGAAGTAATAGTATCATCTAAAGTTGCTGCTGATAAAAATGCTACTAATGAACCAGTCATTGGGAATGTATTTAAAGTTACATCAAAACCATATCCACCTGTAGAAGCTGAATTGTCTTGTGTATAAATACGGAACATAGGCATTTCTGTAATTCTTGAGAATCCTTTAAATTGAACCCATCCTTGTTTAGATCCTGTTGGAGCTACTGTTGGATTATACGCTGCAACTGGAGCAACTGTTGTTGAACCAAATGTACCAGATAAGTGGAACCATAAAGATTTAGAAATACGACCTCTTAATTCTTGTACACCATTAGCTAACATTTCAGCACGTAACCAAGCTTTTAATGCTGTATCTGTAGAACTTAAGAATTTAAATGTAGAAGCACGTTCAGCTGAATCATCTAAATCTGTAGTATCATCATATTTATAATCAAAGAATAATAAATCAACTCTATTTGAATTAACATTAATCATTGGTACTAAATCTAAACCTGGAGTTTGTGCCGCAATTTTAACTGAAGCTGGTAATAAAGTTTGTGCTAAATCACCTGAACCACCAGCACCTAACATACCTGGATTAGAATTTACACCTGGCATTATAACATTACCCATACCTGCAGTGTTTACACCGTTAGCATACATAGCATTTTCATTTACCATTCCTGATTGTAAAGATTTAGAGTGCATTTCAGCATATTCACATAAAGATTGTAATTTATCACTAGATACTTTACCTAATGATTCTACGATTGGTGACCATCTTTTAACAGCCATTTCCATATCAATTACTAAATTTGAATTTTTAATCATTTTGTTTTTTTATTTTTTTTTAATTTTTTGTTTTTTATTAATTCAATTAAATTATTTAAATATTTATGTTTTTATATTTATTAAAAAAATAGAACTTATTAAACATTTTTGTTTTTATGTTTTTATTATATATTATATTTTTTTATTGCTTTTTTTCCATTTTTTACTTTTTATTGAATTTTTAATTAAAAAAAAAACCATACTTATAAAGTATGGTTTTTAATAAAATTAGTTATAAATTTATTTTAAATTATTCATAGATTTAATGAACGCATCTACATAATTTTCAGATAAATTAATATCATTAGAATTATAATTTTCTTTTATTAAAATTGCTTCTGGACTAATTACTTTTTTTGCAAAAGGTCTAGTATTCCAAAATGATTTAATATCTGATTTAGATTTTAAAGGAAAATATTTAGATTCACTTAATAATGATATTTTTTCATTATGATTAAGTGAATTCCATGATTCTTTAATATTATCAGGAATATTATTAATTAAGTTTTCTTCATATGAAATAGAACTTTTATTTAATACATTACCAATAATATTTAATACTTCTTTTTCTGATGTATATGTAGCATTTTCCATAGCTAAAATAATATCATTTTGATGTGTTTTATCAAATTGTTTAAAATTAGATAAATTATCTTCAGATAAGAATGTAAAGAAATGTGGTTGTTTATTAGCTAAAATTGTTTGTTTTTTAATTTCTTCTAATACATTACTTACAGTTTCCGCAATATTATTTTCTGTATCAATTTCTTCAATTTCATCCATATTATATGGAATAGTTTCTGGTTGTTCTAAACCTGATTTTTGAATAATTAATTTATTGTCTGGTGTTATTTCAATAACTATACCTGTTTCATCAGAACCTAATATTTTTACTAATTTAGATAATAAAGAATTTTCTAAAGAACCATTATCATCTGTAGTATTATTCATATTTACATCTGTAGGAATATCAGATACATCAGGACCAGCATTATCTATACTAACAATTTGTGAATTTGTATCATCTTCTAATGTAGTATCTTCTAATGTAGTATCTTCTAATGTTTCATCTTCTAATGTAGTATCTTCTAATGTTTCATCTTCTAATGTAGTATCTTCTAATGTTTCATCTTCTAATGTTTCATCTTCAATGTTATTAGTTATTGAATTCCAATTTTCTTGTTCTTCTGTAATACCTAAATAACTATCTATACTTTCTATTGGTGTATTTAAACTTTCATTTACATTTTTATTTAAATTTTCAGTAATAGACGGAATATATTTAATGATACCATCAACTTTTTCAGCTACATAATTTAACCAAATATCTTCATTGTTTAATTCATTAGCAACCATTTCAGTAAATTTTTGACCAATCATAGTTTCATTAGCAATATATTCACTAAATTCTCTTGTTATTTTATTTTCATTAGCAATATATTCACTGAAATCTCTTGTTATTTTAGTTTCTTTTGCTATTGATTCAGCAAACATTTGAGCTACTTCAGTTTCTTTTGCTACTGATTCTACAAACTTTTGTGTCACTTCTGTTTCTTTTGCTATTGATTCAGCAAACATTTGAGCTATTTCTGTTTCTTTTGCTACTGATTCAGCAAACTTTTGTGTCACTTCTGTTTCTCTTGCTATTGATTCAGCAAACTTTTGTGTCACTTCAGTTTCTTTTGCTACTGATTCAGTAAAAGCAATAGAAGTGTCTAATTTTGTATCAATTTTATTAATATTTTCTTTAATATTATTAAATCCTGACGCTAAATGATTAGCATAAATAGTATTTTCATTTAATTCATTATTTAATTTAATATTAGATTCTTTTAAAGATTTATTTTCTTTAACTAAATAATTTATTTTAGTTTTAAAAACATCTAAATATTTTTTAATACTCGACATTTCTTCATTCCAAATTTGTTGTTGTTCTAATAATTTATCTAATTCTAAAGGTGTACTTTTTCCTTCTTTTATTTTACTAACTAATACATTTTCTAATTTAGCTATTTCATTAGCAACATATAATTGCATTTCTTTTATATCCATTTCGGTTTTTCTATCATTTTTATTATCATTGAATAAATTATTTACATCTGATTCATTTTTCATTTCATAAATTCTATATGGTACATCTATATCATTAGAAAATCCATATTTTTCATTTACGTTTGTAACAACTGATGTTGCAAAACCAGGATCTACAACTATATCATAAGTAAATAATTCTTTTAATTGTACATTTTTTCCTTCAGTAATACCAGCTGCTCTAGAAGATACAAATAAAGGACAATTATCATTTATTATAGCTCTGGCTGTCATACCATTAGGTGTAGTTAATAGTTTAATTTTACCATCTACTCTATTGTGTTGTTCATTGTGAGTTAATTCTTCTATAGTATGTGATACATTTTTTCCTGCTATATCAAATACATCAGGGTGATCTAATTCACCATAAATAACAGAAAGCATTTTTTTCTTTTCTAATAAAGCATTCATACATGGTATGAAGTTTTCAGCAGTATAAAATCTTTTATTTCTGTTTTCTATATCAAATTCTGTAAAAGATCCACCCATAAATAACTGATTAGTCTCTTTTAATCTGTCATCAAAATGTTCAGTTAATGATTGAAGATTTCTTTCTAATATTAATACATGTTTCATATTTTTTTTTTGTTTTAAAAACTTTTTATGTATTTATATATTATATTTTTAAAGAGCCTTTTTTCTATTTATTATTCTGGAGCCATATCATCAGTAGCACCCATATCGTCACCACCACCCATATCTTCACCACCACTCATATCATCAGTAGCACCCATATCGTCACCACCACCCATATCATCAATAGCACCCATATCATCACCACCACCCATATCGCCACCACCTGACATATCATCTCCACCACCACTCATGTCACCGGCTTCACCACCAACACTAGAACTACTATTTTTCCAATATTCATTATTTAATGCTATTTGTTCATCTGTTAATTCATATACATATTTAGCTAAATAATCATGATGAAAATATGGTTTATCATCTTCACGTTTAAATCCATTTTGTAATTCTGTTACAATAGCAGATTTTGCTTGCATATTACTTAATTCTTTTGCTTTAATTAATTCAGAATGACCAAAATATTCTATATTTATATCGTTATAGATATTTATATTATTTTCTAATTCTGGAAAATCTAAAATTAGTTGAATAATAACAGGTTTTAAAATAATATCTTTAAATAATGATCTTAATCTATCTATGTATTGTGTAAAATTATAATCATCATGTGATATTTCATTACCATTACTATAAATATTACCACCACCAATAGTATTATCTAATCTTGTTAATGGAAATTTAGAAGCATTTTTTAAGTTATTTTTGAACCATATTAATGTGGTATTTTCATTTAAATCATGTCCTCCTGGATCTATAATAGACATTTCAGGTCTACCTTCACCTGAATTAGGAAACCAATATTCTTTAGAATAAGGTAATTCTTTAGAACCATCAATATAAATTTCACCGGTTGTATTATCAAACATAACATGGTCTTTATAATCTGCTATTAAAGTAGCCATTTCTTGTTCTGCATTACTTTGTGATAATCCTTCGGTTGGTATAACAAATTCTTTATGCATTGTTGCATTAATTAAATTAAATAATAATCTAGTTCTTTCTACTGATTTTAATTCATTATAAGGTTTAATTAATGGTTCTATATATGAAGTTTCCATATAATTAGAAGATCCTGAATATGAGATATATATTATAGATGAATCTAAAAGAACTACACGATTTTGGTCATCATCAAAATGTTGAATCCATAATTTATATCCTGATTCTGGGTCTATTATAGGTACAATTGTAGCAGGATCTAATCTTTGAAATGCTAATATATTTTTACCTTTTGAGTCGTATATAATTTCTCTACATAAAAAACCTTCAACTAACCAATCATGACAAATGTCCCAAGCAAGTGTACCATCATTAAATCCTCCACGATTATATATATTTTCAAAAATTATTTTTGATTTATCTTTAATAATTTTAGAATATGTATCTGGTAAATCTTCTAATTCACAGAATTTTTTATCTTTAGAATAAATAATTATATCATTAGTTAATTTTGTAACATAATCTAATATTTCTCCTTTTTTTGCATATTCTTTAAATATATTTATTTTAGAAATATAATCTTGAGATAATGCGGCAATTTTCTGTTTTTCTGTTACTAAAGCTTGAACTTTTCTAGAAAACATTGAATATACCGTACCATTAATATCATTTAATTGTGTTAAATCTTCATTATAATTTGTTGCTCTAGAATTTTTTATAACTGTTTCACTATAATTTCTACCAAATTTAGATAATCTACTTAAAGTATTATTAAAAAAATTATTATTATTATTATTTATATCTAAAGGTATATTAGATAATAAATTATTATTTGTTTGTCTATAAGGATTATATCCAGCCATAATTAGTTTATATTTTATTTATTAAAGATAAAGACTTTTCTAAATATTCATTTTTTTCTGTTAATGATAATTGATTTTTATTTAGCTCATTTTCAATGGAATTAAAATCTTTTATCATTTCTTGAATTAATTTTTTCTGTCTTGTTTCTTGTTCATTTATTTTCTTTTTCCATATTTCTAATAATTTATTATCATTAACACCTGTAAATTTAGATGTAGACATAGTAATAAATTCTTTTAAAATATTAGTATTAATTTTATATATTTTATTTATTAGTTTTATATCGAATTTTCTAATGCACCATTCAAAACCTATACTATATAATAGTTTATAAATATTTGTAAAATTTACACCAGATAAAGGATCTTGTTTCATCGTATTTAAGTTTAAGTTATCTTTTAAGACACTTAAATTATAATTAAATAGATTATTAAAAAATAAAACTCTTATTGTAATAGGAATAAAATTTAATGACACGGCATAAATTAATCTAGTACCAGCTGTATCAAATGTATCTATAATTAATAATGGATTTATCTTTTCCATTTTTGATGATTTACCAGATAAATCATAAAACATAAAATAAAAATATCCTTTAGATATATCTTTAATAGATATTTTTTCAACATTATCATTTTCATTTATACATTTACTTATAAATTTAGAATTAAGATTATAAATATTAGAACCATTTAATTCATAATCTTTTTTAATACTATTTATAAAAAAATTTTTTTCCATTATTTAAATATATGTAAATGTTTTTCTGTTATTATTTTAAATTGAATATCTCTTTTTTTACACCATTCATTTGCATAATACCATTTATGTTTATTTTTTTGCCAAACTCCTATAGCATATTGTAAATTTTTTAATTTTTTTTCTGATATAGTTTTAGGTATAATAGGTTCTCTTGTTTCTGCATCAGGTTTTATTTCAATTAAAAATCTATTTATTAAATTAGGAAATTTATGATTTATTGTTTCTATATAAAAATCTGGAATATATCTTCTACTTTTACCTTTATGGTCAACATATGGTATAGTTAAAGTTTCAGAACCCCATCTAATTATTTCGGTTGTTACATCACAATAAACCATAAATTTATATTCCCATGAAGATCTATAAACTATATCCATAGGATTACCCATATATTTATTAGGAAATTTAATTTTATATTTACCTTGATGGTATTTTGTAGGATTACTAGGTGCGTGTGCCATTTTAAATATTATTTATATAATTTTTACAAACATTTAAACCATTATCATATAATATTGGTCCTCTTAAAGCCATTTTATAAATATTATTTTCATATATAGAAAAATAATATGCATCATTTAATCTAGTATGTGGTTTAATTATAATATCATATCCTAAATATTCAACTATAATAGAATCATCATATTCTTCTCTAATAGTTTCAATTAAATTATTTTTTGGATCTATTTTAATTTTTTTTCCATTAGCCATCGAATATACCCAGTATGATATTTGTTTTATTTCTTCATGTAATAAAACTTGAATATATTTTTTACCTGTTCCTTTTTTAACATAAGCTATAGTAGAATGTGGTTCATATGTTGGATATGAATTTTCATTTGGATATGTTGAGAATATTTTATTTAAAATATGTAAATTATTTCCTTCGATTTCATATTTAACTACGTCATATTCATTAGATTCAAATATATTTACCATTTTAGAAGATATTTCTGGCGGATTAATCATTAATAATAAATCTACTATTTCATTTTCAGGAATTTTATCATCTAATAATCCAAATAATATTGTAACATGTGGTTCAATTTCTAAACCAAATTCATTCGTATCATTATTATAAATATCGTTTTCTTCTATTTGTATATTAGAAATAGGAGTATCAAAATATCCCATTATACAACCGTATGAATATGTTTGATTTTCTGTTTTTTCTTTTATTATTTTCATAATTTATATATTATAAAGTCCTTGTCCATTGTTTGATGAATTCATACTAATAAATTTTAGTTTTTTATTATCTTCTTTTTTAATCCCTTTTTTATCATGAAAATAATTTAAAAATTCAGCGACAGCACGTTTATGTATTTCAGAAATATATACAAATGCACTTGTTGACTTTTCTGGATTAAAACCTTGCCATTTATTTAATATTTTTTCATAACTAGCCTGAATGCTATCATTTTTATCATCTTCATTAAAAAATTTATGTTGTGTTTTTCTTATTGCATTTTGTACTAATACATAAATAAACATTTCTGCTTTTCTTGTTAATGTACCTAAACCTTTAGATAATAATATTTCATAAGTAAATTGTGAATCGTTTACAGTTGTTGTTGTAATTTTCATTCTTCATAATAGTGTATTTTTTATAGTTATTATATATAAAAAATACGCTATTGTTTAAACAAAAAAAAAGTAGAACTAAGTTCTACTTTTTTATTTTATTTTATTTTATTTTATCTTTTTTTACCTCTTTTAATTGTTCACTGATTGTATGTTTTTGTGATAATAAACTATTATATAATTTTTTAACAGATATATTTTCTAAGATTATTGGTGATTCATTTTTTAATGTAATAATAGCATTTTCAATACTTGTTAATTTTTCTAATAATACTTTTTCTTGTTTTTCTAATTTTATTTTTTTAGATAATTCATCAGAAATTAAGTTTTCATAAAAGAATGTAATATCTGTACCTAATTCATGCATTACATTTTCTATTAATGGTAATGCTTGTTCAAAAGTATAATATGAATTACCACTTCTTCTATCTAATCTTAATTGTGCAATTTTATCTTTGTAGTTAAATACATAACATTCAAATGTAGAATTACCTAAATTATAAATATGTTTAACAGAATCAATTATCATAAATTTATCTAATGAATTATAACATTCATTTAAAATTGGATAGAATCCTTTACCCATAAATGGTACATATGGAGATTGAAAAATAGATTCTAATGTAGAACTTGCTTCTTTTTCATTTTCATTTAAATAAATTTGCTTAGTATCAGTATTAAATGTTATATTGAAATTTTCTGCTATTTTAAATTTAATAGAATTTTCTGTAAAAATAGCTCTTTTTACACCTTCTTCTAATAATCTCATTCTACGTAATTGATTTTCATCATTTATATGATTTTCTAATAATGTAGCTGAAATACCTTCATCATTCATTAAAAACCATGTTTCATTTATATAAGTTAAAAATCCTTCTTTTTTTTCTAATACAATAGAATATACATCATTAATTACACCACCTTTAGATATATAATTCATTTTTAATTGAGGTGTATTAGCCATTTCTCCTAAAAATGATTTAATTTCAGGAATCCATTCATGCATTTTTAAATCATTTAATATTTTGATTTTTCTATCATCATCATTATTTTCATTAATACATTCCATTAATGATGTTAATGTTGTTTCATATAAAAATCTATCCGGTTTTCTTGATATTTTTTTATGTAAATCTTTTAATGTATATACTAAGCTATTTTCAGAAATTTCATTATCTATTTCTTCTAATAATGTTTTTACACCTTCAAAATATTTAAACGTTTCTAAACGTTCATTTAATGAATTAAATATCTCTTTATCAGAATATTTATCATATTCTTCTAAATGTGATGTAACTATAGTAGATACATCGCTTTGTTCTATATTTAAACCATTTCTATATTCAAACAATTTTAATTTTAATGACTTCATATTATGTCTTTAGTCTGTATTTATTTTTTATTATATATTATTTATTTTAATTAAAAAATTACTTTTTTATTATATCCGTTTCTTTTATTATATTTTGATTTTGATATATAGCAAAATCCCACTCTACACCTTTATTCGATAATAAAGAAGTAACTTTATCTATTATTGGAAAATGTGTATGTACTTCAATATTATAAACAGATTTATATGGTTTAGTTCCTGTTCCAAATGAATATTCTCTTGCTATAACATTTTCACTATCACCAATAAAATTAAAATTAGCTTTTATTGGAATTCGTTTATATGTAAAATTAAAATATCTATACATATAAAAATTTTCCATTAATTCTTGCCATATCTTAAATACCTCATTTTCATTATCTAATACAAAAACTAGTTCAAATGATAATTTAATAGGTACACTTTTTAATTGTGAATATTTTTGAATCAATTCTTCATCTACTTCTTCTGTTATATGAAACCAAGTATTAGGATTAGTGAATTCTTCAGCTTTTATAATCCAAGATTTAACATCTAATACTCCTCTAGGAATAATATCCGTATTCATATTAACTCGTTTATTTGGTATATCATCATAAAAAGAATCCATTATAAATCTTTGATCTCCTGTTAAAGAATAATAAATAGGAATTATTTCAGTATATGATCCATTTTCTTCACTAATATAATTGATTTTTAATTTGTCTCTTAAATATGCTAAAAATCCTACCGTAACATCACGTAAAAAAACATCACTATAATTATTTTTTATATTATAATCTTCTTGTTGGTTTGACATATTTATTTTATTTATTTTATTTATATATTATTTTAAAACACAATTAATAATTTAATTTATTTAAAATTTTTTTACTATATATCATATGTGGTCAAAAAACTTATTAACAATTATTAAACTTTTTTATTTTTCTAGTATATAAACAAACTTTTTTTTTTTATTAAAAAATAAAAAATAAAAATAATTAAACATTTTATAAAAAAAA
>Ga0181554_1000876_pt1 | contig 29575 bp, 19 predicted proteins | sample 011ome_16_FD_145602 | JGI IMG/M metagenome (GOLD analysis project Ga0181554, IMG submission 145602) | Coastal salt marsh microbial communities from the Groves Creek Marsh, Skidaway Island, Georgia - 011503CT metaG (spades assembly) | ecosystem: Environmental > Aquatic > Marine > Intertidal zone... | reverse complement strand
GTCGTGTGGCGCGGAAGGTCGCCTCGTGCGCTTCGACGTCAAGAACAGCACCGCGGAGGGCGGCGTGAAGCTCCTCGGCGTCAGCGACGACGTCCTCGGCGGGCGCGCCGCGGGCGGGACGTCCATCCCGACGTCCATGCGCTTCCTACCCCACGCGCGCGACGGCGACGGCGACGCGGGAGCGCAAGACGAAGACGAAGACTCGATGAAACAACACGTCTCCCCGCGGCTGCTCGTCGCGGACGACTCGTACAAGGTGCGGACGATCACCCTGGACGATTTCGTCTGCGTCAAGACGGTTCTGGGTCCCACGTACGGCGGGCCGCTGTCGCACATGACCGCGTTCGGCGGCGACGCCGGGAACACGCACCTCGTGTACGCGCACCCCGATAAGGTCCTGGGCGTCAGCGCGCTGCCGCTGGACGGCGACCCCGCGCGCGCGATGGGGATGATCGCGCACCCGGGAAGCGTCGGCGTCGTCGTCCTCGGGCACGACGGGAAAGCCGTCTTCACGATCGGCGGCGGGTCCGTCCCGGGCGACGCCGGGAGCGTTCTGAACGCGTGGCGCGTGAACGCGCGCGCGCTGGACGACTCGATCGCGGTGGCGGTGGAGGCGGCGGGCGACGGCGTCGGCGCGGTCGCGGACCGCTTCGCCGCGCTCCTCGAAGGCGGCGCCGACGGGGAGTTTTACCGCGAGGCGAAGGATTACTTTCTCTACGCGCAACTGCGCGCGCAGGGAGAGGACGCGACGCGAGACCGCGCCGCGGGGCTCGGCGGGACCGTCGCGCTGTCCGAGCTTCCGAAGCTCATGCGCGCGCTGGGGCACTTCCCCACCGAGCACGAGCTGAGGGACATGTACGTCGAGCTGAACGCGGAGGGGTACGACGCGTCGTCGTCCATCTCGTTCGATCGCTTCGTCGCGATTTACGTCAACCACAGGAGCGTCTTCGCGGTGGAGCGAGAGGACATCGACGCCGCGTTCGAAGCCCTCGGCGCGGACGCGGAGATCGGGCGAGGGATCGACAGGAAGGACCTGTACCGCACGCTGACGCACGAGGGCGAGCCGATGACGCGAGGGGAGCTCGACGCCGCCGCGGTGGCGCTGTTCGGCGAGGGCGCGACGTTGAACGATCTCATCGCGAAGGAGACGGACGCGCGGTCGTTCGCGGAGGACGTGTTGGGGTTCGCGCCCGCCGCGGAGGACGTCACCGTGGGGGCGGCGGCGTGATGACGCGAGTCGATACGTAGGCGTGAACAGCACGTTATTAGTTAATTAAAGAACGGTAATTCGGTGGTAAAAACTACTGTACGCTACCAGAGGTCTTCGTCGTCGTACCCCAACTCGCCGTCCTCGTCCGCGTCGTCGCCGAACGTTCGAGTCTCGTTCGGGATGAACTCGTCGTCCAAAAAGTCCGCCGCGCCCGCGCCCTCGGTCGGCTCCGGGTCGCCCATGAACGTGCACGCGCCCGTGATCCCGGCGCGTAGGTTGCTCCCGAACATCACCGCGCCCACCTTCCCCGGGCCGACTTCCTCCCAGTTCGCGGGGTCGTCCGCGGCGTCCCTCGGGACGGCGACGTCGTCGTCGAAGACGCCGCGTTCCTCCGCGTCTCGATCGAGCGCGCCCTCCGCGTCTCTCAAGAAATCGAACCCGAACTCGTCGTCGTCCGCGATCAACTCGTCCGCGATCAGATCGTCGAAGCGACCGCGATCGGGATCCACCCTCGGGGCCGCGGACGGCGGGTCGAGGTCGGGCCAGCCGAGGTCGTCGAGCTCGACGTCGCCGCCGGTGCGGTAGCGCGAAAACGCCGTCTCCTCCCGCGGCGGCGGCGTCTTCGGGTCGGCTCGATCCGTCGGCCACCCGAGCTCGTCCAGGCCGTCGCTCTCGAGGTTGATCGATCGCGTCCTGCGGTTCAAGTTGCTCAGATCGCTCAGATAGTCGTCGTCGTCGTCGTCGTCGTCGTCCGGGTACGGCATCTTGAACGCGTCGACGTCCTCCTCCGCGTCGTCCCACCCGCCGCCGCCGCGTCCGCCGTCGCCTCGAAACTCGCCGCCGCCGCGTCGCTCGTGAGCGTTCCCCGGCTCGTACCTCTCGATCAGGATGAAACACCCGCACAGCGCGGCGGCGAGCTTGACGTTGATCCCGCCCGCGCCGATCGCTTTCGCCTCGTCGAACTGGTTCACGTACGCGACGTACTTATCCATCGCAAACTCCTTCCCCCCGTGTTCGTCCGCCTCCTCCAACGCCTTGTCGACCCTGACGACTTGCGCGGGGAAGAGCGCCTCGGCGACCATCTCCTCCTGCACGTCGCTCCACGTCAGAATCTGGCACGTCTCGCCGCCGAGCCGCTCGCGGATGGCGAGCATGCGCGAGTTGTTCTCGCCGACGCACGCGAGCACGGGGTCCCATGTTCCCACCGCGCCGTCTCTGCGCGACACCGCGACTTTGGACATCTTCCCGCTCACGCGCGCGACGGATCGAATGACCACGTCACCCGTCGCCACCTCCGGGACTTCCTTCTTTAACACCTCCGCGAGGAGCCCCGCGATGGCGGTGGAGACGACCACGGGCGCGCGTCTGTCCGCCGCCCAAGTCTGGTCCTCAACGCCCAACACGAGCGCGGAGACGCGGTCGCCCTGGCCGTAACGCTTCTCCGGGATGCCCTCCTCCGCGGGAAGGCACGCGAACGCGCCGTCGTCGAGCTTTAAGAGATACTCGCCTCGGCGCCCCTCGCTCACGACCGTGGCCTCGACCATCTCCCCGGTTCTGACGCGATAGCTGTTCGCCGCGGTCGCCGCGACGCACTCGCTGAGCTCGTCCGTGAACGCGTACGCGAGCTTCCGCATCATGTGCCGCTTTCCGTACGCCTCGAGAAAGGCCTCGGTGTCGTCCTCTTCGTACTCCACCGCGCCGCTTCGCCCGATCCTCTGCGCGAGGACGAGCAACGTGCCCTCGCTCACGTTGATGTCCACGCACACGTCGCGTCCGTTCGCGTTCATCCTCGCAAACTTGGAGTGCTTCAACTTTCGATACGAGACGTCGATGGCGCGAGACACCGCCTCGAGGTGCACCCTGGGATCCGCCTCGAAGCCGTCTCTCTCTGTCGCGAGCTGCCTGAGCGCGGTGACGATCGCGCTCCGCTTCGCGAGCCGCCGTCGCTCCGCGCGCTGCTTCGCGAGCTTCTCCGCTTTGACGTCCACCTTTGGCGGCGTTTGAGGCGTTTGAGGCGTCGTCCCCTCAGAAGGCGCTCTCGGCGCGGCGGCGTACGCGTCCGAATACTCCCATTCGTCCGCGCCCGCGGATCGTCCGTCGTCCCATCCGCTCCCGCCGCCGTCGTCGAACGCGCCGTCGGATTTCCCCATGAGCCGCGCCGCCGCGCTCTGCGCCGCGCCGCCCTCGTGCGACTCGTACGCTTCGAACTTGGTGCTCGTGTCGGTGAAGGACGCGCCGCCGCCGAACGCGGCGTCCGCGGCGGCTTCGTCGATCCATCCCTTCCCCCCGCCGCCGCTCGGGGCGATGGTATCGAACCCGGCGCTTCTCAGCGCGGAGTCCACGGCGTCGATGTCGCCCAGGGTGACGCCGCCGGAGACGACGCGTCCGCGGCGCCACTCCTTCGCGAGGCCGACGACGTCTTCCGCGGGATCCACGTCCGCCTCGTCGTCCGAGGTTCCGAACTCGTGCTCGAGGAGGCGGTCGACGCACTCGGGCTTCTTCCCGCCGAGTTTCAACCCGGCACCGCGCAGCATCGGCTTGATCTGCGCCATCGTCATCTTCATCAGCTCCGCGCGGCGGTTCGCGACCGGGAGATCGACGTAGTCGGTGTCTCCTTCGGGGGAGAAGGAAGCGACCGCCCTGAGTCGCGCGGTCGTGCCGCCGTCTTTGCTGGAGGAATCGGCGGCGCGGTGGAACCGACCCGCGCGCCCGCGGCGCGAGGGCGCGGCGTTCTTGACGCGATGCGAGACGCGCTTCGGCGTCGATCGCCACAGTGCGCGCGGCACGGCGGGCGACGCGATCGCGGCGCGCATGATGGCCCGTGCGTGCTGTCCTCGAGCGCGCGAGCGACGTTCTGGAATTTGCCCTCGTCCTTTCTTGCGCTTGCGTGACACTGCACTTTTTGCTGCTTTTTGCAGACCTTACGTCACCCATCCCTCGGTTTCAAAGTTTGATCGCGACGCCTTTCAACCTGACCGTGGACACCCTTTCACCTGAAATTGCACTTTTCCTCGCGGCGGCGTCGAAGTGGATAAACCTAACAACGCGACACGGCGACGACACACGCGCTAGCACGAGCGAGATGACGTCCCCACTCGCGCTCGTCGCGTCTTCCGCCGCGAGAGCGGGGCCTTCGAAAGCGGGCAAACGCAACCGCGGATCCCGCCGCGTCGCCGCGCGCGGGACCGCGGCGCCGTCCAAGCCGAAGAAAAAGATCGTCGAATCTTCGAAACGAACCCCGAAACGAGACGCGCCGGAGCGCGCGGCGGCCGACATGGCGCACGCCATCACGGACGAGGACTCGTACCCCGCGTTCCTCGTGGAGTACCTCGAGATGGCGTGTCGCCCGTCCCCGGAGCCGACGTCCCGACGCGAGGCGCTGAGCCGCGCCGCGGCCGCGTGCTCCCTCGGAGCGGTCTCGTCGATGATGTCCTTCCCGACGCAGCCCGCGGCGGCCATCTACAACAAAGATCTCGACATCCCCATCACCGACCCGACGCAGGCGATGGCGACGGTCTTCGCCGCGCGCGCGGCGGTCCAGGACGTCCTCGCGCAGATCGCAGACTTCGAGGAGACGTGCCCCGCGCCCGTGTTCCCGTGCGACCTCTCGCAGCTGTCCGTGAAGGCGTCCACGCGCGTGAGCGGCCCGCTGAAGCGCGCGCTCCCGACGCTCTCCGAGGTGCGTTCTGGTTACACTGGTTCCCACACGACCGCGTTCGCGTTGTGAACTTCATTCCTTAAGGACTTTCTCTCCCGGCGCATCTCTCCGCCCACCACCCCTCGCTTTCGATCCCGACACACCTCGACGCCTCACGACTCCCAAGTCTGACGCCTTTCGACTCCGCCCCGACGTCGTCGCCTCGCGTGGACCCTCTACCCCACCAAGGCGTACGGCGCCGACCCCTACGCGGTGCAGGATATCATCCAGAGCGTCTCCACCTGCGAGGCGATGCTGTACGCGAACAACGCGCGAGTGAAGGTGGATTTCAAAGGGCCGACGACTTTTTTCAACCTCGTCGACGACTCCATCGAGGCGCTGCTGAGGGAGTGCCCGGAGGAGGCGGTGGCGGCGGGGAGGGCGCGGTACGACGCGTGCGACCTCAGCGTCGCGCCCGAGGCGGAGGGGGAGATCGAGTGCAGGCTCGCGCGGGCCATCTCGAGCGGCGCGCGGCCGAAGGGCGGGATGGGGTGATGCGACGGACGGGGGATGGACGGGGGAACGACACGGCCGCCGGTCTGGTTGGTCGCGGCGCGAATGAAGGCGGCGCGCCGACGACGCGTCGTCGAAAACGCCGCATCGAATCAAATCGAATCGCTCGCGCGTTCGCTCGCGCGCGCGCCGCGGTGGAGGGGTACGAGCGGGGAGGTCGTCGCATGTTGTATCGTTATCATTTAGTACCTTTCTTTTATAAGAGAAGTGATGAAGACGTTTCGTTCGCGGCGCGCGAGCGACGACGGTCGCGATTTGACATCTTGGATGTCTTGCGTGGCGTTCGCCACCTCACACAGCAGCAGAGCCTGCGTGTCGCTGTCGGTTGAGCATTTGTTCCCTTTCGCGTCGTCACCGCGCGGGCGCGCAGATCGACGCGCGCACCCGCGGTCGAGACACCATGTTCACGAACAGCGTTCGCTCCGCGCTCCGCCGCGCGTCCACGGCCGCGATCTCGTCCTCGACGAGCGCGTCCGTCGCGTCGTTCGAGCGCGCGGTCGTCGCGCGCGTCGCGCGATCGTCCCCGCGGAACTACTACCAGATCGCCGCCGATCGCTCCGCGTCCGCGTCCGCGTCCGCGCGCGCGTCCCAGGGCGTCGCCGCGAACGCGTTCCACGCGTCCGCGCGCGCGCGCGCGGAGGACGCCCCCCCGGAGACCCCCGCGGCCGCGAAGGGCCTCTCCCAGGTCCTGAACGAGGAGCTCGAGCACGAGCGGAAGACGTACGCGCCGTCGGAGGTGGTCGGCAGGGGCCCGCCGGAGCCGTTCGAGCTCGCGGAGACGGACGGGGACTGCGAGATCACGCTCACGCGGGAGTACGGCGACGACGAGGTCATCTCGGTGATCTTCAGCGCGACGGATGTGCGTCCACGCGTCGCCCGGCGGCGCGATCGCGGCGCGATCGCGTCGATCGCGCCCGCGCGTCAACCCTAAAACCTCCTCCTCGAATCGACGCGTTGCGTTCTTTTTTTTGTCATCATTTTCGCTCTCGGGCGGGCTCCGTCCTCCATCTCCCGCGTCCGGTCCGTCGCTCTCTCTGACGCCCGCCCGTCCCCACCCCGCGCCGCTCGCGCCGACGCCCAATGCCTCTCCGCCCAGGATTCGGACTACGACGAGGAAGACTTCTTCGCCCCCGACGGCGACGACGTCGAGGACGAGGAGGACGAGGACGTGACGATCAGTTTCGACGTGCAAGTCACGCGCGGCGACGAGGAGGAAGCCCTCTTGTTCGAGTGCGCGACCGACGGCGAGACCGTGGAGGTGAGGAAGGTTCGGTACACCGACGCCGAGAGCATGGAGCTCGACGAGCTCGACGGGTTTTCTATGGCGAGCAACAGGTACCAGGGGCCGAAATACGAGGAGCTGGACGAGAGCGTTCAGGAGGAGTTCCACAAGTACTTGGAAGCGAGAGGGATCGACTCCACGCTCGCGCGGTTCATCATGGAGACGCACATCGACAAGGAGCAGAGGGAATACACCCGGTGGCTCGAGAACGTGTCGAACTTCGTCTCCAAAGGGAAGAAGTAACGCGCGGCGCGGCGACGCGTTCGGTAGGCGCGCGCGGGGTAAAGCGGAAGAGGATGGATGCGGTTTTTATGCCATCACAGAAGACGTCCTCCTCCCTTCTTGCCGAGACGTTCGTTCGTTTCGTTTCACCGAGCGCCGACCGACCGCGTCTCTCTCTTCGCTCACGCGACGCAGCTCGTGCCGAAGATGCGGTAACACCGCTTCGGCGGGTCCCCGCGCTTCTGACCCGGGACGACGTACGACATCACGCAGCACTGCACCCACCCCGCTCTCTCCGCGCCGAGCTTGTGGTCGGTGAGCTTCGTCATCTTGTCCTTCACTCGCGCGTACGTCACCTCGGACTCCCACAAGTTACACGGCTGGATCCCGTGGAAGAACGCGTCGCTGTCCGGCGGCGCGAGGTGGGCTTTGATCTTCCCGGTCGCGTCCTCGAGGACTAAGCTGACGTTGAACTCGAATTTCGGTTCTTTGTCTTTTTTCCCCCGCCCTCGCTTCCGCTTATTCGCGGCGGCGCCCTTCTCCGCGGGCGCGTCCTCCGTCCCGTCCCTGCAAAAGTCGTGGACATCCTTCGGGTAGTGCTGCACGACGCGCACGACGCAACGATGCCGCGACGGCGGCGGCGTGCACACGATCTCCCGCAGCGTGTGCAACGGCTGGTTCTCAAACTCCGTGCGCGTCATCCCGAACACCCCGCCGCCGCCGCCGCCGCCGCCGCCTTGACTCTCGCCTTGGCTCATCCCCAACCCGACCTGGTTCTCCGGCGCCCACTGCGAGACGCGTCGCTGCTCTATGCGCTTCGCGCTCTCCTCCAGCCACACCTGGTTCGGCTCCGCGGGCGCCCACTTGCTCTGGTGCACGTACGTCGCCTGCATCTGCCCGCCCCGCACCCACGAAGCGAGCTGCCGAAGTTTGATCCACGCGCCGGGCATCGGCAGGTCCTCCGCCGCGATGTCAAACTGCCGCATCACGACCGGCAGCGCGGTCCCGATCCCGGGCGTGTCTCTGATCATCTCGTCCTCCCTCGCGTCCTTCTCCGTGAGCGGCGCGTACGGATCCGCGGGCATCCAGTAATGCGCGTCGTACGCGTCGACTTCGTCGTCGCCGCCGTTAACGCCCTCTTGGCTCTGCTCCTGGGAGTCGCCCAGACGGCCGCTGTTCACGCTCGGCGGGAAGGGGCGCGCGTCGCTCCCGTCCCACACCACGAGCGTGACCTTCCCTCTGTTCTTCACGACGTCCAGAACCTTGCAGTGCAGATCTGTGAGCTCGCCCTCCTTGCCGAATCGCACGATGGGACGCGTGAACCCGCTGTCGTTCATCGCCATCACCGACGCGTTATCTCTCCAGAACTCGCGGCACCGCGTCAGGAACCCGGCGTCTTTACCCTCCTCCATCGTGTAATTATTGCTGCTGCGCGTGTACGGCTCGTCCGACGGGTGCTCGTGCCCGGCGCCGTCGAAGAGGAGGTACTGGCACCTCGCGACGCCCCCCGCGGCGGCGCCGCCGGTCATCGCGCCGCACTTGGCGACGAACTGCGTCCTTCCTTCCCACTGACTCACCTTCAGGCGGTGTAAGCGGATGACGTCGCCGACTTTCTTCGGGCGCGGGAGGAGGTCCTTCGCCGCGAAGAAGTTCACGCTGATGTCCGTGAACCCGTTGTTGTCCGGTCCTAAGATGTCCCCCACCGTGTCGTCGCACAGCTTCACGACGACGTGGTAGTCCGTCCCTTTCGTCGCGCGCGGGACGGTCCACTCCGTGACGACCGCGTACACGTTCACCTCGTTCCTTCTCGCGTCGTACGCGTCCTTCAAGGACAGGTACTCGTACGTCGGCGGCATGACGACGCGCGGGGTCTTCGTCCTTCTCTCTTTCTTCGGGGGGTGCCCTTATTTCGACGACAATGCGCTTCACGACGTTCCCTCTTCTTCCCTCCCGCGGTCTCGCCGCCGTCGCCGCGTCGCGCGCGTCCGCGCGCGCGGTGCGAGCGAGGTCCGTCGCGAGCGCGGGCGCGCGCGCGTGGTCTCGCCGCCGCGGGTCGACGCGGGGAGTGCGTCGCGCGCGAGGGGAGTGCGCGCGAGATTTTGGTTTTCAACGGGCAAAATCGCGGACGTGCGCTGCGCTGCATCGTTGCTACGAAGGTAGGCTAGTTGCGTTGTTGGCACCGATCGAAACGAGCCGAGTCATCAGCATCAACTGACCTAAAGTACAGTACGTGTACAGTACCCACAAACGGCAGTGGGCAATTAGTCGCCAAAAAAGCATGACGCACGCTTCGGTCACTTGCACTTCTTCTGAATGTCTGTCACAGAAAGGACGCGCGCAGAAATCGCGCGGCGAGCGTGGACGCGCGCGGATCGATCGCACGACGGCGCGATGACCGCGGGTGATTCCGAGTCGGACATGTCCTCCGAGGACGAGTTCTTCGACGCGGACAACGAGTCGTTCAGGTGCGCGCCCACGCGCCGCCCGTCGTAATCCGCGCGAGATCTCGACATTCCCGCGCTCCAATAAAATGAACGTCCCCGCGGCCCTCGCTCGCGCGCCTCCCGCGATCGCGATCGCGTCCCTTCCCGCTCCCCACCACTCACCGCGCCCTCCTCCCGATCACAGGTCCGAACCCCCGAGCCCGTCGTGGCTGACGCGCGCGAGCGGCGGCGGCGCGTCCGCCGCGCCCGCGGGGTTGGACGGCGGGACGATGGTCCTCAGCGAGGTCGCCGCGACGATGCCGAGCGTGACCGGGCAGGCGTCGCCGCCGCCGGGCGCGGACCCCGCGGGCGAGGCCGCGGACTCCGTCCCGAGCTCGCCGACGGGCGCGATCGCGGCGGTTCGCGTGAGCGGCGAGGGCTGGGGACGCTCGAACGGCGACGCGCCGGTGGAAGGAGGAGGAGGAGGAGGAGGAGGAGGAGGATCCAGAGGAGGATCCGTAGGAGGATCTCGGGACGGCACGCCGAAGAGCTCGACGTCCTCCGCGGTGAAGGAGTTCGAGATGGAAAAGGTGTTCAGGATCAAAGACCTGGACACAGGGAACGAGTTCTTAGTCGACGAGGCCGCCGCGGACAGCATGATGGGCGGGAAAACGCTGAGCGACCGCGGCGACGGGCGCGGCGGCGGCGACGCGTCCGCCGCCGTCGTGCGGGATCTCCAGACGGGACGGTCGCTGACGATCGCGGAGTTCGAGGCGTCCATGGGGTTGTCGCCGCTGATGCGCGAGATGCACCTCAGGGAGGGGATGCAGGAGACGTCACAGGGCGACGGTGGCGGCGCGGGGGGGAAGCCCAAGCCCCCGAAGACGGCGGTGGACGGCGCGGAGAAGACGAAGAAGAAGAAAAAGTTTGGCAGAAACCCGAAGCGTTGGCTCAAGAAACGCATGGGCCTCGTCCACGGCCACGGCGACGACCCGGCGAGCCCGTCGAAGCAGAAAGGCGGGCCCGGGTACGTCGAGAACGCGGATGACCCGGCGATGGCGGCGATACGAGCCGCGGCGGCGGCGAGCGGTCAGCCCGCGCCCGCGGACTCCACCGCCCCGCACCCGGGTTTCGGACGCGAGCCCCCCGGGAGCGCCATCAAGGTGAACGTGAACCGTAAGATATACAAGGAGTACACGGAGCTCCGGCTCGTGCAGAGGATCGAGGCGCATCAGGACGCGATATGGACGATGCGATTCTCGCACGACGGCGAGTATCTCGCGACCGCGGGGCAGGACAAGGTGGTCAGGGTCTGGGAGCTCGACCGCGACGACGTCGCGGAGGGCGCGTCCGCCGGCGCCGGCGCCGGCGACGGCGCGGGGCTGGGCCTCGGCGAGAGAGAGAAGGGGAAGATCTCCGGCGAGGGGATCTTCAAGTCGAAGCCGCTGCGCGAGTACACCGGGCACACGGGCGACGTCCTGGACCTGTGCTGGTCGCACACGAACTGGTTGTTGTCGTCGTCCATGGACAAGACCGTGAGGCTGTGGTACATGACGATGGATGAGTGTCTGCGGATATTCTCGCATCAAGACTTCGTCACCGCGATCGACTTTCACCCGATCAACGACAAGTACTTCCTCTCCGGCTCGCTGGACGGTAAGTTGCGGTTTTGGAACATCCCGGATCATCGCGTCGCGGACTGGGTCGACATCGGCGAGATGGTCACCGCGGCGACGTTCACCTCCGACGGCTCTTGCGCGGTGGCCGGGTCGTACAAAGGGAAGTGCCACTTTTACTCGATGGACGGCGTCCGCTTCGATTACCTCACCCAGCTGGACGTCCGGAACAGGAGCAGCACGAAACCCGGGGGGAAGAAAGTCACCGGCCTGCAGTTCATGCCCGGGGACGACACGAAGCTCCTCGTGACGTCGAACGACTCGCGGATACGCGTGTACGACGGCGCGAACGGGTACTCGCTCGCGTGCAAGTACAAAGGCCATCGGAACAACAACTCGCAGATTCGCGCGTCGTTTTCCAACGCCGCGGATTTCATCGTTTGCGGCAGCGAGGACGAGAACGTGTACGTGTGGTCCACGGTGAACTCGTTCGTGCCGTCGATCAATCCGATGTACACCGGGTACCGGAGAGATAAGCACAGCTCCTACGAGCAGTTCGCCGCGCAGGCGGACATAAGCACGGTGGCTCTGTTCGCGCCTCCCGAGGTGAGCGCCGCGCGCGGGGGCGCCGCTGCCGCCGCGTGCGACGCGGCCAGGGCGAAGATCACGGGCAAGCCCACGAGAGCCGCGGCGGCGCTGTTCAAGGGTCGGAAAGGGAGCATCCAGTCGCCGTCGATGCGGGACGAGTTAGACGACCTCGCGAGCGCGACGACAGGGAGCGGGGGGAGCGGCGGCGGCGGAGACGGCGCGAGCGAGGACGACGGCGAGGGCGGGGAAGGGAAGAAGAGCAAACAGCTCGACGCTCGAGCGGAGGCGCGCGCGGAGGGGGAGCGCGCGTTCGCGTCGGGGACCGCGATCGGGAAGGTCATCGCCACGTCGGGGTACTCGGGGGAGATTCGCATCTTCGAGAACGTCGGGTCCCCGTGCTGGCTGTGAAGCAACGAGCGATTTCTTTTGACCGAGGAGAAAGAATACACACGTACCGTACGTAATAAGGCTACCTCTTCGCGCGTCGCCGACCGAACGGATTGACGTACGACAACAGCCCGCGCCTCCTCTCGTCGACAACCCCGCGATCGTCCTCCTCCTCCTCCCCCTCGTCGTCCGACGCCCTCGCCGCGGCCGCGCGCGCCGCCTCCGCGGCGTCCATCGACGCGCGGAACGCCTCGCTCTCCGCCCGCGTCGTCGCGAGCTCCAGCCGCCGCGTCGTCGCCTCGAGCCGCCGATCCGTCTCCGCTTTCGCGTCGAGGGCGTCCTTCACGCGCCGTTTCGCGTCGCTCAGCACATCCCTCGCGCGCGCGCGCTCGGTCTCCACCTCGGACAACAGATCGTGGATGCTGTCGATCAGCCGGAGCTGGTCCTCGCCCACCGCGGAGGCGGAGGCGGAGGCGGACTTCCACGTCGACGCGCCGACGACGGAGACGCCGGGCGCGCCGTTCGTCGACCTCACCGCGTCGTCGTCGCGCGCGCTCGCGCTCTCGCTCTCGCTCTCACCGACGACGTTCGCGCTCGCGTCCACGTTCCCGTTCCCGTTCCGACGCCTCGTCGTCGTCGACCCCCCGCGCTCGTCCAGCTCGCGCTCTAAGGGCCGTTCTATACGAGCGAAAGTCGGGGTGGAGTTGAAAGGCGTCAGTTGAAGTTGAAAGGCGCCGAGGGCGGGTATTGAAAGCGAGGGGTGGGCGGAGAGAAGCGCCGGGCAAAGTCCTTAAGGATCGGCGTCCACCTCGCGAACGGGGTCGTATGGGGACTAGTGTATAGAACGTACCTAACCGCAAGCACTCGCTTCTCAACTCCCGGCATCTCTCCTCGAGCTGAAACACCTCGATCGACAGACGCCGCGTCCGCTCCGTCGCGTCCGTCGCCGACTGGCGCGCGGCGTCTCTCTCCTCCGTGAGCGTCGCGTTCTTCGACCGGTACACCGCGCGATCGCGCCGCAGCCGCTCCAGCTCCTCCTTCTCCTCCGCGGCTCGGTCGGTCTGTTCGTTGACCCGCCGAGACAGCGCGTCGTTCTCTCGCGCGAGCGTCTCCACGTTATCTTGCGCGCGGCTCAGCGCCCTCTCGTACGCGTCTCTCTCGCGCGCCGCGTCCTTCAGCGCGAGCCGAGCCGCGACGAGCTCCATCCGCGCGTCGTCGTCCAAGTCGTCGACGGCGTCGCGCGTCGCGGACGGTCGCCGCCGCGTCGACGCCGACGCCGAGGCCGAGGCCGAGGCCGAGGTCGAGGTCTCCCCTCCGTCGGCGTCCGAGACGCGCCGCGGCCGCGCGAGCCACTTCTCCGCCGGGTGCGCCGCCGACGTCGCCGGCGGCTGCGGCGGCGGCCTCGACGCGAAGCTCGGCGGCGCGGAGGGGCGCTCGAACGGCGATCGAAACGTCGGGAGCTCGTCCACGACGCGCGGCGGCGGCGGGACGGCGGGCGCGTCGCTCGTCGTTCCCATTTCCATTCCCAATCCCATTCCCATTCCGATTCCCGTCCCGCTCGCCGTCCCGCTCCCGCTCGGTCGACGCGTCGCGTCCGCGAGCGTCGCGGAGAATCGATCCGCGGCCCTGAACGGCGGCGCCTCCGCGTCGAGCGCGGCGGCTCGATCGAACCTCGACGTCGACGCCGTCGTCGCGAAGGCGGAGACGTCGAACGATGCGGGCTCGGGAATCGGAGGGGCGCGCGGGGCGAGGGGCGCGGGAGGCGGCGGCCACGGCGGCTCCGTCGATGGTGGAGGCGGTGCCGCCGGCGGGTCCGGAAGCGTCGGCGCGCGCGCGCGCGGCGGCGGCGGCGGCGGAGGAGGAGGAAGAGGCGGCGCCGTCTCCTCCTCCTTCGCGCACTCGTCGTCGGGTGCCGACGGCGACGATTCGACCGCCCTTCTCGCCTTGTCCTCCTTCGCGCGCTTGAACGCCTCGAGCTTCGCCTTCCCCTTCGCGTGCGCGGCCTTTCCCATCGCGCGCGAGCTCTCTCCGCGCGCGCGCGGGGTCGTGCGCCGCGCGGGTCGCTCTGCGCGCGTTCGGAGGAGGTCGAGGAGAACTGATGTTGCTGACGGGACCGTCTACAACAACGACAGAACAACAGTTTGATTGAAACAGATCGTAACAGATCCGATCGCGCGCGCGCCTCCGCGCGCGTCCATCGCGATGGCCGCCCCCGAGCCTCCCGCGGTCCCCGAATATATCGTGTTGCGACCCGCGAAAGACATGCACGACAAAGTCGCGCTCCACGACCAATTCGTGGAGTCGATGCGGCCGATGATGGAAGGACGCGTCACCGCGAACGAGATCGAGATTTGCCTCGCGTGCGGGCGATCCCTCGCGAACGCGCTCGAGGACGACGATCCGGAGAAGCCGCCGCTGCTGTGCCAGCTCGCGAACTTGCTGATCAACCGAAGGAAACCCGGGGACTGCGAGCGCGCGGCGGGGATGATCCGCACCGCGCTCGCGAACCTCCCGGAGAAGATGAAGCCGCACACGCAGAGGTTGCGATACGATCTCGCGAGCGCGCTCCTCGGGATCTCCGAAGATTGCGACTCCACCGCGGACGTCGAGGCGGCGCTCGTGAAGCACGCGCCGGAGGCGATCGCGCTCGCGGAGGCGATGGACCCGACGGACGTGATCGCGAACGAGCGCATCGACGCGCGCGAGCTCAAGGACGCGTGCTTCAACAACTTGTGCATTCCCCTGATGAAGGCGCACGGACGACGACACACGCCGGCGATATTCGAGCTGTACGAAACCGCCGTCAAAGCCGCGATCGCGTTCGAGCCCACGGCGCAGCACGTGTCGAACTACGGCGCGGCGCTGTGTCGCGCGGGGAAGTTCGAGGAAGGGATCGCGCAGTACGAAAAGTCGCTGACGATGGAGTTCGGCCCGTACGTCAATCTGAGGGCCAACGTGGAGAGGTGGCTGGACGGGGCGCGGCGGCAACTCGCGGGGACGGCGCCAAAGGACGGACTCACCTTCGTCACGGAGGACGGCGAGGAAGTGCACGTGAGCGCGGGGGAGGGCAACGAGCTTCAGGTGGAGTACGACGAGGATACGGGTGTAGGGGTCGCGGTGAGCGTGAAGAAGGAATAGGAATGAGAGACGACAATCCGTCGTGCGTTGACATGTTGTACCGCGTTCGTTCGACGCTCACGGCGAAAACGGTCGCGAATCGGTCCCGTCCGGGGAGAACGGCCGGTCCGCTCCCCCCGCGCGTCGCATGTCTCTCCGATCCCGCCGCGCGAGGTACTCGTGCAACTTCGGCGCTCTCTCCTCCGTCAATCTCCCGCTCGCTTGCTGCGCGAGGAGCTGATACGTCGCCCGCACGCCGTCGACGCCGCCGCCGAAACCGGGCGACCCCGGGCGGTCCGTGTCCGAATCCGCCGCCGATGTCCCGCCGCCGACGCCCGCGGAGGCGTACCCGGTGTCCGTCCCGCTGCCGCCGTGGAACGCGCCCCCGGCCCCGCCGCCGTGAAGCAAGCCGCCGCCCAGACCCAGGCCGAGGCGCCCGGCGACGACCCCGCGCTGCAGCGGCTGCAGCGGTTCGTACTCGTACACGATCTGTTTCGCGCGGCGCTTGTGCGTCCTTCTCGATTTCCGCGTCGCGTGCAGCGTCGTCTCGACGAGCCCGGCGAGGACGTCGTCCGTCATCGTCGGCCGGTCCGTCACGGCGAGTATCAACCTCAGAACTTCCTCGTGCGTCTCCATGCTCGCGACGCACGCGCGGAGTAAGAACCCGTCCACGGCGTGCTTCCAACACGACGTCCCGGGCGCGGCGGCGGCGACGGCGCGGACGCCCGAGTTCAACGCCGCGAGCCGCCGCGCCAGCGTCACGGCAGCGGCGGCTTCGTCCAACACGCTCGCGTCCGACGCGCCGCCGTTCGCGATCGCGCGCAACACCGGACGCGCGGCGCGGACGTCGCCGTGATGCAGCCGTCGCAGCGCGTACGTCAGCGCCACCTTGCGCATCAGGTCGCCTTCGGAAATCAGCGAGACGAGCCTCGCGTGCCGCGCCGCCGCCGGGGACATCATCTTGAACGTCAACCCTTTCGCCTTGGGGACGAGCCGCGTCTCGATCGTGATCTCGCCGTCCTCGCCGACGTGCTCGATCTTCTCCTCGACGTAGTCGCTTCGATTCAGTTCCCCTTCCTCGGCCTCGCCGTCCTCCTTCTCCTCCCTCGCGCGCGCGACGGCGTCGTCTTCGTCGCCCTCGCCCGCCGCCGCGCGCGCGATGGACTCTTCCAACATCGAACGCAGAAGCGGGTAGAACTCCTCCGTCGCCTCTTTCGGCGCGGCCGGCATCGTCGGCTCCCTTCGCGGTTTCGACTCTCGCAGCACTCTCCTCGCGCCGAGGGCGATCGCGACGAGCCTCGTGAGACCGCCGAGGCGATTTCCGCTGGCCTTGCCCTTCGTCCCGACGCCGCGCGCGAGCGTCTCCAGCGTCCGCACGATCTCGTGAAGCAACAAGTTCAACACCGGAGGGTCCCGCAACACCATCCCGAGATCGCCGAGGAGGTTCTCGTCCGACGCCCCGCCGATGTCGTTCACGCGCGAGATACTCCCCGCCGGCGCGTCGCTCTCGCCGCCGCCGTTTCCGTCGTCGTCGTCGTCGCCGACGGCGGTGTTGTTGCCTCCCACGCTCACCGCCGCGAGCGCGGGGCCGGGCGTCGGCGTCGGCGTCGGCGCGTCCTCCTCCCCGTCCGCGACGTCCATCGCGGCCGGGACGGGGGCGTCGTCCGGGGGCTTCGAGGCGGCGTCCGCGTCCGCGTCCGCGACGGTGGCGGGTTTCTCTCTCTCTCCGTCCTCCTCCACCGCGGGCTCGTCGCCGTCCGCGACGGCCGCCGCCGGGGGCTTCTTCCCGAACGTGAACTGCACCTTCATCTTCGGCTTGACGCGCGCCGCCGCCGCGCGCTCTTTCCGCTCCGCCGCCGCCGCCGCCGCCGCCGCGGCTTTCTTCGCCGCCGCCTCCGCCTTCTTCGCCGCCGCGGCCTTCTTCTTCCGCTCCGTCGCCGCCGCGCGTTCGCCCGCGCTCGCGTCGAACACCGCCGTCTCCACGAGCTGCAAAATCTCCGTCAGCCGCCGCCCGTCCACGCACCTGTCGCGCGCGCACGCGTCCGCGAGCCACGCGAGGCGATGGCACCGATCACTCGCGCACAGATCCGTCTGCTCCTCGTCGTGCAGCGCCATTAAGAACTGCGATCGAAGCGAGCACGCCGCGGGGGACCCGTGCTCGGCGTACTGCGCGCGACACAGCGACACGATCCCGAGGTACAGCGTCTGAGGGTCGTTCCATACAAAAAAATGTGAGTTCATCGGTCAGTTGAAAGGGACCCACGCGATCAAATGTTGAAACCGGGCGATGGGTGAAAAACAAACGTTTGTACAGAACGCACCTGGCTGTCGCCGACGATCTTCTTGAGACGCGCGACGGACGCGGACGCGCGGCGGAGCGACCGCCGCGGCAACCCCGGCGCCGCCCTCGGCGCGGACGGACCCTCCGCGGGGGCTTGCCCGGGCGGGTACAGCCCCCACTCCTCCTCCGCGTTCAGCGGCGTCAGCACGAGGTCCGAGTCCAGGTTGCGCATCGTCGTCGCCGTCTCTTCGCTGTAGGGTCGTTCCATACAAGCGAATGTCGGGGTGGAGTTGAAAGGCGTCAGTTGGAGTTGAAAGGCGTCGAGGACGGGGATTGAAAGCGAGGGGTGGGCGGAGAGACACGCCGGGCAAAGTCCTTAAGGATCGGCGTTCACCACGCCGACGGGGTCGTATGGGGACCAGTGTATAGAACGCACCTGTACGCGACGAGCACCGGCGCGGCGTGTCTGCGGAGCAACGCCGGTCTCAACTCCCAGCACTGCCGCTGCACGTCCGGTGGGAGCTGCCGGAACAGGTCCGCGTCTCGAGAGATTTGCTTCAGGTACGAGCTCGGGACGGGCTTCAGTCGCTCCAGCGCCGCGAGCGGGATCGCCTTGAGCTCCTCGATGCCGATGTACGGGAAGGACTCGTCGAGCAGCGTCAGGAGTTTCCCCTGCGACATCGATTCGATCCGCGCGCGAAGGAGCGCGAGCGCGTCGTCGAGCATCGCCTCGTACGACTCCGCGCGCGTCATTCCGAGCTGCCCGAGGAGCCCGAGGAGCGGCTCCGTGCTCTCCGACTCCGTCGTGGACAGCGCGCCTTGGTCTTGCACCCTGCGGATCGCGTCCGCGACGTCGTCCGCGGTGGACAGCGCGCGCGCGACGAAATCGCCGCCCTCGCCGCCGACGAGCTTCATCCCGCGGTCGCGGTTCGGGTCGTCGTCGTCGTCCTCGGTGAGGTCCGCGACGTCGTGCTCGGGGCGGAGGCTGCCGCCGCGGCTGCCTTCGCCGGCTTCATCGCCCTCGGACGTCGCCATCCCCGCCCGGCGCGGGCGAATTGTGACGAGAGCGAGATCTCGCTCGCGCGCGACGCGACGGTTCGTTCGCGTTCGTCGAAGAACTTCATCTCCGCGGCGCGCACATCTCGACGCGCGCCATGGCGTCCGGCGCCCTCGGCGAGGTCATCACGCTCCAGTTCGGATCGCGCGCGAACTGGACGGGCGCGCACTTCTGGAACTTTCAGGTGATGCCCTCCTCCGCGCGTCCGTCGCCGCGTCGCCCGCGTCTCGGAGCGATCGGTCGAGCGATCGCGTCGCTCGCTCGCTCGGAAGCGCCGCGCCGCGCCGCGGCGCCGATCTGACGCGCCCTCCCCCTCCGCGTCCTCCATCGTCCCAGGATGAGACCCAAGGCTTGGCCGAGAGCGACGACGCGGACGCGAGCGCGTACGCGGACCTCGACTCCGGCGTCACGTACCGCGTGGGAGAGACGCACTCGGTGCGCGCGCGCGACCGGTGCCCACCTCTGTCGTCTCGTCGCGTCGCGTCTCGTCTCGTCTCTTCTCTCGCCGCGTCCCTGAGCTCCACCTCGCTCTCCCTCCCTCCCTCCCTCCCTCCCTCATCGCAGGGCGCGCCGACGTACGTCCCCAGGCTCGTGTTCTTCGACCTGTGCGGCGCCATGGGCGGCGTGAAACGCGCCGGGCACCTGTACGGCGACGGCGCGGGCGTCGTCGGCGACGGCGATCTCCCCCCGCCCGTGCTCACGTGGGACGGCGGCGCCGCGAAAGTCGTTCGGCGAGACCCGGAGCGCAAGTCGTCGTTCCTTCGCGAGCTCGAGGACGACCAGGAGCGTTGGAGCGACGAGGACGACGAGGGGGAAGACGGCGCGGACGCGGACGACAGGATGGACACCGACGAGGAGATGGAGGAGGTGGAGGAGGAGGAGGAGGAGGACGGGCGGAAGCGGAAGAAATGGGGCGGCGGCGGCGGCGGCGGCGGCGGCGGCGGCGCGGACGCGATCGACGCCCTGCGCGCGAAGATGACGAGCCACATCCTCGCGTCGCCGGGGAAAAAACCAAAACCAAAACCAAAACCCTCGCTCTCCTCGCTCGACGCGGAGGCGAAGAGAGCGAAGGAGGAGGCGAAGAAGAAGCGACGGGAAGAAGCCGCCGCGCGTTTGGAGGCGTCCGCGGCGCGTCTCGAGACGCCGGGCGAAGTCAACAGCTGGACGGACTTCGGCAAAGCTTTGTTCCACCCGCGGAGCGCGTGCCTTCTCACCGGGTTGTGGCACGGCGTCGACGCGTTCGCGGGCTTCGGCGAGGGCGCGGCGTGGATCGAGACCGAGGACAGAAGAGAGGAGGTCCGAGACCGGATACGTTTCTTCGCGGAGGAGTGCGACGCGTTGCGAGGCTTCAACGTCCTCCTCGACGACCTCGGAGGGTTCGGAGGGTTCGCCGCCGCCGCGCTCGAGGAGCTCAGGGACGAGTACGGGAGCGCGACGCCGACGTGCGCGCACTCGCTGCGCGCGTCGAGAGAAGAATTAACAACGTCGAGCGCGAGTCCGGACGACGCGAGAGGGGACTTCCGCGCGGCGCTTCTCAACGAGGCGCTCGCGTCGGCGACGCTCGGCGCCGAGTGCGAGCTGTACGCGCCGCTGCAGCTCGGTCTGCGTCCGCTCTCCGCGTCGCGGGCGAAGCTCCTTGCCGGGTTGGACGCGCGCTCGAAGTACCACGGCACCGCGCTCGCGGCCGCGTGCGTGGAGTCGTCGTCGACGCCGTGGCGGACGCGGGCGCGCGACGGCGTCGGCGCCGGCGACATGCGCGCGACGGCGCGGCGCGTCAACGCCGACGGCCCGTTCGTCGCCGTCGACGCGTGGTTCCCGTGCGGCGCCGTCGCGAGCGCGGGCGAGCTCGCTAGGGAGGAGGAGGCGAAGCAGCGCCGCCGCGCGGAGAAAGAGCGGTCTGGGTCTGGGTTCAGGTGCGTTCTATACACTGGTCCCCATACGACCGCGTTCGCGTGGTGAACGCCGATCCTTAAGGACTTTTCCCGGCGCATCTCTCCGCCCAGGGTCCCTCGCTTTCAATCCCCGACCGCGACGCCTTTCAACTTCAACTGACGCCTTTCAACTCCACCCCGCCATCGCTTTGTATGGAACGACCCTGAGGTTCTCGGGATCGGCCCCGCGTGGTACGACGTCGGCGCCGCGGACTTTGACTTCCCGCCCCTGGCGCTCCTCGCGATTCAGTTCCCGGTGATGGGCATCCTCGAGCTCAAGCGCATCCGCGGCTGGCTCGACACCGGCAAGTCTGGCGTGGTCGACCAATTCCCGTGGGACCCCATGGGGATGAACAGCGACGGCATGGCGGTCAAGGAGATCAAAAACGGCCGCCTCGCGATGATCGCGTTCGTCGGCATCGTCGTCCAGGCGATCGTGTACCGCGAAGGTCCGGTCGCGGCGCTTAAGGATCACGTCACGGACCCGTTCGGGTGCAACATGGCGTCGAACATCATGTCGATCCCGGAGCACCTCGCGAGCCTTTAAATCGACGGATGACGTCGACGCGATCTGATGATGCGTGATAAAACCTTTTGCGACGAGGCGACGATAGGAGGACAGAGGCGGGTGGCGACGCGCGCGAGCGGCGCGCGTCGTGGCCGCGAGAACGCTGTTAGAGCGCTCGCGGCGGATTCGAGATTTGTAATAGTGGAGAGAGTCTCAACACGCGTGTTCAGCCGCTCGTCCGCGTCCGCGTCGCGCCCCTCCGCCGCGCCGCTCGAAAAACGGACGTCAGCGTTTGAGAGTTCGAACCACCAACTGAAGCGGCCGCGCTCGCGCTCGCCTCGAACGTCAACAATGATCTCGAGGCTGCTCGTCGCGCACACGATCTCGCGCGTCGCCGCCATGGGGGACATCGTCCCCGCGCCCGTCAAGCTGCGGTTCAAGTTCGCGAGCGAGGACGCGCACGTCGTCGTGCCCGTCCCGCCCCCCGCGACGCCCGCGAACGCGATCGCCGCGGTGCTCAGCGCGAGGGCGGACGTGACGACGATGCTGAGAGAAACCTACCCCGGGTTCGCGCTCGAGCTGTGCGATCCCGCGACGGGAAGGCCGTTCCCCGCGGAGACGCCCGCGTTCGCGGACGACGCGGAAGTCCACGGCGTCCTGACGAAGGCCTACGCCGTCAGAGCGTTCGCGCCCGTGCGTCGGTACGTCGTCGGGCGGTTCGCGGGCGCGAAGCCGCCCAAGTTTAAGAGCGGAAAGGCCGCGCCCGTGGACTGGCAGCTCAGGACGGTGACGTCCGACGTCGAGACCGCGTTCCCGCCGCTCGCGCTCGCGAACGGGGGCAAGCAAAAGAGCGTCTTCACCGGCGCGAGAGAGGCGGGGCAGACGGGGAACTTCTACCTGCTCATGATGCAAGCGAACACGTCGGACGTGTGCGCGGTGCCTCTGGAGCGATGGTACAACTTTCGCGCGGACGCGTCGCGTCGCGTGCTGACGTTGGAGGAGGCGGAGGATCAGATCGAGGCCGCGGGGAAACGAGCGACGAACGCGAGCAAGTGGCTCGAGGCACACACCGGCGGCGGTAATGGCGACGACGACGGCCTCAGCGACAGCGGCTCGAGGGACGTGAAAGCCGCGGTGTCGAGCGACGACGACGACGACAACGATTACGACTCAAAGAGAAAGAGGAAAAAGAAAGCCGCGGCGGGGGACGATGACGACGAGAAAAAAGACGCCGCGAACGCGGAGAACGCGCCGGGCGCGCGAGGGATCGCGAAAGTCGAGGGCGACGACTGGGAGCACGACGAGGGCGCGAGCGACGACGAGGGCGCCGGGGAGGCGGACGAGCTCGAGATGGAGGAGCCGCCGCCGCCGCCGCCGCCGAGGCTCGCGCACGACAGCGACGACGACGGCGACGACGAGCTGGACGACGAGGGCAAGGAGATGCGCAGGCTGCTCGGGAAGCAAGAGGACGGGACGATCATGCGCGGGTTAGGGGGCAGCGCGGAGGGCCTCGGGGGAATGAACGGAGGCCTGAGCGACAGCGACAGCGACTCCGAGTTTGTGGACCCGGACCAGGAGGAGCTGCACCCGTTTCTCTTGCAGCAGCAGAACAAGCTTCAGGCGCGCGCCGCGGAGATGGCGAAGCAGGAGGCGGAGGCGATGGCGCGCGCGACCGCCGCTTCTGAAGCGGCGGCGGCGGCGGCGGCCGTGAAGCAAGAGCCGACGGCGGCCGGCGCCGGGATCAAGCGCGCGAGGTCGGACGACGACGTCGCCGCCAGGCCGGGGAAGGCGGCGAAGACGGAGCGCGAGCCCGCCGCCGTCGCCGCGGCGTATCCGCCGATCGAGGCCGCGCTGCGGGAGCTCCTCCGGCGCGGGGCGAAGCCGACGACGAAGGACGTCACGAAGCAGCTGCGGAAGAGAGGGCTGCTCAACACGGACGCGGACAAGAACGAGCTCAAGGCGACGATATCGCGCATCGCGAGGATTCGCAAGGAGGGCGACAAGAGCTTCGTCGTGTTGCTGTAGAGCTTCGTCGTGTTGCTGTAGCGCCAAAAGTCGGCGTTCTTTCGCCGGCTAGCCTTGTCGTAACATCTTTCTTCGTTAACGTACTCGTACACGCACCGCGCTCGCTCGCTCACTTCAAGCACGACGCGATGAACGTCGCGAGCGCTTGAAACTCCTCCTGACACGCGCTGTGCCCCATCCCCCGGTACGTCTTGAAGTCCACGCTCACGCCCAACGCGCCGAGCTTCTCGTTCGTGAGCGTCCCGTATTCGTACCGGAGCACCTGGTCCGCGGTGCCGTGCGCGAGGAACACGGGCAGCGACTTCGCGTGCGGACCCAGCGCGGCGGGGTAGTCGTCTCGCATCGCGAGGTAAGTGCTCAGCGCCGCGCAGCCGGCGAGCTTCTTGTCGCTGCGCAGCGCCGCCGTCAACGCGACGACGCCGCCCTGGGAGAATCCGCCGACGATGATTCGCGACGGGTCGATCCCCTCCGCGACGACGCCGTCGACGATCGAGTCGATATACTTCGCGGACGCGAGCGTCTCCTCGCGGTCGTCCACGATGCCCTCGACCGAGAGGTCGTTGATGTCGTACCACCCCGTCATCCTCACGCCGCCGTTGAGCGTGATCGGAATGGTGGGCGCGGTGGGGAAGATCCACTTCACTCCCTCGAACGGCATCTGCGACGCGACGTCCGCCCAGCCGTGCCCGGTGTCGCCCAGGCCGTGCAGGAAGATGCACGCCGCGGTCGCGTTGCCGCCCTCGGGCGCGTCCACGACGATCGGTTTCGGGTACTTCGCGGACATGTCGATCGCGCTGTTCGCCGCGGACGCGAACGGGGACGACGCGAAGACGGTGAGGAGGCACGGGAGCGCGAGCGAGCGGCGAGACGCGCGGTGAGATCGGCAACGCGACGACGATCGAGGAGCGCTCGTCGAGGGCACGCGCGCGGAGCCGACGGAGGCGTGGGACGCGCGCGAGGCGAGACGGGCGACGGCTCGAGCGGCGCTCGCGGCCATCTAGTAGCCGTGCGGGCGCGAGTGGCGAGACGCGTCGGATAGAAGAGAAGGTCTTGGTGATGATGGCACGCGACATTCTACAGTAATAATGCTGATGGTGATGCCCTAGCTCTAGGGTGCGCCGTCGTAGGTGGAGTCGAGGACGTTCCCGACGACCGGGTACTTCGCCTCGAACTTCGCGACCCAGTCGTTCAGCACGTCTCTCTCGCTCGCGAACAGATCCGCGCAGTTCGCGTTCAGGTCCTTCTTCTCCAGGCTCACCTTCGCGAGCGCGCGCGAGCAGTCGATCCCGGCGAAGCAGTTGTACGGCCCGCCCTTCCCGTAGAAGTCGCGTCCGCGCGTCATGTCGAAGATGCGCCCCTTCGCCGCGAGGAGGATCGGCAGCGCGGGGTTCGAGCCGTCGTACCGCCTGAGCTCTTCGTTCGTGAGGTCTCCGGGCGGCATCGGGTCCGGGAACGTCTCCTCCTCCGGGGTCTCGCCGTTCGCGACGGCGGTCTTCCGCGCTCTTTCTTTCGCTCGGCGCGCGCTCGCGCCCGGCGCGAAGTACCGCAGCGGGTTCGGGAGGTTGAACACGAGCACTCCGGCGACGAGGTACGCGATCACGAGCGCGACCATGATGCCCGTGAACCCGTCGCCGAACGCGGACTCGATGACCTCGCCGATGGGAGCGAACGTGTCGCCCATGTGCGGCGCGGCGTGGAATGATGAAGATTCGACGCCGATGGAAAGTCGGCGTGAGCTCATGCTCATGACTTCAACCAACGAATGCCGTCTCGTCGTGTCCGAGAGGTGCCGCATTGCGTCTCCTCGCGACGTCCCGCCTCGACACGCGCGCACCCATTCTGGGCGCGCGCGTCGAGGATGGCGACGTCGACGGACGACGGCGCGGCGCCGATGATGTCCGCCGAGCTCCTCGCGGAGCTCGGCGGCGACGGCGGCGCGCTGATGATGACGAGCGCGCGGAAAAAGTCCGCCGCGGGCGGCGGCGGCAAGAAGAAGCCGCCGCCGCCCGCGCCCGCGAAGAAGCTCAGCAAGTCTCAGAAGAGGAAGATCGCGAAGCTGGAGGAGGACCGAAGAAAGCGCGGCGAGCGCGCGAGCGTGATGAAGCGCCTCGAGGCGGCGAAGCTGGTGTCGGACGCGTCGCTCGCGCTGCTGCACGGGTCCGCGGCGATGGGGCAGAGGCGGACGGCGAGGGAGAATCTGCGGCGCGAGCTCAAGGCGGAGCGCGCGGGGATACGCCTCCCGGGGACGGAGGACTCGAGGCTCCACAAGCGCGAGAAGCCGCCGGTCGGCGAGGACGGCGGCGGCGGCGAGGACGACGACGGCGGCGACGGCGACGGCGACGAGAGCGAGAGCGACGGAGACGCCGCGGAGGAGGAGGATCCGATGCTCGAGGAAAAACAAAAAGCGTCGTGGCCGCGCGTCGGCGGAACGATCAGCGGCCTGAAGAAGATCCCGAAGACGACGGCGGGCTTAGCATCGGACGAGTACGGCCCGATACACCCGATGGATACGAAGCGACTGAGCGACGCCGCCGCGCTCGCGGCCGCGGAGGCGGCGGTGATGGCGGCGAACGAAACGCGCGACGACGACGTTGAGGAGAGCGTCGACGCCGCCGCCGCCCGGGCGAGGACCGCGGCGGCGATGAAGACCGCGCGCGCGCTGTCCGACCTCGTCCGCGCGAGGGACCCGGAGCAGGCTGCGGAGAGAGCGACGGAGGCGTTGGGCCCGATGGCGGCGGCGGCGGCGTTGGACCCGAAGGACGCGGCGGCGCAGCTGGCGGCGGCGAACGAAGCCGCGCGACGCGCGGCCGACGCGAGGTTCCCGAACGCGTTCAGAGGCGCGTCGTTCTCCGTTCCGGTGCGGCGCGACGCGAAGATACAGGAAGCGCGCGAGGGGCTGCCGATATTGGGCGCGGAGCACGACATCGTGGACGCGATCAATCATCATCCGATCACGGTGATCTGCGGCGAGACCGGGTGCGGGAAGACGACGCAGGTGCCGCAGTTTCTGTACGAGGCGGGCTACGGGGACGAAGACTGTCTCGACCACCCCGGCGCGGTCGCGGTGACACAGCCGAGGAGGGTCGCGGTGACGTCCACCGCGTCGCGCGTCGCGAAGGAGTTGAGCGTGAAGCTCGGCGGCGAGGTCGGGTACCAGGTGCGGTACGACAAGAGAGTCGGCGCGTCGCCGCGGATAAAATTCATGACGGACGGCGTCCTCCTGCGCGAGATTCAGTCGGACCTGCTGCTTCGAAAATACAGCGTCGTGATCGTGGACGAAGCGCACGAGCGGAGCGTGAACACGGACATCCTGTTGGGTCTGCTGTCGCGCGTCGTCCCGCTGCGCGCGGAGCTCGCGATGGAGGGCCGGCCGGGGATCACGCCGCTGCGTCTCGTCGTCATGTCCGCGACGTTGCGAGTGGAGGAGTTCGTCGGGAACAAGAAGCTGTGCCCGACGCCGCCGGCGCTCTTGAAAATCGCCGCGAGGCAGTACCCGGTGACGGTGCACTTCGCGCGCGTCACCGAACACGGGGACTACCTGAACGCCGCGAAGAAGAAGACGCTCGCGATTCACAAGAAGCTCCCGCCGGGCGGGATTCTCGTCTTCGTCACCGGTCAACGCGAGGTCGAGGGGTTGTGCGATAAACTCCGAAAGGCGTTCCCGAAGAAAGAGAAGAAAGGCGCGGGGGAGGCGGCGACGGCCGGGCGCGAAGCGACGCCGCCGCCGGACGACGACGACGACGGCGACGGCGACGGCGACGGCGACGGCGCGGCGTTGGACGCGTACGACGTGGACGGCGTCGACCGCGGCGGCGAATCCGAATCCGAATCTGACGACGACGACGACGACGACCGAGGCGGCGAGGACGCGAACGGCGACGACGCGTTCGACGGCCGCGACGACTTCGACGACGCGAGCGACGACGACAGCGCGTCCGACGTCAGCGAGGACGACGACGCGCGCGTCGTCCACGGCGGCGAGGGCGTGACCCCGGAGGAAGCCGCGGCGGCGGAGGACGCGTGGACGAGAGCGCACGCGCCGACGTCCGACGCGCCGGGATCCCGATCCCGCGCGGAAGACGACGGCGAGGACGACGGCCCGGGGTACCTGCACGTGCTGCCTCTGTACGCGCTGCTGCCGCCGACGCTGCAGAAGCGCGTGTTCGACCCGCCGCCGAGGGGCGCGAGGCTCGTGATCGTGTCGACGAACGTCGCGGAGACGTCGCTCACGATTCCCGGCGTGCGATACGTCGTCGACGCCGGGCGAGAGAAACGCCGCGTGTACGGCGACGACGCCGCCGGCGTCGGCGACGGCGCGGGCGCCGCGAGCGCGAGCGCGGGACTCTCCAAGTTCGAGGTCGGCTGGGTCAGCAAAGCGAGCGCGGAACAGAGAGCGGGACGCGCGGGGCGCACCGGTCCGGGGCACTGCTACCGCCTGTTCTCCTCCGCGCACTTCGTGAACGAGCTCCCTCCGCACGCGCCGCCGGCCATCCTCGGCGTCCCCGTCGAGGGCGTCGTGCTGCAGATGCGCGCGATGGGGATCGACCGCGTCGGGAGGTTCCCGTTCATATCCCCGCCGTCGCCGGCGGCGTTGGACGCGGCGCGGAAGACGCTCGCCATTCTCGGCGCGTTGGCACCCGCCGCGGGGGCGGAGAATAGAAAATACGGGCACTTCGGGTCGTTCGGCGCGGACGACGACGTCGGGGTCCTGACCGAGGTCGGACGCGCGATGGCGGCGCTGCCGATATCGCCGCGGCACGCGCGGATGCTCCTCGCGGCGCTCGGCGCGTCGCCGAGCGGCGGCTGCCTCGCCGCCGCGGTGGCGACGGCGGCGGCGCTGTCGGTCGACTCGCCGTTTCTTCGCTCGGACGCGAAGCAGAGCGACGCGACGGACGGCGACGCTCCGGCGGACGACGAGGAGCGAAAGCGGCGGCGGAAGCTCGCGCACAAGTTTCATCACCCGAACAGCGACGCGCTGAGCGCCGCGAGGGCGCTCGTCGCGTTCGACGCCGCCGGGGGAGTGGACGACCCGAGGGCGGCGGAGAAATTTTGCGTCGAGCACCGCCTGCACGGGAAGACGATGCGCGAGATGAGCGATCTGCGGCGACAGCTGCTTCGAATTCTCTCGAAGCCGCCTCCCTCGGTCGCGATGCACGCGACCGCGGGGATCGAGTCGCTGTTGACCCCGGGCGCGAAGCGCGCGATCGCGGAGGCGTCCGCCGCGGTGAACAAGCCGCCGCGCGGGGAAAAGCGGCGGAAGGACCCGGCGGCGTCGTCGCTAGAGATTGGCGCCCCGGGGGAAACGTCTTTGAGACGAGCGTTACTCATCGGCTGGGCCGACCGCGTCGCGCGACGCTCGAAACCGTCGGACGTGCGCGAGAAGGACGACGAGAACGACAACACGAAAGCGACGCGGTACAAGCCCGCGATGTTGGACCAAAACGTCTTCCTCCACCCGTCGTCGACGCTGCACCGAAGCGCGCCGGACTACGTCGTGTACGTGGACTTGATGCAGACCGCGAAGCGACCTTACGTCATCGGCGCCACGGTCGTCGACGCGGCGTGGCTCGTCGACGACGCGGCCGCGCTGACGTCGCTGTCGTCGCCGTTGGAAGAGCCCGCGCCGCGGTACGTCCGAGCGCGCGACGCCGTCGTCGCGTTCGCGCAGCCCTCGCACGGGAGGCACCGCTGGGAGTTACCCCTGCACGCGGTGCCGCTGACCGCGGAGAGAGGCGGCTGCGGCGCGTTCGCGGCGGCGCTGCTGTCCGGCGCGGTGTCGGCGCCGATGGCGGAGTTTCGAGATAAGCTCGCGGCGAAGCCTTCGCTGTGCGCGCGGCCGGAGGGCAAGTCGCAGCGACGGGTGATCGAGTTGATTCACGAGCTGAGACGGCGGAACGTCGCGAGCCGCGCGGCGCTGATCGAGGTTTGGAGGAGAGAGCCGCGATATTTGATGCCGGAGGTTCGCGACTGGATGAAGTCCGGGATGGGGCACGCGATCGAGAGGGCGTGGCCGCGGATCGTCTCCGGCGACGCGCCCGCGCCTTCGAGTTCAAACGCGGACGACGACGCGTCTCGAGGACGGTCGAGAGTCCCGTCCGCGTCGGTCGCGGGCGGGACGGAAGCGCGCGCGGCGCTCAAGGCGAAAAGACGCGAGGCGGAGAAACGCGCGGGCGGCGGCGGGACGGGAGGTGGAAAGAAACGGAAGACGGTCGTGAACAGGAAGGCTCTCGGGGGCGGTCCGGGGTTGAGCATCTGGGACTAGCTTGCAGACGACGGCGATCGCGCCAGCCGGAGAATAGAACGAACGCGACAGCGCGGCGCGGCGTCGTCGTGCTGTTTTTTAATAGACAATAGCAGTCATAGTTACGATTGAACTCGTCCGCGCGATTAAAGAGAGTGGGCGCGGACGTGCGAGAGACGTGAACGCGCGCGAGAGAGACGGCGGCCGGGTCGCGAAGCGCGCGTTTGGTTACGAGTTTGAAATTTATTTTTTGAAACGACGCGGAGCGTCGAGTCGAGTCGAATGTTCTTTCGGTGTGATGGTGATTATTTATCACCAGTTGGTTTGTTTTACGTCCGAAGACAGTTGAAGATGTTGAAGACCACAGAAGGAGTCGTCGCTTACGCGCGCTCACCACGGATGCGGCGGGCGAGCTGGATGTCCTTGGGCATGATCGTGACACGCTTGGCGTGGATCGCGCAGAGGTTCGTGTCCTCG
>Ga0181554_1000867_pt1 | contig 29690 bp, 31 predicted proteins | sample 011ome_16_FD_145602 | JGI IMG/M metagenome (GOLD analysis project Ga0181554, IMG submission 145602) | Coastal salt marsh microbial communities from the Groves Creek Marsh, Skidaway Island, Georgia - 011503CT metaG (spades assembly) | ecosystem: Environmental > Aquatic > Marine > Intertidal zone... | reverse complement strand
CACGGCATCTTGACCCCCGATGAGGCCTATGTCAGCAAAACAGAACCAATGAGATTAGCAGCCTGAAATGAAACCCTGATCTACCTTAGCAAGGCTGCAAACTGGTCGAAAAAGCAGGACCACCTCTGTATCAAAGTTGCTTACCCATTCGGTCCAGTAACTGCGACAGCTTACTACGTCATGGAAGAAGGCGGCGCGGACGAAGATGACAACTACGGCATCAACGTTGCATACGCTGCTGGTGCAGCTGCAGTTGCTCTGGACTTCCAGGACGACCAAGGCACAACTAAAGTTGCTCTCGACGGTTCCTACGACTTGGGTAACGGCCTGACAATCTACGCAGGTTACTACACACAAGACAACGAATCCGGTGTTGCATACGAAGACGAGCTCTATGTAGCTGGTTCTTATGACCTCGGTGGCGGCGCTTCTGTTCTCGTTTCCTACGCTGAAGGCGCAGACAACGCAGACGACGAAATCGGTGCTAACGACTACCAAGAAGGTACAACTGTTGAGGTTGCATTCACATTCTAATTTGAATGTAATGGTCTAAGTTTGAGCGGTCCTTCGGGGCCGCTCTTTCTTTTTGTGGGGCCCATTTGACTGATCTCTGCCTGATGTGTGTCAAATGCCTTGTGACCCCGCGCCCTGTTCGCTACATATTTCGGGAATAGAAATCCCTTGGGGGACCGAGTTTTGAGAACAGTTTCACGCACACTGAAGGCCATGACAGCCATCACACTTTTTGCAGCGCTATCCGCATGCGGTAGCAGCGGCCTTTTTGGTTCCAAGGCTGACGTCAACGCGACGCAGCAAGCCACCCGCACACGTGGCGCCGAAAGCGTCGCAGTCAACCGCTACCTCTGGGCTGCGTCGTTGGATGTGCTCAACTTCCTGCCGGTCGAGAGCGTTGACCCCTTCACTGGTGTCATCGTCATGGGTTACGGCACACCGCCCGGTGGCAACCGCGCCTACCGCGCCACGGTTTATATCACCGATCCCGCGCTAGATGCCCGTTCTCTCAATGTCGCGCTCCAGTCAAATAGTGGTGCCGTTCCCGCCGAAACGCAGCGCGCCATCGAGGATGCGATCCTGAGCCGCGCACGCCAAATCCGTATCGCTGACGGGGCTTTGTAAGTTCCGCAGCCTTTGCCCGAATTCGAATTACGCCGGGCTTCGATAGCTCGGCGTTTCCAGTTGAAAGACCCTAGATATGTCCACCTATACCCCGTCCGAGATCGAGGCCAAATGGCAGTCCGCTTGGAGCGAAGCCGAGACGTTCAAGGCTGTCCGCTCTGAGGACAAGCCCAAGTACTACGTGCTTGAGATGTTCCCCTATCCGTCGGGCCGTATCCACATGGGCCACGTCCGCAACTATACCATGGGCGACGTGATTGCCCGCTATAAGATGGCGACAGGTCATAACGTATTGCACCCTATGGGCTGGGATGCGTTCGGGATGCCTGCCGAGAATGCCGCGATGGCGTCGGGTGGTCACCCGAAGGATTGGACTTACCAAAACATCGCCGACATGAAGGCACAGATGAAGCCGCTCGGCCTGTCTATTGACTGGTCCCGCGAGTTTGCGACCTGTGATCCAGAATATTACGGCCAGCAGCAGGCGCTGTTCATCGATTTCCTTGAAAAGGGTCTGATTTACCGCAAGAAGGCGGTGGTCAACTGGGACCCAATCGATATGACCGTGCTTGCCAACGAGCAAGTGATCGACGGCAAAGGTTGGCGCTCTGGTGCCGAGGTCGAGCGCCGCGAATTGGTACAGTGGTTCTTCAAGATTTCCGATTATTCGGAGGAATTGCTGACCGCGCTTGATAGCCTTGATAACTGGCCCGCCAAGGTGAAGCTGATGCAGGCGAACTGGATCGGCAAATCACGCGGTTTGCAGTTCTCGTTTAGCCTCGTGGATGGTCCTGCGGGTCAAGACCGCGTCGAGGTCTATACAACCCGTCCTGATACGCTGATGGGTGCGTCGTTCGTGGGCATTTCCTACGATCATCCGCTTGCGAAAGAGCTGGAGCGTGACAACGCCGAAGTCGCTGCGTTTATTGCCGACTGCCGCAAGGGTGGTACAACTGCCGCAGAGCTGGAGACGACCGAGAAGAAGGGCTACGACACTGGTCTGACCGTGCGCCATCCCTTTGATACCGCTTGGGAATTGCCCGTCTATATCGCGAATTTCGTGATGATGGATTACGGAACAGGGGCGATTTTCGGTTGCCCCGCCCATGACGTGCGCGACTTTGAGTTTGCGACGAAATACGGGCTGCCGATTGTTGCGACTTTCCTGCCCTCTGCCGATGCTGACGCTAATTTGACCGAGGCTTTTGTCCCGCTCAAGACCGAGAAGGTCGCTTACGTTAAGGGGTTTGCGGGCGCTGCAGAGCAGACCGGCGAAGAGGCGATTGATACGGCGATTGCGTTTTGTGAAGCGAACGGCGTTGGCCACGGCGTGACCAAGTTCCGTCTGCGCGATTGGGGTCTGTCCCGTCAGCGTTTCTGGGGCACGCCGATCCCTGTGGTCCATTGCGACACGTGCGGCGCAGTCCCTGAGAAGAAAGAAAACCTGCCGATTGAGCTGCCCTATGACGTCACGTTTGACGTGCCGGGCAACCCGCTGGACCGTCATCCGACATGGCGCAATTGCCAGTGTCCGAAGTGTGGGGCCGATGCACTGCGCGAGACCGACACGATGGACACGTTTGTGGACAGCTCTTGGTATTACGCCCGCTTTACGTCGCCACACGCCGCGACGCCGACAGACATCGAAGATGCTGCCTATTGGATGAATGTTGACCAATATATCGGCGGGATTGAACATGCGATTTTGCACCTGCTTTACAGCCGCTTCTTTGCGCGTGCGATGAACATGACGGGGCATTTGCCTGACAGCGCGATCGAGCCGTTTGACGCCCTGTTTACGCAAGGTATGGTGACCCACGCGATCTATGAGAACGCCGAGCGGAAGACCGAGAATGGCCGCCCGATCTATCACTACCCCGAGCAGGTCGAAGAGCGTGATGGAAAGATTGTCGTGTCCGAAACTGGTGAAGCGGTAAACGTGATTCCATCCGCGAAGATGTCGAAGTCAAAAAACAACGTTGTCGATCCGGACGACATTTTGGCGAAATACGGTGCCGATACCGCCCGTTGGTTTGTGTTGTCCGATAGCCCTCCTGAGCGGGACGTGGAGTGGACGGCTTCTGGTGCTGAGGCCACGTTCAAGCATATCGGCCGCGTCTACCGTTTGGCTGCCGAGATTGCCGCGATGAAGAATGTGACGGGCGAGGGTGACGAGGATCTCCTCCGCGCAATGCACCGTGCGATTGTGGATGTGACGGCTGGGGTCGAAACCTTCGGCTTTAACGCCGCGATTGCAAAACTGTATGGCTTCACCGCCGTATTGTCGAAATCAAAGGCTGGCAATGCCGCCAAGCGCCAAGCGATGCTCGTTCTCGCACAACTTATGGCGCCAATGACCCCGCACCTGTCTGAGGAAGTCTGGGCGATGATGGGCGGCACTGGTCTGATCATCGAGGCGCCATGGCCTGTGGCTGAAGAGGCGATGCTGGTCGAGACTACCGTCACCTTGCCAATCCAGATCAACGGCAAGCGTCGGTCGGAAATCGCCGTTGCTGCCGATCTTTCAAAAGAAGAGATTGAAAAGCTGGTGCTGTCGATGGACGCTGTGGTGCGGGCTCTTGATGGCGCGACACCTAAGAAATTGATCGTAGTGCCTGGGCGGATCGTTAACATTGTCATTTAGAACACCATTCCCCAGCATACCTCGCCGCGCAGCCCTATTCGGGCTGCTCGCGCTAGGGGGGTGTGGTTTGACACCTGTTTACGGCACGAACGGGAACGGGACGGCATTGCGGGGCGCGGTGTCGTTCACGGTGCCTGATACCGTTGCAGGCTACCGCCTCCGTGAGCGTTTCATTAAGCGACTTGGTGATACGGAATTGGCCCGCTATTCACTTTCTGTGGCGCTAACCCAAGAAACCAGCGCCGCCACGATTGCGCTGGATGGTGACACCACACGCTTCAATCTGATTGGATCAGCGGACTATGTGTTGACAGACGCGTCTGGCAAAACGATTTTATCGGACTCGGTTGAAACTTTCACCAGCTATTCCGCCACGGGATCGACCGTAGCCACGCAAGCCGCCCAAGTCGACGCAAATGCGCGGCTTTCTGTGGCGCTGGCCGATTTGATGGTGGCGCGACTGCTGTTGTTGTCCCAATGAAGATGGCCGGGAGCGCGGCGCAGGCCTATTTGCGCAAACCCGATCCAAGTCATGCTGCTCTACTGATCTACGGCGCTGACGCCATGCGCGTGGCGACTGCACGGCAAACCGCTATCGCGGCCCTTGTCGGTGCGAACGGAGAGGAAGAGATGCGTTTGACCCGCATTCCCGCTTCGGAGTTGCGCAAGGACGCGGCCCTTTTGGACGATGCGATCAAGGCTCAGGGGTTCTTTCCGGGCCACCGCGTTGCCTTTGTTGAGGACGCTACTGAGGCCGCCGCAAAGGTGCTTACCGACGCACTCACAGACTGGCAGGCGGGTGATGCGCAGGTTGTTGTGACCGCAGGTCAACTCACAGCGAAATCGGGGCTGCGCAAGTTGTTTGAGGGGCATCGCAACGCGATGGCTATTGGGATCTACGAAGACCCACCAAACCGCGACGATATTCAAGCGGCCCTCAAAGCCGCCGAACTGGCCCCGCCATCCGGAGACGTGCTTGATGCACTGATGGCATTGGCACACATGCTTGAGCCGGGTGACTTTCGGCAAACCATTGAGAAGGTTGGGTTGTATAAGCGGGGCGATTCGAGCCCGCTTTCGATGGCTGATGTCATGGCATGTGCGCCGCAATCGGCAGAGGTCGAAGTAGATGACGTGCTTGATGTTGTCACTATGGGCCATGCCAATGAGATTGGCCCTGTGCTGCGGAACCTTTACGCGCAGGGGGTAACGCCTGTGACGCTTTGCATCGGTGCCACACGTCATTTCAAGCGGCTTCATACGGTCGCGAGTGACCCAGGTGGTGCAGGTGCTGGTATTGGGCGCTTGCGCCCACCTGTTTTTGGCCCGCGCCGAGACAAAATTGTGCGACAAGCAAGCCACTGGGGGCGTGACCGTCTGGAACGGGCGCTCATGGCGCTGACGGATGTGGATTTGCAGCTAAGATCCGCTGATTCCGCGCCTCAGAACGCTTTGATGGAACGGACGCTCATCAGACTTGCGATGATGGCAAGGTAGTAGAAATACAAAAGGCCGGCGCGAGGCCGGCCTTTTGAAAACTGTAATGTTCTAAGTAAAACTTAGAAAGAGCCGGAAGCTACTACGAGTGCTGCCAAGAGGCCAAGCACAACGTAACCGCTGTTCAAAGAACCAGCTGGTGCAACTTCCATTACTTCCATTGGAGCAACGATTGTTGCTTCTGGAGCTGGCATGCTCAGGCCGCCAGCGTTAGCTGCTGCTGCGGAAAGTGTTACTGCAGCTGCTGCTGCGAGTGTTGTTGTAAAACGCATGGTTTTTATCCCTAATTTGAATTAAAAAGGCTGGCCGTAGCCAGCCTTTCAGAAGCTTATTGGCTTCTAAGCAGTGCTTAGAAAGAGCCGGAAGCTGCAACGAGTGCTGCCAAGAGGCCAAGCACAACGTAACCGCTGTTCAAAGAACCAGCTGGTGCAGGTGTGTCAACCATGACGACTGGTGCTTCTTGAATTTCTGCAGAAAGGCCACCAGCGTTAGCGGCAACGCCGGAAACTGCGATAACAGCTGCGGCAGCGAGTGTAGTTGTAAGGCGCATGTCGGTACTCCAATTAAAATGCACGTTGTAGGCGATCACGTCTTTTCTATCCACGTTGTTCTAATAAAACAAGACGCTATTTGAAAACCAACACGTTCTTGCCGCAATTATGGCGAGACGATTTGCAGGAATCCCACACCTTTGGAAACCAGCTGTTGGCTTTTCACGATACCGCCGGCGTCGCTAATCCAGTAAACATTAGTAAATCTTAGAGATTCTGAGGTGCAAACCTCGTTGAACTTCTCTGTGGCGATGGCTTTTCCCAAGATTTCGAGCGTTTCAAAGCCCCCAGAAGCGATGCTGCACTGCAACACTTCTGTTGAAATTTGATCCAAACCATCGAGGTAATCGACACGGCGAGTCGCATTTCCGCCGCTTGAAACAAGGGCTTGAATCACCCCAGACACATCCGCCGCCATCAAGTCTTGGACAAATCCACGCGTCGATACCAATAAGCCATTCTGCAAAGTCACCGAGACTTGGTCGGCGCTGATCCACGTGACCTTTGTGCCATTGTTCCCCGCAGGCACCAATGTAGCTGTGTCATTAATCCCGACCAACGACATCAACTTATACGCACCAGGTGCTGCGTCGACGTCCGCACGTGTCAGAGCAGGGGCGGGGGCTTGGGCAATCGCTTCGGTGGGCGCAAACCGCGACTTCACCATGTCGGCTATACCGCGCGCCGGTGATTCCTCGTTAAGTGTCCCGCAGGCTGCCGCTGTCGCCAATAAAGCGACGGCAAACGATTTCATAATTTTGCTCATCGCCAAAAGCGCCCCCAAGAATCGTTGATATCCGCGAGATGGCCCTGACGGACGGTCTCATAGAGACGCCCATCAACTTCGACCCGCGCTCCGCCATCGCGAGACAGGGACCGTAGTGTTGTGCTCACGTCTTTGCGCGACGGTGAGCCGATAAAATAGTCGTATGGGATCGTGACGCGAATGCCTTTGTCAAACGAACCTTCGCCGAAATCATCAAACGGCATGTCGGTTATTGTAAAATACCCGCCGACTTTCCAGCCATTTTGGAACTCTCTGTCCAGACCAAAAGTGGCGCCCCAGTCCCCCGCAAGATATCGGCCAACATCAAGTTGCGCCTGATAACCTGTACCCAAATCATAGTAGGCAGAAACGTGGCCTGTGACAGTTTCGTAGGTCCCAGACTTCGTCCGGTCGCCATTTGCTTCAGTGACGTATGAGGCAAAGCCAAAGCCCATGTCTTGATCCCGCATAGATACCGCGTTGATCTCTGCGCCAATAGCCAAACGGCTGCTCACGGGTTTCCACAAAACCTCCGCCGATACGCCACCATACATGCGCTCAAGATAGCCCAAGGTAACACGGCTATATACGTCAGGGGCCACGCGTCCGTAATGCGCGACAGTCAGGTTTTCGAGGTTCGGAGTGCCATCACGACCAAAAAACGCGCCATCCGTACGTACGTTCTCATAGTCGTTGGGGTTGTCGTAAAACGTCGCACCATCCTGTTCGCCCAAGGCGCTTTGCGTAATTTTTCCAGAAATCACAAGGTTCTTATTGACCTCATAGCGTCCGTCAAACTGGAGACCATAGTCGGCCTTCACGGGACCGGAGGCGTCAAACAAAACAAGCGCGACATAGGGTCCGATGCCCCATTCCCATTTGCTGTTCGACTGCGGCACTTCGGTCATATCGCCGTCAGGGCCCGCATTATTCAGGCTGACCCGCTCGAATAGGGCCTCCGATGCACCAACCGTGTTTTCCAATCGCTCCAGATCTGAACGCTGAACTGTTGTGGCGGAAAGAGGCATGCCTTGTTGCATTGGTTCAAGAACAAATGTCTCGACAGATGCGGGCATAATTTGTGTCAGCATCCGTGAAACGCGACCCAAACCCTGTGCTTCACTACGATAGCGGTCATTGGTGTAGCGGACGCGCGCCGTTGTTCTTGTGACTTCGAGGGCATCTAGTTCAACGCCTTCAACGGCCAAAAGTTGCGAGAGCGCCGCACCCAAGGCAGGCTCATTCGCACGGTCCCACGAACTCGCGGCAATTGCATCCCTCGTGCGGACTTTCACTGGGGCAGGCGCGGGGTCAAGACCACTGAGCGAGGGGCGCTTCTCAGGATTGAGCATCATCGTCACACCAAGTGAGAAATCAGACCCATAGAGATATCCGGCATTCACTTCAAAACCAGGGCGGGGTCGGTATGTCACACCAAAGTTAAATGGCGACTCGATATCAACCGCAGGCGCGTAGGTCTCTGCGTCGTAGGCAATGGACGAATACTCAAACTTTACACCCAGATCCTTGGAAATCTGATATTCCATCCCGCCAAACAGCGCCGCGTCTCCACGGAAAAACTGTTTCACAGAGATTTTGCCGCCATTGTCACCAGCGTTCGTAGACGTGCGATCATCATAGACAGGGCGGTCGTCAAAGTAGGAGCTAATCGCGCTCAACGGGTTACTAAAACCGTTATTTGTCCCCATGCTTCCCCAACCAAGGCCACCAGTCACAATGAGGTTTGGACCAACTGACTTTGACGCGACAATATATTCCGAACCGAAACGCCCGGTCCCCAAAAAGTCTCGCAAGCCAATGGCAACTGCAGGGACATATTTGCTTTCGTCGTTAAAGCGATATTGCAGGTCGAAGCTTCGATCAAACGTCTCGAAGGTGTCGGCAGTCACATCCTCAGGGTACAAGTCGAAGACGGCATAGCGAAAGCTACCAGAAAATTTTGGTGTAAGCTGATACGTAAACGAAGATCGGTAACCACCGCTCCCAGAATACGCAAAGGTCGTCGCAATATCGCTTTTCTCCGCGCTCTCTGCTGTGGGCATCTCAAGCAAGCCTGGTGTCCCGAAAACGGTATAACTCGGACCTTCTTGCGCCACGACGGAGTTTGTAAACAACATGGCAAGGGTTGAGACGCCGCTAGCGAATAATGCACGTTTGTTCAGGCCAACCATCTAACTTCCCCCGATGAAAACTTGGATCAAGGTTTAAACGCCCGATCCACCGATTGGAATCACCAATGTAACGAAATCCCCGTCTGCGGACGATTTCTGCCGATTAAGTTGGGAAATTGCCGTGAATGTTATCTGGCTTGAGTGCTTGAGAGGGCCTCAAGAGCCGCTGCACGCCCCGTCGCCAAGCAAGCCGATATCAAATAGCCTCCTGTTGGCGCTTCCCAATCGAGCATTTCACCGGCGCAAAATACGCCCGCGCGTCCGCGTAGCATCAGACCATCGAGCGCCTGAAAGCGCATACCGCCCGCTGTTGAGATCGCCTGGTCCATCGGGAGCGGGCCGCTATGACGGATCGGAAGCGACTTTATCATCTGCGAGAGATCATTCGGAAAAGGTCGGCCAAATTCTAACAAAATCGCGAGCTGCGCGGCGTCCAATTTCAAGGTTTTTCGCAAGTGGTTTGTGAGCGTATTTTTCCCACGGGGCCTTGAGAGCGCATCGCGCACACGCTCAAGCGACCAATCAGGCAAGAGATCAAGCGTGAGCGCCGCCCCTTCGCTCAGGGAACGGCTTACCGCGTAAATCCCGCCGCCTTCGATTCCATTGGCCGAAATCACGAACTCTCCGCGCGACCGTATGCCACCTGCGCAAAGCTCCACGGCCTTGACCGGCTTGCCGAAATGCGCCGCCATGTGTTCCGACCAAGGCACGGCGAAACCCATATTGGCGGGCGCAAAAGGTGCGACGCTCTCGCCAAAATGCGCGGCCCATGCTCCATCAGACCCAAGTCGCGCCCAACTTGCACCGCCAAGCGCCAAAATTGTAATTGCTGGCTGCAACTGCTGTTTTCCCTGCGGCGTATCAAAGGTCAGTGCGTCGCCATCCCAACCCATCCAACGCCAGCGCGTCTGCAATGCCACGCCAAGATCATTGAGCCGCCCCATCCAAGCCCGCAACAGAGGCGATGCTTTCATCGCTTTGGGAAATACGCGCCCTGTCGAGCCAGTAAAGAGCGGCTGCCCCAACCCTTCGGCCCATGCTCTCACTTGTTCAGGTCCAAAGTCATGGAGCGCGGCTTGCATCACGTCTGGAAGCGTCCCGTAAGCCGCCAGAAACGTAGCGAAATCCTCGTCCTTAGTAATGTTGAGGCCCGATTTCCCCGCCATCAAAAACTTGCGCCCAACAGACGGCATCGCATCCACAATGGTCACTTTGCGCCCGGCTGCGGCCAATGTTTCAGCGGCCATAAGACCAGCAGGCCCCGCCCCAATGACAAGTGCGTCAATCACTTTGGCAATCCGCCTTTGATCTCGATCACGCGCTGTGGATAGGGGATATCAATGCCGTTTTCTTTAAGCGTATTCCAAATCACAAAAAGGATATCAGACGTGTATTTATTCTTACCATCGTCTATCCCGTTGACCCAAAACTCGACAACAAAATCAATGCCGCTCTCACCGAACCCACGCAATTCGCAATCAGGTGGCTCTGGCTTTTGCAGCACAGATGGATGTGCCGAAACAGCGGCTTCGATCAGCGCGGGGATCTTGTTGATATCGGTGTCGTAGCTTACCGAAAAAGGCGCCTCTAGGCGGTTGGCAGAGCCACTATCAGAATAGTTCACCACACGCGTTGTGATGAAATCTTCGTTCGGGACGACAATCCAACGCCCGTCGAATGTCTCAAGGAAGGTCGCGCGCGCTGTCATCTTGATGATCGTGCCCGCTTCGCCGCCGTCCAGTTCGACATAGTCGCCAACACTCGCCTGCCCCTCGACCAAAAGGATTACACCAGAGATGAAGTTCGACGCAATCTTTTGCAGTCCAAAGCCGAGGCCGACACCAATCGCGCCACCCAAAACGGCAAGCGAACCGAGGTCCACGCCCATGATGTTCATCAGCAAGAGAAAGGCAAAGCCGAAGATCGCGAATTCGGCGACCTTCGTGAGCAGCTGACGGATCGCGGGGCGCATGCGCTGCCGTTCGATATAGGCCACCGATTGCGTGTTCGACCAATGCCCGAGCCAGAACAGCAAACTCCCCGCAATAACTCCGCGCACCAGCGCAAGAACGCTAAAGTTGATATTGCCGATACTCACGCCAGTCTCAGAAAGCCCGACCATCACAGGTTCGAGCACGCCTAGCGCGTAAAGCGCGCCAACGGGAATGACGACGAATTTGCCCAAGAGGCGCAAGAACGGATCGGTCAGAATATTGCGGGCAAAGCTACGCAGCGCCAAGAACAAGAAGAATCGCTTCCCAAACGCAATCACAGCACCAGAGCCAAATAATGACCGCGTGACCTGCTCTCCAATCGCGGTAAAGCCGTAGGCAAACAGCGGCAACAGCAGCGGTAGGAACATCAAAATGAAGCGATGCGCTTTGGAGAGCAAAGTCGTGCTTTCGGCGTCTGGCGTCAGGAGCCGCGACAGTTTTGGCGTGATGATCCGATTAAGGATAAGCGCGAGGAAATAGGCCCCGACCAGTAACGCAAACTGCGTCCAAGCGGCAGGCGACAGCAGCCAAACCAGCGCAAGGTCCATCCCCTTGTTCAGAAGCTCAAGCCCCTGATCGACAATCGTGCTTTGACTTTCCATAGCGCGCAATTCCCTTTTATTTGGACCCTATTGCCTGTTGTCGCCCAGCAAAACAAGCGGTCAGATCAGGCCTTTGATGCCTGCAATGTGATCAGATTCAGCAGATAGGGCGTCTTGGCCCAGCGCAATTGCGGCTTCCAAGAGTTCATCAGGTGCCGCGATCCGGTCGATCAGCCCCCAATGTAACGCCTCATCAGCCAGTACCTTTTGCCCTGCCATCAAGATCATTTTGGCGCGCGACGACCCAATCAGATCGCGCATCCGCACAGGGTCGCTCGGTTGCGGTAAAAAGCCAAGCTTCATAACGGGATAGAAAAACTTTGCCGAAGGCACCGCGATCCGTAGATCACAAGCCAGCGCCATGCCAAACGCCCCACCCGCAAGCGTCCCGTTGAGAGCCGCAATCGTCAGGCCACGATGGGCCGCAATCGCGCCAGACAGCTGCTCCCATAATGGGCTCGTCGCCAGTCCAGCGCGGGCGGCCTCCAGATCGGCTCCTGCGCTAAACACGCCGCCGGCCCCCGTCAGGATGATGACTTTGGCATCGGCGCCTTGATAGATATTCACCAGTTCCGAGAGCATCCCAGCTGTCAGTGCATTTGCCTTGTCTGGTCTGTTCAATGTGACGGTCAGAACCCCGCCGTCTTGTTTTTGCGCAATCATGCCAAGCCAATCAAATCGCGGATCGCCTGATCGCGGAGAAGAACATCAGTGCCAAGATACGGATCGGCCTCCGCAGTGCACATCCACAACAGCGCTTGCGCGGGCCATTCAGGCGGGATGTGATCGGACCATTCCAACTTGCTCACCGCGTTAATGCCCGAGGCCTTTATATCGCGCTGCATCTGCGTGGCGACCGTTCCGGGGGAGAGACCCATCACGCGCAAACCCTTGTCGCGGGCCTCATTATCGACAGAGCGGGTCAGCATATACGCCGCGGCCTTGGCGCTACAGTAAGCTGACCAGCCTTCAATGGGGCTATGGGCCGCACCAGAAGACACCGTCAAAATCGTGCCATGCCCCTGCGCGATCATGCCGGGCAAAACGGCGTGCATGCCGTAGAATACGCCTTTGAGGTTCACATCAATTGCATGTGACCATGCATCAGGATCCGTGTCCTCAAGATGCCCGATCGGGGCCACCATACCCGCATTGCCAATCAATACATCAAGCCCGCCAAACGTACGGGCCGTGGCGGCAACGGCTGCCTCAACTTCACTCCGACGCGAGACATCACAAGGGATGGCAATTGCCGTCTTGCCGATCTCTCCCGCCGTTTGCGCAATCTCGTCAATGCTACGGGCCAGCAAGGCAACATTGGCTCCTGCTTGGGCGAATGCCCGCGCAGTTGCCTCGCCAATTCCACGACTGGCACCCGTAATCATAACAGTCTTTCCGCTCATATTGCGCATTTTCATTGGTTCGCCCCTTTTTGTTGGCCACGGCTATCGCTAGGTTAACGACAGAATTCACGACCTTGCTGATTTGTGCAAGGTGGACGCATTGTAAAGGCCTCGGCCCGAAAGGATTAACAGATGACCAAGTTTACTCCCCTACGCAACACGGCCTGCGTGATTGCCCTCTTTTCCGCAGGCGCGGTTCAGGCGGATGTGACAGCCGCAGAGGTTTGGGCTGATTGGCAGCAAAATTTTGCAATGTATGGCGAAACTGGTCTGACCATCGGTGACGAAACAATGGATGGCGATACGCTGACAATTTCTGACATCGCAATGCATATTGAAGACAATCAAACTGTCATCGACGTTGATATGGGCACTTTGACATTCGTTGAAAATGGCGATGGTTCCGTCTCGGTTCAGATGGAAGAGTCCTACCCAATCAACGTCGTCAGCGAAGCAGGTGGCTCCGTTAAAATGACGATGTTCCAAGCGGGTCTCAAGTTGGACGTTAGCGGCACGCCCGAGGCGATGATTTACAACATTTCTGCTGATAAATACAGCGTGACCGTTGATGAAATCACCGAGAATAACAAAAAGCTGAAAGCGGATATTCGTTTGACGCTGAACGACTTGGCTGGGGCCTATACCTCTAATATTGCAGAAATGCGTGACGCTGATTACGACCTGAAGGCCGCGTCCTTCGACATGCTCGTTGACGTCACCCCACCTGAGACCGCTGGCGATTATTTCACAATGAGCGGAAAAGTCGCGGATTTGGCAATTAGAACTGCAATGACCGTGCCGTTGGGCGATGCAATGACGAAACCAGAAGACATATTCGTCGCTGGGTTCCGCATTGATGGCGGATATAATTACGGTCAGGGCGACTACATTTTTGATGTGAAGGCCGATGGCGAGCAGACATCAGGGTCAGCCAGCGTCGCATCCGGTAACTTGACGTTCAAGATGGATGAAACCGCCATGACTTACGACACCAGCGCCAAAGACGTTTCGGTCGCAATCAATGGCGCAGGCATTCCGTTCCCAATTGAGTTGAGCATGGCTGAATACGGCTTTGGCGTGAATATGCCATTGGCAAAAACAGACGATCCCGCTGATTTTGGCGTGCGCATCAATATGACCGATCTGAACGTAAACGATATGATCTGGTCCTTGGCTGATCCAGCTGGCGCGTTGCCACATGACGCTGTGACTCTGCAGCTTGATCTCTCTGGCAAGGCAAAATTGTTCTTCAACTTGCTGGATCCTGTACATGCAGAAGCGATGGGGACCGAATTGCCAGGCGAATTGAACGAATTGACGCTCAACAACCTCAAGATTTCTGCCGCTGGTGCAGAAGTTACGGGTGCGGGCGCGTTCACATTTGACAATACGGACATGACAACTTTCGACGGCATGCCGCGTCCAAATGGTGATGTGACAGTCAACGTCAAAGGTGCAAACGCGCTGATCGACAAGCTGATCGCAATGGGTGTCTTGCCAGAAGATCAGGCCATGATGGGCCGCATGATGATGGGTATGTTCGCGACCCCAACTGGTGACGATGAACTGACATCTAAAATAGAAATCAACGAAGAGGGTCATGTGATCGCCAACGGTCAACGCCTGCAATAAGCCCTTTGTGGCGCGGTGGAGCCTTGCAGCACGCCGCGCCGCAGACTACCTGATGGGGGAGAAAAGGAATTCCGATGACCCAACCCCTATCTGACCTCACCGCCCAACTCCTTGATCTGGCCCGAAAGGCGGGTGCCGATCAGGCCGACGCCATCGCGGTTGAAGGCACCTCTGTTTCCATTGATGTCCGCGCGGGTGCGCTAGAACAGGCTGAGCGGTCCGAGGGGATCGACATCGGCTTGCGTGTTTTGATTGGTCAACGACAGGCCAACGTCTCGTCCTCGGATACCAAGCCTGATACCCTTCGTCAGATGGTCGAACGCGCTATCGCCATGGCAAAAGAGGCACCAGAAGACCCCTATGCAGGCTTGGCTGATGTGAGCCAACTCGCCAAAACTACCGACAACTCAGCTCTAGAATTATTTGACCCTAGCGAAGAACCAGACCCAGCTGCCCTGCAAGATGACGCCGCACGTGCCGAGGCCGCAGCCTTGGAAAACAAGGGCATCTCACAGGTCCAATCCGCCTCTGCGGGCTACAACAAAAGCCGCGTGCATCTGTCCGCCTCGAACGGATTCTCGGCAGGATACGCCCGCACCAGTCGTGGCCTGTCATGCGTCGCGATTAGCGGCACAGGCACAGGGATGGAGCGCGACTACGACTACGACAGCCGCATCTTCCAATCCGAATTGCGCGACGCTGCCGAGATTGGCCGCACTGCCGCCGAGCGAGCCGTTGAGCGTGTCGGTGCGCGTAAACCTAAGACAGGCGCCTATCCCGTTGTGTTCGACGAACGTATCTCCTCCTCTCTGATCGGCCACTTGTTGCAGGCGATCAATGGTGCCGCGATTGCGCGTGGTTCTAGCTGGCTCCGCGATGCGCTGGGCGAGCAGGTTTTGCCTGACGGGCTCTCGATAATCGAAGACCCGCACCGCGTCCGCACCTCTTCCTCGCGCATGTTCGACGCCGAAGGCCTCGCCACATCCCGCCGCGCAATCGTTGATAACGGTATTCTGACGGGCTGGACCCTTGACCTCGCGAACGCGCGGAAACTTGGCATGGAAAGCACCGCAAACGCCGTGCGCGGCACGTCGTCCCCGCCATCGCCAAGCCTGAGTAACATCGCCCTGACCCAAGGCGACCAAAGCCGTGCTGAACTCCTCGCGCAGATGGGCACGGGACTTTTGATCACTTCCATGATCGGCTCTACCATCAACCCGAATACGGGCGACTATTCGCGCGGCGCGTCAGGTTTCTGGGTCGAGAACGGCGAGATTACCTTTGCGGTCAACAAATGCACCGTGGCTGGCAACCTGCGCGATATGCTGATGCGGATGACACCGGCCAACGACGCAAAGCTGCATCTTAGCCACGTCGTACCATCGCTTTTGGTCGAGGGTCTGACACTTGCAGGCGACTGATCTCGACCTCCTTACCGCAGCCGCCCGGAAATCTGGTGACATCGCCAAAAGTTACTTCGGCCAAAGCCCGGAAATCTGGCACAAACCCGATGAAGCGGGGCCAGTGACGGCTGCCGATCTGGCGGTTAACGAAATGCTGCTCGAAACGCTCCGCGGCGCACGCGCAGACTATGGCTGGCTCTCGGAAGAAACCGAAGACGATACCGCACGGCTCGGTGCGCAAACCCTCTTTGTTGTTGATCCCATCGACGGCACGCGGGCCTTTATCGAAGGCGGCAAAGACTGGGCGCATTCCTTGGCGGTTGTGCATAAGGGCGAAGTTACAGCAGCGGCGGTCTACGTGCCGATGCGCGAACAGATGTTTACCGCCTCAATCGGCGGCGGCGCATTCCTGAATGGCAATGCGATCACAGCGACATCGCAGATGCTTTTGCACGACGCTACGATCCTGACCCACAAGGCGAACTGCCACGAGAAATACTGGAAATCGGGTTGCTTTCCAGACACGAAAATCGCCTTCCGCTCGTCCTTGGCCTACCGTCTGTGCCTTGTCGCCGAAGGCCGCTTTGACGCGATGATCGCCCTGCGCCCCACGTGGGAATGGGATATCGCGGCGGGCACTTTGATCGTGTCAGAGGCGGGCGGCATCGCGACAGATCAAATGGGACGTTTGCTGAAATTTAATAACCCTCATCCACAGCTAGACGGGCTGGTTGCGGGCGGTGGGCTTCATGCCCCACTTCTTGCGCAACTTGCTTGAGGCCGCCCTTGCAAACGCTTAGGCTACGGCAAAACCTAGACCCATTAAAAAGGCTTACAAAATGACCCAACGCTTGCACCTCGTCTTCGGTGGCGAATTGATCGACCCAGCCAAGAATGCATTCAAAGATGTCAAAGACATCGACATCGTCGGTATGTTCCCAGACTACGAATCTGCCTATAATGCTTGGAAAAATGCGGCACAACGTACTGTAGACAACGCCCATACCCGCTATTTTATCGCGCACATCCACCGCCTACGGGACGAAGCAACAGCAGCGTCACCAACCGAAGAGCTGGGCATCTAAGACCCACCGAGGGGCCCGTTATGGCGCTTTCACCACTCCTTTCCGCGTATCTGGCGACGATTAACCCGTCGGAGCGCGGCATGGTGGGGCCAGATACACCGCGGCGGCCTGATGGGGTCGTTGTTTGGGCCATTTGTTCCGAAGTCGGCAAACTTGACGCCGTTCACGCCCTCGCGGCGCAGCTTGTTGACGATGGCGAACGGCTGACTGTCGTCGCATCGCTGTCCGCAACTGATGATCCCGACATACAAATCACCCCGAACACGAAGGCATCTACGCGGGCATTCTTGGCGCATTGGCGACCCGATATCGTCTTGTGGTTTGGCGGCCCGCTTGATCCGCTTGCTGTGCTCGAAATCGCCCGTATCGACATTCCTGCTCTTTATATCGAGGCCAGTAGCGCCAACCTTGATCAGACAACGGGGCGTCGCGTGCCGGGATTGCTACGCGGCTTGCTCTCGACATTCCGCGAGATCATGACCACAGACCAAGCCACGGAAACACGCCTTAAGCGCATGGGAATAGCGCCTGAAAAGATACGCAACACCGGCCCCCTCGAAGAAGGGGCAGCCCCGCCACCTTATAACGAGGCCGAGCGTGCGGATTTATCGCGAACCCTCGGCAGCCGCCCGATGTGGTTCGCAGCAAACGTCCCTCTTGAAGAGCTAAGCCAAATCGCCAACGCTCACCGTTATGCCGCACGGCGCGCACATATGACGCTTTTAATTCTATGCCCGCGTACTCAGTCTGATGCTAAAACCTTTGTCGAAAGTCTGCGTGCCGACGGGTTTAGCGTCGCATGTCGCATCTTTGACGACCCGCCACGTGATGCGACGCAAATCTATGTCGTTGAGCCTGAAGACGGGCTCGGCCTTTGGTGCCGCCTTGCGCCGGTCACTTATCTTGGTGGGTCGCTTTCTGACGGGATGATACCTGATCCTTTTGCGCCCGCGACAGTGGGATCTGCGGTATTGGCTGGGCCAGAAATCGTTGATCACCGCAAACACTTTGACCGCCTGTTTAAGGCGGGCGCAGTACATTCTTTTGTTGCAGGTCAAGATTTTGGAAAATCCGTGGATAGCCTTCTTGCCACAGCGCTTGCCGCACAATTAGCGCATAACGCATGGGATGTGACCTCGCAGGGGGCAGATGCGACGAACCAGCTTGTGACTTTGGTCTACAAATATCTCGATGAGGTATCCTACTGATGCGTGCCCCTGATTTCTGGTTCACCGCAGCGGACAAACCCGCCCTGCGCGCCCGCCTTTTGGCTCCGCTTGCCGCGATTTACGCTGCCGCAACAGCGCGCCGTTTGGCCAAGGCAACGCCCTATCAATCGACCGTGCCTGTGATCTGCGTCGGCAATATCAATGCAGGTGGCACAGGCAAAACGCCCACCGCCATCGCCATCGCGCAGCGCATTATTGCACGCGGCGGCACCCCACATTTTGTGACCCGCGGCTATGGCGGCAGCATCGTCGGCCCGACCCAAGTGATTGAGCAAAAGCATAGCGCGGACGAGGCAGGCGACGAGCCGATCCTGCTGGCGGCCTTTGCGCCCACATGGGTGGCCAAAGACCGCGCCGCCGGTGTAAAAGCCGCTGAGGTCGCGGGTGCCAGCGTAGTCATCCTTGATGATGGTTTCCAGAACCCTGCCGTGCGCAAGGACCTGAGCGTCATCGTGGTTGACGCTTGGCGTGGCTTTGGCAACGGGCGCGTGATCCCCGCTGGTCCATTGCGCGAACCTGCCGAAGTGGGCCTCAAGCGCGCTGATCTTGTGATTTCGATCGGAAAGGCAAACGCCCCGATTGAAACAACACTCCCCCATGTGCACGGTCACCTCGCGCCACTCCAAACGGGAATGACATGGCAGGATTTGCCTGTGCTTGCATTTGCTGGCATAGGTCATCCCGAAAAGTTCTTCGACACCCTGCGCAAAATGGGTGCCAAGATTATTCACGCCGAGGCGCTCTCTGATCACCAACCGCTGACAGAGGCACTGATGACTCGGCTTGAGGTTGAAGCAAAGCTGCGTAAGGCGCAGATGGTCACGACGGAAAAAGACGCTGTGCGCTTGCCTGACAGGTTCCGCGCAAAGGTGCTGACAGTGCCTGTGCGGCTGGAGCTAGACGATTGGTCGCCGCTTGACGCGGCCTTGGATAAAATTGGGGTTTAGCCCAACACATCCTGATCTTGGCCCAGTTTCGGCGAGGCCGTTTTAGGGGTAGTATCCCGGTCCGAGAATACAATCGGCAAGCGCACTGACGGCACCCCATCCAGATGAACTTTCATGCCACGGGCGACGATCTGCGGGTCTGCAAAGACCTCTTCCATATTGTTGATCGGGCCAGCCGGAACGCCGTATTCTTCGCAAGCGCGCAGTAAATCGGCCTTTGTCCACTTCGACGTCACTTCCGTCAAAATCGCAGTCAACTCCTCGCGGTTTGCCAGTCTGTCAGCATTGGTCGCAAAGCGATCCCCAAGCGAAAGCCCTAAGAGCCTGCACAGCTTCCCAAACTGCCCATCGTTGCCAGAGGCGATGATAATAAACCCGTCCGCACAGTCGAAAACCGCATAAGGCACAATGTTCGGATGCGCATTGCCTAAGCGTTTCGGCGCATTACCCGTGGCCAGATAATTCATGCCCTGATTGGCCATCACGGCCGTCGCGACGTCAAACAGGGCCACATCAATATGCTGTCCCTTACCCGTCATATGACGCTGGTTCACAGCCGCCAAAATTGCGGTGCTGGCGTAAAGGCCAGAGAAGATATCAGTGACAGCCACACCCACTTTTTGCGGTTGCCCGTCGGGCTCGCCCGTGACCGACATCAGGCCAGACATGCCTTGGATAATATAGTCATAGCCCGCGCGATGGGCGTAGGGGCCAGTCTGCCCGAAACCCGTAATTGAACAATAGATCAATCGGGGAAAATCTTGCGATAGGGTGGCGTAGTCGAGGCCGTATTTCGCCAAGCCGCCGACCTTGAAATTTTCAATCAGAATATCAGCGTCTTTCAGAAGCCCACGCAGTTGCACTTGCCCTTCAGGGGTTTGAAAATCAATCACGACCGACTTTTTCCCGCGATTACAGCTATGGAAATAAGCGGCAGATTTTTCGCCTTCGCGCTCGATAAATGGTGGCCCCCATTGGCGCGTATCGTCGCCAGAGGGGGCTTCAACCTTGATCACATCGGCCCCAAGGTCGGCAAGAGTCTGACCAGCCCAAGGGCCAGCCAAAATCCGTGCCAGTTCGATAACCTTTAGGCCTTGGAGCGGCTGCATTAGCCCGCCAACTTCTCGTCCAGTATCTTTTTGAACTCATCAAACGACATGTTGGAATACTTCTCGCCGTCAATCATGAACGATGGCGTGCCCGTGATCCCGTCGCGGTCCGCGTTGGTCTGATACCAAGCAACAAGGTTTTTCGCCTGATCCGCGTCGTTCATGCAGGTGTCGAGCATTTCGTCAGTCAGACCAGCGGTCTTACCCAACTTGCGCAACTCTTCCACAATTACGGTCGGATCACCGCTTGCTGTCCATTCTTGCTGCTTGTCGTAGATCATATCGGTAATGCCAAAATAGCGCATTTCGCCACCACAACGGGCAATCATCGACGCCCAAAGACCAAAGCGATCGAAATAAACCTCACGGTAAACAAAGCGAACCTTGCCCGTGTCAATGTACTCAGCCTTCAGCGATGGAAGGACAGTGGCATGGAAATTCTCGCAATGCGGGCAAGTGAAAGACGCATATTCGATGATCTCAATCGGCGCATCTGCAGAGCCCATCACCATATCAGGAATGTCTACGGTTTCTGTGGGCGCCTCTTGGGCATTCGCCGCCATCAGCGGGTCAAATGGCAGGTCCTTGGAACCGCGGGATATGGCAAAGCCACCAAGCCCAAGAACGGCGACACCGCCAATAATCACATTTCTACGTTGCATAAATTTTCCTTCGTTTCTTAAGGTTTATTCTTTGATATGACGTTTGCACCCAAGGCGGCAAGGGCCGCCCGCAATGCGTCACTTTGGACATCTTTGGCAAGGTCTACAGAGGTTTCGACCGCCAGTGGATCGGGCATTTTGGGTGTCGCGGTTTTCTGCTCAAAAGAGGCCCGGCCGTCGTGAAAGCCGACAGGGGCCGTCTGGGTAATCTGTACCCGCGCAATCGCCTTATAGCCGTAGCAAGTGTTCACCTTCTCGCGGATCTGTTCCTTTTGCATCTCAAGCATCGGGGCTTGTGCTCCCGTGGTCAAAAGCGTCAGGGTCGCACCCAATCCACCCTTGCCATAAGACACATTCACAGGCGTCGCGACGCCCGCTGTCGCCTCCCCCACGATCTCGGACCAATGGGTCAAAAGCCGCGTCACGGCGAATCCACGGCTTTCGCTCGCGCTCTTGATACGGGTCTGCATCAAGGACGCGGCACGGGAAAACCCGTAGGTGGTGCTATTGTGGCGTGGCTGTTTCATATCTAAGCGCTAATCTAGTGGAATGCGGGCATCATGCCAGCGAAACCCGATAACAGGATGAATAAACATTGCGTGAACTGTCGTTAGAATTGCTCGCTTGGTATGACAAGCACGCCCGCGAAATGCCGTGGCGTGTCGGCCCCGCTGCGCGCAAGGCGGGGCAGTTACCTGATCCTTATGCCGTCTGGATGTCAGAGGTGATGTTGCAGCAAACCACCGTCGCGGCAGTGCGCGCTTACCATCTGAAATTCATGGAACGTTGGCCCACTGTTGCCGCTCTTGCTGCAGCTGATGATGCTGACGTCATGGCCGCTTGGGCGGGTCTTGGATATTACGCGCGAGCACGAAATTTGCTGAAATGCGCCCGTGGAGTCGTCGCCGATCACGGCGGTAAGTTCCCGCAAACAAACGAGGAATTGCTGACCCTCCCGGGTGTTGGCCCCTATACCGCCGCCGCGATTTCCGCGATTGCCTTTGATGAAGCGTCAGTCGTCGTTGACGGAAATGTGGAGCGGGTCATGGCGCGGATATTTGATGTGCATGATCCGTTGCCCGCTTCCAAGCCAACTCTCACCGCACTTGCGGCTAAACTTACTCCTCAAAAGCGGGCGGGGGATTATGCGCAGGCGGTGATGGATCTTGGCGCGACGATTTGCACGCCGCGAAATCCTGCCTGCGGTATCTGCCCTTGGCGTGATCCATGTGGCGCGCGAATAGCGGGAACGGCGGCGGAATTGCCCAAGAAAACACCTAAAAATAAGGTGCCGACCCGTAAAGGGATCGCTTATGTCGTGCGCCGCGAGGATGGAGCTTGGCTATTAGAGACGCGGCCAGATAGCGGGCTTTTGGGCGGTATGCTTGGCTTTCCGACCACCGACTGGAACGACGCACCAGAGGCCAATCCACCCCTCGCTGCGCAGTGGGTCACGCTCAATACGACGGCGCGTCATACCTTCACGCATTTCCATTTGGAGATGACAGTTCTGACCGCAACCGTAAGCCCCATGGTGATCCCGGAACGTGGTTTCTTTATAGATCACAATGACTTCGACCCTAAGTCCCTGCCAACCGCCATGCGGAAAGTTTTTGCTCAAATCACCGCGACGTCACGCAACGATTGAGGTTTGGAAAGGCTTTCCATAGGGTTACCATAATCCCGAGATAGGTGACCCCATGACCACGAATCCTGCGTCCAAATTTCCAAATTTCACTTCTGCGATGCCGTTCTGGTTGTCGTTGTTGCTCATCCCGTTGGTGATGTATTCCGCATATGCGGGGGGCTGGGCGGTATTCTTGGTGCCTTTCGCGACATGGTATTTGTTCTCGGCGATCGATTTTTTCTCGGGCGTGAACGAGGACAATGCGGACCCGCAAACGCCAGATGAACAGTTGACGTGGTATAAACTGATCACCGCCGTTTGGGCACCGATCCAGTTTTTTATCATTTTCGGCATGATCTTTTATGTAACCCGTGCAGAGCACCTAAGTATATGGGAACAAATCGTTTTGTTCCTTGGCGTTGGTGTCATTACGGGCGTGATCGGGATTAATTACAGTCATGAATTGATGCACCAAAAGCCAAAAATTGAACGGCTGATGGGCGATGCTTTGCTTGGCATGGTGCTCTATTCCCACTTCCGATCCGAGCATTTGCTGGTGCACCACCGCTATGTCGGCACGCCCCGCGATCCTGTGACCGCGCGGTATAACGAAGGCTTTTGGCGGTTCTTTACGCGGGTTCTGGTTGAGTGTTCTGTCTCGGCGTTTCAGGCGGAAAAGGCGATGCTGGCGCGCAAAGGATTGCCTTGGCATGACCGCTCGAACCCTTATTGGAAATACTGGTTGTGGCAGGCAAGTTTCTTGCTTCTGGCGGTTTTGCTTGGCGGTGTTTGGGGGTTATTTCTGTTTGTAATTCAAGCGGTTGTGGCGGTGTTCCAGCTAGAACTCGTCAATTATGTCGAGCACTATGGACTGACGCGAAAACACCTTGGCGAGGGCAAATATGAGCACGTCATGCCGCGCCATTCGTGGAATTCGGCCCAGCGCGCGAGCAACTGGTTGTTGATCAATCTGCAGCGTCATTCCGACCATCATTACAAGCCTGACAGACGGTTTCCGCTGCTGCAAAACCACGGTGCCGCAGACGCGCCGCAGTTGCCCTATGCGTATTCGATCATGACTCTCATGGCGCTCTCGCCGCGCATGTGGCGGCGGATGATGAACCCGCGCGTACGCAAATGGCGGACGATGTATTACCCTGAAATTACAGACTGGGCGCCTTATAAGGACGGGTCGCTGCCACTGCCCAGATAGGGTGTGATTTGCGTGCACAATGTGTGCACAGGGCGTGCACTGGCTCGGCATCCGCTCTCGGCGGCCCTTATCCTTTTTTCGTTTTTTGTGCCGCTGGCGGTTATGAAATTTGTCTAGCGCAGATAAAAAAAACCCCGCCACGAGGGCGGGGTTGAAGTTTGCGCGCGTGGTGAACCACCCCACGGGTGGGATGGTTGGCCATGCGCACTGGCGGTATTCTTTGAAAACTAGTGTTGAGCCATCTCCGAACGGATTTGCTGGCGGAGCAGGTCGATTGGCACTTTTTGCCCTTCGCGCTTGAATTGCCAGTATGTCCAGCCGTTACAGCTTGGCGCGCCTTCGAGGTGGGCGCCGACTTGGTGGATCGACCCTTTGATGTCGTCGCCGATCAGGGTGCCGTCAGCGCGGACCTTGGCCTTATGGCGGCCGTTGAGGGACCAAAGTTCTTCGCCGGGGCGCAGCATGCCGCGTTCGACCAGTACTCCGAATGCGACGCGTGGCTCGGCACGTTTGGAGGTGGAAACCTCAAGCGCCTCTTTGTCGAATTTACGTGTGTTTTTGATGCGCTTCTCGGCAACTTTGCGGTAGGCCTCTTCGCGCTCGATGCCGATGAAATCGCGGCCCAGCATTTTGGCGACTGCACCTGTGGTGCCTGTGCCAAAGAAAGGATCGAGAACAACGTCACCAGGATTGGTGGTGGCGACCAGAACGCGGTGCAGCAATGACTGCGGCTTTTGCGTTGGGTGGGCCTTGTCGCCATCTTCGTTTTTCAGACGTTCGTGGCCTGTGCAGATCGGCAAAACCCAATCAGAGCGCATTTGTACGCCTTCGTTCAGCGCTTTTAGCGCCTCGTAGTTGAAGGTGTATTTGCTGGTTTCGGACTTGCCCGCCCAGATCAGTGTTTCATGGGCGTTGGTCAGGCGTTTGCCACGGAAGTTTGGCATCGGGTTCGACTTGCGCCAAACCACATCATTGAGAATCCAGAACCCTTGGTTCTGAAGTTCGGCACCCATGCGGAACACATTGTGATAAGAGCCGATGACCCAGATCGCGCCATTGGGCTTGAGCAAACGGCGGGCAGCGGCCAGCCATTCTTTGGTGAATTTGTCATAAACCGCGAAGCTATCGAATTGGTCCCACGCATCATCTACCGCATCAACCTTAGAGTTGTCGGGACGGTGGAGGTCGCCTTTGAGCTGGAGGTTATAGGGCGGATCGGCAAAAATCAGATCAACCGAACCCGCAGGTAGGCTGTTCATGATTTCAATGCAGTCGCCGCCAAGAATAGAGTTCAGGGGGAGCGTTTTCGGCTCATTGGGCATAGCTACGCCCTTTGTTTTGATCGTCATTTATACTGCCTCATTTACCGGCGGTTGATCCGCTCTATGGTTGTCCTTAATTTGAGGCCGCAGACCTGTCCTGTCAAAAAGTTTATCTAATCAATCACTTAGATTTTTATCTTGCCACAACATCTTGTGTACTGGTGCGAAGGTCCGTCTATGGTGTGGGGTCACCCCAAGATTTTGCAGTGCTTTTTTATGCACAGGTGTCGGGTATCCGGCGTTTGTTTCCCAACCGTATCCCGGATGCTGTTGCGCCAAATCCACCATTAGCTTGTCGCGCCACACTTTCGCCACAATTGAAGCCGCCGCGATGGAGAGAGAGCGGGTGTCGCCCTTCACGATTGTCTGGTTGGGGATGTTCAAACCGCGCGGCACCTGATTCCCGTCAATAAGGATAAAGTCGGCGGGTGCAGACAAGCCCATGATCGCGCGGACCATCGCGATGTGAGAGGCGCGCAGGATGTTGAACTCTTCGATCTCGCGCACGGTGGCCTCGGCGATGGAGACATCCGCGCAGACCATGAGTTGATCGAAGAGCGCGTCGCGCCGTTTGGCGGACAGTTGTTTGCTGTCGTTAAGGCCGTCGGGAATGTTGTGCGGGTCCAGCACGACGGCGGCGGCACAGACGGGGCCAGCCAGAGGGCCGCGCCCGACCTCATCCACGCCCGCGATTGCAGAATAACCTTGCGCAGTCGCGGCGGTCTCGAAAGAAAAATCTGGTGTTGTTTTTGTCATGGGTCCCAGTGACCAGACACAGGCCCGTCGATCAAGGGTAAAAATGGGGGCAAAGGGCCATGTCCAAACCCGATGCCCCCAAGGTTCAGCCTCCGCGATGGGGCTCGCGGAGGCCGATGGCTCAAAAGCGGTTCGAGATACGGTAGCCACGGTTCGAGAGGCATTCAGGGCTCCAGCCGTTTACCGCGCGGCCACGGGTCACGATCTGTATCTCACACTGGCGGGGCAGGGATTCGGTGTAGCGATAGGTGTTCTGGGTGCAATTCTTTTGCAGGATGGCGATGGGGCGGCGGCCCGTCTGAACATGTTGCACGCAAGACTGTGGCAGGACGGACTGCCAATTGGGTTGATGTGCGTGGTCATTGCGCTTGCCGTCATAAGGCGACATGTCCTGTCGGAAATACGGTGCTATGGGAGCGCGGCCAACGCGTGGCGCGTCTTGGCGATGCTCCCGCTCGGTGCGAGCGTCATCTTTGTCATCATTGTTGTTGCTGACCATGCCAATAACAACAGCAGTCGCCAGAATCCCGAACAAGAGTTTACCGACATCGTCTTGGTTCATGGTCTCGGCCTGCGCAGGTGCGGCGCCGGTCAGGGTGAGTGACATGGCGGTGAGGCCCGCGATGAGTGTCTTAAACATTGTGTGATCCTTTCAACTTGCGTGATGGACCAACGATGGGCTGATCGGCGTGAGCCATTCAATAACAGGGGATGGTTATACGCAGACAGCCGCGATAACATCGGGCGATATTGAATAGCAAAGTGAATTCGGGCTTAGTGAGGATCATGAAAAACATATTTCTTTCACTCCTCTTAATGGCCACAACGGTCAACGCGGCACAGGCCGACTGCTTTGCTGATTATAAGGCAAAACGGGACGATCCATTGCGCCTGCATTATGGTGTCGCTCAGATTACGGGTGACTGCTCTAAGGCAGAGGCCCGTGATGAGCTACGCCCGCGATTGGCCGCTGATGATTGGCAATTGCTCAATGTGCTGGGCGTCTTTGATGACGCGGGCCTAGAGGAACGAAAGGAAAGTGCTGGTGAATACTTCCTCCGCTATTGAGGCGCGCGAAATCGGGAACAAGACTGTTATCGCGGGGATTGCTGCGATTGTTTTGATTTTGCTGATCGCAGCCGTGATGTTGTTTATCAACCTGCCTGATGCCAACGCATTTAACGCGCGTGTTGAGCAATTGTTTGTTGAAAATGACACGCTGACGGGTAACGCCGAAATTAAGTTACTTGAAATTCTCGCAGGATCGGGGACGGCGTTTTCCGATACGCTGTCGTCTTATCGCTTTGTGATATTTGTGCTGCTGGTCTTTGCGACCGCGATGTTGATTGCGGCTGTGGCATTCCTTGTGATGCTCGTTGCGATGAACCGCCGCATGAGCCAGATCGAGCGCAAGGGGATTGAAGTGAATTCCCTGTTGATTAGCCGCGATCAGAAGTCGGTCTATCTCAATAATTTTGAGTTCAAACTGACCGAGGCCGCGATTGAAACGCTTTCCGTGCTAGCCGAGGCGCGCATGGACGATGAGGTGCTCTCGGGCGCCGAAATCGAAGGCGTGATTTCTGGTCGCGATGCATCTGAGTGCGATGAGGCGGCAGGTGCCACGCGGATCAAGCGTCTGCGGGATACGCTTGGCAACCAGATGGTTAGCGAACTGTTGGTCAAGAATATCGCACGCAAGGGCTATATGCTGGCCATCGATAAAGACGTGATCCGTATGGTTTGAACCCGCACCTGCCCCTGAAAAAGGGGGGGTGATGTCGGCGTTTGTGTGTGTTTAACGCGCCCAAGGATTTCGTGCCTCGTCTTGATATAAATCAGAATACCGCTGTCGCGCCGCCAATACTCTGTGATTGGTCGGCTACCCCTGTTCTGCGAGAAAAAGAGTGGCCTTCAATTGAGCGGAGTCAAATCCTTCGACATCTTCAGAAATCAAGAAGAGCCATATGCTAAAAAAATTATTGACGTCACCCGAGCTTGAGCTGTTGAATCCCCGTTTCGACACGCAGTTTAATAACGCGGGCTTGTTCGGGCAAAGCGATAAAATCACCAACTATATCCACCGCTTTAAAGGTGGTGAACTGATCAACAATGAAGCCGAGTTAGGCAATTCTATTTTTGTCATTTTTGAAGGTTGGGTTTCCCTCTTTAAGTCGCTTCCAAACGGACAGATGCAGATCATAGATTTTGGCTTGCCCGGCGATCATTTTGATCTGTCTTCGGCCGACGGCGTTACGGCCGTGATTGGACTGCAGACAATTACAGAAGCATCCGTCGCCATCATCCCTCACGATGTTTGGGCGGCGCTTGTGCAGTCGTCTCCGCAGTTGGCGCAGGTATCTGAGGGTGGAGCGGCCGCGATCCGTTCTCGTATCGCGGAGCGGATGCTACGATTGGGGCGCGGCACCGCAGAGGAGCGGCTCGCCTATACGTTTCTGGAATTAGGTGTTCGTTCTGGCGCAATGCAGGGCAGTAGGCCCAACAGTTTTCACCTGCCCCTTACCCAACAACAGATCGGCGACTTCATGGGGCTGACGTCCGTTCACGTTTGCCGCACAATGCGCCGCATGGTGCGCGAAGGCATTATTACAACACGTAATCACATCGATATCGATGTGCTGGAAGTTGCCACGATGGAAGAAGTGGCGGGAATTTCCGTGGAAACTTTGGCACAAGAAATTTTGCTCTCGACGTGACCTACGCTCGTCTGAGACTCTGTGATCCCCTCGTCTAAATTTGATATTTTTGCGCAGCATTTCGTCTGCCAAATGCTCTGCGTGTTCTCTGGCGATGTCATCGACGAAAACGACGCCCAATTATTTTCGGTCGATTGATCTGGGTTAGTCTGGGTAATCCATAAACATATTAGATTTTATGAATATATTGGCGAATCAAGTTTTTGATTTCCGCGCCAATTCACATTTATCGGGAGAGAGCTCATGGCGACACCTATTGACCCAAGTAACGTGGCAGATTTTGATCAACCACTCAACACCAACCCCGACTTCACATCACAGCATGTGTTTAGCATTGATGACGTCACGGGATCCTTTGCAGGGGGACCCAAGGCGAAGACGGCGGTATCGTCGACACGTCTGGGGCAAATGGCACGCAGGTCACGAAAGAGGGCGTCACGTTATATCCGATCGACAGCGAATTCGGATTTGTGGTCACAGACTTTGACGGTGCCGAGCCTAAGGTCCTTGATGGCGTCTACACAGAGGGTTGGGCGGGCAATCTGACCATCGGCGGCGAGCAAGCCGGTATTGTTATCTCGGACTCGCCCACAGACACATTTAAAACGCCTGCCATTTTGGGAACATGGCTTGCGGGCCTTGGTGGCAACTCGGTCAAGGCCTCGACCGAGCACTACAGCGTCATGCAAAACGTCCTGTCAGATCAGAAATACCCCGGTGATCCCGATGCCGTTTATACGCTCGATGACGACCTTGTTCTTCTGAGCTTGAACCCCGATTGGAACGAGCAAAAGGTGAGCGCCTTGCTGGCTGATCCGGGCACGTTCGGTGTAACGGATGTCAATCTGGATGGTGTTCTTGATATCAAGGATTTGCTGAACCCAAACGAAAGCACGATTACCTACGACATCGCTTATGGTGACGACTACTCTGTGACTATGAAAGATGGTGGCTCGCTTAATGTCATTGACGATCTTCTCGCCAGGGCTTTTGCGTGTTCCAGTTGTTTGTCTCATCTTCCACTCCTCAGTGGTTAAGATGAGCCAAGAACACTCTCTTAGCAAATAACGCTATTTGGTGTTCAGCGACAACCACCTTGGCCGGTAGCGACAACCAGCTTGTCCGGTGGATCTGACTGGAGAACGGGCTAGCCCGTTTGGAAGTCAGGTCCATCGGACAGGCACTAATATTTGGTTTGAGTATTG
>Ga0181554_1000859_pt1 | contig 29824 bp, 16 predicted proteins | sample 011ome_16_FD_145602 | JGI IMG/M metagenome (GOLD analysis project Ga0181554, IMG submission 145602) | Coastal salt marsh microbial communities from the Groves Creek Marsh, Skidaway Island, Georgia - 011503CT metaG (spades assembly) | ecosystem: Environmental > Aquatic > Marine > Intertidal zone... | reverse complement strand
CAGCGACGCGCTCCCGACGCCGCGCACGCGGACGTCGTCGATGACGACGTCTCGGGAACCGGCGAGGTCGAACCCGTACTCTCGGCGGAAGCGCTCGCCGAACGCGGCGACGAAATCGAAATCGAAATCGAATTCGAAATCGAATTCGAATTCGACGCCCGCGTCGCCGCCGTCCGCGCCGTGTCGTCGCTCTCCTCCCGACGTCATGATCGCCGTGTCCGTGCCCTCGTACCGCAGGTTCAGCAGCGTCTCCGTCGCGATGTCGTCCATCGCGAAGCCCTGCGCCGCGAGTTCCGACACCACGCGCGCTCTGAGCTCGTCCGACGCTCGCCGCGCCGCTCGTCTCCCATCCTCGGACAGCGCGGACGCGGCGAACGGCCGCTGCGCCTCGGCGACGACGTCCGCGAGCCCCATGCCGTACGCGGACAAGATCCCGCAGAACCTGTGCACGAACACGCGTCGCATGCCGAGCGCGCGCGCGATAGCGCACGCGTGCTGCGGCCCCGCGCCGCCGAACGCCGCGAGCGCGTGCGCCGCGGTCTCGACGCCTTTGCTCTCCGTGATTTCGCGAATCGGCCGGCACATCGCCTCGTTCGCGACGCGCACGTACCCGAGCGCGACTTCCTCCGGGGTCAGCTTCGGCTTCGAATCGTCTTTTCCGTCGAACCCGAGCTCGAAGTTGATCGTATCCGCCTCCGCCTCGAACGCGCGTCGAACGGCATCGATATCCAGCGGCTGGTCCTCGGTCGGGCCGAATATCTTTGGAAAATACGCCGGCGACACCCTCCCCAGCAGCGCGTTGGCGTCCGTCACGGACAGCTCCTTCCCGCCCTTGCGATAACACACCGGCCCGGGCTGCGACCCGACGGATTCCGGGCCGACGCGAAACGTCCCCGATCGAAACGTCAGCTTCGACCCGCCCCCCGCGGCGACGGTCGTGATGTCCAGCTGCGGCGCCTGAATCGTCACCCCCGCGGTTCGCGTCTCAGGGTCGTTCCATACAAGCGAATGGCGGGGTGGAGTTCAAAGGCGTCAGTTGAAGTTGAAAGGCGTCGAGGGCGGGGAATGAAAGCGAGGGGTGGGCGGAGAGAGACGCCGGCAAAAGTCCTTAAGGATCGGCGTTCACCACGCGAACGGGGTCGTATGGGGACCAGTGTATAGAACGCGCCTCAGTGACTTGCTCGAACCCCGTCGACGCCCCGTCGTGCCGGCTCACGTCCGTGGACGTGCCGCCCATGTCGAACCCGATGACCGGCGCGCCGTCCGCCTCCCCGGACGTCGTCCGCGCGAACCCGACGACCCCGCCCGCGGGGCCGGACAGGATCGCCTTGTACCCGCTGAACGAGCCCGCCGGGGTGAGCCCGCCGTCCGATTGCATGAACGATACGTTGACGTCTTTCAAGCCGTCGTCGAACCCGGACAGAAACGCGTCCAAGTACGTGCGAATGCACGGCGTGAGGTACGCGTCCACGCTCGCGGTGTGCCCCCTCGGCACGATCTTTACCATCGGCACGAGCTCGCTCGACGTGGACACGCGCTCGAACCCCATCGATCGCGCGAGATCGCCCGCGGCGCGCTCGTGATTTGGAAACGCGTACGCGTGCATGAAAACTACCGCGAGCGACTTGATCCCGTCGTCCAGGAGCGCCTGAAGCCGCGGCCTGAGCGCCTCGAGGTCGATCGCGCGCTCGACGAGGATATCCTCGCCGGTCACGCCGGCGACGACGACGCCGCCCGCCGCGCCGTCGTCGTCCGCGGCGGCTGAAGCGGCGGAAGCGGCTTCGCGATCGCTCGCGCGAGATCTAGTGTCCAGGACGCGCGCTCTCTCGTCCACCTCCAACACCCTCTCGTACAGCCGCGACGGGCGCTCGATCTTCAGGTCGAAGATGTCCGGCCTCGCCTGGTTCCCGATCTCGAGGAGGTCTTTGAACCCGCGCGTGACGACGAGCGCGGACCGAGCGCCATCGCGCTCGAGCAGCGCGTTCGTCGCGACCGTGGTCCCCATGCGGATGAACTCGATGCGTTCCGTCGGCACCGGCGCGTCTCGCGGGATGGCAACCCCCGTGACTTCCTCCAGGATGCGTCGTATCCCCTCCCTGGGCGCGCTCTCGTAGTTCGCCGGGTCCTCGCTCAGGAGTTTCAACGTGCGGAACGGGTTCGCGGCGTCCGGGACTTCCGCGTAGACGTCCGTGAACGTCCCGCCGCGGTCGACGCAGAAGCGAAAGTCGCGAGAGCGAGGCGGATTCGACGACGACGACGACGACGACGACGACGACGACGACGACGCGTCCGAGGATGACGACGCGGTCGCGCCCCGGACGACCGCCGCGCGACCGTGAGGGCGGCGGAGCCCTCGTGAGCGCGGCGCCGCGACCGGCGCGACCGCGGCGGCGGCCGCCGCGGCGGCGTGCATCGCGCGAGGGGGGGGTGGAGTGACGGGAGGATGACGGCAGAGAACCAAAACAACCCGAAGACTTGAAGAGACAACCAAAGCCCTACGCCCTGCTGGAACGGACCCGAGCGCGATCGACGGTCTGTTGAACCCAGATCACTCGTCCAATCAGCGATTTGTCAAGCGGTTCATATTTTTTAAATTCCGAGATTTGCCACATTACCCAAGGACCTCGCCGGTGAACGCCGGTGATGAACACACACTAAACGCCGATGAAAATCGGCAAGCACCATTAGCTCAGTGGTAGAGCGCGCGTTTAGTAAGCTCGAGGTCAGCAGTTCGAACCTGCTATGGTGCACACACAAATCGTTTTTTTTTTGGCGTTACGCTGCAGGATCATCGTCTACACGATGAGAGGAACCTCTCCACAAATTTCCAGGTCGATCGGAGCGGTTTGGACGCGGCGGCGGCGAGGCGTGGCCTCGGAAAAAAAGAACCTCGTGCTTCTCTTTTTTTTTCCCTCGGAAAGGACGCTCCTCGCGCCGCCTCCCTCCTTCACCACTTCCGCCGCGCCCCCGCACGACGGCGAGCATGGTGAGGAAACGCGGCGCGAACCAGCACACCGGACAGCCGTTCGCGGAGTGGTGCGAGGCGAACGGCGAGCGCGGCGAGAGGCTCCTCGGCGAGTTCTGCGACCCGGACACGCCCGCCGCGTCGGTCGCGAGAGCGTCCAAGTACAGGGCGCTGTGGACGTGCGCCGAGTGCGCGCACGTATGGCGCGCGAAGATGAGCGACCGCACGAAGCGCGACAAGCCGACGGGGTGTCCGAAGTGCGCGGGCAATCTGCCTCTCTCGGCGACGTACAACTTCCTCGCGTGGTGCGAGGCGAACGGCGCGCGCGGCGCGAAGCTTCTCGGGGAATACGTCGACCCCTTTTGGCCGCCGACGGCGTTCACGAAAGGGTCGAAGCGCAAGGCGCGTTGGAAGTGCGAGACGTGCGCGCACGCGTGGAACGCGATGGTGTTCAGTCGCACGAGGGACAAGAACCCGACCGGGTGCCCGGCGTGCAACCCCGCGCTGGGAAAGCGGAAACGCGACGACGCGTAGAGAGACGACAGACAGACGGCGCGCGCGCGGACTGCGCGCGGAGAAAGAAACCGCTCGTTCAATCAATTTCGACGAAAAAAAAAGTCCGCCTGCCTATTACCTATCTGTCCTCCTTCCTCACTGCAACCCGAACCCCTCCGCGTTCGCCATCGCGACCGCCAGCCGCTCCCTGAGCTTCTCCTTCGACGCGTACTCCGGCAGCAGAAGCACGTTGAAGCACGTGTGCGCGGTCGGGAGCAGGTCCGAGTCCGGCCCCGAGCGTTGCACGATGAACGGCAGCCGCGACGTCCCGCCGCACGGCGGTCGCCCGCACCCGGTGCAAAAGAACAGTAAACGCGAGCGCTGCTCCGCGGACATGTCCTCCGCGACGATCTCCCAGAACCACGACACGCATCGCGTCTTCGCGTCGAACCCGCCTTCGTACCGCGCGACGCGTCGCAGCGCGTCCACGTCCACGACCGGGTCGCCGCCGACGAGTAGCGACAGCTCCCGCGGCGTGAACAAGTGCAACGCGGGACCGCCGCAGACGCCGTGGAACCCCGCGGCGAACGCGGCGAACGACGCGCGCACGGCGACGTCGAGCGCGTGCTTCACGTACAAGTCGACGAACTCGCGCATGTTTTTGCGCGTCACGGGGACGCGCGACCCGTTCGGTTTCATCTCCATCGATCGAACCGCGCCGGAGCGCGCGTCGACGTATTCGTACACGAAATCGCGCGACACCGCGTCCTCGACGTCCTCGTCGTCGTCGTCGCCGCCGTCGCCGCGCATCTCCAGCATCGCCTCGAGACCTCTCCCGAGGCTCGGAGAGAGTTCGCGCAGGTCGGCCAGCGTCGGCGAGAGTCCGAACAGGCGCTTGTACGCGACGTGAGGCAGGTGCACGTCCAAGGTGACGCCGTTGTAGATGGCGAGGCCGATCGCGGCGCCGACGAGGCGGCACCGCGACAGCGACGGCGCGTCGTCGGCGCCCGCGCGGAACCAAAACAGGCCGCTGTCTTCGTCCACGGTAAACACCGAAGAAGAAGAAGAATACGACGAAGAGGTCGGACGGTCCGCCCCCGTGGACCGTTCTTCTTCTTCTTCTTCGGCATCCCCCGTCGTCGAGCTCTTCTCCGGTGGTAAGAAGAGCTCTCGCACGAGCAGCTGGAAGAACTCTTTCGTGACGCCGCCCTCGTCGACGCCCTCCTCCTCGACGCCGTCGGACGAGAACCGCACGCGCATCGGCTTCTTCAAATCCGCGGGCGACCGCGACGCGACCGCTCTCGTCGCGTCTTGCAACAGCCTCTCGCGGTTCACGCTGATCTCGAGGAAGCTCGCGTCGTGCGACCCGAAAGGGATCTCCCCCCCGCGGTGGCGGTCGCGCGACGCGCGCATCTCGTGCCGCTTCTGCAGATTCGCCTCGCCCTGCAACACGCGGCTCTTCGCCTCGAGGGATAAGACGCACGGAATCTGGCAGAACGACGCGAGGCCGCCGGGTCGCGCGCACCGCGGGTACCCCGCGCCGGTTCTACACGCGTCGAGAAGCGTCGTCGGGTCCCGACGAGGCGGCGCGGTCGGTCTCTCCTCCGCGGCGTTGTCGCCCTCGGCCCCGTCCTCGCGCCCCGCCGCGACCCCCGCGGCGGCCCTCTCCTCCGCCTCCTCGCGCGCCTCCTCCTCCTCCTCCTCCACGAGTTTGATCCACCGCATGTACTCTTCCCTCAGGTCGATCGCGTCGCTGAGCGCGTCGAGGTAATACGCGCGCTCCGGCAGCAGAGCCTCGGTCCCGCGCGCCTCCGCGCCGAACGCGTTAGCCGCGTGCAGCGTCGCGACGACTTGCGCGCACGACGCGACCACCTCGTCGACGCCGCGCGCGCGTCGAGACGACGACGCCGACGCGCCGACGAGATCGTTTCGATCGCTCCGCTCGCGCTCGCGCCGCCGCACCCTCCGCTCGACGCACGCGCGAATCGGATCGAGGAACTTGGACTCGTGCGTCTCCGCGCGGCGTCCGTCGGTGACCGCGAGCCACGGGACGAGGACGTCGCGAACGATCGACGGCGGCAGTTTTTTCACGACGCCGACGAGACGAGGGACGAGCGCGTCGCCGAACGCGGCGTCGCGCATCAGCGGCGACCGCCACGCGATCGTCGCCGCGCGCGTCAGCGTCAACATCTCGTCCTTATATAACGCCTCATCGGGGACGGTTACGCCGTCGAATTCATCGTCGACGCGCGTCCAATAGCGCGTCAAGGCGTCGTCGAGGTCGTCGAGCAGACGCGCGAGCGCGACGGCGAGCGCGGTCACCACCTCGGGGCGGCGGGTGCGAACCAGCGCGTCGTACGTCGCGTCGACGGAGACGATATCGAGCGCGTCGGTAAGGTCGCGCGCCGCCTCGTCGTCGCGGTCGCGCGTCCTCACCGGCGGACGCGGCGACGCGAAGCCTTCGACGAGGAAACCCGCGGAGGAGAAGACGTCGTCGACGGCTCGCGCGAGCGCCGGCGCGAGCTCGTTCGCGGCGTCTTCGTCGTCGTCGTCGTCGCCGCCGCCGCCGCTCGCGTCCGCGACCGTCTCCGCGAGTTCGAGCAGCGGCGGGAGCGTCATCGGCCGCGACGCGACGCCGTGATCTCCTTCGTGATCTCCCGTTCTCGCCGGCCGCGCCCCACTATTCGTCGGCGCCAGCGTCGCGGTCGCGCCGTCGCCCCACGCGGCGACGAAGAGCACCTCGCGCCCGGGGGGCAGCCCGATCACGGGCGCGACGCCGCGCACGTCGACGCCGTCGCCGCCATCGTCGCCATCATAATTGGGGTGCTTCGAGGGCGCGCCGCGTCCGAGCTGCCCTCGGTCGTTCGCGCCCCACGTCACGACCGCGCCCGTCGTCGTCGACGCGACGGAGTGGCGCGCACCGGCGGCGACGCGCGTCGCTCGCTCGCGCGTCGTCACGCCGAAATACTCGACGCGGCGCGGGGACACGACGTCCGCGACGGTGCCCTCGCCCGTGGGCCCAAACGACCCGCGTCCCCACGCGAGGACGGACCCGCCGCGCGCGATCGCGAGCGTGTGCTCACCGCCGCACGCGATCTCGACGCACGCGATTCGCCGTAACGCGCGCACGCGCGATGGCGTACGCGCGTCGCGTCCGACGCCCCCTCCTTTCCCGAGCTGCCCGCGCGCGTTCCCTCCCCACGTGTACACCGCGCCGTCCACCCCGAGCGCGGCGCTGTGCGTTTTCCCAGCGGACACCTGCGTGATCCCCGCGTGCCACAGCGCGCGCACGGCGCACGGCGCGACGGAGGACGCGTCGTCGCCGTGACCGAGGACGCCGCGCGCGCCGACTCCGAAACTGTACACTTTGCCGCCGCCGGTCAGCGCGAGCGTGTGCGCGTCGCCGCACGCCACGCGCGCGAACCGGACGTCTCTGACGCCGAGCACGTACCGCGGGACCCACGGGAAGAAGCACCCTGAGCGCTCTCCTCCGTCGCCGTCGCCGCCGTCGTCGCCGCCTCTTCCGAGTCTTCCGCCGTCGGGGTCCCCCCACGACATGAGCTCGCCCGCTCGCGTCACCGCGACCGTGTGGCTCTCGCCGCACGCGAGCGACGCGACGCGCGGCATGGCGCCGGCGCCGTGCTCGCCCGCGCGCGTCAGCCGCGTCGGGTGCACGAACCGGCCGCCGTCGTCGGGGTTTTGGTTTTGGTTTTGGTTTTGGTTTTGGTTTTGGTTTTGGTTCTCGCCGCCGCCGCCGAAGCCGAAGCCGAGCCGACCGCGCGCGTCGCGCCCGGACGTGAACACGTCCCCTCGCGTCGTCACGGCGCCGTGGTGATGCGCGTTCCCGGAGACGTGCGCGACGTCCTCGCCGTCGTACGCGAGCATCGGCCGAGGCGCGCGTCGACCGCCGCGCGACGACGACGACGACGACGACGACGTTTTGGTTTCCGCGTCGGCGTCCGCGGTCTCTCCTCTCTCCCCATCCTCATCACCCTCGACGTCGTCGCCTCCGAGACTCCCCCACGCGTACACCGCGACGCACCGCTCGCGCGTCCGCCGCGCGGTCGCGTCCGCGGCCGGAGACCCGCCGCGGGAGGTGGACGCGGCGGCGCCCATCGTGAACGACGACGTCGCGGACGTGAACGCGCCGCGCGGCGGCGACGGAGGACGGTGGTGTCGATGATGATGACATCCCCGAAGACTTCCTCGCGGGAGGTACGGCGAGCGCGCGAGCGCGTCGGACGCCGCGGACGGTCGCCGACGCGCCGCGCGCGGACGCGCCGCGCGCGGCGCGTCGGACGAAGGGAGCGCGTCGCGCTCGGCGTCCATCCCGCGCGCGTCGACGCCGTCGTCGGTATCGTCGCGAGGCGCCGTGGTCGGACTCGGATGACTGCCGGAAGTCCCGAGGGCGCTCGCTCGCTCGCTCGCCTCTAACAACCGCCCGCCGCGCCGGGGATCTCTTCCGCCGCCGTCGACCGCCCGCGCGTCGCGTCTTCTCCGTTCGCGAGGGCGTCCGCGCCCGCGGTCGACGTCCCGACGCGCGAGTCGACGACGCGCGAGGCGAGCCTCGCGCGCGCGAGCGTGCGACGCCGCGAGCGCGCGCTCGCTGGTGTGCCGCGCGAGACAAGACGTTTCGACGTGCGGACGTGTCAGGTTTCGATAACATTTTGCGGTCGGTCGGTCAATCGGTGTCTTTGCTCCAGTCACGCTCACGAGCGGCTCTTCCAAAAGCGGGCGCGACCGACTCGCGCGCGCATCAGTCGAGCACCGCGCGGAGCGACCGACGGTCGACGCGGGCGCGCTCTCGACGCGCGCGCACTTCACGGGCGACGGCGGCGGCGTGACAGAGCTGTCGCCGGAAGACGAGCGCGGCGGGGGGGCGCGCGGGCGACGCGAAGGAAAGGAAAGGAAAGGAATTCATTCCACCGCGCCTTCTTCGCCTAAATTGGACGAGTCGATCGATCGGCCGAAGGGATCGCGCGCGACTAGACGAAGACGATGAGCGCGGCGGGCTCCGGCTCCGGCGCGCCGTCCCAGCGCGGCGGGGAGCGCAGCCGCGCGGCGTCGCCGCCGATGGACGCTCCGCGCGACGAGTCGGAAGAGAACCCTCCTCTCTTCGCGGAGAATCCGTTCGTCATGCCGGACGACGACGAACTCGAGACCGCGCGCGAGCGCATCGAGGCGAGGAAGGCGCTCGACAAGGCGCGCGCGCAGCGCTCGTCCGTCCGCGACAAGACGACGTTCACGTCCGCGATGGGCGGCACGATGGCGGCGACGCTGCGCGCGGCGGGAGGCAAAGAGCCCGTCGTCGGACGCGTCGCCGGCGCGGGATCGCTCGTGTCGGATCCGAACGAGCCGCCGCCGCCGAGGAAGGAGAAGGAGCACCTGCACGACTTCATCGCGAAGAAGCGCGAGATCTTTCTCGTGCAGATGGCGCTGGACACGAAGCGCGCGGAGATCCGAAAGCTCGAGGAGCGCGCGTTGCAGCGCGAGGAGGCGCTCACGAAGAGCGAGAAGATGCTCGAGGACGACGCGCTTCGGTTCGACGGCTTCTTGAAAGACAACGACATGAAAGTCCAGGAGGCGATCCGAAACGGCGAGCTCGCGGCCAAGGCGAAGCACGAAAAGCTGCAGGAGATCAAGAAGCTCAACGCGAACGTGTCGATCGCGTCGTCGGAGCTCGGGAAGACGGAGGACCAGCTCAACGACTGCGCGACGTACCAGAGGTTTTTGGACGCGCTCACGCCTCCGGAGTTTTTCGCGGAGCAGGCGGCGATTCGCGCCGCGCGCAGGGAGGCGCGGCGCGCGGCGAGGCGCGAGGTTCGCGACGCGTACGCGAACGCGATTCAAAACGCGGCAGATCTCGAGGCGGACCTGCCGCGGCTCGAAGCCGCGGTGGCGACGGCGTCGCGGCTCGGACGAAAAGCGGAGGACCGCGCGAGGGCGGAGTTGGAGGCGGCGTCGGAGGCGGCGAAGACCGCGCGGGAGGCGATCCCGGAGCGATCGCCGCCGCCGACGCCGGAGTGCGACGACAGCGACGAGGAGATTCCGATGTATTACCGAGACGCGAGGGCGCTGCCGGCGTTGTACAACGAGATGGAGGAACAGAACTTGTTCCTCATTCAAAACATGCAAGAGACGGAGGAGGCGCTGGAGGAGATCCAGAACCGGGCGCGGGAGACGCGGGAGCGAATGGAGGCGGAGACGGACGCGCTGGAAGCGCAGGCGGCGGCGTTGCGAGCCGCCATCGCCGCGGAGGAGGACAAGGCGGCGGAGATTGCGCGACGCGGCGACCCGGGGAAGGGTTCGCTCGCGGGGGCCAAGCCGAGCGCGAAGAAGAAGAAATCAGACTCGGAAGGGAAAGAGAAGAAACCCGCGGGCGCGATCGCGGCCGGGTCGAACATCCCCCTGGAGAAGCTCACGGAGAAGGTCGCGGAAGTGTATCAACGCTGCGGCTTCCCGTTTGATCCGTCCATGAGCACGATTCAGATGCTCACGAACATCGAGAGCAAGCTCGAGTCCATACTCGCCGTCGCGGACAGCATGCCGAAAGACGTCGTGGAACACGCGGAGAAGGCGCAGGAGAAGGTGCGACGAAGCGCCGCGCGCCTGGAGAAGATCGCCGAGGACGAGCAGGCGGCGATCGACAAGGCGGCGAAGAGTTTGGCGCGCGCGACGGCGCCGGTGAAGAAGAAGGTGGGCAAGCCGCAGATGACGCGGTCGCTGCCGCCGAGCCGGAAGAAGAAAGAGGTGGTCGTGAACATGGACAAGGAAGAGGAGGAGCTGAAGGCGTTCTTAGCGCTGGACTTTTAATCCATCGTCCGAAGTTAGAATTTGAGCCCTCCTATCAAAGGAGGGAGAGGGGTAGTACCTTCGCAGTTCGTTGATACCCTCACACGTAACCTCCCACGACGGCGCCGCGAGAGGAACTGATGAAAACCAAAACAAAAACTCGGAGCGATCGACGACGAGAAGCCACGACAACCACGACGTCGTCGCTTTCCGTCGCGCGCCGCCGCCGCCGCCGCACGTCGACGCCCATGCGCGCGCTGCTCGCGACGTTCTCGCCCTCGCCGCTCGCGCCGCTCGCGGCGACGCCGCCGCCATCGCGTCGCCGCGCCGCCCCCCGCGCCGTCGTCGCGCGGAACTCGGAGTCGCGCGCGACGTCGCAGATACGACACCGCTCGAAGGGCGGCGCGGGCCCCAGGAACGAGCGCGACGCGCACCTCACGGAACCCCCCGTCGACGCCGCGCCGCCGAAACGCGTGGAGACCGTCGAGACCGCGCTCTCGGACGGCAAGCACGTCCTCGTCGCGCTCGACCGACGCGGCGCGCGGATGTATCGCACGACGACGAAAGCCGACGGGCGGAAGCCGACGAAGTTGACGCCGCTGGTGCGATACAACGCCTCCGAGCACGTCGACCCGTTCGACGGCGCGCCCGCGATGAAGGAGAAGACGACGAAGAAGTCCTCCTCTCGCGGCGGCGGCGCGCCGAAGAGAGCGCGCGGCGGCGAGAGAGAGAGCAGCGGCTCGTCGTCGGACGTCGGCGGCGGCGGTCCGTTGACGGAGCCGACGCTCCGCGGCGTCGTCGCCGCGTTACGGCGCGTTCTATTTTCAAACTGGTCCCCATACGACCGCGTTCGCGTGGTGCACGCCGTTCCTTGAGGACTTTTCGGACTTTTCTTCTTCCCGGCGATTCTCCGCCCACCCCTCGCTCGCTTTCAATCCCGACGCGCCGCGACGCCTTTCAACTCCACCCCTGACGCGCCCCCGAACACCGCCCCGACGTCGCTTCGCGCGGACCGTCGATCCGAAGGGAGATAGGCCCGCCGTCCGAGGTGACGATCATGATCGCCGCGCACGGCAAGGGAAAGAGCGACGGCGCGAGCGCGCTTCTGAAGCACATGGAGAAACACGCGCCGGAGTACGCGGCGAGGGTGTTACGGACGGTGTTACGCGCGGAGAGCGAGGCGGGAGGAAGGGAGTTCACGGAGGGGGAACTGTTGCGCGCGGCGAGAAGGGCGTACAGAGTCGCGTTGCGGCCGAGGACGCCGATGACGCCGCAGAAGGTGGGGCACGCGCACGGCCGCCGCGTCAAGCACGAGTGACGTGGACGGCGACGACGAACGAATGCGGACGAATGCGAACGAATGCGAACGAATGCGAACGAATGCGAACGAATGAACCGAAGGCTCCTAAAAACTACAACCCGAACGCGGCTAAAATCTCCTCGATCCCGCCCCCTTTCCTCTCGAATATGTCGTACAACGACACGCAAATCTCCATCGCGATGAGGACGATGATCGTCCACTCCAAAAAGTCGCTCTTCTGATTCGCGAGGAGCTCCAGGTAAAACTTCACCTGCGACTGGATGATGTTCAGCTTGTAATCCAACGACTCGAACCTCGACACGAGCTCGAAATCTTTCCGCAACACGCTCCACGCCTTGTCGTACTCTTCATACTTCCACACCGTCTCCGACCGCGAGTTGATGCCTATGCGCGTCGACACCTCCGTGAGCGTCTCGTTCACGTCCGCGACGAGCTTAAACAGCCGCTTCTTCTCGATCTGCATCTTCCCTGATTTCCCCGTCTCTTTGTTCAACACGCTGCACTCCTCGATGAGGGTGTTGACGCGTTCCTCGTGGAAGTGCAACGCCACGGACTGCGCGAGGACCTCGCCGACGACGCTCACGTTGTTGATGTCCAGGCCTTTTACCACCAACACTTTATCGTCGAACGCGTACGTGTCCTCTAGGCTCGGTCGCACGAACACGTTGATCTCGTCCGTTGATCCCGAACCCTCGCACGCTTTCGGACAATACTTGCGCGCCAACTTGAGGCACTGCTCGCGTTCGCGCCGTCCCACGTTGAAGAACACCACGCTGCCGTACTTGTACACGACGAAATACCGCGTCGCGCCCACGTCGTACGTCAGCGGCGACCCGCTCAGTTGCCCGCTGGCGTCAAACAGAGGGCTCCTCTTCTTCCCCAGTCCGAGTCGATCGGCTCGCCTGTAAATCAACGGCGGCTCGACGTGCGCGGGCGTTACCTGACCCGCCGCCGCCGCCGCCGCCTTTTTCGTAGTTTGCGCTCCAGCGCCGCCGTCGCCCTCTTTGTTACCCCTCCCTCCCGCCGCCTCCATCGCCGCCGCCAGCCCCGGCGGCAGCGGCGGCTGCAACGTGATCACGACGCAGTCCGCCAACTTTTCCTTCTTGTGCGTCGGCATCTCCTTCTCTATCGCGCCGATGTCGATGTTCGCGCCGACGAAGCACGCGCGGACTTGCGTCGCCCTCTGGTCGACGCGCGCGGTGTCTTCGTCCGCGAGCGTCTCCGGCTCCTCGACGTCGAACGAGGCCGACGCCGCGAGCGGGGACGACGACGTCGACGTCGACGTCGTCGTCGTCGCGCGCTTCGTCGTCGCGAGAGACGCCGCGTGCGTGAACGGCGGCGATCCGGTCGGGCGGGTCTTCTTCTCCGCGAGCATCTCGTCGAGCCGCCTCTCGATGGCGTCGTCCGCGGGCAGCGCCTCGCGCGCGGACGACGACGACGCGAATGATCGCGCGGACGCCCGTCCCGCGCGCGTTCGCGCTCCGGAAGCGCTGCTGACGATTCTTCCGATGCCGAAGCCTTCGCTCGCGGTCGAGACCTCGCTCGCGACCGCGCGTCCCGCCGCGCCGCGCGTCGCGACGCTCGTCGACGACGACGACGCCGCCGCGGACGCGGCCGCGGCGAGGCGCGTCGCCGCCCTCGACGTCGCGCGAGACAACATCTCCGCGCCGCGCGCGTCGCAGTGCGCGAGTAGAAGAGCGGGTTCCGAGGGATTCGCACTCGTCGGCGCGCGGCCAGGCGGTCGCGGTCGGCGAAATTCTCCTTCCAGCTTCTGTTCCAGTCGCAATCGAGAAGAGAGAATTTAGGGCGGGACGTCGCGGCGCCGTCTCCTCAGAGCGAGCGACGCGAGAGCGCGGACCCGCGATCGGCACCGGGAACGCACGGGACCCTCGCGCTCGATCGACAGGACGCCGGCGCGCGATCGCGATCCGTCCGCGGGGAACGCCCCGAAGAAGGAGATTCGTTCGTTGGTTCATCATCTTTCGCCGGAGGCGCGCGCGCGGCGAGTAGATCTTATTAAGCGGCGGCGATCGGTCCGTCTTCCGCCGCCGCCGCCGCCGCCGCCGCGCGATGCACCTCTACAACCTCACGCTGCAGAAGGGCGGCGGGATCCAATGCGCGGTGTACGGCAACTTCTCCGCGCCGAAAGCGCAGGAGATCGTCGCGTCGCGGAACAAGGTGCTCGAGCTCCTGCGCCCGGACGACGCGGGGAAGATGCAAACCATCGTGAGCACGGAGGTGTTCGGCGTCGTGCGATCGCTCAGCGCGTTCCGTCTCACGGGCGCGAATCGCGATTACGTCGTCGTCGGCAGCGACAGCGGGCGCATCGTGGTGTTATCGTTCGACAAGGAGAAGAGCGCGTTCGTGAAGGTGCACCAGGAGACGTTCGGGAAGAGCGGCTGTCGACGGATCGTCCCCGGGCAATTCCTCGCGGTGGATCCGAAGGGCCGCGCGGTGATGATCGGCGCGATCGAAAAGTCCAAGATCGTGTACGTGCTGAATCGCGACACGAGCGCGAACTTGACCATCTCGAGCCCGCTCGAGGCGAACAAATCTCACGTGATCACGTTCGCGGTGTGCGCGTTAGACTGCGGCTTGGATAACCCGCAGTTCGCCGCCGTGGAGCTCGACTACGGCGACGCGGATCAGGATCCCACGGGCGAGGCTGCCGCCGAGGCGCAGAAGCACCTCGTGTTCTACGAGCTCGATTTGGGGTTAAACCACGTCGTGCGGAAGTGGAGCGAGGCGATCGATAACGGCGCGAATCATCTCATCGCCGTGCCCGGCGGCGGCGACGGCCCCGGCGGATGCCTGGTGTGCGCGGAAAATTTCATAATCTACAAAAACGAAGGGCACGCGGACGTGCGCGCGGTCATCCCGCGGCGGTCGTCGCTCTCCGGCGACCGCGGCGTTCTCATCGTCTCCAGCGCGACGCACCGGACGAAACAGCAGTTTTTCTTCCTCGCGCAGTCGGAGTACGGGGACGTGTACAAGGTCACGGTGGAGTGGACGCCCGGCTCGGAGACGGTGTCCGAGGTGAAGATCAAGTACTTCGACACCATCCCCCCGTGCGCGTCGCTGTGCGTCCTCAAGACTGGGTTCCTGTTCGCGGCTTCGGAGTTTTCAAACCACGCGCTGTATCAGTTCCAAGGCATCGGCGACGACGACGACGACGTGGAGTCGTCCAGCGCGACGCTGGTGGAGACGGACGAGGGGTACCAGCCGGTGTTTTTCGAGCCGCGCGCGCTCCGCAACTTGCACCCGATCGACGAGATCGAGTCGCTGTGCCCGGTCCTCGACGCGCAGTGCCACAACCTCACGTCCGAGGAGACGCCGCAGGTGTACGCGCTGTGCGGCGCTGGGTCGAGGAGCACGCTGCGGGTGTTGCGGCAGGGCGTCGCGTTGAGCGAGATGGCGGTGTCGCCGCTGCCGGGAAACCCGAACGCGGTGTTCACGGTGAAGAAGAACATCGCCGACGAGTTCGACGCGTACATCGTCGTCTCGTTCGTGAACGCGACGCTGGTGCTGTCCATCGGCGAGACCGTGGAGGAGGTGTCGGACAGCGGGTTCCTCGGGACGACGCCGACGCTCTCCGCGTCGCTTCTCGGCGACGACTCGCTGCTGCAGGCGCACCCGGGCGGGCTGCGGCACGTCCGCGCGGATAAGCGCATCAACGAGTGGCGGTGCCCGGGTCGGAAGACGATCACGCGGGTGGCGTGTAACAACCGTCAGGTGGTCATCGCGCTGAGCGGCGGGGAGATCATCTACTTCGAGCTCGACTCGACCGGGCAGCTGATGGAGATCGAGAAGCTCGAGACGAACGGCGACGTCGCGTGCCTGCACGTCGGTCCCGTCCCGGAGGGGTCGCTACGGAACCGGTTCTTAGCCGTCGGTTCGTTCGACAGCACCGTGCGAGTGTTGTCCCTGAGCGCGGACGACTGCCTGCAGACGATGGGCGTGCAGGCGCTCGCGGCGGCGCCGTGCTCGCTCCTGATGTTGCAGACGCGCGAGGGTGGTTTGTACCTCAACGTCGGCCTCGCGAACGGCGTGCTTCTCCGCGCGGAGGTGGACCGCGTCACCGGGCAGTTATCCGACACCAGGGCGCGGTTCTTGGGCGCGCGCCCGCCGAAGCTTCACGGCGCGACGGTCCGGGGGCAGCCCGCGATGCTCGCGCTGTCGTCGCGTCCGTGGCTCGGGCACGTCGACTTGCAGCGACGGTTCGCGCTCGCGCCGCTGTCGTACGAAGCGCTCGAGCACGCGGCGGACTTTACGTCGGATCAGTGCCCGGAGGGGGTCGTCGCGGTCGCCGGTTCGACGCTGCGCATCGTCAGCGTCGAGCGGTTGGGCGACGCGTTCAACCAGACGTCGTGCAAGCTTCGGTACACGCCGCGGCAGCTGACGGTGCATCCGGACCGCGGGATCGTCGCGATCGTCGAGGCGGATCAGTCTTCCGTGCCGTACGACGAGCGCGCGGGGCCGGAGGGCGTCGCGGGGGAGAAGAAGGTGAAGGAGGAAAGCGCGGCGAAGATGGAGGGCGTCGAGGGCGGCGGCGTCGAGGACGACGACGACGACGACGACGACGACGAGTTCGCCATGACCCCCGCGGAACAGTTTGGCGCGCCGAAAGCGCCGCCCGGGTCGTGGGCGTCGTGCCTCCGTATCGTCCACCCCGCGGACGTCGCGAAGGAGAACGGCGGCGCGAAGCAGGTCATCGAGATGACCGGGAACGAGGCTGCGCTGTGCGCGTGCCACGTGTACTTTCCCGTCGCGAACGAGGTGTTCCTCGCCGTCGGCACCGCCGTCGGGCTGACCTTCGCGCCTCGCGACTGCGACGGCGGATTCGTGCATCTGTATCGCTACCTCGAAGACGGCACCGTGACGCTCGTGCACAAGACGCCGCTGGACGGCGTCCCGGGGGCGATGTGCGGATTCAAAGGCCGTCTTCTCCTCGGGTGCGGGAACGCGCTGCGGTTGTACGATTTCGGGAAGAAGAAGCTCCTGCGAAAGGTGGAGAACCGAAACTTCCCAAACTTCATCACGACGGTGCACGCGTCCGGCGACCGCATCTACGTCGGCGACGTCCAAGAGAGCTTCCACTTCGTCAAGTACAAACGAGAGGACCTCTCGCTGATCATCGTCGCGGACGACGTCCAGCCGCGGCACATCACCGCGGCGCTGCCGCTCGATTACGACACGATGGCGGGCGCGGACAAGTTTGGAAACGTCTTCGTCGCGCGGCTGGCGCAAGACGTCAGCGCCGACATCGAGGAAGACCCCACGGGCGGGAAGGCGTCCGGCGGGACGCTAAACGGCGCGCCACGGAAGGTGGAACACGTCGCGCAGTTCCACGTCGGCGAGACCGTGTGCGCGCTGACGAAGGGGACGTTACAGGCTGGCGGGTTAGAGTGCATGCTGTACGCGACGTTGATGGGCACGGTGGGCGCGTTGATGCCGTTCACGTCGAGGGCGGATGTGGATTTCGCGACGCACCTCGAGATGCACGTGCGGCAGGAGAACCCGCCGCTGCTGGGGCGCGATCACATGGCGTACCGGTCCGCGTACTTCCCGGTGAAGGACGTCGTGGACGGGGATCTGTGCGAGCAGTACGTCACGCTGCCAGCGGAGACGCAGCGGGCGATCGCGGAGGAGATGGATCGCACCCCGGCGGAGGTGATGAAGAAGCTCGAGGACTTGAGAGCGAAAATCGCGTAAGGTCGGTTGGCGGAAGAACCTTTTTCCGCGCGGCGACGCGGTTCTCGAGCTTGGACGGCGCGCGGTGCTCGTTTAGGTTGCGACGAGAGCGAGGGGGAGAGAGGGTGGAGGTAGATGGCGACTTTTATATCATCGGACTCGAAGACGTCGCGTCTACGCGCGTTCACGGCATCGCGTCGACCAGACGACGGATGTTTTTTTTCGCCTCAGCGTCGCCCTTCTCGGCGGCTTTCGCGTATAGTTTGAACGCCTCGGGAATGTCCTTCATCACGCCTTCGCCCTTCTCGTAGCACTCCCCGAGGTTTGTTATCGCGTCAGTGTCGCCTTGAGCGGCCGATTTCGTGAACCACTTGAACGCCTCTTCATGTCGCCCCTTGTCGTAGTGCATACGGCCGGCCTCGCATTGTGCATCGGCGTCACCCTTCTCGGCCGACTTTGTGAACCATTCCAGCGCCGTGTCGATGTTTATCTCTACGCCTTGGCCGTATCTGTAGCAAAACCCAAGGTTATACTCACAAACCTCACAGCCCTGACGCGCTCCCTTCATGAACCACTCCTTCGCCTTGTCGTAACGCTTTGCCACTTCGTAGAAAACACCGAGGTTGCACTGCTCTTTCATGTTGGACAAGTCAGCCCCGGCCTGTTCGAGAAGGGCGTGAAAGTGCGACTCCGGCAGATCGAGCACGCCTTCAATCCAAAGGACGTAGGAGCACTTCGTGGTCCACAGCTTATTCTCCATCCACTTGTCCGGACACCCCGTGAAGTCGAGCGAGGGCGGCAGCGAAGACGCGTGTTTCGACGCCTTCCTCCAGACCGTGTTCACCTGCGCGAGGGCGACGCGAGTTCGGACGTCCCTCACGTGCGAGAACACCACGCTCGCGACGTGTTCGTTCGCATTGAACGTCGGATACATCTCCGCGTACTCCGCGTTCTTCGCTTCAACGGCGGCGAGCTTCGTCCTCGTGGCTTCCACCAGTTCTTCGAGTTCGTCGACGCGCGCTGCCAGGCCGCCGCCGCCCAGGGCGCGGTCGTCGCCGCCCGGCGTTTCGGGCGAGGACGGATGGACCCGAGGATGCTTAGATTCGTCGTTCATCGCGTTCTGGAGCGGTGCGAGACTGCGAGCGTGCGGTTGCGCGGGTGGTTGTGGCGCGGGGAGGTCTTCGGTAGCCCCGAGAAACTTCCTGTCACCGGCGCTTCTGTTTTTACTTTTAAAAACGCACTTTCTACGAGGACATGCCTCCCGCGAGTATGCTATCTATGTTCCGGAAGTACCTAGCTAGACTACCTCGCGCGCTACAGATCTACTCACTTCACGCTGACGTACTCGAACGACGTCTCCGCGAGTCTCCGCATCTCTCTCGTCGCGACCGCGCCGACGAAGACGGCGCCCGCGCTCGCGACGGCGGCTGCCCAGAATACGGCGCGCCACGCGCCGACGCCTCCGCCGCCGCCCCCGCCGCCCCCCGTCGCCGCGCTCGCGACGCCGTTGAAACTCGCGCTTCCGATCGCGATCGCGCTGTTATACATCGCGATGAGCGCGCCGAAGCGATTCGCGCCGAACGCCCTCCGCGCGATCGCGGTCCACGCCGCCATGACGCACCCCTCCGCGAGTCCGACGCCGAGCGCGGCGAGATACCGCGCCGTCCTTCCTCCTCCTCCGTCGCCGCCCCCCCCCGCGCTGGACGACGCGAAGACCGCGCACGCCGCCGCCATCGTCCCCGCGCCCACGCTCAAGAACGCGGCGCGCGGGACGCGCCACGCGCGCTCCGCGGCGTCGGACGCCGCGCCCGCGCCGATCCGGCCGAAGACGTTCCCGAGCGAGAAGAGCACCGTCATCGTCGCCAGCCCGTCGTCGCCGCCGACGACGGCGTCGACGAAGCTCCCAGCCTGGTTCACCCACAGCAGCGCGACGCCCAGGGTCACGACGAGGTGCGCGTAGACGAGCCAGAAGAGTCGCGACGAGAGGACGTCGCGGAAGCGCTCGAGGAGGGCGAGAGAGGAGGCGCGGAGCGGGCCATCAGAGGTTTCGGCGGCGATCGCGTCGTCGTCGTCGGCGTCGGCGTCGTCGTCGTCGTCGACCGCGACTTCGTCTTCGCGCGCGTCCGTCGCGCCGATCTCGACCTCGCGCACGTCGTTCCCGCCGTCGCCGCCGTCGCGTTTCGTCCCGTCCTTGCACGCGTACGCGCCGAGCAGCGTCACGGTCGCCGTCGCCCAACCCGCGGCGGCGAAGAACCCCGGCAAGTCGTCCTCGTCCTCCTCCCCCCCGCCGCCGCCGAACGCGTTTCGGTACGCCGTCGCGAAGAGCGCGGCGGACCCTCCGAACCCCGCGAGAAGCACCCCGTGCGCTTTCCCTTGATCGCGCTCGTCGAAGTTGCTCACGTTCGGCGCGAGCGACCCCATGAACGTGGAGATGCATCCTTGACCGATGAGGTACAGCGCGAGCGTCGCTTTCCACGCGGACCCGCGCTCGCGCGCGACGGACGCGAGGAGGTGCCACCCCACGAACAGCGCCGCGGACGCGGCGACGACGACGACGCGCGCGCCGTGTTTGTCTACCGCGAGGCCGTTGTGCAGCGCGAGGTAGATCCCCAGCGTGCCGACCGTCTCCGCGAGCGTGAGCTCGCCGTCGTTCCATCCGCATCGATCGCGCAGTGGGACGCCCCACGCGGTGACGCTGTAGAGCGCGCCCGCGCAGAGCTGCATCGCGACGCCGAGGACGAGGCTGACCCATCGATGGCGAGGGCCGAGGAAGGTGGACGGCCACGCTAGGAACGCGGCGACGCCGGACGACGGCGCCATGGCGACGGCGCGGCTCCGTCTGACGAACGTCGGACGACGCGACAGAGTCTGGTGCTCGCGCAGCGAGATCTTCGTCGCGGCCGACTCAGCGCCAGCGAGAGTGTTTCAGATTCGGGCGTCTAACGGTCTCAGTCGCGCGGACGCGCAGGTCTGCGCGCGGACGACGGCGGCGCGTCGGCGTCATGATGGACGCGCTGAGAGTGGCGAGGGGCGGCGCGGAGCGGCGTCCGCCGCGTCCGGATGCGGTGCGTCCCCGCGCAATCCCCGCCGCGTCCGCGGTCGATTGAAAGCGATCCGCCCGCTCTCCGATGCCGAACCGATTTGATGAATGATTCGTTCAACGATCCTCCCCGCCTCACCCCCGCCCTTCTCCTCCGCCCTTCTCCTCCGCGCGCCGCAGGATCATCCCGACGACGGTGGCGGCGTCAGCGACGACGCGCGGTCGATCGGCCCGGACGACGTCGAGCCGGAGATCGACCCGATGGACCTCGCGCCCGCGGACCGCCCCCCGACGGAGGGGTTCAAGCGATTCTACACGGACCGCTCGCTGGGGTATTTTTACCTCGACAACCCGCTCCGGCGCGCGTGCATTCACGTGCAAGAGAGCCCGTACTTCGACAACTTCATCCTGCTCGCCATCTTGCTCAACGCGCTGTTGCTGTGCTGGATGGAGCCGCTGGAGATGGAAGACCGCGGGTGCGGCGCGTCGAAAAACGACAGCAGCACGGGCGGCAACGAGCTCGTCGAGCTCACCGAGCCGATATTCACCGCGGTGTTCACGATCGAGTGCGCCATCAAGATCATGGCGCAGTCGTTCCTGTTGGACGACACGTCGTACCTCAAGGACGGGTGGAACGTCCTTGATTTCACCGTGGTGGTCATCTCGCTTCTGTCGCTCGTGGTGAGCGGCGGGAATCTCAGCGCGTTGCGCGTCGTGCGCGTGCTGCGGCCGCTGCGCACGCTGAGCATCCTGAAGGGCATGCGCGTCCTCATCGGGACGATATTTAAGTCGATTCCGATGATCGCGAACGTGTTGCTGTTTTGCGTGTTTCTGTTCACCGTGTTTGGGATCTTCGGCTTACAGATGTTCATGGGAGTGATGCGGAATCGGTGCTTCGAAGTCGTGCCCGGGACGACGTGCGGCGACCACGAGGGCGTCTTGTCCGACCTGATATACTGTCGTGACGTCGTCCCGGACGCGTCGTTCGCGTCGCAGGACGTCGCCGCCGCGGTGCTGCAGTCCGCGAACGACGAGGAAGGGTGCACGAACCTGACGATCCACTGGGCGGGAACGCGGTGCGCGAATGGGAGCCAGATGTGTCTGAAAGGGAACAACCCGAACTACGGGATAACCTCGTTCGACGACATCGGGCACGCGTTTCTGCTCATCTTTCAGTGCATCACGTTGGAAGGGTGGACGCCGATCATGTACCTCGTGCAGCAGTCCCTGACCGGGTGGACGTTTATTTATTTCCTCCTGCTCGTGTTCATCGGCGCGTTTTTCCTCCTAAACTTGGCGCTCGCGGTCATGACGGAGGTGTACGACGAGGAGAACACGCGCGCGAAGCTCGAGGCGGAGCAGCAGGCGGAGGAGGAGGACGAGAAGGAGGCGATCGCGGAGCGCAAGGAGGCGGAGGCGAGGGCGAAACGCCACGATAAGGGGATTTATACGGACGACGAGGAGGACTCGGACGACGAGAATTTGAGACGGCTGCAGGAGTCCATCATAGGCGGCGGCGGCGGCGTGAACGTCAGGGCGTTCTGCAAAGCGATCATCAACGCGTCGTGGTTCGGCCCGTTGTTCGTGGTGTTGATCATCGCCAACACGATCGTGCTCGCGATGGCGTACGACGGCATGAGCGACAGCTACGAGAAGGGGCTGGACACCGCGAATTTGGTCTTCACGATCATGTTCATCCTAGAGCTCGTCTTGAAAGTCGTCGGCATGGGCGTCGAGGAGTACGGCAAGGACCCGTTCAACAAGTTCGACGCCGCGATCGTTTTGATGTCGATCATCGAGCTCGCGTTCAGCAGCGGCGGCGGGCTGACGGCGCTGAGGGCGTTTCGCATCATGCGCGTGTTGAAGCTCATACGAAGCTGGACGAGTCTTCAGGCGTTTCTCTACAGCGTGTGGCTCACGATCTGCGAGCTCGGAAACTTTGGGTTCATCATCCTCCTGACGATCTTCATATTCACCCTGCTCGGGATGCAAACGTTCGGGGGTAAGATGTGCGGCCTCGACGACGGCGCCATCCCGCGGCATAACTTCGACACCCTCCTCTGGGCGGCGGTGACCGTGTTTCAGATTCTCACCGGAGAGGATTGGAACGCGGTCATGTACGACGGCATGGAAGCCTCCGGCGGCGTCACCGCGCTGTATTTCGTCGCGCTGATCGTGATGGGGAACTTCCTCGTGTTGAACTTGTTCGTCGCCATCTTGCTCACGAACTTTGGGCAGCAGCAGGTGGAGAGCACGCACGCGGCGACGCGGAAATTACTCGACGGGTTAAACTTTTTCAAGTACTTCTCGAAAGAAAAAGGAAAGCTCTCGAAGGACACCAGGGCGCTGCTCTTCTGGGACACGCTGCCGGACAAGAACTACGACCCCGAGGTCGTGGCGCGATGGGAATCCATCGGCGAGAAGCTCTTCCAGAAGATATGGGACGACGAGGACGAGAAGCGACGCGAAGAAGAGATGCGCGTGGCGATGGAGGAGGCGGACCGACTCGCGAGGATCGAAGAGGAACGCAAGCGCTCGATCGTGGAGATAAAGTCCGCGAGACAGGGAAGGCTCATGTCCGCGTTCGCGCTCGGGGAAGCGGCGACGGACGTCGCGTCGTGCAAGCGCATGCCCGGCGCGGCGCCGAAGCCGCTCGATAAGTACGAGAACAAGTCGTTGAACCTTTTCGACACGACGAACCCGGCGCGGCGGTTTTGCTTCGCCGTCGTCGACGACAAGCAGTTCGACTACCTGATCATGGTCTTCATCTTGATCTCTTCCCTCACGATGGCGTTCGAGTCCCCGAAGGCGCTGAAGGACGACCGCGCGGCGACCGCGTTCGAGGCGATCGACATCACGTTCACGATCATATTCGGCATGGAGATGGTGGCGAAGATCATCGCGTTCGGTTTGTACCAAGACGACGACGGCGCGTATCTGAGAGACCCGTGGAACTGCATGGACTGCTTCATCGTCGTCATCGGCATCGTGGGCAAGTGCCTTCAAGGGCAAAACATCTCGTGGGTCCGGGCGCTGAGGACGCTCAGGGCGCTGCGTCCGCTGCGGACGATCGGACGAATCCCAGAGCTCAAAGTCGTCGTCAACGCGTTGTTCAAGTCCATGCCCGGTTTGTTCAACGTCGCCGTCATCGCGCTCTTATTCTGGCTCATCTTCGGCATCCTCGGCATGACGCTCTTCATGGGCGCGTTCGCGAGTTGCAGCGACGCGGACGTCACGAACAGACCCGAGTGCGTCGACGGGTACAAGACGACGACGTCCGACCGCGAGTGGAGCTCGATCACGAGGTCGTGCAACGACGCGACGATCTCGACGCAGGCGGCGTGCGCGGGGACCTATTCCGCGACGGCGTGGACGACGAGAGTTTGGTCCTCGCCGTCGGACACGGGGAACTTTAACCACATCGGGAACGCGATGCAGACGTTGTTCGAGATGAGCACCACGGAGGGGTGGACGACGGTGATGTACAACGGCGTCGACGCGCGGTCGGACGAGATGGCGCCGGAGCGAAACTATAACCCGGCGGCGACGTTGTATTTCGTGTCGTTCATGGTCGTGGCGAATTTTTTCATCCTGAACTTGTTCGTCGGCATCATTCTCGATAACTTCGCGAAGCTCGCGAGCGCGAGCGCGGACGGCGGAAGCGGTCTCATGACGAAAGCGCAGCAGCAGTGGGTCCGGAGCCAGCAAAAGTATCAGCGCACCGCGGCGCCGGTGCAGCTGAACTACTACCCGGAGTCGAAAGAGCGCACGGCGGTGTACAAAGTCATCGAGTCGAAAAATTTCGAGTGGTTCATAATGTCCGCGATCATGGCGAACGCGGTCACGATGGCCGCTGAGTCGTACGGTCAAGCGGATTCGACGACGCGCGTGCTCGAAGGGTTCGGGTACTTCTTCTTCTGCATCTTCCTCCTCGAGGCGATCGCGAAGCTGTACGCGATGTACCCCAAGGCGTATTTCAACGACCGGTGGAACTGCTTCGATTTTTTCTGCGTGTGCACGACGATCATCGGATACATCATCGGCGGCGGCGGGATCGCGTCGATGTTCCGACTGTTCCGCCTCGCGCGCGTGTTCCGGTTGATTCGCACGCTGAAAGGACTCAGGATGTTGTTCAACACGCTCGTGATGAGCTTCCCGAGTCTCATAAACATCGGCGGATTGCTGTTCCTGTTGATGTTCGTGTACGGGGTGTTGGGGATGAACATATTCGGGAAGGTGAAGTTTGGCGAGCACCTCAACGAGCAAGCGAACTTCAGAGACTTTGGGATGTCGCTGATGCTGTTACTCCGAACTGTCACCGGCGAAGCGTGGAACGCGATCATGTACGACTGCATGAACACGAGCGATTGCGACTCGAACGTCGACTGCGAGATCGGCGAGTGCTGCGGCAGCGAAGGCGCGCCTCTGTACTTCATAACCTTCGTCGTCTTCGGGTCGTTTATCACGCTGAACCTCCTCATCGCGGTCGTGTTGGATAACTTCAGCAACAACAAGAAGCAAGACACGGTGACGCACGTCAGCGAGGACGACGTCGAGGACTTCGCCGAGGCGTGGAAGAAGGTGGACCCGCACGCCACGGGCTTCATTCAGATGACGAAGCTCGCGTTTTTACTCAACATCACGTCGCCGCCGCTGGGGGTGAAAGGGAAGAACCTGTCGAGGTTAGGGCTGCTCCGGTTTCAAAAGAACCTGAACCTGAGAGTCGACAGCAACTATCTGCACTATCAAGACGTCCTCCAAGCCCTGACATCGCACGCGATGGGGATCGATTTCGACAAGCTTCCGACGGCGGTGCAAGTCGCGCTCGAGGCTGGGAAGGCACGGACGAAGCAGCAGTCCGAACGGCAGATGAAACGCCTCGAGACGCACAAGCGGCACGCGATCAAGCACGGGATCAAGGGCGAGGACGGCGAGGAGTACGACGTCGCGCAGATGTTCGCCGTGGAGCGCATGCAGGCGGCGTTCAGAGGGTTCCAAGCTCGGAAAAAGGCGAGACTGGAGGCGGAGGAGGCGAGCCGCCGGCGCGGGGTGGAGAAGGCTGAGCTCATCCTCGCGCACGTGAAGGGTATCCTCGCCGAGGTGGAGGCGGGGCACCTGCGCGGCGAGTGCGACGCGAGCGGGCGCGAGTTGCCGGGCGGGGGGAGGCGGGTCGTGAGGGATAGCGCCGCGCCGTCGGAGGACAGCGCGCGCGCGTCGCCATCGCATTCGCATTCGCCGGAGGAGCGCTCTCAGGGCGGCGGCGCGGCGGCGGCGGCGGCGGCTACCCCGCGCGACGCGGCGGCGGCGACGCGCGCGACGCGGCCGCCGGCGTCGCCGGGGTCGCCGCCGTGAGGAGGGAGGTGTTTATCAGTAGCGTTCAGACTAGCGCTCATCGATTCGGTGACGTTTACGCGTGTAACAGCCGGTCGACGAGTAACGATGGATTTTAACGAAAGTGCCGCCGCGGAGTGACGCGATGATCTCTGATGCGCCATCGAATCATTGACGACGATGAACGCGCGGACTTTTTTCAGCCAGACCTTCCTGTCACTTCGATCGCGCGCGAAGGCTGCGGCCGCGCGCCAGCGAAGCCGTCGTCGCGCCGTTCGGCATGCCGCCGCGTCTTCTCGTCCTCGCGCTGCTCGCGTTCGCGATGAGCGCTCTCGGCGTCCAGCCCGCGAGCGCGATCGAGGCCAAGTGCAGCGCGTGCGAGGCGGTCGCGAACGAACTCCAAGCGGCGCTCGAGCGCGAGCGGCCGCGGAATCACCTCGACATGCGCGGCAGGATCGACAGCAAGGGCGTGCGATACGGCAAGCTCATCGACTACAAGATCTCCGAGCTTCGATTCGTGGAGTTACTCGAGGATCTCTGCACGGACGTCGGGAACAACTTCCAGATCTTCGACGCGGACGCGCCGAAGAAGCGATGGCGCACCTTCGCGAAAAAGCTGAAGATCAAGGGCGCGCGCGCCAAGGCGATGCGCGCGGAGATCTCCGGGTACTGCCACAGGCTCGTGGAGGAACAAGAGGAAGCGCTGCAGGCGAAGCTGTACGCGAACGAGCTCAACGCGACGAACGTGGACGAGATCTTGTGCGTCGAGCTGTCGAAGGAGTGCTCGGGCGTCGAGAAATTGCAATCGCGCTCGGCGGCGGCGGAGGTCGCGGACGAAGCGTCCGGCGCGACCGCCTCGCCGAAGAAGGGCTCCGGGAAGAAGGGCTCCGGGAAGGGCTCCTCCGGGAAGAAGAAGAGCAAGGGCGCCGCGGCGGCCGCGGCGGGCGAGAGCAAGGATGATTTATGACGAGCCGCGCGTCGGTGACACGCGTTACTCGTCGCCTAATTATGCATCAATATGATCACCTCCCGCATAAGTCGGGATATATGTTATGTCAGTCGCTGCTGCTGCTCCAGTCGCCTCCTTTGTCCTTCTTGCGCTTCTTGGAGTCCTTCTTGTGCTTCTTGGAGTCCTTCTTGTGTTTCTTCTCCTTCTTGCTTCGCTTCTTGTGCTCTCTCAAGATCGCGAGCGCTTCCTCGACGCTGCCGATGGTCCCCCCCGCCGCCGCCGCCGCCGCCGGCGGCCCCGGCGGCGGCGGCGGAATCGGCGCCCCGCCCGGCCCTCTCCCGTCGAACCGCGTCTCCGCCGCGAGCGCGTCGATGCCGTCGTCCACGACGAGGTCGTAGCTCTTCCCGTCCATCTGCCCGCGAACGTCCCCGGCGTGATGCCCCCAGTCCACGACGCCGCCTTTCTTGACGTTCTCGCCCGCGCGCGCGCCGAGCGGCGCGCCTCTTCCGCCTGTACCGCGGGGTGGAGTTGTAAGGCGTCAGTTGGAGTTGAAAGGCGTCGAGGGCGGGGATTGAAAGCGAGGGACCCTGGGCGGAGAGATGCGCCGGGCAAAGTCCTTAAGGATCGGCGTTCACCACGCGGACGCGGTCGTATGGGAACCAGTGTATAGAACGCGCCTGTACCGCCGCCGTCGCGTCCCTCGCCTTGCGGGTAGTACCGCGTCCCCTGCGGGTCTAAATCCTCCCCGGTGCTCTGATCCGCGAGCTTCAGCGAGCACGTCACCTTCACCGGGTCGTTCGCGTACCCGCCGCCCTTTATCTCCACGACTTTCACCCAGCACGACTCGCCTCTGCCGATCACGCCCTCGATCCCTCGCACCTTTTCTTCGTCCGCGTCCTCCCTCGCGAATTCCAAAAAGTCGCTCACCTGATGCGTCGGCACCAGACCGTTCTTGCGGTACCCCTCCATCTGCACGAACACGCCGTACGGTTTCACCTCGCGCACCGTCGCCCGGTGCGTCGAGTTCAGCTCCGGGGGGTCGTCGCTCCAGGCGTTACTTGACCCGCCGCCGCCGCCGCCGCCGCCGCCGCCGCCGCCGCGCGCCAGTTCCGCCAGCTGTGCGCCGTCCGGGTCCAGATCCTTCCCGTCCGCCTGATCCACGAGCTTCATCGACAGCGCGATCTTGACGTTCCCGCCCGTGTACCCGTCGCGCTGGACGTCGATCACCTTGACCCACACGCTCGCGTCTTTCGGGTGGAAATACTCCATCGCCATCACCTTGGCGTCGTCGGAGTCTTCTCGCCGGAACGTCAGCTCTTCGCCGACGTGCGTGCAGTGCACGAGGCCGTCGCGTCGAAAGCCGTCCATTCGCACGAAGATTCCGAACGGGCGGACGCTGGCGACGCGTCCGCGGAGGATCGCGCCGACCGCGGGGGGTTCCTCGTCGGGGAGAGGGGCGCGGTCGTCGCGGCGGGCGCGTCCGGCGAGGCCGCCGCCGCCCGGAGGGGGCGGGGGCGGGGGCGGCACCGTGCGCATCGTCGAGTGATGACGATTTGATGATCTCGGCGGGGGCGACGGTCTGTCGCGGCTGCGTCGTCGTCGCGGGCTGTCGCCGCGTCGCCCCCCGCGCGGGCTGCGATCGCGGCCGCGGTCGCGGCCGCGGCGGCCGTCGTCGCGGCCGCGTCGCGGCGAGCGAGACCGCGACCTCGACCTCGAAATCGAAATCGATCGCTCCCAGCCGCCCCGTCTCGGGCTCGCGCGTCTTCGCTTCGGCGAGCGACCGGGGCTCCCGCCCGGGCTCCGGCTGCGGCTGCGGCCGCGGCTGCGGCTGCGCCCGCGTCCTCGACCGCGGTCGCGGTCGCGGCTCGGGCTCCGGCTCCGGCTCCGGCTTCGGCCGCCCCCGCGCATCGTGCTGTGTTGGCGTTTGGACATCATCAATTATTGGACTGATCGAAAAGCTTCATCACATTGCGTCGCGCGAGATCTGGAGCCCGGCGCGCGCGGCATCGTCATCAGATGTCGTCCGGCGCGTCGCCCGGCGGTCAAGCCCCCCCCGACGGCGCAGAGGCGAAGTACAACATGAAGAACCCCGCGGTGAAGCGCATCGCGCAGGAGATGCGAGAGATGTCCCGCGACGTCGACCCGTGCTACCACGCGGAGGCGGTCGAGGACGACATCTTCGAGTGGCACTTCGCCATCTTAGGCCCCGAGGACACCGAGTTCGAGGGCGGCATCTACCACGGCCGGATCCTCCTCCCGCCGGAGTACCCGTTCAAGCCGCCGTCGTTCATGCTGCTGACCCCCTCCGGACGCTTCGAGACGAACGCGAAGATTTGCCTCTCGATATCCAGCCACCACCCGGAGCACTGGCAGCCGTCGTGGAGCGTGCGCACCGCGCTGCTGGCGGTGCGGTCGTTCATGCCGACGGCGCCGGAGGGCGCGGTCGGGTCGTTGGACTACCCCGCGGACGAGCGACGGGAGCTCGCGGCGGCGAGTCGCGAGCGGCCGCCGGAGTTTGGGAACAGCGAGTCGCGACGCGCGCTGATCGCGGAGGTGCACGCGAAGATGCTGACGCGGTGGGAAGCGATGCGGGCGGCGAAGAGAGAGAGGGAAGACGTCGCGAGAGCGGAGGCGGCGGCGGAGGCGGAGGAGGAGGCGGCGGCGGAAGGGGACGCGGAGCGGGCCTCGGCGGCGGCGGAGGCGGAGGCGGACGAGGACGCGAACGACGACGCGGCGCCGCGCGAGAGGAGGTTTTCAGGGGGAGCTGACGTCGACGGCGTCGGCGCGAGCGGGCGCGGCGATGGCGGCGAGATCGCACCCGCGGCGACGGCGACGACGACGACGGCGACGACGACGACGACGACGCCGACGCCGACGGAGGCGGAGGCGGAGGCGGAGGCGGAGAGAGAGCCCGCGGCGCCGACGCCGCCGCAGCCGGAGGCGCCGCGACCGCCGCCGCCGCAACCTCCCGCCGCGGCAGAGGAGGCGGTGGCGAGGGACGAAGAAGAAGACGATGAAGATGAAGAGGACGACGACGAGGAGGAAGACGAACCGTCGCAAGCCGCGACCGTTCGCGTCCCGCATCCCGACGGCGAGACCGCGTTCGCGAAGGAATTCAAGCGAACGCTGGACCTCCTCGCGTTCATCCTCTCGTTGGGGATCGCGTACATCTTGCTGAAGAAGTACAGGTACGACCCGATATACGCGGCGTACGCGAAGCACGGCGAGCTGTGAGCGCGC